>JAEEGG010026842.1_pt1 | contig 10961 bp, 9 predicted proteins | sample 9134161 | NCBI WGS metagenome assembly JAEEGG01 (sample SAMN16246543, study PRJNA631951) | gut metagenome | biome: gut microbiome; feature: rumen; material: CR-attached | host: Bos | place: Iran: Karaj | collected 2018-10
TTCTTATGTTCTAAACCTTAGAACAACATAAGAACAACCTTAGAACAACATAAGAACAACATAAGAACAGTAGGTGTTAATAGGGAGTGAGTGTGTTTTCAGTGGGAAGCGGGCAGTTGTCAGTTTCAATTCGAGTTTTTTAAATATAATTGACCTGCGCAGCTTTGAGTAATTCGTATAATTCGCCGTTAGACAACCACCGAAATTTTTTTTCGCCCATATAAGAAAAAAAGTGTATCTTTGCACTCGGATATGAAAACGCCAATAGTAACACTGACAACCGATTGGGGCGAGCGGGGCTTCTTTGCCGGCATGGTAAAGGGGGCTTTGATGCGCCTGGTTGAGGGTGTGCAGGTGGTCGACATCAGCCACCGGTTGGAGGCGTACAATATAATGACGGCAAGTTTTGTGGTGCGCCACGCCTGCATGGGCTTCCCCGAAGGGACGGTGCACCTGATCGATGTGGCGTCGCAGCCTCCCTTTGTGGCTTTGAAGGCTCGCGGACAGTACTTTATATGCTCCGACAACGGATTGCCGGCATTGGTTTTCGGAAACGAAGTGGAGGAGATGGTCACCCTGCCGACGCAGGAGAACGGCATCTACAACTTCGCGGCCTACAACCTGTTCGTCCCCGCGGCGGCGCGCCTGCTGGGCGGCACCCCGCTGCGCGACCTCGGGCCGCAGCACCCGCAGCTGCTGCAGCGTCCACGCACAGGCTATATGCAGCAGGGTGAGTACTACCGCATCTATGTGCACTACATCGACGACTATGGCAACGCCTACCTCGGCATGAGCTACCGCGAGTTCGAGGAGTTGCGCCAGGGACGTCCTTTCCGCATGACAATCAACGAGTTGGTGGTGTCGGAAGTCAGCCCTTCCTACCTGCGGGGACAGAGCCCCAACGACCCGAGCCTGCGGCTCACGGTGTCGGCCACCGGCCAACTGGAGCTGGCCTTGCACGGCCGCTCGCTGGCGCAGCTCGCCGGCCTCAAGGTCAACTCAAGCGTGCTGCTGCAGTTTAGGTAGTTAGGAGTTAGAAGTTAGGAGTTAGAAGTTAGGAGTTAGGAATTAGAAGTTGGCGGGGTTTATAGTGTTTGTGATGTCGTCTTGGTAATACTGCCCAATATTTTCAGTAACTCTATGCAATCTGCACTAATCGAATTATATTCTACGTCCGTAATATAATTCGTCCGATGCAACATCTTCAACCAATAGTCAGTTTCTCTGCACTCCTTAAAGGCAATATACATCTTTGCAAGGAAGTCTTTCCTGCTGATACCGTTCAATGCCTCATTCACATTTGCGCCGATACTCGTACCACTGCGCAAAAGCTGATTAGACATGACCGTTTCATGCTTTTGCCCTTTCAAGTATTGATACAATCGAATAATGCGGACAGAAAAAGCCTCACTTTTCTCCTGCACAACACTTTTCATCTTCAAAACTTCTAACTTCTAACTCCTAACTATTAATTTCTAACTATGCTTTCGGGGTCTTCCAATTGAAGAACACCTGCACACCGGCCATCTGGTAGATCTGCCAATGGCCCCATTTGCCCATGCCGCTGAAGTCGGTGTCGTACTTGAGGTTGAGGGCGAAGTTGGCGGCGATGTGCTCGGAGAAACGGTAGTCGAGCTTCACCTCGAAGTCGAGGTCGGTCTCGAAGAAGAAGCGCTGCATGGCCGACATATCGGCGAGGCGCTGACGGCCTTCGGGGGTAGTCATCTCGATGCCGGTGTACTTCGACTTGTCGAGGTCGTTCCAGCTCATGTTCTTCGGCTTCTGGTAGTCATAGAAGAGCTCGAGACGGGCATAGAGGTCGAGGTTCTTCACGATATCCTTCTTCAGGTATTGCGCCTTGATATAGCTACCGAGTGCGAAGTAGGAGTGCTTGATTTTGCTGTAGGTGGCGGGGTCGGCGGGGTCGAAGCCGTCGTCCTGGATAACACCGTAATCCAGACCTTTGACGATAAACGAGTCGATGCAGACAAAGGTGGTCTTACCGGTCAGGAACGAGAAGGAGACCGACCAGTCGGGCTTCTTGTACTCGAAGGAGAGTGCCGTGGTCAGGTAGGCCGGGGCGAAGAAATTGGACACGGGGGTACCCACCTTGTCTTCAATGCCGGTATACTCGCGGCCCTCGCCGAACTGAGTCTTGAGGTTGGCCGTGAAGTTGGCACCCCAATCGGGCAGCTTAGAGAAAGGCTTCCAGGAGATGGCGCTGGTAATATCGATCTTATCGTTGCTCTTGCGACGGGTCTCGAAAAGGCCGCCAGCGGTGTCGCTATTATCCAAGTCCTGCCAGGCGAAGCCGTAGGCCAGGTCAACCACATTGTCCCAGATATATTTGGGATGCGTGTATTTGTAGTTGCCAAAGAAGGTAGCGGTGAGGTCGATTTGCGAGTTACCACTCTTGGACCAGTTGTTGAACATAAATTCGCTGAGCTTCAGCGCGGGGGTCGTGGTGGTGGTCCAGGCACCGGCAGGCTTCTGTTCGGGAGCGGCGGGTTCATCCTGGGCGACAGCGGTCATCGCAACGAGGGCCGCACAAAGGATAAAGATGCGTTTCATTGTTATGGATTATTTGTTATTACATGATTAATCTCGCTCAAGGTGTATCCCCGTGAAGAGAGGAACGAGTAGAGGCGGCGGTAGTAGTCGGGCGCCTGGTCAGAACCCAGGACACGGAGCTTCTTTTCAGCCTCTTCGCGGAGGATGCCATAATAGGTGTCATCGTCCACCACCTTCATGCTGGCGGCGATGGCCTCTTTGGACAGATGTTTCAAGCGGAGCTGGTAAAGCACCTTCTGACGGCCCCAATGCTGATGCAGTATCTTGCTTTCGGCATAAGCGCAGGCATAACGACTGTCGTTGAGATAGTCGTCGGCCCGCAGGCTACGGATGATAGGCTCCACATCGGCGGCCACAGCACCCCAGGAGATAAGTTTCTGTCGCACACTCGTCTCGCACTGCTCAGAGAGGGCGCAGTAGCGGCGGGCGCGGTCAAGCAGGGCGCGGGTCGTGGGAGTCATCCGTGAGGTTTCGTTCATCAGGGTTTGCGTAGTAAAAATGATTTGCAAAAGTACGAACTTTTTTTGATATATGGTGAAGAAAATAATAAATTTTGTCATATCAGATTTTTTTCGTAATTTTGCATTTGGACTAAATATTATATATAACGTATGTCGAAAGGAAGGATTTTGTTTGTCAGCCAGGAGATTATGCCTTTCTCCAACGAGGGTGAACTGTCGTTGATGGGGCGTTATCTGCCGGCAAAAATACAGGAGATGGGGCGCGAGATTAGGGTTTTCATGCCTAAATTCGGCTCGGTGAGCGAGCGGAAACACCAGCTGCATGAAGTTATACGGCTGAGCGGCATGAACCTGATTGTTAACAACTGCGACCACCAGCTGATTATCAAGGTAGGCTCCATCCCCACTGCACGCATGCAGGTATACTTCATTGACAACGAAGAGTACTTCGCCGGGCGCAAAGACGCCCATCTGGCCAATGGCACCCTCAGCCACGACAGCGACGAGCAGTTGCTCTTCTTCGGTCGCGGCACCCTCGAGGCTGTGCGCAAGCTGGCCTGGCAGCCACATCTGATTAACTTCTGCGGATGGTTCACCTCCATGATTCCTTTCTATCTGCGCCGCATCAATAACGAGAACGCCTTCTTCAGCGGCACCAAGATGGTCATCACCCTGATGGATGACGGTTTCAACGGCCACATCGGAGGCGACCTGGAGCGCAAAATGAAGACCGACGGGGCCACGGCAAAGGACCTGCGCCTCTATGGCGACACGACATACCTCGGACTCATGAAGTCGGCCATCACCTACTCGCAAGGCATCATCATTGGCTCGAAGAATGCCAACCCCGAGCTGGTGGCCTTCGCCAAAGAGAACAAACGCAACGTGCTCGACTATGTGGAAGACCGCGACGAGTTCTATGCCCGCATCAACAAGTTCTACGACACTATCATCGGAAAGATTGAAAACTAAACACTCATGAAAAAACTCATTGTCCTACTACCCATCCTCATGCTGCTCGGCTGCCTCTGCAGCTGCACCAATGAAGAGTCGGACCTCGGCCTCAACATCGTCAACAACGATACCGGCTACAACGGCACACGATATTCCTTCACTGCCGACCGCGCCCTCAGCGTACGCGATGACACGTTGATTACCTCCAACTACGGTTTCTGTATTATTGGCAACTATCACGACGCCACCTTCGGCAGCGTCAGCTCTACGCTGTTCACCCAAATTGCACTTCCCGACAACTCGGGCTCCATCAACTTCAACGAAGTGATTGTCGACTCGGTGGTGCTCACCCTGGTTAAAGACCAGCTGTATCCCGACACCAACCAGACCTACAACTTCCACTTCGAAGTGATGCAACTTGCCGAAGCACTGCAGAGCGACTCTGTCTACTTCTCGTACAGCGAACTCCCCGTGAACAGCTCGGCGGTCTTCTTTGACGACAATGTCAGCGTGAGCCCCGACAAAGACACCATCCGTCTGAAACTGAACTCTTCCATCAACCCTGTGCTGACACAGAATGCCTCGGCCGACGAGTTCAGCGAGAACGCCAAAGGTCTGCGCATACGCCTGACCGATGCCGGCGACGAAGGAATGCTGTCACTCAATCTTTCGGCCACCGCCACATGCCTGACGGTATTCTACCGCAACACCACCGCCGACACGGTGGAGTCGGAATACCCGTTCCTCGCTGGTACCAGTACCTCGCATTTCACGCAATTTACACACAATTATACCGGTAGCGTGACCAACGGTGCCGACAGCATCGACAACAGCCCGATACTCTACCTCGAGCCCTTGGCTGGCTACAATATCCGCGTCTACTTCGACAACGCCGTCCGTACCTTTGTGGCCGCACACCCCTATGCCGTGGTGCACTATGCCGAGTTGCTGATGCCGGTAGCCACCAGCGCCGATGCCATGAAACCCGGATGCATCATTGCCATGAGTGACTACCGTGCCAGCGTGGGCACTCCCATCATCGACTACTATACCAGCGGCGTAGACGGCAACTACAATAGCGACAGCAACTACTACCGTCTGCGCGTGCCCCGCTACCTGCAGGACCTGCTGCGCAACGGCGGCGACACGGGCACCACCCTGCTTCTCGACTCGCGCCTCAGCAATGCCTCGCGCACCTTCATCAACGGCCCCGCCGCCTCCAACCCCATACGTATTGAGTTTATTTATTCCGAATGAACAACATGAAAAAGATACTCATTGCGGCAGCCAGCATGCTGCTTCCGCTTTCGCTCATAGCGCAAAAGCCCTATCAGAAGACCTATTCCGGCACCAACCAGCTCTCGGTGGAAGGTCAGCTCAACGACGAAGGTCACCGCACCGGCACGTGGACTTGGTGGTACCCCACAGGACAGATGTCGCAACAGGGCAGCTACGTCAACGGACAGAAGTCGGGCACCTGGACCCTCTACTATGAGGACGGCAGCCGCATGGCCGAGGAATGTCACGCCACCGGCGTCAGCCGTTCCTGGTTCCACAACGGGGATCTCAAGAGCGAGGTAAACGTAGAGAAAGGCAAACGCAACGGCCTCTACCGCTCGTGGTACGACAACGGGCAGGTTGAGGAGGAAATCACCTATGTCAACGGCAGCCGCGAAGGTGAGACCTTCCAATGGCACCGCAACGGACAGATGAAGTTCCATGGCCTCTACCGCAGCAACGAACTGCAGGGCAAAGCCACCTGGTGGCTGGCCAACGGTAAATTGGACATGGAAGGCAACCTTGTGGACGGCGAGCAGGACGGCGAATGGCGCTTCTATTGGCGCACCAACGGCCGACTTGGCATCACCGGCACCTATGCCCGTGGCAAAGAGATTGGCCATTGGATCTACTACTATGAGACCGGCGAGAAATGGCGCGAAGGCAACTACCGTGCCGGCAAACGCGAAGGTACCTGGACTACTTGGTACGAGAGCGGTAAAAAGCTCCACGAAGGCAACTATGCCAATGACCTTGAGGAAGGCCGATGGACCTCCTGGTACGAGGACGGCAAGGTGGATTATTACGGCGACTTCAGCAACGGTCTCAAGGACGGTGAATGGAAAGGACTCTATGACGACGGCTCCACCCGTTATATCATGCACTACGATGCCGACGTGAAAGAAGGCGAAGAGGTGCGTTACTATCCCAACGGAAAGGTAGAACTGCGCCAGCACTTCAGCGACGGTAAACTTGACGGTGCCTACGAACGCTACAACGAAGCCGGCGGCCTGGTTGAGAAAGGTCAGTTTGTCGACGGAGAAAAAGAGGGTAAATGGGTGTGGTACGACAGCGGCAAAGAGGCTTACCGTGCCAAGTTCAAAGCAGGCCAACAGGTCAAATAGTCTTCATGCTGTTTATCCTTGCTTCCCAATCACCCCGACGCCGGCAACTGCTGGCCGCGTTGGGTTATCCCGTCAAGGCCGTCTCCGTCGATGTCGACGAGCATGTATCCCCTACCCTACCAGCTGACAAGGTGGCCGAACACCTGGCACTGCGCAAAGCAAAAGCATACCCTACAGAACAGTTAGACGAAGGTGACGTGCTGGTCACCGCCGACACCGTAGTGGTCCACGGCGATACCGTCCTCGGCAAGCCTGCCGACCGCAACGAAGCCATCCGTATGCTGCACCTCCTCTCAGGTGATGCCCACATCGTCTACACCGGCGTCTGTCTGCGCTCACGCGAACAGGAGGTTTCTTTCACCGAACAGACCACCGTTCACTTCGTCACCCTCTCCGAAGAGGACATACTGCACTATGTCGACACCTACCGTCCTTACGACAAGGCAGGCGCTTACGGCATACAGGAATGGATTGGCATGATAGGCATCAGCCACATCGAAGGTTGCTATTACAATGTCATGGGATTGCCCTTGTCGCACCTTTACTTGACGCTAAGGAACAGGTTCTCGTCCATTTGCACTTCGCCGCGATCCATCAGCTGACGCACCACCTCCTGCACCTCCACATAACCTTCCTTCTCTAGCCTTGCGCAAAGCTCAGCGAGGCTCATCTTGCAGTTGTGAAGTATGCGCTTAGCAGCGGCCTCCACTTCCTCGTCCTTCTGCGATGTCCTCTGGCATACGTCGCAACAGCCGCACGGCCGGGCCTCTTTCTCACCGAAATAGGCCAACAACTGCTTGCTACGGCACACCTTATCATTTTGCACATAGGCCTGCATTGCCTCCACACGTTGACGGGCCGCTTGCTGTAGCATCTGCCGGTTAGTGTCATTGAGGAACAGCTCGTTCTCATTGACACGCGCCGAAGTAAAGATAATCTGAGGCCTGGTGGGACGAGGGCGGTACTCCACCACGTGCATGTCGCTCATCTGTTGCAACAGACGGACTACCTCGGACGTCTCCAAAAAGCCTTGCGAGGCCACACGCCGCTCATCGATGGGCGTAGCACCGGTAAAGAGACCCGGGTACATACGTATCACACGCTGCAGCAAGTCACCCATCATCAGATGGTCCACCTGAAAGCGGTACACCTCATCGCGCCCCAGCGGGATGTACAGCGTCGAATAAGCATCCTCACGCTCGGGCAGCGACACCACCCCCTCACGTTCAAGGAAGCGGCAGGCACTATAGAACTCACGTGCGTTGAGATTGTAGGCCTTACATATCTCCTCCAGGTTGAAGTCAAACTGTGCATCGGCGCCACTACCCATTGGCAACTGATAGTGGTTACACAGCGCACGGTAGACGTTGCGAATATACTTCACCGACGGGAAGTCTATCTCAAGGTTCTTCTCGTTGCGGGCAATGTCGGAGTCATCGTATACCAGCACTGCCTCGGCAGGCTGACCGTCACGACCTGCACGCCCTGCTTCCTGGAAGTAAGCCTCCAGAGAGTCGGGCAAATCCATGTGCACCACAAAGCGCACATCGGCCTTGTCGATGCCCATGCCAAAAGCATTGGTAGCCACCATCACACGGAAGCCGCCCCCCATCCACATCGACTGCCGTCGGTCGCGCTCAGCAGTGTCGAGTCCTGCATGGTAGTAGGTAGCCGAGATGCTGTTGAGCGACAGGAAGTCGGCGATTGCCTTCGTCTGACGACGGTTACGCACATAGACGATACCGCTTCCTTCATGCTGTCGCAAAATATAGAGCAGCCGGTCGGTCTTGTTGCCGGCATGTACCACCTTGTAGGCCAGATTCGCGCGATAGAAGGAACCCACAAAGCAACGGCAGTCGTGCATCTGCAACTGCCTGCAGATATCTTCCTGCACTTCGGGCGTAGCCGTAGCCGTCAACGCCACCACAGGAGTCTTGGGGAAATATTGTCTCACCTCGGCAATCTGCAGATAAGGAGGGCGGAAATCATAGCCCCACTGCGAGATGCAATGAGCCTCGTCCACAGCGATTAAACCCACCTTCACATGCCGCAGGTGTTCGATAAACTTGCGCTGCTTGAGGCGCTCGGGCGACACATACAGATACTTCAACTCGCCCGCCATGGCATTGTAGAGCACCGCCGTCGACTCCTGGCTGCTCATGCCACTCACAAGGCAGGCCGCCCGCAAGTGCCTGTTATGCAACTGCTGCACTTGATCTTTCATCAGCGCTATCAACGGCGACACCACCAGACAGAGGCCATCGCGCAGCAAGGCCGGCAGTTGGTAGCAAAGCGATTTACCGCCTCCTGTGGGCAACAGCACCAGCGTGTCGTGCCCTTCGGCAACGGCATCAACAATCAGCTCCTGCAACGGCCGGAACTGAGCGTAACCCCAATAGCGTTGCAGGAGCTGATACTTATCCATAGAAATCTCTATCTAACCAGCGTCACCGTACCGCGCTGCTCAGCCAGCGTCAGCATGCCGGGCTTGCGGTAACGACACACATACACATAGGCTCCCTGCGGGCACTTGACACCATTGCAGGTGCCGTCCCAACTAAACATGGGGTCGGTGGTCTCAAACACCACCTCGCCACGACGGTTGTATATGTACAGGTGGAACCTCTCGTAGGGCATATTGGCATACATGTGGAAGGTGGCATTCTCATCCTCCGAGTTGGGGGTGAAGACATTGGGGAACCACACATTGTAAAGCGCCACTAGTATGCCAAAGCGGTAGTCCACCGAGCAATTCAACTCATTGTAGGGCGAGAGGGTGACATACACCGAGTCGGAACCCGTAGCCTCAATGAAGGTATGAGTCACCTCGTTGCCCGTAGCCGTCTCGTCATTGGCAAAGGTCCATACGGCACCCACACTGTTCTCCGACGTATTGCGCAGCATTAACGTGGGGTCGTCCACATCCACGATGGCGGGCTCGTAGCTCACATGCGGTATTGGCAGCGGCTTCACCGTCACCGACTTGGTCAGAGGTGCGGCATCACAGTCGTTGGTGCCGTGACCCACCATAGTGTATACGGTGTTCTCTTCGGGTGTCACAAGAACCATATCCGCCGTATCGTTTACCAGCGTCGAGTCAACCGGATCTGCCGACCAAGTGTAGTAGGCAGCGTTTCCGCCAATGAGCGTCACCGTGTCGCCCGGACAGATAGTACCATCGTTAGGTATCATGGTCATCGTAGGGGTAATCAGATACACCCGGATGCTGTCCCATGCCTCGCATTGTTCCGGAGTCCTCACCAACACATAGTAGGTCTCCACCGCCGACGAGGGTTCCACCTGTAGCGTGGGACCTGCAGGCAGGCCACCGGTCACATTCCCCAGCGTCTTCGACCATTGGTAGGTAAAGGTACCGGCCGTATCATCCACTGCCCTCACCGTGGCGTTGGTCGTGCTGCCTCGGCAGACAATGGTGTCGCCTGTTACCTCAAGCTCAGGATGTGTAAACACCTTCACCGTATCATACGCCGTATCGGCGCACCAGATGATTGCAGTCTGGTCGGTACGGGGAGAATAGAAGAGACCATTGCGAACATATAGCTCAATCGGTTCTTTCGAGTGGCTAAACGACCGCGTCACCGATTGGTTCTGCGCAGTAGCCTCGCCTTCGGTATAGACCACCATCGTCGAGTCGTTGCCCTCGGAGGCCGTGTCGGCCAAGAACGACCAGCGGCGATAGGTCACGTTGCTTGTCGTATCAAAGATGGTAGTCTGCGCCGTATCGCACAAGATACGTTGCGAGATGGTCATACCGGCCTTCGGATTCATCTTGGGACGGATAGTATACACCGCCTCCGAATAGCACTCAGGGGTGCCGGGATCAACCATGGCATTGCTACGCACCAACACATAGCGCAGCGAGTCATTGTCAAAATGCGCCTCAGCACTGTCGCCCGTTATCATAAACAGGGGAGTACTCAGGGCTGTCGGATTGGGCGTATTATAGAACTTCCACGACGTGGAGGGCATGTCGACCTCCGTCTGACCGCCCGGCACATTACTTTGGTTCCACAGCCGCACATCGCCGCCACACATCGACAGCGAGTCGATAATCATCGTGGGCTTGATGTTGGTCACATTGGCATACATGTAGGATTCGAAAGGCTTGTCGGGGTCGAGGGCCGAAATCATCTTGCAGCGGAAGGTCTGCATAGAACCCACTTCATTGCAGTTTTGGTCAACACCTCCGACACGACGTCTGGTGTAACGGAAGTCACTAGCCTGCACATGATAGATATGTGCATTGGCGGCTTCGGTGCTGTCGCTGCCGGCCGGAGAGAGGCGACGGAAGGTATAATAATCATTATCATATCCCGGCGTCGTCAAAAAAGGCGGGTCGGAAACTCCATATTCCGAAGCTTGCCACACATAACTCATCAGGCCGCGGGGAGCAGCAAGGGTAGTCACATCGGTGCTGCGGCCGGCGGGGCAGCCGGTGCTCGGGATATCCATCGGGCGGCACTCGCCGCAGAGATAGGCATAGGCACAATGGAAGTTGGCCGTACAGTCATAGATAATCACCTCGACACGGATATTTTCGCCATAAAGAGGA
>JAEEGG010026843.1_pt1 | contig 10961 bp, 5 predicted proteins | sample 9134161 | NCBI WGS metagenome assembly JAEEGG01 (sample SAMN16246543, study PRJNA631951) | gut metagenome | biome: gut microbiome; feature: rumen; material: CR-attached | host: Bos | place: Iran: Karaj | collected 2018-10
TAAGGGAGCCCCCGCCATTAAATGTCACTGGACGAAAGTCTGGGAAGGCAGGCGGGCGCGATGAACTTTAAGCCAGGAAACCTGCCTGTTATGATAGTACAGGAAGTGCAAAGCAATTCCAGATCACGAGTAATTGGTCGTACTCCACATCTAAACTGCCTCAAACCCAGCTGCCGTAACGATGCGCCGTAATCGTGCCGTCTTTGTGCGCGGCGCATAGCACACCTACGCCTATTGTATTCTTCTATAGTAATCGTATAAGACGAATTTTGAGTTTTCGTTAAGTGTTTCTTTCATCGAACAGTTGCGTAGCCGTCAGGTTCCCTGTGTGGAAAGTATTGACGAACGCAGTGAGATAACGAGCGGCACTGCGTAGCAGGGTGGAAACAGTTCAGTGAACTGTTTCCAGCGAGTTACCGGAGAGCTGTGCTCGTAGGGTCTTTCGCACACAGGGAGACGGCGAGAGCAACTGTTCGATGGGAAAATTGAAAACTTGAAATTCAAAAGGAGTTATTATGAAAAAAAATGCACTCGCGGTGTGCGTATGCGCCGCCGCAATTGTCGCGCTTCTGTTTGCCGGATGCGCCACAACTTCCGCAGTTTCTGACGAAGAAAAAGCAGCTCATGTCGCTGACTTAATCGATGCAATTTACGTACAGACGCGCACCGAGCAAACTGACGCACAATGTGCCGAAGCTAAAGCCGCTTGGGACGCGCTAACTGACGCTCAGAAAGAGCTTGTTGAAGGCGAGAACGCCGACCCTGACTATTTTGGCCGCGACACAGGCGACGCGTCAAAAGACAATCCGCTTAATCAGGACGGAATCGGTGAAAACGAGATTCTTGTCGTAAGCTTCGGCACATCGTTCAACGACAGCCGCGTTGCCGACATAAAGAGCATTGAGGACGCGATTCAAGCCGCAAACCCGGACTGGTCCGTGCGCCGTGCATTCACCGCACAGATTATCATAAACCACATTCAGGCCCGTGACGGCGAAAAAATTGACAACATGGAGCAGGCTCTTGAAAGAGCTGTCGCGAACGGCGTTAAAAAGCTTGTCATTCAGCCGACTCACCTTATGCACGGCGCGGAATACGACGAGCTTATAGAAGCAGTTTCTGCTTATGCTGATAAATTCGAGAGCGTTCTTGTAGCGGAACCTCTGCTCGGAAAAGTTGGCAAAAACGCGTCCGTCGTAAACGCGGACAAAAAGACTGTCGCACAGGAAATTACAGCCGAAGCTGTGAAAGAAGCAGGTTTTGCTTCCCTTGCTGACGCTAAGAAGAACGGAACGGCTTTTGTTTTCATGGGACACGGCACGGCGCACTCCGCTAAGGTAAGCTACAGCCAGATGGCCGCGCAGATGGCGGAGCTCGGCTACGACAACGTGTTTGTTGGAACTGTTGAGGGCGAGCCGGAAGAAACAGCCTGCGAGAACGTTATTGAGGCTGTCGCCGCAGCAGGCTACAAAAACGTCGTTCTCCGTCCGCTTATGGTTGTTGCAGGTGACCACGCGAACAACGACATGGCTGGCGACGACGAAGATTCCTGGAAGAGCATGTTCGAAGCTTCCGGCTCGTTTGACTCAATCGAGTGCCAGATTGCCGGTCTTGGAAGAATCGACGCGATTCAGGCTTTGTACGTTGAGCATACAAAGAACGCTTCTACAAAAGTTGTCGCCTCCGCAAATGCAGGAGCGGCAGCACTTGCAGACGGAACTTACAAAGCCCGCTTCAACACGGACAGCTCTATGTTCCGTGCCAACGAAGCTTGCAACGGATGCGGCACTCTTACCGTAAAAGGCGGAAAAATGGTTTTCCATGTGAGCCTTACCGGAAAAAGCATAGTTAACTTGTATTTGGGAAGCGCGGCTGACGCTCCGAACAATGAGTCTGACTGGCTTAAACCGACTACAGACACCGTTACTTACAGCGACGGCACAACCGAAGAAGTTTTTGGCTTTGACATTCCTGTAGATGCTCTTAATACTGATTTTGCGCTTGCGCTTATCGGAAAAAAAGGCGTTTGGTACGATCACACGGTGAGCGTTTCTGACGCAGTTGCAGAATAAACTTGACAATGAATTGGGGGCGTTGCGGGGCAACAACGAAAGGATGCGCCCCGCAGTGGGGGTAGCGGACAAGACCGGAGCGAGCCGGACGACCGCATTGCGGGTTCCGGCGAGCGAGGACTTGGGAGCGCAGGGGGCGCGCCCCCTTTTCTTTCCCTTAAATATTTAGTCTTTCCACGGGAAAATAAAACTTTTGAATGAGCGCGGGCCAAGCGTCTCACGGTCTTCTGCGATAAGTTCTCCCCACGGAATGTGCTTGCGCGCTTCTTTTGGAGTAAGGTCTGTGTGCTGTTCAAGCCAGTCGTACTTGTAAAGACGCAGACGGAACGCGTTGTTCTGGGCAAGCGCAATGCCTGCAAGTCCCGGAATAAGGAAAGCCAGGAATACGGAAAGAACCGCAAGAATCAGCGAGTAGAAAAACAGGAATACGGAAAATCCGGCGTTATCAAAAAAGATGATAAAGCATTTTCTTAGAGTCTTGCGGAAGCCGCCGTGGAGCTGCGAACGTAGCGGCATGAACCACTGCAGGGCAAACAGACAAAGACAGAGCATCCAAAAAACAAGAGCTGCCAGGAAAACTCCGAAAAGCGAGCTCATCTGAAGATAGAACGGAATGGCGATACCACCAAGAATCACGAGGACCGTAACCATAAGAGCAAAAAGAATTGCATCTTTCCAGCAGTTTTTAAGTCCGGAAAACACTTCTTTAAACGATACTGACTTGAAATCGGCGATTTTTGCACAAGAATCGCTGACAGAAAACAATATTGTGGAAATAAGGAAAATGCAAGCTGCAAGAATGTGGAGGGAAAGAACCAGCCCCAGCCATTCAGGGAGCGTCGCAATGCTGAAAATGGCAGAAATCGCAAAATATCCGCCGACTCCTACGGCAACAAGCAGAAGGTTGAATACCATAAGCCAAATCAGATTATCCCAACCGTCACAAAAATTCTTTTTTATAAAAAACCAAACCATGCAAAGAATTTACTAAGAATAAGCCAGCAAGTCAACATGCGGAAATTATTGAAAACTGATATCTTGCGTGCTACAATATATAATATGCGTAATAATGGACGTGGTATGTCTAAAATAATTATTCGAGGCGAGCGTTGCATCCGCCGTTCTTTGTGTCGGGGTGCGTTGGTTGTAGCTGCCCTGTTTTCAGCTTTTTTTGTATTTTTTTCATGTAGCAATTTATTTGACGATATAAATGTGGCTTCTCCGGCCTCTTCTGAAGTTGTTACTTTAACTGGAACTGTCAGCTCATCCGGGCGAATGGCAGTACCTTCTGCGTCTTTTGCGGCGACACAGTATACTGTAACTGCAACCGCCCCCACTTTTTCAGGAACTAAAGAGGGCAGCGTCAATAGCACGAACAAGACGTTTTCTATAGCACTTCCGGTAGGTTACAAATGGACTATTACAATCGTTATGGAAGTAAAAGAGTCTGAGACCGATACGGAATTTAAGACGATATTCCAGGGATCGTACACTTTTAACGATGAGCTTTCGTTGGCGGACGTGACGGCTCCTATTTCCATTGTTCTTGCGCCTCTTTCAAGCGGCACCGGAAACATCGACTTGGCTATTAATCCCGGTTCGTACAGTTTTGAAGTTGAGGTTTTGAGCGAGCCGATACCTGGGGAGTGGGCAACAAAGTCGCCGGACTATACGAACGGAATAAAGGTTACCGGCTTAACAGGCGGAACGTACACAATCGGGCTCGTTTTCAAGAATACGGATGGTATAGAAGTTTATTCTTGCGCACAGACACTCAACGTCTTCCCGAATATGACGACAAACAGATGGGTTTCTAGCGGCAGTTCTGGTCCTGTTTCAAGTGACGGAACATTTGCGATAACGTCCGCGCTTGTGGCATCATACGCCCGGACGCAGATTTATGTTGGCGCGAACACGCATCAGATGCACGACCCTGCGGATACCAACTCTGGAACGCCGTATGCGCCGCTTGCCACGCTTAGAGCGGCGCTAGAATACATCGAGGCAACCGGCGACAGTACCAAAGACTATACGATACACATTTCTGGAACGCAGCAGAACTTCACCTACTCCATAACGAGTGATTTCGACAGCAAAATGAAGTCGCTGACGCTGTGCGGAATGACCGGAAACACGACGGACATTCTTTACGGAACCGCCAGCGGCACGGTACTGGCAATCGCCACAACAAAACCTGTAACAATCAAAAACCTTAAGATTACCAACGGAAATGCTGGCTACAAAGGTGGCGGAATCCAAATGTCAGCTGGAACTGACGTAACGCTCGGAACTGGTGCGCTTATTACCGGCAATAGAGCATTTCAAAAAGGCGGCGGTGTTTATGTAGAGGGCACAAGCAGTTCCAAAGCAAAACTTACAATAGAGAATGGGGCTGAAATAAGCGCGAATACCCTAACCGACTCAAATATGAATAATGGCGGATTCGGACTATATGCTGATTATGCGATTATTTCCATGACTGGCGGAAGTATCTGTAATCATGATGGAACGAAAAAAAATGATGGTACAAGTTTCTCTAGCGCGAACGATGCACCGCGCGGTATTGTCCGTTTGAAAAATACACAATTTACTATGACAGGTGGAAAAATCACCGGGAACAAAGTGATGAAAATCGGTGGAAATCTGTTTGTCGATGCTAATACACAATTTATGATTGATGGTGGCGAAATATCTTATGGCACTATAGAGAATGATACAGACGATTCTTGCGGTGCCGGTATGTGGATACAGGGTGAAAATTCATCAAATAAGGGAACTGTAACTTTTAAGAGTGGAAAAATCATCGGCAATGAAGCGACTTCCGCGAATCCATCCGCAGGGGGTGGTGTATTTATCTATAATTATGGTCGCTTCATTGTTGAAGGTGGCGAAATAAGCGGAAATTCGGCTGAGAAGGGTGGAGCTGTTTTTGTTGGTACGAACGGCGAGTTCAAAATCAAAGGTTCGGCATCTATTCCGGCTGGTGTCAATGGCAGTACAGGAGCCGGAAAGAACGATGTCTACCTTGATACGGATGCAAAAATCACTGTCGCTGGTACGCTCACGCCGCCGGAAAGCGCTGGTGGTAAAGTCGCGACGATTACGCTGGCATCTCCTTCTGACGGACTTACCGTGCTTGAAAAAGATACAAGTGCTTCTGCTGCTGATTTTGCGGCTGCCTGCGGAAAGTTTACATTGACGGACGATGAAAACTGGGTTTTAGGCAGTGATGGAAAGATTGTAGAAATAATTAATGCTTCTAATGCGGTATCATATATAGAAAATATGACATCAAGTGGAACGGTTGCCTTGTCAGGAACTACTGAAGATATATCGTTCAACGATATAAACACGGCTTTGAAAGCTTTGGCTCAAAGCACTCCTTCTGCCAAAGTAACGCTTGATTTATCAAAAGTTGAGAATCTGAGTATCCCGGATAATTGGAACAGCGATCAATCTATGGGATTTTGGGGCTGTGATAATATTGAATCTGTAATTTTCCCTGATACACTGACTAATTTAGGGGCTTATGCATTCAGGGATTGTACAGGACTAAAATCCGTCGTAATCCCGAACAGCATAACAGTATTGAAAAGCTCTGCTTTTTCTGGTTGCACAAATCTTAGTTCTGTTACCCTTCCAGAGGGTCTTACGGAAATTCAATACGGTGTATTTGGAAATTGTTCAAGTCTTACAGAAATTGAATTACCTTCAACCGTGGAAAAAATTGTTGGATCATTTAATGGTTCGGGACTTACCAGAATTATTATACCAGAGGGTGTCACAGAAATTACTAACAGCGCATTCTCACAATGCACAAACCTTACGGAAGCTTATATACCGAACAGCGTAACAACTATGACTGGAGCAACGTTCAATGGATGCTCCAGTTTAACAACTGTTCATCTTCCAGAGAATGAAAACTATACAAAAATTGAGACTAATACATTCAATGGCTGTACAAGCTTATCTTCTATTGATATTCCGCAAAATGTTAACACTATAGGACAAGGTGCATTCACCGGCACAGGACTATCAGGGGAGCTTACAATTCCTGAGCATGTAACAACAATTAATGCGCAGGCTTTTAGCAGTTGTAATGGACTTACTTCTGTAACTCTGCATAATGAGTTTGTTCAAGTAGGGCAAAGTATATTCATGAATTGTACTGGGCTTGAAAGAGTTACAATTGCCGGGGATTTCCCTATAGTAGATTCGGGTGATGCTATTTGTGTGTTCAAAGGTTGTACTAGTCTTAGGGAGATTGATATTCAGGACGGAGTTACAACCATACCAGGAAGCACATTCAATGGATGTACCAGTTTGACTACAATTGTTCTACCAAATACCGTGACCGTAATAGATAACCAGGCATTCGAGGATTGTACCAATCTGGAATCAATTTCGATACCTGAAAATGTTATAGAAATAGATTCGTATGCATTCAGACGTTGTGGAAAACTTTCTGGTACTCTGACAATTCCTGCATCAGTAAAAAGAATTGGTAAGCAAATTGTTGCAGATTGTTCGTTTGACGGAGTTGAATTTGAAGACACGATAAGTGAATGGTGTCAAACAACATATATGGGCTTTACAGGTGGAACTTCAATTGGTGCAATGTCATCAAATACTGCAACTAATTTGAGTACCTTGCAGGGATCGTATTATTTCTATCAACCAGAGTAAGAATAATTATGGCGTCACGGCGCGTACAAAAAGAATTTACCCCACATTTCCGCAGGTGTCAATGAATCGATATCATCCTCAAGTTGCGCGATTCTTTTTATAAAAAAAGATTCCCTAGATAAAAAAAGTGTGATATAGTGAACTCTGTAAACCGATTTACTACCCATAAAAGAGGTTTTTTATGAACATGCTTCGTTCGAGCGGCATTTTGCTGCATCCGACATCACTACCGGAAACACCGGGAATTGGTACAATAGGCAAATACGCATACAAATTCATAGACTGGCTCGCGTCCGCAAATCAGACGTTGTGGCAGATACTTCCCTACGGCCCGACTGGCTACGGAGATTCGCCGTACGCGTCGTTCTCTACGTTCGCGGGGAATCCGTTGCTCATAGACTTGGACATGCTAAAAGAAGAAGGCTGGCTTGCGGATGCGCAGGCGGAGCCGCCTGAATGGATTCACAACAGCGGCTACGTTGATTTTGGCTCAGTTGTATGGTGGAAAATCCCTGTTCTTAAGACGGCGGCGGCACAGTTTTTGGACGGCGCGGACGAAAAAAAACGCGTTGAGTACGAGGCATTCAAGAATGATAACGCCGCATGGCTCGACAACTACTCTATTTTTATGAGCATAAAAGAGCATTACGACACGCAGGCTCAGAAAGAAAACAAGTTCGGAGCCATGTGGAGCAGCTACTGGCCGCACGAGCTCGCCGTCCACGAACCGAAGGCTGTTTCTGACTGGCACGCTTCTCATGTGCGCGAAGCGGAAATCCAAAAAGCAATACAGTTCTTTTTCTTCTCTCAGTGGAGTCGCCTTAAAAAGTACGCGAATGACCACGGCGTTCGTATTGTTGGTGACATCCCGATTTTCGTGGCTGCGGATTCGGCGGATGTTTGGGCTGATCAGAAGCTTTTCCAGCTTGATGAGAACGGTCGCGCCACGAGTGTTGCCGGTGTCCCGCCGGACTATTTCAGCGCGACCGGGCAGCTTTGGGGAAATCCGCTGTACGACTGGGACGAGATGGAGAAAGACGGCTTTAAGTGGTGGATCCGCCGCATCCGCTCTATGCTTCATCAGGTGGATTATGTGCGCATAGACCATTTCCGCGGATTTGAGGCGTATTGGTCTGTTCCGGCGGGTGAAGAAACCGCAATAAACGGAAAATGGATTCCGGGGCCGGCGGAAAAACTTTTTAACCACATAAAAGAAGAGCTTGGCGATATTCCGATTATAGCAGAAGATTTGGGTCTTATAACCGAAGGCGTAAAAAAGCTTCGCGAGGATTTTTCGTTGCCCGGCATGAAAGTGCTTCAGTTTGCTTTTGACGTGAACGAAGCCGGAAAAGGTGGCTTTATAAACCCGTTTCTGCCGCACATGTACACGCCGGAATGTGTTGTGTACACAGGCACTCACGACAACGACACGATGCAGGGCTGGCTTAACAATGCCTCTAAAGAAGAGATTGCGCTTGTAAGGCGTTATCTGACGGGTAATGTGCCGGGTTGCGAGATAAAAGATGAGGGGCTTTGTCCGGCACTTATCCGTGCCGCGATGGCTTCTACAGCGCGATTCGCGGTATTCCCGCTTCAGGATTTGTTCGCAATCGGGTCGGAAGGGCGGATGAACACACCGTCAACGGCAGGCGGTCACAACTGGCAGTGGCGTATGAAGAGCGAGCATTTGGACGCGGATAAGGCGGCATGGCTCAAGGAGCTTTCCGCGCTGTACGGACGTAATTTGGGCGAGGGATTGTAGCACCTGCCGCAAGGCAGTTCCGTAGGAATGAGCCGCGGTAGACGGCGAAGTGCGAAAAGCCCGGTGGCGGCTTGACGCCACGCCCCAAATAAAAAAAAGCTGTCCAAGTGGACAGCTTTTTTAGTCTAAATCTTTATGCAGACTTATTTGTCTGAAAGAAGAAGTGTCTTTGAATCAAGCTTAAGGTTGATGTTCTGAACTTCTGTGTTATGAGCCTTAAGAACTTTCATCTGAATTACATCAGGTTTCTGCTCAAGGTGGATAACAGTGTTGATTTCTGCAGCAACTTCTGCTCCAAAAATCTTGTTTACATCTTCTTCGTCAGAGTTGTAGCTGAACCAGATTGAAAGACCTGCTTCAACTGCATATGATTTAAGAGCTTTCAGTTCGGAAGCTGTAAAGAAGTTTGCTTTAAGACCGTCGATGATTACACCGGCTGCCTTTGTTCCGCCTTCTGCAAGAGCTTTAAGAGTTCTTGTGATTCTTTCGGCAGAAATTGAATCCGGGCTGAAGTTAAGAATAACCCTGTTACGGATTACTGAATCTTTTACTTCATCGGCGTTAGCAAGATTTTTTTTCTTTGTCATCTCGCTGAAAATATCTTCATACCATGTTATTACGTTGTCTGAGTGCTGGTTGAAAGAAACATGCACAACCGGCTTGTCCTGCAAAAGCATGTCAAGTCCGAACTGAACAAGGACGGAAGTCTTTCCAAGGCCTTTGCGGGATGTAAGGACTCCAATCTCACCAGCTTTAAGACCGCCGTTTGTCGCGCTTTCAAAGCTGCGAACCGGGCTGCGGTCTACGAGTTCCTGTTTTACCATTCGTTACTCCTTTTAAAAAGTGGACGACTTTTGGCTCGAAGCGAAGCTACTATTGAACTTCGCCACGAACTGTCGCCTAGCAGAGCGGTTTATTTACCCTGCTGTTCCTTGCGTTTTTTCTCCTGATATTCAGCGATAAGCTGCTCAGAAACGCTGTTAGGAACTTTTCCGTACTTTTCGAATTCCATTGTGAACTCTGCTTTACCCTGTGTGGATGAGCGGAGAATCGTTGAGAATCCGAACATCTCAGACAGAGGAACTTCGGCGTTAACCGTTGACGTTCCGTTATCATCTGTTGAATCAATTATAACACCACGTCTCTGATTTATCAAACCAAACATGTTACCCTGGAATTCTGTAGGACCGGCAATCTGAACTTTCATGATAGGCTCCATGATTACTGGCTTTGCTTTCTCGTATCCCTCGCGGAATGCGCCGATTGCAGCAATCTGGAATGCGTTATCGTTAGAGTCAACTGGATGGTACTGACCATCGTTGATTGTACAGCGGACACCTACAACTGGAGCACCGATAAGCGTACCCTTTTCAAGAGCTTTTTTGAAACCCTTGTCACAGGACGGAATATATTCGTTAGGAATTGCACCACCCTTGATATTGTCTACGAACTCGTAGTCTTTATCTGCGCATGGCTCCATGAAACCTGCTACACGACCGTACTGACCGGAACCACCAGTCTGCTTCTTGTGCGTGTAGTTGAAGTCTGCATGCTGAGTAATCGTTTCGCGGTATGCAACCTGCGGAGCGCCTGTCTCAACCTCACAGTTGTATTCACGGCGCATACGCTCAACGTAAACGTCAAGGTGAAGCTCACCCATACCTTTGATGATTGTCTCGTTTGACTCTGGGTCAACGTAAGACTGGAATGTCGGGTCTTCTTTTGTGAAGCGGTTAAGAGCCTTGCCCATCTGGTCGGCTGATTTCTTGTCCTTCGGCTTGATGGAAAGCGAAATAACAGGATTCGGAACGAACATTGATGTCATGGCGTAGTTAAGACCACCGCCGCAGAATGTGTCACCGGATGCGCAGTCAATACCGAACAGTGCAACGATATCACCAGGAACACCCTCGTTGATATCTTCCATTGCGGCAGAGTTCATGCGGACAAGACGACCAACCTTGAACTTCTTGCGTGCGCGTGTGTTGTAAAGTTCACCACCTTTCTTGATGGTACCCTGGTAAACACGGACGTATGTGAGCTGACCGTACTGGCCGTCCTCAAGCTTGAAACCAAGAGCTACACAAGGATCATCCTCGTTACATGTAAGCTCAACAGGAGCTTCGTTGTTGTCAAGGTCGAGAGCGACGTTCTTAACTTCTGTTGGATCAGGAAGATACTTAACAACACCGTCGAGAAGCGGCTGAATACCCTTGTTCTTGTAAGCAGAACCACAGTAAACAGGAACGAACTGCTCTGCAAGTGTACCTTTGCGGATAGCTGCATTGATAAGCTCTTCGGAAGGCTCGCCCTCAAGCATTGCCTCCATAAGCTCATCGCTGAACATTGAAGCTGCGTCAAGAAGCTCTTCGCGGTACTGGTTAGCCTGCTCTACAAGGTGTGCAGGAATCTCTGCATAGCGCAATTCTGTACCGGAATCG
>JAEEGG010026849.1_pt1 | contig 10960 bp, 8 predicted proteins | sample 9134161 | NCBI WGS metagenome assembly JAEEGG01 (sample SAMN16246543, study PRJNA631951) | gut metagenome | biome: gut microbiome; feature: rumen; material: CR-attached | host: Bos | place: Iran: Karaj | collected 2018-10
TGCGGAAGCGCCGGAAACGAATAGATCCCCATGCCGACCGGCATCATAAGCGGCGAAGGTTCAATGCCAAAATCGCGAAATTCGGCATCGTACGCAAATGACGCATACGGCACACCATCCAATCGCGATGTCACGCCAATCCTACGTCCCCAAAGAAACACCTCTGCAGCCTCGTTCATCTGTCACCTCCAAACGATTCCTTTTTGATTTTCCTCTTGCGTGCGCGCTTCGGCAAGGTTCGCTTCGCCAATATGTCCTGCGGCGACAATTGGACTTCCGGCAAAAGGGTCTCAAACCCCTGCATCACCCCCAACGCACCACAGACGGCGAAAAAGACATCAATCCGCAACCCCGCCGAGCCTGCTTCAAGCCGTTCAAGTGAACGCTTTGAGACCCCCGCCCGCCGTGCTAATTCCTGCTGGGTAATGTTTCTGCTAAGCCTAATCTGTGCAAGACGTTTGCCTGTTTCACGCAACGCCTCGTCTTCCGTCATCGTAACATCAAACTTCATAAATACGCCTTTCTGGCGAATTACAGCGACAATTCAATCCTATTTCGCCAACCAAGGCATATTAAAACATATTTCTTCGTGAAATGCAAGTGGTGATTTTGAGAAAGTTGCAGACATATGCAAAAGTTATTTTTACACAACGTCTTAATTTTGCTCCTGCAAATAGCGCGTCAACAATTCCGCATATTCGTCAAGGCTGGCAACATCCACCCACTCCTCCGCCGAATGTGCGCCGCGCGCGTCAACGCCGAGAATCAGCATGGGCAGGTTGAGGCGCTGAAGATGCCGCGCATCGGTGGAGCTGTTGAGGTGGTAGAAGTCGATCGTGCGATTGGGCCACTTGCGGCGCATGCGCGCGCGAAAATCCACGAGATACGGCTGCGTCTCGTCGAGCCAGACCGCCTCGCCCTTGCGGAGGCAGCGCAGATCGCGTTTGAACTTCTCGCGCAGCAGATTCTCGATCCTCTCGAATCCGCCCGGCGCGGCACAACGGACGCTTATTTCCATTTCGGCATGCTGGCGCGTTCCCGTGACCCGCTCCAGCATCATCACATCGCGCCATGTGCCGTCTTCGTAACCGGGGATGTCCGCAGATGCCGCCGCGAAACCCTTGATAAGGTCGTGTACGGCATTGGGCGGCGCGCCTTTCGCCATCCCGGCATGTGTCGGCGGCGCGGTCGCCTCTATGACATAGCGTGCAAGCCCCTTCTGGCGCGTGGTGATCGCAAACTGCTCCGAGTCGAGCACGATGACCATCTTTGCCGCGCCATAGCCCCTGTCGATCATGAACGCGGTCGATGCACCGCCTATCTCCTCGTCGGAGCCAAATACCGCGCCCACGGAAACACTGCCCTTCAATTCGCGCATCAGCCGTGCGCACAGCACGACATGTTCCTTGCAGTCCGACGCGCCGCGTCCGTATATCCTGCCGTTCTCCCGGCGCGGAACGAATTGCGACGGATCGATGACCGGAACCACGTCGAGGTGCGACGACAGGAGAATGTCCGGATTTTGCGTTTCCGCGTTCGCGGCGAACAGCACCCGCCGCCCGCCGGGCATCGTCTCGATCCGGCACCAGAGACCGTCGCGACGCAATTCCTCCGACAGGAAATCGACCGCTCGGTTGACCTCCACGACGTTCGACGAAACCGACGGAATGGCAATCAGCTTCTCCAGCCTTGCCAGGTCGTCACTCTGCTGCGCGAAACCCAGCGCGGCGGCCAATACGATGACAAAGGTATTCATTTTTCGTACCTCCAGGTTTTCGCAACAGCCGTTTTCGAAACAGCCGTTTCCGAAATGGCTGTTTCTGCTGTTGGAACTCTATCAAAATCCTTCGCCACCGTCAAGACATCGGCGAGAAATTTTATTGAGGACCCGTTCACTTCACTTCTTCGACTACCAGTTCATCGAAGTACGCGGTGCCGGTGGCGAAGAAGACACGCAGATCAATCTCGGGCTTGAATTCGCAGGAAAGGCTCTTCGGCACATAGACTTCCATCGTCTGGTGGATCCAGTCGAACGTCCCCTCAAGCCCCACGTTAGGCAGGAGCTTCGCCCTATCCGCCGACTCGTTGAACCAGACAACCGCCTGTGCGCCACCGCGACGCTGGTAGGGCTTCACGTTCTCGCCCTTCACGAAATACGAGATGCGGTATTTCTTGCCCTGCTTCATGTCGGCGGCGAATTTTGCCGCGTAAAACGGCTTGTCCGTCATCGACTTGTCAACCGTGATCGTCACCGGCTTCGCGCCGACGACCACAGAATTCGGCGGATTCGCCGCGCGGCGGGCCTTCTCCGTCTCGACGGACAGGTTTTCGTTGTACTCTTTCGCGTGCTTCACCATCGGATCGAGGACTTCGCGGCGCATGAGCGCAATGCGCTTCGCCTCCATCGAGTCGGCGGGTACCGCCGCCTCGGCCTTCTCGAAAAGCGCGACGAGCGGCTTCAGCTTCGCCGGCGAATACAGCTCCGTCCAGATGCGGAACTCGTTCGGCACGAGATTCACCGTGCCAATCGCGGTATCGACGCTCGTGCCCAGCAGCTCCTCCATCCACTTGCGTTCCAGTTCCTCGAAGACGGCCTGCATCGGCTTCGCCGCAGCGCCGAACATGAGACGGTAGTATTCATCGAGCAGCGCGTCGATGTCGACAGATCCGTACCACGCCACGCGCGAGAACACGTATCGGTTCAGGAGCCCATACATCGCCCGTTCGCCCGCATTGGAGCAGTACGCGCCGCGCACCAGCGGCGCCATGCGGTTGTAGAATCGGGCCATCGATCGCGGCGTCAAAGACGGCACGTCCGGCACGTCCAGACAAAGACAGGCAAACTTGCCGCAATTGCTGTAGATCTTCACCTTGCCCACGTTGTCGTACCACGCCTTGACCTGCGCATAGTCCTTTTCCGCGCGGTCGGCGCTCACCCAGCCGCCGTTGTTGCAGACGGTCACGTAGATGTTGTCGGGCATCTTGCGATCCGGGACGTTCTTGTAAGTGCCGTACGCCATCATCGTGACCATCCCCTTCACGCCCTCGCGCTTCAGGCGCTCGGCAATGTCGATGGTATAGCCCCATATCTGTTCGTTCGACTCGCTCTTCGGGTCCTTCGCCTTCGCGTATGCGGCGGTGCAGTCGGGACAAAAACAGTGTACAGTGCCATCCTCCGGCATGATATCGACATACTCGCCATAGCGGCAGTTGCCCCCCCACTTCTTGAGTCCCCGGCTCTCCGGCGGCTGCCCCGTGAGGTAGGCCTTGACGTCCTGGTAGATTTCCTCCTTCAATCCGGACGAGAAGCAGAACTTGTTGTTCTTGTAGAGCGGCGACTTGCCCGTGTCCATGATGTCGCGCGTGCCGTCCTTCTTCATCTGGAAATATTCGGGATGCGTCTCGCCGAAGCGCTGCACATACTTGAAGAACCTGAGGCCGTGGCAACACGGAATGTTGCGCGTCTGCATCCTGAGCCTAAGCCGCAGCCACGAATCGTATCTCTTCGCCTTCGCATCGGGATCGAACCACTCGCCGGTATGGGCGGAAAAATGCCGCTCCGTCATCGCCGGCGCGCTCACGCTATCGACCTCTGGCACGGAGAACGATGCGCACCTCGGCACAATCTCGCCCAGCTCGCCGGGGAAGTAGAAACGACAGCCAACATGTTTTTCAAGAAACTCGTACACGCCAAAGAGCGTTGCGTGCGAGTCCTGGGTGAACAATGGGTTGTGATGCGTGTCGAATCCCGCGATATAGACGGCGGACCCCTTCGTGCGCGTCACAAAGCCGTCAAGCGGCAACTTCGTCGTGTCGATTCCGGCGGCGACGCTCCAGACGTTCGAACCAAGGACGATAGAGGACTTCGCGGGATCCAGCCTGTCCACAATCGGCACCTGCGCGCCGAAGGCACGGGAAAGGAAGTTCGTCATCTCCCGCGCGGCGAAGAAAGCCGCCGGCTGGGTTTTCCATGCGCGCGGCGCCACCACCACCTCGGTGTTCTGCGGCGTGAAGTTCAATGCGGCGGCAAACGCAACAAGCGCGATATTCATCTGAGACACCCTCCACTTACTTGAAGTCCATCACGAAGCCGCGCGCGCTGGCAAGCTGCTTCAGCACCGCCGCGCCGGGATTCTCCGCATCAGGCGTGAACACGAAGCGGACTTCGTCCGCCGCATCGGAAATCCGGAAGACCATCTTCTGCTCGCCCGTGCCGGAAAATTCGCCAACCAAGGTGTCGCCCGCATACACGGCAAGGCCGCCGCCCGTCAGCGAAAGCACCAGCTCGTACTTTCCGGCGCTCGAAAACGTTCCCGCAACGTACGGCAGGGCGGGCAGGCCCTCCCCGCCGCCAATCACCAGCCCGCCTGCCGCATTCGTCGTCACGGACGGCGAGGCCTCCGAGACCGTGAAACGCCTGTAGAGTTCCTGCGCGAACTTGGGCCGCCAGTCGTATTCCACCGCACCGACATCGACATTCACATTGAGGACACGCGGCGTTCCGAGGATGTCCGTCTCGCGCGCGAGGTCGAACGACGCCAGCGCATTGTCGCCATAGTCGATCACGACACTGCCAGGATTCGGCTTGTAGTCCGTCACGTTGAGTTTCGCCGCCGACTGTCCGAAAAGGCAGTTGCCGCAGTTTGCCGCGTCAAGCGTTCCGCCCGACGACGCATTTACCGCGAAGATGCAGTTCGTCGCATAGACCGTTCCGTACCAGCGGACGTTGCTGTCAAGGAAAAGCGAGTTGATGACGCATCTATGGGGATTGCTTCTGTGCAAGAGTTGCGGCGAACCGCCGTTGTGCATCACGTTGCCGGTACCAAACGTACAGTTTTCGACGCGCGCCGGCGCTCCGACTGTGCCATTCCCTTTATTGCCGGAAATAATGCATCCGACATACGAGCACTCAAAACCTGCCGGATAATGCGCATCGGTCCCGGTCCCCGCATTGTCGCTATTGCCGATGATGCGGCAGCGCTTCACATCGGTCTTCCACATCGTGGCCCAATGACTGTAGTTGTTGGAGACGACACAGTCCTCAATCGTCGCCCGCGCATCGCTTGGCACCAGCACGGCCGCACCATAGTAGTCATACGACGATGTAGAGCTGGACGCCGTCTTTTCCGTATGCCCGCCCGTCAGCGTGAAGCCGCGCAGAACCGCGCCATTCTTCGCATTGACGCAGCGAATCGCGCCCGGGCCATTGCCGACAGCGTTCGCCCCTGCATCGTCTGATGGCGCGCCCACAATGAACGTCTTCTCCGCACCCTCTGTCGATTCCACCGTCACAAATTTCGGAATGATGACGCGCGAGAGCGAATTGGCTGTTGATGTGTGCTTCCCGGCGTTTTCCGCCGGTCCATACGTCCCCGGGGCAACGCGAATGACGTCGTTCGATACCGCAAGCGCCGTTGCCGCACCGATGGTCGCCTTGGCCCGTGCCGGCGAGCCGCCGTCGTTCGCGTCGTTGCCGCCGTTCTGCGCCACATACCAGACGTTGGAGTAGATGGCCCGCACCGTCGTCGCGCTGCCATCAGCGATGGAAGGCGTGAACGAGTACGTGTTGCCGGGCGTTTCAATCATTTCGCCATCAACCTCAAAGCCGACAAACGGGCGCGTCGCAGTCTGCGAGGCCGTCACGGTGATTTCGTTTGCGGACGTAACGACGTGCGTTCCCGCGCTTGCGCCAGAAACAGACACGTTTCCACCGACGCCAACGATTCTCGTGGCGGCGAGCGGCGGTTCGTTCCAGACCGCGCCAATTCGTATCTTGCCGTTGTTCTCGACAGGCATCCGCCCGTCCAAATCGGCAGACCTGAACCTTTGCGAAAGCAACCCAATATCGGCAACCGACGCTGCGTCAATGGCTGGCGACAGCATACCGACGCGGTAGTCGCGATTGTCGGCGTCGGCAAACACGGGCTCGTCGGTTGCGATACAGTCATGCCACTTCTCGCCCGTCGTGCGCGACTTGTCTGTAAGACCGTAGATAAGACTGCTATAAAGCGAAGCATTGCCATGGTCAACCCGCTTGCGCCCAGAAGGTTCCCGTGTGTTCCGCAGGTCTATCGTACAGAAGATATAATTCTGGGATCCGTCTCCCAAAGCACTGTTCTGCGCAGTTCCGTTGGCAACGGTGATGCGGTTCCCTGCAAAAAGGCAGGAAACGTAGTTCCCGGCCAAGACAATGAACTGCCGCGCCTCATTTTCAAGAAACTTCGTCCGCATGTACGTTCCATAGCACGCGGCTGAATACTGATCCGCCACGTTGTTCGAGATGACGCAGTCAAGCGCGTACGCATACTGCGACGAGGAGGTGCAGAAGGCCGCCCTCTGGCAAAGTTTCGTCTGGACGGAAGGAACATAACAGCCGGTAATGGTAAAGCCCTGGAGGAATGAATACTTCGCGCCGTAGACGGTATAATCCAAATAGACGCCACTCACCGCATCCGGGCCGCAGCCGTTGGCCGTTGACGTATCGGGCGCGCCGACGATGAACGTGTTCTCCGCGCCGGCAGTCGCAATGAAACCAATTCCTTTCGTGACCGTCAGGCGGCGCTTGCAGGGATAGGCCATTTCCTTATCATCGTAATAGACGTTGGTCACGTTTGAATTGTAGGTGCCGGGCGCGACGAGCACGATCGGATAGCCACCACTTTCGCTTCCCGGCGCCGCAACGTCGTGCGCGGCCTGCAGGGTCTTTTTCGGGCCTTTGAGAAGCGATTCGTCACGATGCTCGTAGTCTGTCGTGCCGTCCCACGTATTGCTGCCATGCAGTGCGTCGGCGTAATAGACGTTGCTCACCTTGTAGGCCGTCACGTCAACCGAACTGTCACCTGCAATCGCCATGCGCACCCAGTTGCCCTCGCCGTACATGGGGAACCGGCAGTAGCCGTTGTCGCTGGCCTTGATGCCATACGTCCGCTCGCCCTCCGCCAGCACGGGGCGCATCTTGTAGAAGCAGGGACTTGACGGCGGCGTAAAGGTAGCGTTGGCGTTGAACTGCTGCACGACGCCGTCAATCTCAACCTGCATGGCCGTCTTGAACTTGAGCGAAAGCGCGCCCTCGCAGGTAACCGCAGCCGCCGCAATTGCGCCGAGCGCGATGAGACGATGAACTTGGTTTAGCGTGTGATTCATGATCATTCTCCTTTCGAAGTCGAGTTCACGAGTTTCAAAGTTTCAGCTTTGAGTTTGGCGAGATTCGTTTTGCCGGTCTGCCAGTCCCTGTCGTAGGCGTAGCGCTTCGCCAGCGCAGCAATTCCATCCTTGAAAAGGCCCTTCTCCTTGAGGATGCGGATCTTCTCGGCCGTGGCGATGCCGTTGCGCATCTCGAGGAACCGGTAGGACGGCACGCCGCCGGGATACGCAAAATACGTGTCACCCGCGCGCCAGCCGCGGAAGGAGCCATCGTAGAACGGCTCCTCGGGCCAGCTGTTCCACGCCCAGCGCAGGAAGCCGTCAAGTCCGACCATGCCGGGATACACGCCGATCCAGAAGTTCTCGGCCGGTGGCGACGAGAGGAAAGTGTTCGGGCGGGCCGGACCGCAGCACACGTAGTACGTGGTCACAAAACCCTTCGTCTGGCGTTCCGCCACCTCGGCGAGGAAGTCGTCGGTCAAGTGGCCGAGGTACTGGCAGTAGTTGTCGATCGTGATGCCTACGAACTCGCTCGGCTTGCGGTTCCCGGCGAGCGCGATCTTCATGCCGGGCGCGTGCGCCTGCACGAAATTGGCGATACGCTTCACGTCCTCCGGCGCGCGCTCGTCCATCGAGATGAACGTATCGGCGAACCAGCCCTTCTCCTTCAGGTGGGCGGTGAACGCTTCGAGGAACGGCCCCCAGAAGTCCTCGAATTCCTTCGAACCGGGCCGCGCCTTCACCTTCACCGACTTGCCGTCCGCATCGGTCCACCCCACAAGATCGCCCCACGGGCACATCGTGTAGCAGGCGATGTGCGGACCGATTCCGCAGCTGCGGCCGAACGCCACGTATTCATCAAAGATCGTATAGTCGAACGACAGCTTGCCCGCAGCGTCCTTCTTCGCCGCCACCATCGTGCCGTACGCGTCACGGCACTGGTGGTGCCACGGCTGGTCCACGAGCGTGACGGTGAGCGCCTTCTGTCCGGCGGAGGCAAGCAGTTCCCACAGGGGACGCATCGCGGCATAGTGCGCCTTGGAGAACGGCTGCACCTTCGCATACCGCGCCACGGCCCATGGATGCTGCCAGAGGTCGAGATAGTATTTCCATTCGGAGGGCGGCGGCAGTTCGCGGTCCACCACCTCGATGTCCATCAGGCCCCACTTGTAGAGACCGGGCTTCGCGTCCTTCGGCACCGAGATTTCGGCTACGCGCGGACCGCCGCCCGCAGACGTGCTCCAGTCCACGACGTCGTAGCACTCCGCAATCTGAAGCTCCGTCGGCACGGGACGGTACCGCACCGGACGCAGCACGCCGCAGCGTACCTCCAGACCGGCGGGCGGTTCGCCCAGTTCCGTGTAGTCCGGCACCAGCAACGCGAGCGTTTCGCCCCGCCAGGCAGCCACCTTGAAGTCATCCGCGAACGCACACCACGCCGCCGCCGAAACGGCCAGCAGCGCGACCGACACTTTTATGCTTTTTTTCATGCCCGTATCGTACCAAATCGCCACCCCCGCGTCAATCACTGCGCCCCCAAAATTGGTTCCAAACTTCCAAACCTCTAAACTTCCAAATCAAGTTGCGCGGTGGCGATGTCGGCGGCGATCTGGTCGCGCAGGGCGGTGAGGGAGGGGAAGGTTTTCTCGGGGCGCAGAAAGGCGCGGAACTCCAAACGCAGATGGGAGGGGGACCGATCTGATGGAAGTGCGTCCTTTTCAAGCAAATGCACTTCTAAAACGGGGGCCGTCCACGCCTGCTTTCCCATCGTAGGAGCCACACCATAGTTCGCGAGTCCCGGACCCAACGGTGTTGAGACAACATACACGCCCCGCTTCAGCGGTGGCGCGGCCGCCACGTTCAATGTGGGAGCGTTCAGACGGCGCCCCACGCCCTTCCCGGGCACAACCGCACCCATGACCGCAAACGGGCGCCCCAGCATGGCGTTGGCATCCTCGATCAAACCTTTAGCAAGCGCCGCCCGAATGCGCGTGGAGGACACGCGTTCATTTTTGTACTGGACATAGCGAGCCACTTTCACGTCAAAGCCCAACCGTCGAAGCGTTGCAGGCGTACCGGCACCCTTTGCGCCGAACCGCCAGTTCCCGCCGCAGTGGATGCGTTCGAGCGACGGAAATTCGCGTCGCAGAAAATCCGCAAACGCCTCCGGCGGCTGCGCGGCGAACGCGGACGTGAAACGGAGCGCCCGCACGGCACGCGGCTGAATGGCTCCCTCCGTCTCAAGACGCGCGAGACGCTCATCCACATCCATGAGGAGCGGCGGCGCATGGTCCGGATCAAGAACGGTCAAGGGATGGTTGACGAACGTCAGCACCGCATCGGCACCAGCGAGAATGCGCAAGTGCCCGCGATGAACGCCGTCGAAGAATCCAATGGCCAGATTCACGCCCGCAACCTGTTCTTCGGGATGAGACGGGCGGCAAGGTCCGTCGGATGGAGGTCCATCATCTTCACGAACGGCACGGCGTCGTCCACGGAGAACGTTCCGCACCGGGTACGGCGGCAATCTTCCACGCACGCACCGCAACCCAGCGCCACCCCGAGGTCGCGCGCCAGCGCGCGCACAGAAACGCCTTTCGTCGCGGAGAAGGAAAGCGACACCTTCGGCGGCGCGAATTCCGTGACGTCATAGCGATACACATGGACGAGTCGTTCGCGCAGCTCGTCGCCTTCGGCCGTGCGGACGATCTCGTAGCCGGTCTTGCCCGGAATCTTCACCGCCGAAAACGCGGGCGGCGACTGATAGATGTCGCCGCGCAGCTCCTTGAGCGCGGCGTCAAACTGTTCGCGTGTGACGCCGGCGGCATCCGCCTCTTTCAACGTATGACCCGCGCGGTCACCCGTATCCGTCTCGCGTCCCAGCGTGAGCGTGAGCGCATAGGCTCGATCATCGCCCATGAGATCGTTCGAGAAGCGCGTCGCGTCACCGAGCAGCAAAACGAAAAGGCCCGTCGCCGTGACGTCCAGCGTGCCGCCATGCCCTACCTTCACGAGATTGAAGCGGGTCTTCACTGCCTTCATCACATCATGTGCGGAGATGCCGACCGGCTTATCGACGAGAATGGCCCCGTCCAACTCCGCCAACATGGCGATGTTAGCGAGGTTCGCCATCGTTCGCTCCCGGCAGCTTGTCGAGGATGGCCAAAACGGCATCCCCCTTCTCGATGGAATGATCCAGCTCAAACCGGAGCTGCGGCGTGAACTTCATCCGCACCTCGCGGTTGATGACCCGCTCGAACTCGTGCGTGTGATGGATGAGATGCCCCAGCGCGCGCTGCTGCACCTCCGGCTCGCCGAACACGCTCACCTTCACCGTGGCGTTTCGCAGGTTCCGCGCGCACTGCACGCCCGTGACCGTAATCAGTCCGGGACCAATGGAATCTCCCTGCAAAATGCGGAACATCGCATCCGCAATCACACGCTTCAGGAGCGAATCAACTCTCTCCAATCTATCGACCGACATATCTTCTGATCCTCTATCTGGCTTTCACAACGCCGCGTATTATACCATTTCCGCCGCCGACCGTCATTCCCGGCGGAAAAGCTCCTGACAGACATCCTGAAAGACGGCGTCGCAGAAACCGCATTCCGTGCATTCACGCGAACAAGCCGATGTGCGCGCGAACCAGTCCGCCGGGAACGCGGCGTTGTCGATGAAACGCGGGAAGAATGCCGGGGAGAATCCGGGTTCGAAAAGGTCGAGCAGATTGCCGTCGAACGATCCGCGCTCGTAAGCCGAGATCACCATGTCGGGATTGGCATGCTGCCGCGTCGCAAGCTTCACCACATCGACAAG
>JAEEGG010026857.1_pt1 | contig 10958 bp, 5 predicted proteins | sample 9134161 | NCBI WGS metagenome assembly JAEEGG01 (sample SAMN16246543, study PRJNA631951) | gut metagenome | biome: gut microbiome; feature: rumen; material: CR-attached | host: Bos | place: Iran: Karaj | collected 2018-10
AATTAGGAAAACTGTCACGATTCTTATTTCTTACTTCTTACTTTCTTACTTTTTGCTATATTTTATTCTGTTCAAAGAAAAGAAGTAGAAATAAGGAATCATTATTATAAATTTATATATTATATATAATATTATAATATTATATATAATATATAAATTGTTATGTACTTTTAGAAAACACCAAAAAATAAGAAAGTAAGAAGTAAGAAAGTAAGTTTCTCCTCTCCTACCTTTATTTATTTGCATTTTTAGCCCGAAAAATACCCCTCAAAAATGGACGTTTTTAGGATATTTTCTTGACAGTCTCGCAAAAATTTCGTACCTTTGCATTGTCAATACGAAGGAGAAAAATAACGCTCTAACTAGCGAGAAAATTTTTCCTAGTGCACGAGGAAGTTTGGAAGCACGAAGGCGATTTTGAACCGGAAATTGACGAAAGTAAAAGATTAAACATTAAAAATTAAACATTAATAATTAAACATTAAAATTTTAGTAACCATTTAAAACACATTTAGATTATGTCAATGAGAGTAAAAGCAAAAGAACAGTTGCAGAAGGTAGGCACCTACGCTGGTAAGTATCGCTACGTGATGATGCCTGAGTTGTACACCGCCCTCACACAGGACAAGGTCATTAAGGAGGCTGCCCTTCGCAGTGGTGTGAGCCGAGGCGTGATGCAGGCATGCTGGGATGCAGCTGGCGAAGTGATCAAGGCATGGGCAACGGAAGGTCACTCGGTGGCACTGCCTGGACTGGGCACGATGCGCTTCGGACTGCGTGCCAAGAGCGTAGAGAACGTGAACGACGTGAAGGCAGGCCTGATTACCAGTCGCCGCATCATCTTCACCCCCGACGTGGAACTGAAGGAGGAACTGGCGAAGACCGCCGTACAGATCACCTGTTTCGACAGGGACGGCAAGGAGGTGAAACGCGTGACCTCTGGCGACGACGGCAGCATCGAAGACCCTGACACACCCACCAACGCAGGTGACGACGAGGGACCGGTAAATCCCTAAACATTAAAGATTAAACATTAAACATTAAAGATTAAACATTAAACATTAAACATTAAAGATTAAAATTCTGAACCATGAAGAACAAGACATTTTGGAAATTCGCAATCCAGACAGCCATCAGTGTGCTGTCGGCCATCGCAACGGCGCTGGGAGTGACCAGCTGCATGGCGTAAATTAAAAATTACCTCAAGGAGCAGACACTGCTCCTTGAGGATATACTAACCATTTAATAGTCGTCATCATTGTCATCGAAACCACTATCATTCCAACTGATGCCTTCACTGCTGTTGCTCACACTCTTGGCAAAGCCGTCGGGACTGCCGCAGATCATGTGCTGTTGCTGCAATAGCACTGCCTGAATGGTGGGTTTTATATACTGTTTTTTCATATCTGAATCCTCCATTTATTTAATAATTACCTTACGTCCATTATTCACATATACACCCTTCACACTGGGCTTGCCACAGAGCTTACGTCCGTCTATGGTGTACCATCCATCAGACATCTCACTTCTCACATCAGACATCGTTATGATGCCCGTTGTCTCACCCTCCTCGAAGTTCATTACGAAGGCGCGGGCTCCTGCAACGCCGCCATCCGCAGGCACATAGAAGTGACAGCGGAAGGTCTTCAGCGTCCTGGCGTTCTTTGAGTAGCCCAGTTTGCTGCCACTGCCCAGCATGACGATTTCGTTCAGGTTGCCCTGATTGTCGCCTATAGCTCCACTTTCCACGATGCTGAATGGTGAGTATTGCCCCAAGAACTGGCACTTCTCGCTGCTGTTCTCAATGCTAAACTCAACAGGTGTGGGCGTGGTGCTGCTGATGGTAACACCATTGAATACGGGATTTACTACTGGTGGTAGACTGTTGTCAATTTTCTTCGGCACCACATTACCGCCATCGTTCTTCCATCCACTGTCAAGCAGCGTAACCAGAGCATCGCCAATGGCACCATTGGTAGAGGCACCCTGGCTTGTACCGAAACTCTCTGTGTAGTAGCCATCATCAATATAAGCTCCATTACGTGCGAAGGTGGCACTATTGTAATCGCCGATTTTATACTTGCCTTCAGGAATCGTGGCGGGAGCATAGAGGCTGTTATATATCTTAACGCCAGAGGCAGCGTTTTCTGCCCAGCCCACAAAACCGCCGCAACTATTAGTGCCGTTGGTCAGGCTTGTGGTCATCATGCCGTTGAAGAGGCAGTTGCTGATGTTGAGCGTACCACTTGCCTTGCCTACGAATCCGCCGTGGGTGCCATCGCCGTTGATGGTGCTGTTGATTTCTACACTTGATACGCAGTTTTCGATGTTGTTCGTACTATTTAACGCCCAGCCGATAAAGCCGGCGGCAAACTTACGATCCGTGGTGCTGACAGTACCGTCCACAGTCAGGTTCTTGATGGTAGCTCCCTCGGTGAAGCGGAAGGGTGCCACGCCATAAGTGCTTTCATCGTCTCCCGAATCGCCGTTATTATTCAGCGAGACAGTCAGCTTGTGACCGTCGCCATCGAAAGTGCCCTTGAACGGGTAATTATAGGTACCCGCCATCGTTGATACATTAATGTCGGCACCCAGTTTCACTACTTTGCCGCTGTAATTCTCCGTGCCGCTGCTCACGTTGCTGGCAAATGTATTCCATTCCGCCGTCGACGTGATGAGGAGGTCAGCAGAATTCCACTTCACGAGATAAGGTTTGCCGGCCGTGATGCTGCTGACTGTAGTGAAATTCAGCGTCAGTGTGCCGTTAGCGGCGAGGTTAGATGTCGAAGTGTTCAGTTCCTTAACGACAGCACCTTCGAGCGGCGTTCCTGTGAGGCTTGCCAGACTGAACGGCAGGCACAGCGTGTTCCATTCGCCCGACCTCGACAGTGTGCGGCCCGCGAGTGTCACATTGGCTTCCAAACCGTTATTGTCGCTGATGACCGTGCTATTGTCGGCATCATTGGCCAGTTGCACATTATTTACCGATATCAATGTCACTGTCAAGTCGAGGCCAGCATAATTGACGCTATAGTCCGAGTAGAAGTTAATCGTCATGTATCGGTCGGTGCTGACGACGGTGGGGATAGCTTTTGAAGTTTCATTATCGCCCTTCAATTGATCGATGAGTATATCAGCATGTTCGTCAATGCCGTCATAGACAGTTAACTTGTCACTACTCTCAGTTAAGATGCTGCCCGAGAGTTGCAGCACATAGCCATCAGGCGCCGTCAGAACGAGGGTGCCGTTGCAGTAGTCACTATAGTTGCCATTCTTGCCACCATTGTCATAAACCTTGAACGAAGATACATGCGCGGGGATATCATACGTCCTTTCGCCCGTTGCAGGCATGTCGATGTGTGGCTCATTGGTAAACGTCGGGGTGACGGTGACTGCCGAGTAAGGCATGGTGAAGGTGGCTGTGTTAGCCCAAAATTCTCTGACCACTGTTACAGCATTGCTGCTGCCATCAACTACACTAAGGTCGGTAAGCACATAGCCATCAGCAGGTGTGATATTTAAGGTTACCTCATCCTTCCACTTAGCCTGCGTTGCGTTCTCGCCACCAACAGTGGCAACGATATTTCCATTCGTTAGATTACCTATTCCGCTAATGTCGTATAACGTATTAGTATTGATCAGCGTCACTGTCAGGTTAAGGCCAGCGCCATAATGTGTACTGCCGTTCGAAACAAAACGTATTGTCATGCTTCGGCCAGAGCTGGTTTTAGTGGGAATATCTTTATAGTCATACGTTACAGGAATAAGCTCAGCAGCAGCGTCATTGGTACCGTTATAGACAATCAGGTAGTCATTAGGATCAGGGGTTTCAACGCGGCCTGAGATTTGCAACACATAGCCTTCAGGGGCAGTAAGAACGAGGTAACCATTGCAGTTGTCGCTGTAGTAACTATTAGAGCCGCCATTGTCATAGACTTTGAACGACTGGACACCTGCAGGGATCGTCACCGTCGTTGTGCCCGTCTTCGGCATGTTGATATAGATGTCATTTAGATTATTGGTCAACGTCGGGGTGACGGTAACCGCCGAGGCGGGCATGGTGAAGGTGGCGGTGTTAGCCCAGAAATCTCTAGTCACCGTTACAGGATTGCTACTGCCATCAACCACGCTGAGGTTGGTAAGCACATAACCTTTATCAGGCGCTACCGTCAGGGTGACCACATCACTTGCTTTTGACTGCGTTACGTTTATACCTCCAACAGTAGCAGTAATGCTACCATTCGTCACAGAGCCCAATCCACTAATGTCATACTTCCTATTGGGGTCAATAACCGTCACCGTCAGGTCAAGTCCGTCGTACCTGTTACTGTTGTCCGAATAGAAATAGAGCCTCATGCTACGACCGGTGCTGAAGACGGTAGAAATAGCGGTTGAGGTGCCATTACTAGAACTATGCGCCTGGTTGATGAGTATATGCTCATTGTCCGCCTGGTCACCGTCATAGACAGTCAGGTAGTCAACATTATCTGTCGTGATATTGCCCGAGAGTTGCAGCTGACAGCCCTCTGGTGCGGTCAGCACGAGGGTGCCATTGCAGCTCCAGTAGTAGCTGTCGTCCTTGCCGCCATCGTCATAGACCTTGAACCAATGTACATTCGTCGGGATAGTTACAGTCTGTTCGCCCGTCTTTGGCATGTTGACAAAAATATCGTTGGTGAACGTCGGGGTGACAGTCACTTCCGAAGCAGGCATGGTAAAGGTGGCAGTATTTGCCCAGAAATCTCTGGTCACTGACACGGTCTCGCTGTTGGCGTCCACCACGCTGAGATCGCTCAGTACATAGTTATCAGCAGGTGTGACTGTCAGGGTGACAACATCGCTCAATTTAGCCTTCGTTACGTCCTCGCCACCGACCGTAGCCGCGATACTACCATTCGTCACGTCACCTATTCCATTAATGGTATATTCAGCGCTGGCGTCAAGAACCGTTACCGTCAGGTCGAGGCCACCCAATTGAGAATAATCGTCCGTATGGAAATAAAGCGTCATGCTTCGCCCAGTGCTGCTTACAGTGGGGATAGAGGTCGTATTGATAACCGCGTTACCTGTGCTATGCATTTCGTCGATGAGTATCGGAGCGCTCTTGTCGCTGCCATTATAGACAGACAGATTATCGTCGTTGTATGAAAGGATTGTGCCCGAGAGCTGGAGTCGGCAACCCACAGGGGCGGTCAGCACGAGGGTACCATCACATCCGTTGCTGTATTTGCCTCCGGCACCGCCGTCGTCATATACCTTGAACGAGGATACGCCAGCAGGAATCGTCACATTTCTCGTGACCCTTGTGGGCATGTTAATGGAGAGGCTATTCTTGCTGGTGAACGTAGAGGTGACGGTGACTGCCGAAAGGGGCATCGTAAAGGAAGCGCTGTTCTCCCAATGGTTCCACGTCACATCCACGGCGTTACTGTTTTCATCGACCACACTCAGGGCATCAAGTACATAGCCCTCATCGGGTGTGGCAATCAGGGTGACCACATCTTTCCACTTGGCGCCTGTTGCAGCATTACCTCCGACAGTAGCAGCGATGCTGCCATTCGTGGTATTACTTAATCCGCTGATGGCATACTCCATCGTGGGGTTATATACCAACACCGTCAGGTCGAGACCGGTGTAATTATTGGCAATATCCGAATAGAAATAAAGCGTCATGTTGTTGCCGGTTGAGGTAACAGTTGTAATGTCCTTCAGGTTGCCCTGATCGCCCCAGCCGCTCACTGCATCGATAAGTTTCGTTCCACTGGCTTCATTATTATCATAGACAGTCAGATAATCATCCCCTTCACGAGTTGCAATGCCACCCGACAGTTGCAGCACGTAGCCTTCGGGGGCAGTCAGCACGAGGGTGCCTCTACAACTGTTGCTATACATACTGGTGCTGCCGCCGTCGTCATAGACCTTGAAAGTCTGAACACCTGCAGGAATCCTCACCGTCTTTACGCCATCCACCGGCATGTTGACAGAGAGGTTGTTCTTATGGGTGAACGTCGGAGTGACGGTAACAGCCGATGGAGGCATGGTAAAGGTGGCATTGTTTGACCAAATGAGCCAACTTACGCTTACGTCATTATTGCTGGCGTCCTTAACGCTGAGATTACTGAGGACATAGTCATCGTCTGGTGAAGCTGTTAGGGCAACTACGTCCCTAAACTTCGCTTGAGTTACAGTATTATCATTAACTTTGGCAGTAATGTTACCGTCCGAAACATTCTCCAATCCGCTAATCTCATGCAGCGTATTGGTATTGATAAGTGTCACCGTCAAGTTGAGGCCGGCATTTTGATATGATGAACCTATTGATTTGAAGCAGAGGGTCATACTCTGACCGTTGCTGATGACGGTGGGAATGTCAATCGCCCAACCATTATTATTGCCACACGCACTCTCGATGAGTTTAACAGCTTGATTATCACTGCCGTCATAGACATTCAGGTAATGATCATCTTCAGAACTAATGCTACCCGAGAGTTGCAACACATAGCCATTTGGTGCAGTCAGTACGAGGGTTCCGTCACAGTTGTCACTGTAAGTGCCGTCCTTGCCGCCATCATCATAGACCTTGAAGGTGGTGATGGTGCCGTCGAGTGTCAACGTGTTTGTGTCTGCTGCAGGCATGTTGATATACCAGCGTGCCGGTGTACCAGCTTCCTCGTCTGTATCCTCAGTGAGGCTGACGGGTGTCTGTGCCCACATTCCCTGTACCACGATGCAGAGCAGGGCGATAATGGATAAGATTTTTTTGTTCATTTTTATTAGGTTTTAATTATACAGAATATAAAGATTATAAATTACGTAGTTTTATTTCGTTGGTAAACTTTTGCAAAGATACAAAAAAAATCCGTAAAGTACAACTAAATGGATAAAAAAAAAGAGAGCACTCTTCTCACGAAGAACGCCCGATATGATGCCGGGGACTGGTACCTGTCACCTCTGAATATGATAAAATAACGGCTCCTGAGGCAGATGTGCTTCGGGAGCCGTTGGAGGGGTTGTAAGGAGCTGTTATCTCAGGTCCTCATCTTCCTCCAGATAGCCGTCGGGGTCTAAGGTGAATTCTTCAGGGCTTTCGCCCAATGCCTGCGCTGCACCACTAGTAGTCATCAGGTGTCCCTGGTGTTGCAGCACCACGGTCTGCATCTCCGGTTTCATATATATCTTTTTCATAATTCTCTTCAGTATTTTAATGTTTAATGTTTAATGTACCAACACTTTTTTGCCTCCATGGATATACAGGCCCTTCTTGGTCGGCTTCCCGCTGAGCTTCACACCATCGAGCGTGTACCACTCAGCAGCGGTAGCAAATTCTTCACTCTTCACTATACCCTTTTCCCTTAACGAAGTTGTCTCTTCCTCGAAGTTCATCACAAAGCTGCGGGCGGTCTGGCTGCCGGGGAAATAGAAGTATGCGCGGCAGGTGCCCAGTGCCTTTCCGTTAGCGATGGTGCGGTCGTTCTTGGCATAGCCCAGCTTGTTGTTGCCAGACAGCAGCAGCACTTTGCTGCGGTTGGCATCGGTAATCTCCAGCGGAGCGTAGGTGCCCATGAACGAGCCGCCCGTGAAGTTCACGTCGCGGTTGGTGTTGTCGATGGTGACATCAGTGAACACAGGGTTCACGAGGTCGTCACTCTTGTCCCATTTGATGATGAATGGCGTGCCGGCAGGAATCGTGGCGGGCGCATTGTCGAAGTTCAGCGTCAGCGTGCCGTTGACAAGTTTAGACGATTCGTCGTTGAGCACCTTTGCCACAACATTATCTCCAGCCAGCGGGCTGCTGGCAATCGTCACGTCGAACGGCAGCACCAGCGTGTTCCAGTAGCCGTCCTTGTAGAGGGTGCGGCCAGAGAGGGTCACATCGGCCACCTGCTTATTGACGATGGCTGCGCTGTTGTCAGCATTGTTGGCAAGGCTCACGTTGGCCTTCACCATATAGAATTTACCATTGTATTTCAGTCCGCTGGCGTAGGCAGTGATGCCGCTCACGTTGTAAGTTGTGCCCGCTGCACCAACGTTTGCAGGTACGAAGCTCTCGGTAGCGGGGGTATAGACGTAGGCCTCGATGCCGTTGTTCCACAAGGCGGGGCTCACATTGCCGTCGTTCAGATAAGGTTTGTAATGGGTGTCGTCGCAGAGGTAGTTGGTGTAGTAGCAATTGTAGGTATCTACCTTGTTACGGGAGAAGGTGGCGCTCTCCGTGTTGAGGACGCTCACCTCGGCGGGCGCGAAGAGTGAGTTTCTGATAGTGGCGGTCTTGCCTCTCCAACCGATGAAGCCGCCGCACCTGGTGGTCTTGTCGCCGAGCAACTTACCGTCGAACAAGCATCCCTCGATGGTGATGGAGTGTCCGTCGGAGTTGTGCGTCTGACCTACGAAGCCGCCGTGCGTACCGTCGCCATCGGTGCTGCTGTTGATGGTGACGCTGGAGCGGCAGTTGCGGATGCTGACGACGCCGTACTGGTAGGCAATGAAGCCAGCAGCGTACTTGGCCGAGGTCGTAATGGTGCCCTCGACGATGAGGTTCTCAATCGTGCCGCCGTCCACGTATCGGAAAGGCGCAGCGTTGTCGGTCGAGGTCGTGTAGTCAACGGTCAGCGTATTGCCCTGTCCGTTGAAGGTTCCTGTGAACTCGTGATCCTCACTGCCCGCCATGCTGCTGACGCTGAGGTCATGGCCCAGCTTCACGGTCTTTCCGGTGAAGTAGCCCTTGTCGTTGTTGGCCAGCAGGTCGCAGAACTGGTTCCAGCCCGCAGCGGTGTTGATGGTATAGGTGTCGCCATTGACGGCGAGGTCGTTCTCCTGCTGCCACTGTGCGTAGAGCGTGATGTTACCCCCTGGGTTGATATTCTGCTGGTCGGCATAGGATGTGCCAGTTCCGTCGGCCTTGGTGTTCCAGCCCGTAAAGTTGTAGCCGCTGCGGGTGAAGGTGCAGGGCGACAGGGTCTTCCACTCCCATTTTCCATACACCTGGGCGGTCATCGTGCCCTCGCCGCCGTTGGCATCGAAGTGGACGGTGTGACTTAAATAAATAGGATCAGGCATAATATCTTGCCACTGCGCGTAGAGCGTGATGGTCTCGCCTGCCGCTGCGATGTCGGTGACTACCTGACCGTTGCTGTAGCTGACGCCGCTGCCGTCAGCCTTGGTATTCCAGCCTAAGAAAGAATATAAGCTTTGCATATTATTCGTAAATGCATTTGCAGTCAGCTCTTGCGGCACACCGACAGTGAACGTCTGGTCGTCCATCGTGCCCTTGGCCCCGTCGTAGTTTTTATCGAAATGAACGTAGTAGGTGTTGGCGGGAAGGGCAGTCCACTGTGCATAGAGTGTCATGTTCATGCCAAAGATTTTCTCTTTGTCGGCGTAGGCTTGGCCGCTGCCGTCGGCCTTGGTGTTCCAGCCCGCGAAACGGTAGCCTGTACGGGTGAAGGTGCAGGGCGACAGGGGGTTTTCGTCGCCGAGAGCGAACGTCTGGTCAGCCATCGTGCCCGTACCGCCATTGGCATTGAAGTGGACAGTGCTGTTGAATCCGACAATGGGGATGTCACCTGGGTCGTCGCCTGGGTCGTCGCCTGGATCAATGGGGTCGATGGTGGCCGTGAAGTTGGCCGAGACAGCAACACTGGCTGTAGGCATGGTGAACGTCCACGTGCCGTCGCCTTGGTCGGTCAGGGCGATGGCCTCGTTAGTCACAGGGTTCGTGGCGCTGAGCGAGCCTGCCACGTACTCATAGCCTGCGTCGGGTACCACGGTGAGCGTGACCGTCTCACCACCGTCATAAAAGCCATTTACATCGCCGCCACTCGCGTTCACGTGACCATGGGTTGAGTTGTCGGTGATGGTGAAACGCTTCGTCACTGTCACCAATATATTTGCAAGCACCGTGACTTCCCTGGCAGGCATGGTGAAGTGGAAGTGATTGGCATCGTCCTGCGTGATGGGGCTGACGTCCAGGGAACTGACCTCCCAGTATTCGTTGCCGGCCAGCTCGGAGAGCGTGATGTCCACGCGCTGGCCCTCTTCTGCGGTAGTGACGGTCTGGCCGCCCACGCTGAAGGTCATGGAGGCACCTTTGCTGGTAAGGGTGTAAAAGCTGGCGGCACCTGGCTCGTCAAAGTAGACGGTGTACTCGTCGGTGCCTAAGGATAGATTCCTGTTGTATGAGCCTCCATTACGATTGACGGTGATGTTAGTGGTGCCCAGAATTGTGGCACTTTTTAACGTCACCTTATTGACTTCATAGCCGCTCGCTGGCACGAAATTGATGGTGTAGTTGCCGCTGAAACTGCTACTGGTGCCGTTAGCGCTGAAATTCTCCGTAACGCCGCCATGCGTCACAGTCACCGTGCCGCTACCGATGATGTTTACTTTGACATTGCCGCTAAAGTCAAATTGCCCCCACGCACTTGCCGTCGTGAGCAGCATCATGAGCAGCGCGAGGGCCGCCCGCGAACACAATCTAAATGGTTTTTGTCTCATGTTTGATATATTTTTAATGTTTATTTTCTATGGTCGAAGCGTGTCCGAGAACACGAAGCGTCTAAAAACGGCTGCAAAGGTACACATTTTTTTTATAATAAGGTGTTTAAAATTCGGAGAAGGTGTTAGAAATTCAAGAATTAGGTGTAAAAATTCCGCGAATTCTAACACCTAAACCGATGAAATCACCAAAAATGATACCGGGGACTGGTACCTGTCACCTCTGAATATGATAAAATAACGGCTCCTGAAGCAGATGTGCTTCGGGAGCCGTTGGAGGGGTTGTAAGGAGCTGTTAGTCCTCGTCGTCCCATGAGAACGCGCGCGACAGCTGTTCGTCGGCATCGGCCTCTTCATTTGAGTCTATGGTAAGGGTGAGACTGGAACCGCCGCCTTTGGGATCGCTAGCCATTAGCAACTGAGTCTGGGTGATTCTCACTACCGTGGTCTCTGCCTGAATATAT
>JAEEGG010026858.1_pt1 | contig 10958 bp, 9 predicted proteins | sample 9134161 | NCBI WGS metagenome assembly JAEEGG01 (sample SAMN16246543, study PRJNA631951) | gut metagenome | biome: gut microbiome; feature: rumen; material: CR-attached | host: Bos | place: Iran: Karaj | collected 2018-10
TTAGCGCAACTGCTGAAGAAAATTAGGAGAACTAAAAGGGTTGTCGTTAATCTTAAAAAAGTTTTCATGAAATGTTGATATAAAGGATTTAACATTTTTCAGCATAATCGGTGACAAAGATAGTAAAAATATGGGCAAGATATAATATGTTGAACAGTGTTATTTTATTGTTATATTTGCATTTCTGATAACAGATTAACAAAATCACTAACAGTTTATTATAACCCATTTCCAATTATTATGAAAAAGATTATATGCTTTATTACAATAGCCCTGATGGGCGTTGTGGCCTTTGCACAGACTGTCACTCTTACCTTTACGGCGCGGGATGCCGCCAATCAGTATGTGCAGCTGAACCGTGTGTCTGTCACCAACCTGACGAAAGACTGGCAGGAGACCCTTACGTGGCCCGATACTGTTCTAACGATGCAGAACGACGCGGGCATTGACGAATCCTTTGTCAATGGCGGTTTTGGAATATCCCAGAATAACCCGAACCCATTTTCTGGCAGCACCGATGTGAATCTAACGGTGGCAGAAGCGGGTGCGGTAACACTGGAAATCGCGGATGTTTTAGGGCGTATCGTAGAAACGCACTGTGTGTATCCAGGAATCGGCACCCACCAATTCCGCGTTTCTTTGTCTGCCACCGGCACCTACGTTTTTACCGCCCGCCAAAACGGTAAAATGTCGTCCATCAAAATGGTGTGCAATGGTGTGGGGAACGGCAATCGGATTGAATATATCGGTGCCGCCGCTGTAACGCCTAAATCCCATATCCGTCACGCCACTACTAACCCGTTCACTTTCGGCGACCAGATGGAATACGTCGGTTTTGCCACCATCAACGGCACAGAGGAGGAGAGTCATCACATCAAGCAGGCGCAGAATGCCTCGCAGACGTTTGTGTTGCCGTTCTCATCGCCTTGCTCAGGCACACTCACTGTCACCGACATTGATGGCAATGTGTATAACACGGTGATGATTGGCACGCAGTGCTGGATGAAGGAGAACCTGCGCACTACGCATTATGCCGACAGCACCCCTATCCCTGTGGGTGAGTCATATACTTTCACAGAACCGTATCGTTACGCACCAAATAATGATTCGGTCAACGTTGCCGCTTACGGTTATTTGTACAATTGGACAGCGGTGATGAATGGTGCAGAGTCCTCGAGAACCAACCCCTCAGGCGTGCAGGGCATTTGCCCTATGGGTTGGCATGTGCCGAGCGATGCGGAATGGACACAACTTGCTGATTATGTGAGCAGTCGAAGCGAGTATGCTTGCGGTGGCGACAACAGTAGCATTGCCAAAGCACTGGCCGCAACTGCGGGTTGGAATGAGTTTAATCGCGAATGTAGGGTGGGCAACGATCAGAGTTCCAACAATGCCACTGGCTTCAGTGCTTTGCCTGCGGGTATTTATAATGGTGACTACATCGCTTTTTCCGAATCCGCTTACTTTTGGAGTGCTACCGCATATGACTTAAACACCGTTTTCTGCCGCGACCTCGCCTATACAACATACCTCTTTCTCCACAATGACCAATATAAGGGCCGAGGCTTCTCTGTCCGTTGTCTCCGCGATTAATCTGAAAATCGAAAAATGAATCCGTGACACGCAATTTTGCAGAAAGAGGTATAATACCTTCTATTTCAATATTTTCAGAAAAAAAGATGATAAATGGCGCAGGTATCAAAAAAAAATGTATTTTTGCACCCCTAAAATTTTCAAAATAAATAGAATACAAACTTAAAGTAGAAAGGAGTCATAAGTATCGCAACACCAGTTACCAAATCCGGTTTCCATCGTGGAGGTCCTCAGAAGAAAGAGGCTTTGCACAAGATTAACGAGAAGATCACTTCGCCCACCGTACGTGTTGTAGGTGAAGGAATTGAGTCAAAGATAGTTTCATTGAAAGAAGCTATGGAGATTGCCAACCAGTTAGAGTTGGATTTAGTGGAGATTTCTCCTCAGGCCACTCCTCCGGTATGCCGTGTGATGAATTACCAGAAGTTTCTCTATGACCAGAAGAAGAAGCAGAAGGAGATCAAGTCAAAATCGGCAAAGGTGGTGATTAAGGAAATCCGCCTCGGACCCCAAACTGATGATCATGATTTCGAGTTCAAGACCAATCATGCCATCAAGTTTTTGAAAGATGGATGCAAAGTGAAGGTGGATGTCTATTTCAAAGGACGTTCCATTGTTTACAAGGACCAAGGCGAGTTGATACTGCTCAAGTTTGCGCAAGCGGTGGAAGAGTACGGAAAGCCCGAGCAGTTGCCCAAGTTGGAAGGTAAGAGAATGATTATGATACTGAATCCCAAGAAATAAGAAAATTGCATTAAACCCAAAATATTCACCTTAAAAAATTACTTGGAAATGCCAAAAACAAAAACCAAATCCGCTGCCAAGAAAAGATTTACCTTGACAGGTACCGGAAAAGTCAAAAGACACCATGCCTACATGAGTCACATCTTAACCAAGAAGACAAAGAAGAGAAAACGTAACCTCGGTTACGGAGTCGTTGCCGACAAGGTTAATGAAGGAACTATCAAAGAAATGTTAGGCTGCAAATAAAACGAATTATTAACTTTACCATCAGCACATCAAGAGTTTATCAGTTTAAACCGCTGACGTAAAAAGAAAGGAGAACTTATGCCAAGATCAGTTAATCATGTTGCTTCAAGAGCAAGAAGAAAAAAGATTTTGAATCGGACCAAAGGTTATTTCGGAAAGAGAAAAAATGTTTGGACCGTAGCTAAGAATACATGGGAAAAAGGTCAACAGTACGCTTATCGCGACAGAAAAGCCAAAAAACGTGTATTCAGAAGTTTATGGATCACCCGTATCAATGCGGGAGTACGCGAATATGGCATGTCCTATTCTGCCTTCATGGGCAAAATAGCAAAGAAGGGTGTTGCTTTGAACCGCAAAGCCCTCGCCGACCTCGCTATGAATAATCCTCAGGCATTCAAAGCGATCGTTGATTTGGTTAAGTAACATTAACCGCAACTCACAAAGAAAAAATAACGGGTTTATGCAATATTTAAGAGAGCCTTCTTTCGAAGGCTCTCTTCTTTTGTGCAACCCTGGCCTTCGGCCACCCCTTCAAAGAAGGGGAAACTGTTGTGGCGATGGTGGACGGTTATGTGTAATACGGATGGTCCTTTAAGATGGCTTCGCACTCGGCGATGGTGAGGGCATCCATCAGGCGTATTCGGTTGGGCTTGAAGTTGGTGATGCCTTTGAAATAGGCGGCGTAGTGGCGGCGCATTTCGAACACAGCTTTCTTTTCGCCTTTCCAGTCGGCGGCGGTGCGGAGATGCAGCATAGCCATTTCCACACGCTCGTTGTAGGTGGGTGGGGTGAACTCGCGATGATAGTAGAAGTCCTTGATTTCCTTGAAGATCCAAGGGTTGCCAATGGCGGCACGGCCAATCATGATGGCATCTACGCCGTAGCGATCCTTGTATTCCAACGCCTTGGCTGCCGAGTTGATGTCGCCATTGCCGATGACGGGAATGGTCATGCGAGGGTTGTTTTTCACCTCCCCGATGAGCGTCCAGTCGGCGGTGCCTCTGTATAGCTGCGAGCGTGTGCGTCCGTGGATTGCAATAGCTTGTATGCCAATATCTTGCAATTGCTCGGCAGCGCTTACGATGTTCTTGTTCAGCTCGTCCCAGCCCAGTCGTGTCTTGACAGTGACGGGCAGTTTGACGCTGTTGACCACGGCGCTAGTGAGTCGCACCATTTTGGGTATATCCTTGAGGATGGCTGAGCCGGCGCCTTTGTTGACCACCTTCTTCACGGGGCAGCCCCAGTTGATGTCGATAAAGTCGGGGTGGGCAGCCTCGGCCACTTCGGCCGCTTCGCGCAAAGCCTCTTCGGTGTGGCCGAAGATCTGGATGCCAAAGGGGCGCTCCGTCTCGTCGAAGGTGAGTTTGCGCAAACTCACGTCCACATTGCGGATGAGGGCGTCGGAAGAGATGAATTCCGAAATCATGATGTCGGCACCCAAGTTCTTGCAGATGCGACGAAAAGGCGGGTCGGTCACCTCTTCCATCGGGGCAAGATACAACGGGAAGTCGTATTGCGATAAGAGTTTGGCAATGGCATTGTTGTCGTTCATCTTCAGCGGGAAAAATGATGTTGCAAAGGTAAAACATTTCATCCTTTTTTTCTTGAGTGGTCCGCTATTTTTTACTATTTTTGCGATGCAAAATGAGAATGTGATATGGCGAAATCCGCGGAAACACCCTTGATGAAACAGTATTACCAGTTTAAGGCTCAGCATCCTGACGCCATCTTGCTGTTTCGTGTGGGCGACTTCTACGAGACCTACGGCGAAGATGCCGTCAAGGCTTCGCAAGTGTTGGGTATTGTGCTCACCAAGCGTTCCAATGGTGCTGCCGCGTCTGTCGATATGGCGGGTTTTCCCTTCCATGCGCTCGACAACTACTTGCACAAGTTGGTGCGTGCTGGCTTCAGAGTGGCCATTTGCGAGCAACTGGAAGATCCGAAGATGACCAAGACTTTGGTGAAACGCGGTGTGGTAGAGATGGTTACGCCTGGTGTGTCGGTCAACGACAAGGTGTTGGAGCAGAACGAGAACAACTTCCTCGGAGCCATTCACTACAGCGAAAAGATAAGCGGCATCGCCTTTTTGGATATCTCAACGGGCGAGTTTTACATTGCCGAAGGCAATAAGGAGTACATCGACAAGCTGTTGCAGAATTTCAAGCCTGCCGAGATGGTGATCCAGAAAACGCTGATGACACCCTTCAAAGAGCAGTTTGGCGACAATATGCTGCTGACACCGTTTGAGGATTGGGTGTTTACCTACGATTATGCCCACGACTTGCTCATCAAGCATTTCCAGACCACCTCTCTGAAAGGTTTCGGTGTGGAGAACCTGCACGATGGCATCATTGCTGCGGGTGCAGCGCTTCATTATCTGCAAGAAACACAGCATAATAGATTACAACATATCAACAAGATAAACCGTATTGAGGAAGAGTTGTATGTTTGGCTCGACCGCTTCACGGTGCGCAATTTGGAGTTGGTACATTCGCCCAACGAGAATGCGGTCACGCTGTTACAGGTGCTCGATAAGACTTTGACACCCATGGGTTCGCGTATGTTGCGCAAATGGATGGTGCTTCCGCTGAAAGCCAAGGCCATGATTGAGGAGAGATTAGCGGTGGTGAAATATCTGATGGATCACGATTCGATAGCCGAGCAGTTGGCAGCGGTCATCAAGAATATCGGCGATTTGGAGCGTATGGTATCCAAAATTGCCGTAGGTCGTATCAACCCGCGCGAGATGTTGCAGTTGGCCAGGGCATTACGTGCTGTTGAAAGCATTAAAGCCATTTGTGATAAAGCCCAAAATTCGCCGTTGACCAAGATTGCCGAGCAACTGAATCCGTGTGTTACTTTGTATCAACGCATTGAAAAAGAGGTCAATGAGGATGCGCCAGTACTGGTCAACAAGGGGCGTGTGTTCAACAGAGGTGTGGATGCCGAACTGGATGAATTGCTCTCGCTGGCCACCGACAGCAAGCAGATTTTGGCTGATATCCAGCAACGTGAGTCGCAGAAGACGGGCATATCTTCCTTAAAGATAGGCTTTAACAATGTGTTTGGCTATTATCTGGAAGTGACCAACACCCATAAGGATAAGGTACCGCCAGAGTGGATTCGTAAGCAGACACTGACCAATGCGGAGCGATACATCACGGAGGAACTCAAGGATTTGGAAACCAAGATTTTGGGAGCCGAAGACCGCATTTTAGAGATTGAGGCGCGTCTGTTCAACGAACTGGTAATGAATGCAATGGATTATTTGTCCATCATCCAGACCAATGCGCGTGTAGTAGCCCGCTTGGATGTATTGCTCTGTTTTACAGTTGTTTCCATTGAAAATAATTATACTCGTCCGCGCATCAACGAGGGTACGGAAATACGCATCAAGAATGGTCGCCATCCTGTTATCGAGAAGCAGTTGCCGATAGGTGAGCCTTATATTGCCAATGACATCTTTTTGGACAATAACCATCAGCAAATCATGATGATAACAGGTCCTAATATGTCGGGTAAGTCGGCTTTACTGCGACAAACTGCCCTTATTGTGCTGATGGCGCAGATGGGTTGCTTTGTGCCGGCAGAGTCGGCCGAGATAGGCATTGTAGATAAGGTCTTTACGCGTGTGGGTGCCTCCGACAATATCAGCACGGGCGAATCGACCTTCATGGTGGAGATGAATGAAACCGCCAGCATTTTGAATAACATTTCCGACAGGAGTTTGATTTTGCTCGATGAAATAGGCAGAGGTACAAGCACTTACGATGGTGTTTCCATCGCATGGGCTATTTCAGAGTTTTTGCACGAGCATAAGAAATACAGGGCTAAGGTGTTGTTTGCCACCCATTATCATGAGTTGAACGACATGGCTTCGCAGTTCCCGCGCATCAAGAATTACCATGTTTCTGTGAAGGAAATCAACAATAAGATATTCTTTTTGAGAAAATTAGAGCCGGGAGGCAGCGAGCATAGTTTTGGTATCCATGTGGCCCGCATGGCAGGAATGCCGCCGCAGGTGTTGCGTCGTGCTGATGAGATTTTGCACCAGTTGGAAGAGAGCCACGGTACGGGCGACAAGAACAAGCCGCGCATTGAGAAGAAGCAGGCGCCTGGTTATCAGCTCAGCTTTATCCAGTTGGATGACCCCTTGTTGCTGGATGTGAAGGAACAGATTGTGGGGTTGGACATCAATTCGCTTACGCCAGTGGAGGCGCTGATGAAGTTGAACGACATCCAAAACTTGCTGACGGAGAAGAAGAAAAAATAAAAAAAGCCGACCCATCGGGTCGGCTTTTTCGTTATCCGAAGATTAGAGATTATTCTTTTTCAGATTTCTCCAGGTTTTCTTTCAGATTCTTCAAGGTTTCAAGGTCGCCTAACGTAGCCTTTTCGGTGCTTTCGTTAATCTTAGCGATTTCCTTGGCTTTCTTCTTGTTCTCTGACATTACCTTTTTCTTTTCATCTTCAGGAGTTTCCTGCCAGGTCTTGGTGTGAGAGAGGGTGATTTTCTTAGCCTCTTTCACAAATTCCACAACCTTGAAAGGAAGGGTCTCGTCAACTTGGGCGGTGGTGCCGTCGGCTTTCAGTAAGGAGCGGTCGAAAGCGAAACCTTCAACGCCGTAAGGAAGAGCAACAGCTACACCTTTTTCTTTCTTGCTAACGATGGTTCCTTCGTGTACAGAGCCAACGGTGAAGACATTCTCCCATTCATCCCAAGGATTCTCCTCGAGTTGTTTGTGACCTAAGCTCAGACGGCGGTTTTCGATGTCGAGGTCAAGAACCACAACTTCAATTTCGTCGCCAATCTTGGTGAACTCAGCGGGATGTTTGATCTTCTTCGACCAAGACAGGTCAGAGATGTGGATCAGGCCGTCAACGCCTTCTTCGAGTTCAACAAAGATACCGAAGTTGGTAAAGTTGCGAACGATAGCGGTGTGTTTCGAGCCAACGGGATATTTCTCGGCGATGTTTGCCCACGGGTCGGGGATCAATTGTTTGATACCGAGAGACATCTTTCTGTTTTCTCTGTCGAGGGTCAACAGAACGGCTTCCACTTCGTCGCCGACTTTCAGGAAGTCGTGAGCGGTGCGGAGGTGCTGCGACCATGACATTTCGGAAACGTGGATCAAACCTTCTACGCCGGGGAGGATTTCGAGGAATGCACCGTAGTCGGCGATAACCACTACTTTACCTTTCACCTTGTCACCCACTTTGAGGTTGGGATCCAAAGCGTCCCACGGATGAGGAGTCAATTGTTTCAGACCCAGAGCGATACGTTTCTTGTTTTCGTCGAAGTCCAAAATAACCACGTTCAGTTTCTGATCCAGTTGAACGATTTCTTCGGGATGGATGATTCTACCCCAAGAGAGGTCGGTGATGTGGATCAAGCCGTCAACGCCACCGAGGTCGATGAATACGCCGTAACCGGTGATGTTCTTAACGGTACCTTCCAGAATTTGGCCTTTTTCGAGTTTGGCGATGATTTCAGCCTTTTGAGCCTCGAGTTCGTCTTCGATGAGAACCTTATGTGAAACAACCACGTTTTTGTACTCTTGGTTGATTTTAACAACTTTGAAGTCCATGGTTTTGTCAACATAAACGTCATAGTCTCTGATAGGTTTCACATCGATCTGTGAGCCGGGCAAGAAGGCTTCGATGCCGAATACGTCAACAATCAAGCCACCTTTGGTTCTGCATTTAACATAACCTTGGATAACCTCTTCGTCTTCGTATGCCTTGTTAACACGGAGCCACGATTTGAGCAGACGGGCTTTCTTGTGAGAGAGCAGCAGTTGGCCGCTTGAATCTTCCTGACTTTCAACGTAAACTTCGATTTCGTCACCGATTTTGAGGTCGGGGTTGTAACGAAGTTCGGAAGCGGAGATGACACCGTCGGATTTGAAGCCGATGTTGACAACCACTTCGCGTGAGTTGAAGGAAACAACGGTACCCATGATAACGGCCTGTTCGTCAATTGACTTGAAGGTCTGGGTGTACTTTTCCTGCAGTTGTTCAGTCTCTTCTTTGCTGTACTTGGTGCCTTTCTTTTCGATGGCATCCCAGTTGAAGTTGTCGAGTGAGCCGTAAGCGTTCTCGATTTCTTTCATCTTTCTGGGTTTCTCAGCTGCGGGAGCGGCTGCTTCCATAGCGGGTTGCTCTTCAGCGGTGGCTTCAGGAGTGTTTAATAATTCTTCTGACATTTGTTTAATTTCGATTCGCCGTAGCGAACCATTGGTTTTTAAGGGTTTAACATGAGGTTGACTTGTCAGCTAAATTAAAGAGCCTCTTTTAATTTAGGGGTGCAAAAGTACAAAAATTATTAATACAAAATGAAAAAAAAATTAGGGGCGAATTATCATTCGTCCCTAATGCGGTTTTAGCAAAAAAAGTGGTTAATCACCATTAGTCTTTCACGCAACGAACGGAATAGGCGTGTCCTTTGTTAATGCTGTTTATGCTGACGTTGGGGTGCATATAGTTGAGTGTTGTAACCCAAGCATTTTCAGAGCCATCTTCTGTGGCGTTCCACATGTTGGCAGCAATTTTGAAAGCGGAGTAGATGCCAGTATAAGCTCCAGCAGGTGTGCCGTTTAAGCCGGTGGCGTTGTTGGTGGAGGGAAGATTGCCGGGAGCGCAAGTCTGTGTGCTGGGTTCCCAACCTTCGGTAGAGGCCATTGCTTTGGCTACGTATGCGTCACCACCTTCCTCGATTGTGCATACAAATTCGCTTTGGCGTCCAATGTAGTTTATTAGGTCTTCCCATTCAGCTTTGCTAGGTATGTGCCATCCTTTTGGGCATACACCCTGAACGTGGCTGGGGTTGGTATTGCTGCTTCCCTTGCCATTCATGGCTGCCGTCCAGTTGTACAAGTAACCGTGAGTTTTCACGTTTTTCTCGTCACCATTGGGATTGTAACGGTAGCCGGTGTTGCCGTTGGGAGAGGTTCCCATGGGAATGTCGGTGCCGTCGGCATATTTGGTGGAGCGGAGGTTCTCGGTCATCCACGTGTGATCGCCAATCTTGATGGCGTCATATTTATTGCCGTCCTTATCCTGCACGGCATCATTAATTATCTGACCATCAGGTGTTTTGTCTTTGTCACACGAAGTCAATGAGAACGAAGCTGCAATGAGTGCTGCTGCAAAATACAAAAAGTGTCTTTTCATAGAGTTTTGGTTTTAAATGTAATTACATATCAATATATAAACGAATAAACGGGCTTAAAAACTACACTGTAATCGAAAAAATTAAGAGGCTTGCAGTTCTTTCTGCAAACCTCTTTTGGCGATTCCGGTTGGGATCGAACCAACAACCTACTGCTTAGAAGGCAGTTGCTCTATCCATTGAGCTACGGAACCGTTCTTTGTCGGGATAGCCTGATTCGAACAGGCGACCTCCTGCTCCCAAAGCAGGCGCGATAACCGGACTACGCTATATCCCGTCGCGGCTGCAAATATACATAAATAATCGTTTGAAGTCGAAAAAATTTAAAATATTAATAATCAGAACAATAAATCTTTGCCTAAAAGTCATAATTCTATCGCAACCATCTTTATTTGAAGTAAAAACAGTGGCGAATTACATTTTATTAATCATATCAAGCCAATGGATGGCCGATTTGACGGTGGGTATATTTTTGATAGTCAGCAACAATTTTTTGTTCACCTCCTTGATTTGCACGGTGGGGTGGTTTTTTTGCATGAAGACCAATATCTTGCTGAACAGCTCCGACTGATAGAACGGTGAGCTGCTGTTGCCGATGAAGTAACCGGTGAAGCTGCCCTTTTTGAGGACGATTTTTTCAAAGTAGAGGTCGGCGGCTTTCCATCGCAACGGCATAGTTTGCAGCAGTTCCTGCGTCTCGGGTGGCAGCGGACCGAACATGTCGATCAGTTTCTGCGAGAACTTGAAAAGTTCGTCTTCGTTTTTCAGGTTGCTCAATTCCTTGTAAAGGCTCATGCGCTCGCTGACGCTTGCGACATATTCTGTTGGCAATAAGACTGATAAGTCGGTTTCGAGCAGGCATTCGCGGTGGAGCAAGGCCGTGTTGTCGGCCATCTGTATGCCTTCGGGAGCGGTTTCCTTCAATTCCAATAAGGCTTCATTGAGGATTTTCTGGTACATTTCGAAGCCAATTTCGGAGATAAAGCCGCTCTGTTCGCCGCCCAGGATGTCGCCCGCTCCACGGATATCGAGGTCGCGCATGGCAATCTGGAAGCCGCTACCGATGTCAGAGAAATCTTCGATGGCTTTCAGTCGCTTGCGGGCGGTTTCGTTCAACTCTTCCCATGAGCGTATCAGCATGTAGCAGAAGGCTTTCTTGTTGTTTCGGCCCACACGGCCGCGCAGTTGGTGCAGTACATTGAGG
>JAEEGG010026859.1_pt1 | contig 10958 bp, 8 predicted proteins | sample 9134161 | NCBI WGS metagenome assembly JAEEGG01 (sample SAMN16246543, study PRJNA631951) | gut metagenome | biome: gut microbiome; feature: rumen; material: CR-attached | host: Bos | place: Iran: Karaj | collected 2018-10
AACGACCCCCAGCGTACGGATGTGAAGAGCGTGCGACAGACCTGGTGGTGGCAGGTTGTCAAGCAGATGGGCTGGAAGCTGGAGGTGAACAACTCGTGGAGCGGATCCACGATCTGCAACACCGGCTATAACGATGCCGACTACACCCACCGCTCGTTTATGACACGCCACAGCAGTCTGGGCCGTCCTGACGTCATCCTGCTCTTTGGCGGCACCAACGACTCGTGGTGTGGCGCTCCGCTGGGAGATTTCAAGTATGAGGGCTGGAAGCGTGCCGACCTCTATTGCTTCCGTCCTGCGCTGGCCTGGCTGCTCGAGCACCTGCAGGACCGCTACCCTACGGCCGACGTGTTCTTCATGCTGAACAGCGACCTGAAGGAAAGCATCAACAGCAGCGTCGACGAGATCTGCGGCCACTATGGTGTGCCCGTGATCAAGCTGAGCGGCATCGACAAGACCTCCGGCCACCCCAATGTGAAGGGCATGCAGCAGATAGCCGACCAGGTGGTGGCCAGCCTGAAGAAATATTATAAATAATGTGTAGCTATGCAGACAAGTAAATATATGCTGGCCAGCGACCGCGACCAGTTGTGGGGACTCACCGTCACGACGATAGGTTATGAGGAGATAGGCAAGGACGATCCCTATCCCACACGCGGGCACGCCGACGGCTACTACTTCGACCTGCAGAAAGGGCGCATACTGCCTGAGTATCAGCTGCTCTACATCATCGAGGGCGGCGGCGTGTTCCACAGCAGGACTGTGCCCGAGGCCCGGCTTAAGGAGGGCGACTTCTTCCTGCTCTTTCCGGGTGAGTGGCACTCCTATCATCCCACAGGGCCGCGAGGCTGGAAGAAATACTGGATAGGATTCCGCGGGCACAATATGGACGATCGCGTCAGGGCCGGTTTCCTCTCGCCCACCAAGCCCATCTATCATGTGGGATTCTCCGACAAGATCGTGCAGCTCTATCGCTCGGCTTTCGATGCCGCTTTGGCAGAGGAGGCTTATTCGCAGCAGGTGATGGCGGGCATCGTCAATCATCTCATAGGGCTGATGTACTCGCTGGAGCGCAACATCGAGCTGAAGAGCCGCAACCAGGAGCACGTCAACATGATCAATCGCGCCCAGCTGCGCATACGTGAGTCGCTGGAGTCGTCGCTCACCATCCAGCAGGTGGCTGAGGAGATGGGCGTCAGCTACAGCAACTTCAGAAAGCTATTCAAGGAACATACGGGGCTGTCGCCAGCCGTCTATCAGCAGGACCTGCGGCTGCAGCGGGCTAAGGAGCTGCTCACCACCACCGATATGAGCATCAAGGAGATTGCCTACAGACTGAACTTCGAGTCGCCTGACTATTTCTCCTCGAAGTTCAGGGTCAAGACGGGCCGCAAGCCCAGCGATCTCAGGACAGGCTAGGCTTTTTCCTTCTGTGGGCTGAGTATGTTCACGTCCATACGGTTGAAGGGGAACATGAATCCCTTTTCCTTCAACTCTTGATAGACCGTCTCGTTCAGGTAGAAATACACTGCCCAGTAGTCAGAACCTTTGCACCACGAGCGGGTGTTCACCTCTACGCCGCTCTCACCTAGTTTTGACAGCCCTATCCAGGGAGCTGCCACAACGGGGCTGTCGCTGACGGGGCCCTGCAGGATGAGGTTGTTGCGATGCTGAATCTCCTGAATGGCGTCCTTCACCTGCTGGAGGTCGGTGCCATAGGCAAACTGGAAGCTGAGGTCGACGCGGCGGTAGGGTTCTGTGGAGTAGTTCTTCAGGGATCCGGTCGACAGTCCTCCGTTGGGTATGATAATCGTCTGGGCATCGTTGGTGCGGATGATGGTGTTGAAGATTTGGATATCCTTCACCGTGCCGGCATAGCCTTGCGCCTCGATATAGTCGCCCACCTTGAAGGGCTTGAACAACAGGATCATCACGCCGCCGGCAAAGTTCTGCAGCGTACCGCTGAGGGCCATACCGATGGCGACGCCAGCCGAAGCGAAGAGGGCTATGAACGATGAGGTCTCGATGCCCAGAATCGAGATGATGACGATGATCAGCGTGAACCACAGCACGACGCTGACGATGCTTGTCAGGAAACTGTAGAGCGTAGAGTCGACCTTGCTGCTCTCAAGCATCTTCACGAAGAGCTTCTTCAGCCACTTGATCATCCAGCTGCCTATGATGTAGACAATAATAGCTACGAGGAGATTCTTGCAGAATCCCAGCGCCCACTGACCCAGCATAGTGTAGGTCTCGGGCGAGAAAAGTTTATCCATCATAATTGTTTGGCTTTATTTGTTGAGTTTCTCTTCTATCTCCCTGCCGCTGATGCCTAAGGCTGCCATCAGCGAATAGCCCAGGATCTCCTGGCGATAGGCACCGCCGGCAATGGGTTGCATGGTGAAGAGCGTCGTGTGGCGTGATTCTCTGTCGAGGCGTTTCAGCAAGGGGCGCAGCTGGTCGGCAGTCGGCTCAGGCACCACTATCATCAGCCGTTTCACCTCTTCCTGCGTGCACATCATCTGCAGCATGTCTCTCAGCAGATCATCCTTGCCGGCCATCTCCTCCGTCTGTACGGCAGTGATGGAGAATTCGCCCAGTCGTCCCTGAAAAGCTTTGCCGTTCAGCTCCGTCGCATAGTCGGCGGGCGAGAAGTTCTGCAACTTGGTACTATGCTGGTTGTGAACGATGACGATGCTCGTCTCGTGCTCGCCTTCACGCAGTCCTCCGTCCAGTGCCACACATTCGGCCCAGCGTGCCAAATCGGCAGCAGGAATGCGGCGGCCCAGCATCCGCTCGAAGTTCACCGTCAGGTCGAAGGCCACTCTGTCTATGTAGTCACCATCCGCCAGGATGATGTTTTCAGTCCATTTGTTGTCATTCATCGGTGCAAAGGTACAAAAAAAAACTTAAAACTGCCTGCTTATTGACTATTATTTCGTACCTTTGCATCATCATTAACCCAAAACCAAAAAGAAATGGCACGAATACTGATGATTGGCGCAGGAGGCGTCGCAACGGTGGCGGCATTCAAGATTGCTCAGAATGCCGATGTTTTCACAGAGTTTATGATTGCCAGCAGGCGCAAGCAGAAGTGCGACCAGCTGGTGGAGGCTATTCACAAGAAAGGCTACGATATGCCCATCGAGACGGCACAAGTCGACGCTGACGATGTGGAGCAGCTGAAGGCGCTCTTCACGAGCTACAAGCCCGAGCTCGTCGTCAACCTCGCTTTGCCCTATCAGGACCTCACCATCATGGAGGCCTGTCTGGCTTGTGGCTGCAGCTATCTCGACACAGCCAACTACGAGCCGAAGGACGAAGCTCACTTCGAGTATTCCTGGCAGTGGGCCTATAAGGAACGCTTCGAGCAGGCTGGGCTGACGGCTATTCTCGGCTGCGGCTTCGACCCGGGTGTCAGCGGCATCTATACGGCCTACGCCGCCAAGCATCACTTCGACGAGATTCAATATCTCGATATCGTCGACTGCAATGCTGGCGACCACCATCATGCCTTCGCCACCAACTTCAATCCTGAGATCAACATCCGCGAGATCACGCAGAAGGGACTGTACTACAAGGACGGGCAGTGGATAGAGACAGAGCCGCTGGAGTTCCACCTGCCGCTGACCTATCCTAACATAGGTCCGCGTGAGTCGTACCTGCTGCACCATGAGGAGCTGGAGTCGCTGGTGAAGAACTATCCCACCATCCGTCAGGCTCGCTTCTGGATGACCTTCGGCGAGCAGTACCTGAAGCATCTTGACGTCATTCAGAACATAGGCATGAGCCGTATCGACGAGATTGAGTACGAGGCACCGCTGGCCGACGGATCGGGCACCGCTCGTGTGAAGATCGTGCCCCTGCAGTTCCTCAAGGCCGTGCTGCCCAATCCTCAGGACCTGGGCGAGAACTATGAGGGCGAGACATCCATCGGCTGCCGCATACGCGGACTGAAGGACGGCAAGGAGCACACCTATTATATTTATAACAACTGCAAGCATCAGGAAGCTTATCAAGAGACAGGCATGCAGGGCGTGAGCTACACTACGGGTGTGCCGGCTATGATTGGCGCGATGATGTTTGTCAAAGGACTGTGGCGCAAGCCCGGTGTGTGGAACGTAGAGGACTTCGATCCCGATCCCTTCATGGAGCAGCTCAACAAGCAGGGCCTCCCCTGGCATGAGGTATTCGACGGCGATCTCGAATTATAGACATCAATTCGTTCTCAAGATGAAAAAGACTATTCTGACTATTGCAACATGCTGGGTAACCGCAATGTCGATGGCCCAGACCCTGCCGTATAAGAACCCAGAGCTGTCGGCTCACGAGCGTGCTGTAGATCTCTGCTCGCGACTGACGCTCGAGGAGAAGGCACAGCTCATGCTCGACGAGAGTCCCGCTATTCCGAGGATGGGCATCAAGAAGTTCTACTGGTGGAGTGAAGCACTTCATGGCGCTGCCAATATGGGCAACGTCACCGTCTTCCCTGAGCCTATCGCTATGGCTGCGTCGTTCAATCCCGACTTATTATATAAGGTGTTCGATGCCACCAGCACGGAGTTTCGCGGACAGTACAACGAGCGCATGATGCGTGGCTCGGGTATCGACGAGAAGTTTCACAGCCTCTCTGTCTGGACGCCCAACGTGAACATCTTCCGCGATCCGCGATGGGGCAGGGGACAGGAGACATACGGCGAGGATCCCTACCTGACCTCTGTGATGGGCACCCAGGTGGTAAAGGGACTGCAAGGACCGGAGGACGCTAAGTACCGCAAGCTCTGGGCCTGCGCCAAGCACTATGCTGTGCACAGCGGTCCTGAGTATACCCGTCATACTGCCAATTTGACGGATGTGACACCACGCGACTTCTGGGAGACCTATATGCCAGCTTTCAAGACGCTGGTGCAGGATGCTAAGGTGCGAGAGGTGATGTGCGCCTATCAGCGGCTGGACGACGATCCCTGCTGCGGCTCACAGCGGCTGCTGCAGACCATCCTGCGCGATGAATGGGGATTCCAGTATCTCGTCGTCAGCGACTGTGGTGCCGTCAGCGACTTCTATAGTTCGCATAAGTCTTCCACCGATGCCGTTCATGCTTCGGCAAAGGCCACGATAGCAGGTACTGACGTAGAGTGTGGCTATGGCTATGCCTACCGCAGCATCCCTGAGGCTGTGAAGCGGGGCTTGATGACTGAGGCTGAGGTAGACAAGCACGTCATTCGCCTGCTGGAAGGACGTTTCGATCTGGGAGAGATGGACGATCCCTCGATCGTGGAGTGGTCGAAGATCCCTTATTCCGTGATGGATTGCAAGGAGCATCGCCAGATCTCGCTCGATATGGCCCGCCAGTCTATTGTGCTGCTGAAGAACGACAACACCGTGCTGCCCCTGCAGAAAAACAAGGAGAAGATAGCCGTCATCGGTCCTAATGCCAACAACACCCCGATGATGTGGGGCAACTACAACGGCCAGCCCAACCACACAGTGACCATCCTCGATGGTGTCAAGGCAGTGCAGAAACGTCTGTTCTATGCTCAGGGTTGCGACCTCACCTATGACCGCGTGATGGAGTGCCTTCTTGGCACGCAGTGCAGCTTCGAGGGGAAGAAGGGCATGAAGGGCACATTCTGGAACAACCGCCGCATGGAAGGCAAGCCCGTCACCACGCAGTATTACACCCAGCCGCTGGCCGTCACCACCTTCGGTATGCATAACTTCGCCCCAGGCGTGCAGCTCGAGAACTTCTCTGCCAAGTATGAGACCATCTTTACTCCGAAAGAGGCAGGCGAGTATGTGGTGAACGTTGACGGATGCGGAGAATTTGACCTCTACATCGACGGTGAGCGGAAGTTCCACCATCGCATCTGGCGCACCACCCCCAACCGCGTCACCATACAGGCCGAGGCAGGTAAGAGCTATAACATTGAGGTGCGCTTCTCGCACGTACATACTTATAATGCTGACCTGAAAATCAATGTGGCAAAGGAGCTGCCCATCAACTATCAGGAGACTATCGACAAGCTCAAGGACATCGACAAGGTCATCTTCGTGGGAGGCATCTCGCCGGCTCTCGAGGGTGAGGAGATGCCTGTCAGCATCGACGGATTCAAGGGAGGCGACCGCACCAGCATCGAGCTGCCTAGCGTGCAGCGCAATTTCCTGAAGGCACTGAAGGAGGCCGGCAAGACCGTCATCTTCGTCAACTGCTCAGGATCGGCCATCGCCCTCCAGCCGGAGGTGGCATCCTGCGATGCTATCGTGCAGGCCTGGTATCCGGGACAGGAGGGAGGAACAGCTGTGGCTGGCGTTCTCTTCGGTGATGTCAACCCCTCAGGCAAACTGCCTGTGACGTTCTATCGTTCAGACGCTCAGCTGCCCGACTATGAGGACTATTCGATGAAGGGACGCACCTACCGCTATTTCTCCGACCCGCTCTTTGCCTTTGGCTACGGACTGAGCTACACTACCTTCAACGTGGGTGAGGGAAAGATAGCCAGGCAGGGCAGCGACTATACGCTCACAGTGCCTGTGAGCAACACAGGTCAGAGAGATGGAACGGAGACCGTGCAGGTTTACATTCGCAACCTCCAGGATGCTGAAGGCCCACTGAAGTCGCTGCGCGCCTTCCAGCGTGTCAGCGTGAAAGCAGGACAGACGGCTACTGCCACTCTCAAGCTAACGCAGCAGTCGTTCGAGTTCTTCGACACCTCGACGAACACTATGCGCACCAAGCCCGGACGCTATGAGGTACTCTATGGCACCAGCTCGCTGGACAAGGACCTGAAGCGCCTGACTATCGAGCTATAGGAGCGGGCCCGTCCTATCACGGAAAGAAAAACTACCAGGCTGAAAGCAAAAAAACGCTGCTTTTTTCTTGGGTAGTTGCAGGAATTGTTGTATCTTTGCAGCAGATAATCACTCAAAACAAAATAATATGGCAAAGAAAGAAACTGAAGAAGTGGCCTTGAGCCCTGCAGAGCAGAAGTTGAAAGCATTACAGGCTGCTATGGCGAAGATCGAAAAAGACTTCGGCAAAGGCAGTATCATGCGTATGGGCGATGAGAAGGTAGAGCAGGTCGACGTGATTCCCACGGGATCGATAGGCCTCAATGTAGCCTTAGGCGTAGGAGGCTATCCTCGTGGACGTATCATCGAGATTTACGGTCCGGAGTCGTCGGGTAAGACCACGCTGGCTATTCACGCTATCGCTGAGGCGCAGAAGATGGGCGGCATCGCTGCCTTCATCGATGCCGAGCATGCCTTCGACCGGTTCTATGCCGAGAAGCTGGGTGTCGACTTCAACAAGCTTTACATCGCTCAGCCCGACAATGGTGAGCAGGCACTGGAGATTGCCGACCAGCTCATTCGCTCCTCTGCTATCGATATCATCGTCATCGACTCTGTGGCTGCTCTGACTCCCAAGAAGGAGATCGAGGGTGATATGGGCGACTCAGTCGTTGGACTGCATGCCCGACTGATGAGTCAGGCACTGCGCAAGGTGACTGCCTCCATATCGAAGACCAAGACCACCTGCATCTTCATCAACCAGCTGCGCGAGAAGATTGGTCTTATGTTTGGCAACCCCGAGACCACGACGGGTGGCAACGCCCTGAAGTTCTATGCTTCAGTGCGTCTGGATATCCGCAAGTCTACTCCTGTCAAGGAAGGTGAGAACGTCATTGGTAACTTGACTAAAGTGAAAGTGGTGAAGAACAAGGTGGCACCTCCTTTCAAGAAGGCAGAGTTCGACATCTGCTTCGGCGAGGGTATTTCCAAGACTGGCGAGCTTATCGACTTGGGCGTAGAATACGACATCATCAAGAAGAGCGGATCGTGGTTCAGCTACGGCGATTCCAAGCTGGGACAAGGTCGCGACGCAACCAAGCTTGTGCTCAAGGATAATCCTGAGCTATGCGAAGAGCTTGAGGCCAAGATCATGGCTGCCATCAACGCACAGCATTAGTCTGCTGAGTACTGACAACTTGTCATACATGTGTCAATCTTTAGCGATTGGCACATGTTTTGTTATGCTTTGGGTGATGCGCCGTCATCATAACGATGGTGCAGCGAGAAATCATTCACAGAATAAATAACAAATTAGAATAGTACAATTATGGGAAAGATTATTGGAATTGACTTAGGTACAACCAACTCGTGCGTAGCCGTATTCGAAGGCAACGAGCCTGTTGTGATTGCAAACAGTGAAGGCAAGCGTACCACGCCTTCAGTAGTGGGTTTCGTCGATGGTGGCGAGCGAAAGATTGGCGATCCTGCCAAGCGTCAGGCTATCACAAACCCGAAGAAGACCGTCTACTCCATCAAGCGCTTCATGGGCGAGACTTGGCAGCAGACTGAGAAGGAAATCTCGCGCGTTCCGTTCTCTGTCGTCAACGAGGGAGGCTATCCCCGTGTCGACATCGACGGACGTAAGTACACACCGCAGGAAATCAGTGCTATGGTGCTGCAGAAGATGAAGAAGACCGCCGAGGACTATCTGGGGCAGGAAGTGACCGATGCTGTGATTACCGTGCCGGCATACTTCTCCGACAGCCAGCGTCAGGCCACGAAGGAGGCAGGACAGATTGCCGGACTCAACGTGCGCCGTATCGTCAACGAGCCTACTGCCGCCGCTTTGGCCTATGGTATCGACAAGACGAACAAGGATATGAAGATTGCAGTCTTCGACCTCGGAGGCGGAACGTTCGATATCTCCATCCTCGATTTCGGAGGTGGTGTGTTCGAGGTGCTCTCTACCAATGGTGACACGCATCTTGGTGGTGACGACTTCGACCAGGTCATCATCGACTGGCTCGTACAGGAGTTCCGCAATGATGAGGGTGCCGACCTGAAGTCCGACCCGATGGCCATGCAGCGCCTGAAGGAGGCAGCTGAGAAAGCAAAGATCGAGCTCAGCTCCAGCACCTCAACGGAAATCAACCTGCCCTACATCATGCCTGTGGGCGGAGTGCCTAAGCACTTGGTAAAGACGCTCACCCGTGCCAAGTTCGAGCAGCTGGCTCACAGCCTGATTCAGGCTTGTCTGGTGCCCTGCCAGAATGCTGTGCGCGACGCAGGTATCTCTGTCAGCGATATCAATGAGGTTATCCTCGTGGGTGGTTCGAGCCGTATCCCCGCTGTGCAGACGCTGGTGAAGAACTATTTCGGCAAAGAGCCCTCGAAGGGTGTCAACCCCGATGAGGTCGTTGCAGTAGGTGCTGCCATCCAGGGTGCTATCCTTAATCAGGAGACTGGTCAGGACATCGTGCTCCTCGACGTTACTCCGCTGACCCTCGGTATCGAGACCCTCGGAGGTGTGATGACCAAGCTCATCGATGCCAATACTACCATCCCCTGCAAGCAGAGCCAGGTGTTCTCTACTGCTGCCGACAACCAGACGGAGGTGACCATCCACGTGCTTCAGGGTGAGCGCCCGATGGCTTCGCAGAACAAGAGTCTCGGACAGTTTAATCTCACGGGCATCGCTCCTGCACGCCGCGGCATTCCTCAGATTGAGGTTACCTTCGATATCGACGCCAACGGCATTGTGAAGGTCAGCGCCAAGGACAAGGCCACAGGTAAGGAGCAGGCCATCCGCATTGAGGCTTCCTCAGGTTTGTCGCAGGACGAGATCAATCGCATGAAGGCTGAAGCAGAGCAGTTTGCCGAGGCTGACAAGAAGGAGCGTGAGCGCATCGACAAGATGAATCAGGCTGACTCGATGATCTTCCAGACGGAGACCTTCCTCCAGGAGAACGGCGACAAGCTTGGTGCCGACAAGGCCAATGTAGAGCAGGCCGTCCAGCAGTTGAAGGACGCCCACAAGAGTGGTGATGTCACAGCCATCGACAATGCCATCAACAACCTCAACCAGGTGATGCAGGCCGCCTCTCAGAAGATGTACGCTCAGGCCGGAGCTCAGCAGCCCGGCGGTCAGCAGGCCGGAGGTCAGGGCTTCCAGGGTGGCCAGCAGGCTCACTCTAACCCCAACGACGACGTCCAGGATGCCGACTTCGAGGAGGTTCACTAGTTCAAAGATAACAAACAATAACAATCGGAAACCAAATCCGTGTAGCTCAACGAGTTACACGGATTTGCCGTTTTAAGGGGTTTGGTTTTCGTTATCAATTCCTATCGATTTCTATCCAAGACATGTTCCATATTTGTACCGCGACAAAAAAGTCGTAAACAAGCGACTAAAATATACCTATAAATAACAAACATTAAATTAGTTCAGAATTATGCCAGGTATTGCATTAGAAATCAGACGGAAATGCAAAGTGTGTGGGAAAGTCTTCATTGCGAAGACACTTGACTCACAATTTTGCTGCAAGCGTTGTGGTGACGTGTTCCGTAAACGGCAACTCGACGCAAAGAAAAGAGAAGAAACTTTGTCTCGTATCATCCTTCAAATTCCAGATGCCAGAGAATACATCTCGGTCAAGGAAGCTGTTGCTATCTTTGGAGTTGAACGAGACACCATCTACAGGCTTATTAGGAAAGGAAGAATCCCAGCTATAAACCTTGGGACTCGTCTTACAAGAATCAAACGTGAGGATTTGGAGAAGCTTATTCCCACGCGCGATACTATTAAAGCAGAAAAAACAGAGGAGATAGGCAACAGCGTCTATCCTCCTGCCCGACGGAAATTGGCAGAACACGGTATCGGCTGTTCAGGCACTGTTGGACAGATTGGCGAAAGGCTGCGATTAAGCGAGAACAAAGCGATACAGGATTATTCTGTATAATTATGGTCCACGCCAACAGCACATTAGCTATAATACCAATCCAACTGGTACGGATGATTTCCTGACTTCTGTCCATAAAAAGTTGTTAATGCGTTTTATGCTTTATTGAACTTCGTCTTCGGCTGTTTGCAGCGCGGGCAGCGCCAGTCATCTGGCAGGTCCTCGAAAGCAACGCCATCGTGTTCGGCTGGATCATAAAGATAGCCACAG
>JAEEGG010026860.1_pt1 | contig 10958 bp, 4 predicted proteins | sample 9134161 | NCBI WGS metagenome assembly JAEEGG01 (sample SAMN16246543, study PRJNA631951) | gut metagenome | biome: gut microbiome; feature: rumen; material: CR-attached | host: Bos | place: Iran: Karaj | collected 2018-10
GTGGACGGGCATCGCGAGGACCTTGCGGTTCACGACTTCCTTGAACCAGGCTTCATCCAGGTCTTCCTCGGGGGACAGGTAGACGCGGACGATGAGCGGGCAGTTGTATTCGGACTCGACGCCGAAGATGCTCTTGCCGGTGGTGCGGAACTGGAGGCCCAGGTAGTTGAGGTCCAGTTTGTCATACATCTTCTCGGTCCGGATGGTCACCCATTTCAGCTCGGAGATCTTTTCCGGATCGGGGGTCCAGATGCGGAAATGCGAGGGGGTGAAGACTTCCTCGCGGATCTTCTCCTCGGTGGTCTGGGACGGGTCGTAGGCGAGCTCGACGGTATGGCTGCCGACGTAGGTCTTGACGCCGTGGACGCCGCGCACCTTCTCCATCCGGGCCTTGAAGGCCATGGAAGAGCCGTAGCACTTGACGGACTTCAGCGGGCTGATCTTGAGGGTCTCGAGTTTCATGCCCTCTTCGATGCCCCAGGTCTCGTCGATGGTCGGGAGTTCGAAGCGCGTGCCGGCCCACCAGGCACCGGCGACCAGCAGGACTGCCAGCAAAGCGGGGATGAACTTCGCCCAGTTGCGCCGTTTGCCGGCCTTGGAAGGGCATACGCCCACGCGGAGGGCGTCGACGTGGCAGGCGGCCACGCATTCGCCGCAGAGCGTGCAGTCGACGTGGTTCACGCTGCCCTCGGACTGACAGACGTCGATCCCGTAGGGGCAAGCCTTGGTGCAGCGTCCGCAGTGCGTGCAGGCGTCCTCGTCCTTGAGGATGCGCAGGGCCTCGAGTTTCGGCCTGCCGTCCAGGACTTCCAGGACATAACCGGCGAGGCAGAAGGTGCCCAGCAACCAGACCCAGCTGAATTGGAGGCCGAGCAGGCTCAGGATCCACCAGAGCAAGGCGAGACCCACGAGCCAGACCCAGAACTTGAGGGTGTTGGAAATGGCTCCGAGCGGGCAGACATATTTGCACCAGAAACGGTCGATGAACAGTCCCAGCAGGATCACGATGCTGACCGTAACGATGGACATCCATAGCGTAATCTCGCCCTTGAATCCGGTCGCGACGGCATAGTAGGGATCCAGGTTCTTGCAGAACAGTTCGCTGGAAGTGACGGTCATGTATACGATCCAGAAAAGCAGGCCGTATTTGACGATGCGAAGGACCTTGTCCGCGACGGCGCCGATATGGACGGTCCTGATCTTCAGCGCCTTACGCAGCCGGATCAGCAGATCCTCGACCGTGCCGACCGGGCAGAGGTAGCCGCAGAACAACTTGCTGAAGAGGATGACCGCGGCGGCGAGCGCGATGCCCATCATGATCTGGAGCGAACTCATCGAGCAGGGAAGGGATCCCCGCTGGAAGAAAGTTGCCAGGGCCTGGAGGCCTCCGAAGGGACAGAGACGCTCGGGGTCGACGGCATCCATCTTGGGGAACAGTTTGCCTGCCAGACCGGACAGGAAGAAGACCAGGGCGGCCAGCGTACCCCACTGCAGGAGGTTCTTGGGCCAGTTGGATCGACGGTTTTTCATGATTAGATCATCTGCATTTCTACAAAAATAGCCATTAATTGGTATTTTACATATTGTTATAGTTTATTATTTTTGCAAATATTGATTGGTATCCGAAAATGGTTAAGAGAGTGTTGCTATGCTTGTTGCTTCTGGTGACGGTCGCCTTGGGCGAGGCCGCTGCGCAGAAGTTTGTCCTCTCCGGAACCGTTACGGACCGGTCCACAGGGGAGCCCGTCGACTTCGCCACGGTGGTGATCGAGGGCTCCGGGCAATGGGCTGTCGCAGATGCGAAAGGATTCTTCTCCATCAAGAACGTACCGGCTTCCAAGACCCGTGTGACAGTCTCTTCCCTGGGATATGTATCCTGGTCGCGGGAGGTCGTGATCCAGAAAGACATATCCAATTTCAAGGTCGCCCTGGATCCGGACAACCTGGCTTTGGAGGGCGCTGTAGTTACTGCCCAGGAAGATGCCAACTCTGCTACAACTTCCCGTACCATCGACAAGACCGCCTTGGACCATGTCCAGGTGATGAATGTTGCAGATATCTCCAGTCTTCTGCCCGGTGGGGCGACGTCCAATCCGTCCCTTACTTCAGATCAACAATTCAGCATCCGCGCCGGCAGTGCTGAAAGTGGGAATGCGAGTTTCGGTACCGCTCTTGAGGTGGACGGCGTACGCCTTTCCAATAATGCGTCCTTCACTAACAATCTGAGTACTTCTTCCAGTCAAGGCGCTTTCAAAAGTTCCAGTTCCGGCAATTTTAAAGGTACCAGTACTAATAATATCGCTTCTTCCAATATCGAATCGGTCGAGGTCATTACCGGTGTCCCTTCTGTAGAGTACGGTGACATGACTTCCGGCATTGTCAAAATCAATACGAGAAAAGGCAAGACGCCTTGGACCGTAACGATGTCCACCAGTCCCAAGACCAAGCAAATATCCGTTTCCAAAGGTTTTGCGCTTGGTTTTTCCAGAAAACAGCGACCCGTGGGTGTGCTCAATGCAAGTGCAGAGTATACACGTTCGGTCTCGGAACCCATGTCTCCTTATACCTCGTATGACCGCAGGCAGGTTTCTCTGATTTGGAGTAATCTCTTCTCGCATGGTGTGTTGACAGACATGCCGTTGCGCGTCTCTTTCGGTGTAACCGGTAACCTGGGCGGCTTGGACAATCAGGCAGATCCGGACAAGATGATCGGTACCTTCCTGACGCGGCGGGACAATAATTTCCGGGGGCAGTTTTCGGCTGACTGGCTGCTTTCCAAGTCTTGGATTACCAACATGGAACTGAAGGCTTCCGCGGTCTATGCTGATAAGTTCGAACGGGAGAACAGCCTCTATCATTCTGCGGTGAGTAGCATTTCGATGCATGCTGTCGGCCAGGGCTATTATATGGCGGACGAATTCAAAGAGGGAGGGGACAATCTGGCAGTGCGGATTGCTCCCGGTTATTGGTACAATGTGATGGCTTTGGATGATCGTCCCTTGACTGCGAAAGTGACGTTGAAGGCAAACTGGGCAAAGAATGTGGGGCAGGTCAACAATAAGGTGAAAGCCGGAGTGGACTGGAGTGTGGACAAGAATTACGGTATCGGCTTTTATTCTGAAGACACGGCAACGGCACCCACTTTCCGGGAAAGGTCGTTCCGGGAGATTCCGGCCATGCACAATCTTGCCGGTTTCCTTGAGGACAATTTCATGCTGCATGTCGGTCGTGACGGACGCTTGAACCTTATTGCGGGTCTCCGTTGGGACAACACCTTGATTCCGGGTTCCGCTTATGGCGTGACTTCCAGTCTGTCGCCACGCTTCAACGCGAAGTATACTTTCTTTACGGAGAAGACGCGACGGGATGCTTTTCTCAGGGAGCTGTCCGTCCGGGGAAGTTGGGGCGTAGCTGTCAAACAGCCCTCGTTCTCGGTGTTATATCCTACACCGAGTTATATGGATATCAACGTGTTTACTTCTACGGCGGATGCGTCCAACGTGGTGAGCAGAGCCTATTATGTGATGCCTCGCGAGATTGAATATAATGCGGACCTGGTCTGGCAACGCAATCGCCAGGGTGAGATCGGCCTCGACGTCAATCTGGGCGGGACCAAGATTTCACTGGCCGGTTTCCTGAGCAGGACCTTCCACGCTTACAACTCCGGATCCGATTACGACCGTTTCACGTACTATTATACGCCGACGTCATCCGTGCAGGGGCTTGACATCCCGGCCGAGGACCGGATTTATACGCTGGATCCTTCGACCGGGTCGGTCCTTGTGTTTGACCGGACTGGCACTTTTCCTTCCGTCGTGGCTGCCGGTCAGGAGCGAAAGCAGTTCATTACCCGTTATTTCGAAGACAACGATGACAACCCCATGACGCGTTATGGCCTGGAATGGGTGATTGACTTCAAGCGTATCAAGTCCATTAACACTTCCATACGACTGGATGGGAACTTCTATTGTTACCATTCGTTGTATACGGATGTAAGGGCCTATTCTCCATCTGCTAACACATCATTTGACGGGTCTCCTTATAAATACATCGGGTATTTTTATGGCGACAACTCGAATACCAACGGCAAGGAAACCCGATCCATCAAGACCAATCTGACGGTCTCCACCCATATCCCGAAAGTCCGTATGATCCTCTCCATGAAGTTGGAGAGTTGCCTGCTCAATTATTCCAGGAGTCTGAGCGAGCGTCTGGATGGATCCAGACGCAGTTATGTCTTATCCGACCGGACGGATTTGCTTTCCTTGACGGATCGTTCAGTATATGAGGGCGAGGGTTATACGGTGTTTTTCCCGGATACGTATTGTTCCTTCGATGATCCGGCTCCGAAGCCTTTTCTGGATGCTTTTAAGAATGCCCGTCAGAACGATCCGGCATTGTATGCGGACCTGTCTAAACTGGTCGTGGCGGGGACAACTTACTCCTACACGTTCTTGAAAGATTATCTTTCTCCCTATTTCAGTGCCAATTTCAGTGTTACGAAAGAAATAGGAGACCTGGCATCCATCTCTTTCTACGCCAACAATTTCTTTAATAACATGGGCCAGGTCCGGTCTTCTAGAACCGGGACTTGGAGTTCCGTATCTTCCTATATCCCCCGTTTCTATTACGGCTTGACCGTGAGACTAAAATTTCAATAAACAGTGTATAGTATGAAAAAGTATCTCTTACTGATTTTTGCAGCAACTGTCGCCATGGCGGCTGTTTCCTGTGACCCCAAAACTCCGAAGCCGGTTGACATTACCGTCCAGTTGATGTATGACGGAGCTAATTTCGCCCAGCCGGGCATCGTCGTTACCTTGGCCGATGCGGCCGGGACGGCAAGTTATGAGGCTGAGACCAATGCTTCCGGCGCCGTAAGCTATACGATTCCGATCGGTACTTATACCGCTTCTGCCACCTGGAAGACCGCCGAGGAGGGTGTGCGTGCCGTCTATAACGGATCTAATCCTGCCGTGCTGGTCGCCGATGCGACGACAACCTCCTTCAAGGTGGATCTCCAGAAAGTCGAAAGCCAGCAGATTATCATCAAGGAGTTTTTGAGCACCGGAGGCCCGAAAGTACCGACCGGGACCTATTCCGACGATGCCTATTTTATCCTTTACAACAATTCCGATCTGGAAGCGGATGCATCTGATCTGGTTTTCAGCATCCTGACTCCCTCCAACGCGCATGCGACCAATAAGTACTTGGATGAGAGCGGCAACCTTTCTTATGAAAAGGCTGACTGGATCCCGGCCAACTCGGCCATCTGGTGGTTCACTTCACCCGTCTCGATTCCGGCTTACTCGCAGATTGTCGTGGCTTGCTTCGGCGCCATCGACCACACCGCTACGGTTCCCGCTTCCGTCGATCTCAGCAATTCTGCGTATTACTGGCTCTCCAATACGGAGATTTCCACTATCTACAAAGCGGCCAAGTATGCTGTCTCTGAGAATATTCCGACAAGCCATTATCTTAATTGCTCGCCTTTCGGCCAGGGTACGGCATGGTTGCTGTCCAACAATTCCCCGGCCTTCTTCGTGGGTCGGATGTCCCAGGCAGAAGCTAAGGCCCTCAGCGAGAACTCCGATGCATATGACCATACCGGTGGCACCGGCGCTGTCTTCAATGCGGCTAAATTCCCCAAGTCTAAGGTTGTGGACTGCATTGAGATCTATCAAGCGGCAAGTGTCGCCAAGAGCCATGTCCGTTTCTCGTCTGATCTCAATACCGGTGCTGTCGTGATTGCCACCAATCAGGGTTATACAGCTTATCGGAATGTGGATAAGGAAGCGACCGAGGCCCTGCCGGAGAACAACGGAAAGATTGTTTATGGCTACAAGGGCGGTACCGAAGATGTGGAGGGGACCACAGATCCATCCGGCATTGATGCTGAAGCATCCATCAAGAATGGAGCCCACATCATCTATTCTGATACCAACGATTGCTCCAAGGATTTCCATACGAGGAAAATTTCCTCTCTGAAAAAGTAATTCCTTATGCGTTTCCGTCCCTCAGTCTCGATTCTGCTGTTCCTGGTTTCCGCATTCTCTGCAGAAGCTCAGGAGCGGCAGATCCGTGATTTCCATTTCACCTTGGACACGACGCTGGCTTTGCAGATGGGCAATCCAGCGGCCTTGTCTTCCTGGAAGGGGCATGTCTCCATGGCTGAGGTGACGGGGAAAAAGGAGAATGGGGCTTTGATTCCCGTGGAAGGCTCCCCGGATTGTGTCAGCATCCTTGCCGGGACGGAGTCTTTCTATCGCATATCCGACCGGTTGGTTTTCCACGGAAAACTGTCCTGGTCGGATTTCATCGGGAAAGAGATGGGCGGGCAGGTCCTGATGGCCCCGGCTTTTCATCCGGTCAATTTCTTGGAGAGCGATGAGAGCACGACCGGTGTCAAGAAGCGGGAGATGTATCAACTGGTGGGAGATGTCTCTTTCCAATTGGGAGAGCGCTGGTCTGTCGGATTCGGGATCGATTATGGCGCCGGCGATCAGACGAAGGTCAAGGATCCCCGTTTCTCTGATATCCGGATGGATATGGATTTGAAGGCGGGTATGGCTTTCCATCCGTCTCCGGATCTGTTGTTGGGTTTGGTGTTGCAATACCGGAATGTCATGGACCAGGTCCGTGGCGGCGTATATGGAACGACGGATCAGCAGTATTATGTGGATACGGACAAGGGCGGTTTTTTCGGTATTGTCGAGATTCTTTCCGGTGATAACAACTATATGCCTGCTTCCAGTTATCGTCCTATGGACAACCGTTTCTACGGAATCGCTCTCCAGGCGCTTGTCAAGCAACGCTTCAGCAATGAATTGCGTTTCCGGTACAGGGACGGATACTATGGGAAGAAGGCGACCTCCTCTCCGGTTTTCTTCGAGTTCTCCGGTCTGGAAGCAGAGTATGAGGGTGTGCTATTGCTGGGTACGAGTCTAGACCGGCATCGGGTCAGGGGATCGGCAAGTTTTGCCATGCTCGGCAATGACGAAAATCTTCTCCGCTATGTGACTCCGGCAGGTCAGAGTACTCAGGTCGAATATACGGGCCGCAATCATATCCTGGACCGCACGGATTTGGACGCTGCATTGGATTATCACTGGTATCATGGCTTGGCTGGTATCCGGCCTGAAATGACGCTAGGGGCTTCTGCATCGTTCTTCTCTCGCACCCAGACGACCACGATTTACCCGTATTATAGGAATCATAGTTATCGCAATGTCCGGGCGGATCTTTCTGGCCAGCGTGTCTTCACCTCTGCTAAGAGTAGTTTTATCTTGGACCTGGCTGCTGAGTTTAACACCGGCTGGGGCGTGGAAAAGGAGGATGGAATGCTGGCGTCGAGTACTTCCACCAATTTGAAGAGCTTTGACAATTATCTCAGCCGCCAGTTCGAATATGAGACGGCCACGCACCTGGGTGGTATCATCTCCTTTACTTTTGCCAGGACGATGAAAGGAGGCTTCGAGCCTTACCTGAAACTCACCGACCGTTTCGTATCCCTTCTGTCCGAGCCGCAGTATCTGCAGGGCCGTTTCCGAAACGAGGCGTGCATCGTGCTCGGGTGCAATTTCTGATCGATTCTCATGAAAAGGTTTTTTCTCTTTTTGCTCGCACTGGGGTTTCTTCAGGTGTCGGGCGCCCAGCCTATTCCCGACGATCCTGACATCCGGGTCGGCCGCCTGGACAACGGGATGACTTTCTACCTCTGTCACAACGAGATGCCGGCCGGCCGCGCGGAATTCTACATCGCGCACCATGTCGGCGCCTTGCAGGAGGAAGACAACCAGAACGGGCTGGCCCATTTCCTGGAGCATATGGCCTTCAACGGCACGAAACACTATCCCGACAAGGGGATCCTGGACTTCCTGGCGAAGGAAGGAGTCCGTTTCGGCTATAATGTCAATGCCTTCACGACTAAGACGGAAACGGTGTACAACCTCTCCGAAGTGCCTCTGGTGCGGGATTCCTTCGTGGATTCGGTCCTGATGGTGCTGCACGACTGGTCTTGCGACATTTCCTGCGAGCAACAGGCGCTCGACGATGAGCGGGGCGTGATCAGCGAGGAGTGGCGCCTGAGCCAGGACAGCCGCAGCCGCATGGCGCTCCAGCAGACCAACCTGATTTATAAGGGTTCGAAACAGACGGAGCGCACGGTCATCGGCACCCTGGAAGTGATCAATGGCTTCAAACGGGAGGAAATCTTGGACTTCTACCACAAATGGTACCGTCCCGACCTGCAGGCCCTCGTGGTCGTGGGCGATTTCGATGTGGATGAGATGGAAGGCCGGATTCGGCGACTGTTCTCGGATATTCCGGCCGCCGTGGATCCGGAGCCCAAGGGCAGTTATGTCCCGCCCGTCCAGCCGGAGCCCATCTTTGCCGATATGACCGATCCGGAGATCAAGTATCAGGCTTTCAAGGCTTTGTATAAGCAGCGCAGCGCATTCACGGACCGTCGGGATGAAGCCTTCTACAAGGATTATCTCTGCCGGATGATCGTCAGTTCGGTCGTCGCAGACCGTTTCCGGGAGCGCTGTAAGGATAAGCTCTCGCCTGTCCAGAACGCGACCCTTGTGACGAATGCATATAAGCCGGACATGTATGTGTCGCTGGCAACGGTCGTTCCCCGGAAAAAGGAGGGGCTGGAAGATTGCCTCCGATTCACGGAACGGGAGATCCGGCGCCTGCTTCGCCATGGTATCAGCCCCGATGAGTTGGAGATCGCCAAACTCAATGTCTCATCCCGCTTGCACCTAGATGCAGAAAAGGCTCGTTCGGAGGTGAAGAACGGGGAGATCGTCAACATGGCGCTGGGGCACTTCCTCCTGGGAGCGCCACTCGTCCTTCCGGAGACGATGCAGGAAGTGCGCCGTTCCGCCCTGGCCTCCATCACGGCAGAGGATATCGCAGCCTATCCGGAGCTGATGTTCGGCAAATGCGAAAAGATCTATTCAAACTGCTACAACGACACGGAGAAGGACATTCCCGTCCCGACCGCGGACCGGATGCGGAATGCGCTTGCCGAGGTGGATGCCGAGGAGCCGGCGCCCCTCTATCTGTCGTATCCCCGGCTTGACCTGTCGGTCGATGCCGTACCCGGAACGGTCCGTTCCGTCTCAAAGGTCAAGGGCACGGATATGGAATGCTGGACCCTGTCCAACGGGGTGCGCGTCTATTACAAGGAATCTGCGCCCGTCCGCAGCGGCAGCCACCTGTCGATGACCCTGCTTTTTGACACGGGATTCGCTGCCTTCGAGCCGGAACGTGTCACGGCTTCGCGTTATGCCCTGAACTATGACAAGCGCAATACGGGATTCCGGGGATTCGAAAAGACCGAGATGAAGAACTGCCCCGAACTCTCCGGCGTCGCCGTGATGCTCGGAGGCAATTCCGCTTCCGGCCGGATCGACATCACGGCGCGGAAAGACCGGCTGGAAAATGCTTTCAAGGCGGCTTACCTCCAGTTGACCGAGCCCTCTTTCGGCACGGACCGCCTGCTCCAGCAGCAGAAAGCGGCTACCCTGAAGAGTCTGGGCAAAAAGAAAAGTCCGAAGAATCTCTTCGATGAAAAATGCCGTCGGGTCAACTACGGAGACCATCCTTGGATGCATGAGATCGACAGCGCCGCCGTCGAGGCGACGGACCCGGCTTTGCTGGAAGATGTATACCGGCGCTATTATGGGGATATCCGGAGCATGAAGGTCGTACTCTGCAGTGATTCGCCCCGGGATGAGATCCTTCCGCTGGTTGAGCGTTATCTGGCTTCCCTGGAGGCCCCATATCCGTACAAGAAAGGGAAATACCTTCCTTCGAAACCGGTTACGAAAGGGGAGGTGGAGATCTTCGATGCGCATCCTCCCGTGTCCGCCCCCTTCACGGACATCAGTTACAACTGGTATTACAGGGGCGGCCGTACGCCCAAGGAGCGGGCAGCGATCCAGATCCTGGATTATATCCTTTCCGCCCGTTACCTGGCTTTGATCCGTGAGGAAAGGGGAGGGGCGTACAGCGTCCAGTTCTGCACGGCGGTGAGTGAGGAGGCTGCGGTTCCCACCCGTTCCTATGTGGACTTCCAGACCCGCCCGGAGATGCGGTTTCAGCTGCTATCCGACGTGCGGGACGAACTGGCGCGGATGTGTGACGACGGTCCGACGGCGGAAGAGATGGACCTTGCCGTCAAGTATCTGGTCAAACACCGGAAGGAGCAGGAAGACCGCATCGGCCGTTCCGTTTCCTTGCAGGAGGACCAAATGGTCGGATTCGTCCGCTGGGGTACGCCTTACGGATATGATTATGAGAGGATTGTCCGTTCGCTCAAAGCCTCGGACATCCGCGCCCTCGCCCGCCGGGTCGCCGGCGGTGACAAGTTCGTCAAAGTGTATAGCGAAGAGTAACCGAAATGTTGGCTAATCTGAATAATTATACCTATATTTGCGCCGCCTACAGCGACGCAAATAGTTTTATATAAATGGCTAATCCTAAATTCAATGTGAAGTATTGCGTGCTTCTGCCGATCGTGCTGATCGCCACGATACTTCTTTGGGCCCTGCCGGTTTCTTCTTTCGGCATCGAAGGCCTGACCATCGTCCAGCAGCGGATGATCGCGATCTTCGTGTTCGCCGCCCTGATGTGGATGTTTGAAATCATCCCCAACTGGACTACTTCCCTGATCGTCATCGTCCTGATGCTCCTGACGGTTTCCAACAAGGGACTCGGCTTCTTCTGCAAGCCCGAGTACGGCACTCTGGTGGACTATAAGTCAATCATGGCTTCCTTCGCGGATCCGGTCGTCATGCTCTTCATGGGCGGTTTCGTGCTGGCCATCATCGCCTCCAAGTACGGGATGGACGCCGTTATCGCGAAGGGCCTGCTCGGCCTTTTCGGCAAGAAGCCGAAGTTCGTCCTTTTGGGCTTCTTGGTCATCATCTCCATCTTCTCGATGTTCA
>JAEEGG010026861.1_pt1 | contig 10957 bp, 9 predicted proteins | sample 9134161 | NCBI WGS metagenome assembly JAEEGG01 (sample SAMN16246543, study PRJNA631951) | gut metagenome | biome: gut microbiome; feature: rumen; material: CR-attached | host: Bos | place: Iran: Karaj | collected 2018-10
GCTCATCGTACCCGGTTTGGACTGCAGCACCGCCCAGTGGACCAGAGGCATCCCGCCGTCCGGCGTCGTAATTGCTTTTGCTTCCGTAACTTGTCCCGTCATCATAACACACCCCGCTACCATGAATGCTGCCAATGATTTTCTTACTGCTTTCTGAATTGATACGCGCATGATAAATTCCTCACTTTCTTTCCACGTTTTCTTTTACGCTGTTGCAATGCTTGTAAAAAATCGCTTTTTTAGGACAGATGTTTTTGCATAAACCGCAACTGATGCAGTTTGCATCGCCCACTTTTTTTGTATCCATCTTACATACCCGCATGCATGCGTTGCAATGGATACATTTATTTTCGTCAACCCTGATACCAAATACTGATACACGGTTGAAAAAACCATAAAACGCGCCAAGGGGACAGATAAACCGGCAGAACGGCCGGTAAATAAACATACTTGCCAGTAAAAGACCCATAACCCAGTAAAATTTCGTATTATTCATAGCGATGAGCAGATTGTCCACGTCCCACCGTAATAAATTGGGTATAAAGGCTGCCTCCAGAAAGTTCCCGGGGCAGATCATCATGCAAAACGCATTGATGCCCTGTTTTCCGCCGAGACCGGTATAGACCGGTATGGCAATGACAAAAACTGCAAGGATAATATATTTCAGATAACTGAGACCCTGTGTTATCTTATTCTTTTTAATTTTAGGAAAGGGAGCTTTGTCCAATAAATCCTGCAATAACCCCATAGGGCATCCCCAACCGCAGATCATACGGCCAAACAGAAGGGCAAACAGCAACAGAAGACCGTAAAATGGTGCAGCGATATTGGAAAGTTTTCCTGCAGCGGCCAGCTGCGCAACGCCTAACGGGCACCCGGCTATGCTGTACCTGCAATACTGGCAGTTTAATCCGGGTACGCAGGCCGTATTGATATCAAAGTTAACCCCTTTTCCGTTTAACGGCACGGCAGCGCCATTTATATTATACAGAACCGTTGCCGCCAACTGTACAAGATGTCTGCGAATTTGCAACTTCATTTTCTACTTCACCTCATTTCCCTGTCAGGCTTGCAATCCAGGTTTTCACCTCGCTGCCGCAATTTTTGGCTTTACTTGCATGCAACGCCATTCCGCGGACAACAACAGCGTCCGGAGCCGCCTTTTTTATACTGCCGATGCTTGTTCCGTATCCGCTAAGACCATAGCTGATATACGGCGCAATGGTTTTCCCTTTCCATTGATGATCTTCCAGAAACCGAAGCACTCCCATCGGCGGGTCATCGTACCAGTTAGGATAACCTAACACGATAAGCTCGTATTTTTCGAAATCTTTTACCTGCTCCAGCAAATTCGGCCGAATCTGCTGCACATATTCGCGTTTGACCTGAGTCAGGGTTCCGGGTACGTTTTTCGGATACTGAATATCCGTTTTTATTTGAAACAAGTCGCCGCCGATTTGCGATTGAATTTCTCTGGCAATATCTGCATTACGCCCCGTCTGTGAATAATACGCGATTAAAATTTTGTCTGGTGGAGGAAGTTTCAGGGCTTCTTTGGTTGTTGGCGAATTATCCGATCCGCAACCGGATACAAGCATTGTTAATGCTATTAAAATGAAAACCCATTGTTTTGCCATAACAGATTCCCTCCATCAGCGAAAAGATTATTTGCGTGTAAAACGGATTCGTGCCCATGTCCCGTTCCTATAAACAGTAAAAACAGGAGCAGGATCGTCGTCCTGCTCCTATTGTAAAAAAATCATTTTGAAATGTCTAATACTGCTTTTTTATGCCAAGCGATACTTTTCAGGCATGGATACGCCCTCTCCTTTGGATGCGATCAATCTATGATACAAACGACGGTAGGAAGGGATGAGAATCGCCAGCGATACGAGGAAGCTGACGTTATAGGCGTTATAGATGACCGCCATATCATACCAGTGAGGCAGCAACGCTTCGCACCACAACACACGGAACAGGGCGTAAGCAAACAGCGCGGAAAACATGGGGATGCCCGTCTCGCCTAACCCTTTGAGCCCGCCGATGTACACCTGGTTCAGGGAATAGAGGAAATAGAACGGGAACGTCCAGTATACGGCGGCAAGGGCGTTTGCGTGGGTCGCCGGGTCTCCGGTGAAAAACGAAACTAACGGTTCGGCAATCAGGATCAGGCCGGCACAGACAGCCATGGTACCGTAAATCGCCGTGCGCCGACTGATGCGCATGGCTTCCTCCACGCGGTCAAGCCGTCCGGAGCCAAGATTCTGTCCGATAAAGCCCGTCAGCGCCATTCCATAGGCAAAGGCCGGATAATACAGGAATCCCTCGATTTTCGCGTAGACCACCATGCCCGCCATGGCCGCGGGCCCAAAGCCGTCAATACTGATCTGGATCAGAAGGGAGGAAATGCTCATAAACGCGGCCTGCATGCCCGACGGAATGCCGAGACGCAGCAGTCTGAACAGTTCGGACATGGGCAGAAGTTTTGTGCCGGCAGTCAGGCGGAAACGTTCGTCAAGACGCGTAAGCCGCCAGACCATGGCAAGCCCCAGCGCCCACTGCGCCGACACCGTAGCCCAGGCAACGCCTTCCAGACCGCAGTGCATTCCCACTGCCAGTACAAGATCAAGAACCACATTCAAAACAGCCGAGCCAGCCAGAAAATAGAGCGGTGTTTTCGTATTGCCAAGGGCACGCAAAACGCCGTTGGCAACATTATATACGAGTTGCGGAATCAGACCGAGAAAACAGATTTGGGCATACAGAAGCGCATCCCCCATCGCTTCAGCCGGACAGGAGAGCCACAACAAATAACGTTTGCCCAGCAGTTCTCCCATCAGCGTCAGAAAAATGCCTGCAGCCGTTGCAATCGCCACCGATGTAGCAATGGCCTGGCGCAGTTTGTCGTACTGCCGCGCGCCAAAGAGCCGCGAGACAGCGGACGTGACGCCGACGCCAAAACCGATAAAGAAATTGATATGTACCGCCAGCACCAGCCCGGCAACACCCACCGCCGCCAGACCGAAAGCGCCGCCAAACCGTCCTACCACGGCACAGTCCGCAATATTATAAAACTGCAGCAGAAGCTGCATAAGTAGAAGCGGCGCGGCATACGCCAGCAGTTTCCGGTGAATGGGACCTACGTCCATGCGCACCTCACCCGTGACCGCTTCTTCTGGCGACCCGGATGAATTCCTGTCTTTTATTGAGATTGATTCCTGTTTCGATTTACTGCAAGAAAAAATTTTCATGAAAAAAACGCCTTCCCTGCTATCTTCTTGTTGTAAAAAAGTATAGCAAATAAGACGTGTTTTCGATATGGCTTAATTTTTATGATTAGTTATAACAAATTCTTATGGGTTATGTTGCACATATTCTCTGTGCGCCAGACAACTTACAAACAAATTAAGAAGCGGCTCTTCCTCTCCGTATTTCATTTTGCCCCCACCGCATCCGACTGTAAGGTGTGCCGCAAAAATTCCAGAAAGTCAGCCGTGTCCGCACTCAACAGAGTGCCTTTGCGCGAAATATAACCGAACGCAATACGCCCCTGCATGCCCTCCACGGGGATGCGGCGGAAATCGTACTGGCGAAAAGTGTCCCTGAGCCAATAGCTTCCCAGATTGCAAAGCTCTGTTTTTTCCAGCATACGGATCATCATGTGGTCGCTGTTTGTCCGAACCACGCGGCGGATGGCCAGCGTCTGCTTACTGAACGCAGGCGATCCTGTCAGAAGGTCTTCCACCGTGAAAAAATCATCCTCCAATTGAATAAAAGAAAGCGATGCCAACTCCGCCGGAGTAACGGAAGAACGGTTGGCCAGCGGATGATCTTTTCCTACATAAAGCACAAGATCCGTATCAAGAAGCGGTGTAAAGGCGAGCTGGCGCCGGTCAATCAGATAGCGGAGCGCGGAACGTTTTGTATCCGGTACGAAAAGGAAACCCAGATCATACTCGTTGGCCGAAAGAAGCGCAATCATCTTTTCAATGCCGCATTCCGTAAATTGCAAATAAAGACCCGGCGTCGTTTTATCGCCATGGGTGCGCTCATTGTAAAACGCCGTCAGCATAACCGCCATGTTGCTGCTGTTGTTTGTCAGAACACGCAGCGAATGCTCCCGCTGTTCGCAGCCCACAGAGCGAAACAGTTCGGCGTTTCGCAGTGTGTCCTGGGCATACCCGTAGACCCGGGCCCCCGCCTCCGTCAGTTCGACGCCATTAGACCGGCGCAGAAACAGGCGCGTCCCCAGTTCCTTTTCCAGTTCGCGAATAACCATACTGACATGGGGCTGCGTCGTATAAAGTTCCTCCGCCGCCGTTGTCAGCGACCCGCAACGCGCACAGGTAACAAAATACAAAAGCTGGCGCAGTTCCATAATGAATTCCTCACTTTTACCAAACCGAACCGGTTATCCTAACGTCTGCCTTCGCCAGAAACGGACTGTCTTAATCAGGGCGACCTCTGTCGTCTGTAAGTCTGACTTCACCTGAAACGACTTGTCGTCATCCGTACAGTCTCCGCCGTCCGCAAGTCTGCTTCCTACCAAAACGACTTGTCGTAATCAGGACTGTCTGTGGCGTCTGTCAATCCCGGCCTGCTTATAATATCGTTCCTTTTCGGCATACATGTCAACGTCGGCCCTATGTTCCAGATCTTCTACCGTAGCGCCCGGATGGTCGCTGGCCGCCGCATACCCTACAGACATGGTCATCCCTTCCGTATACATGCCTCGCCAATTGGCTGCCCTGCGTCCGATCTCCTGCCGAATCTTTTCCGGTTCTTTCGTATAAACAATGGCCATAAACTCATCGCCGCCGGTCCGATAGGCTTTCCCCGACTGACCGACGGATAAGACCAGGCAGTCCGCGGCGCCTTTGATCAGTTCGTCTCCCGCCATATGGCCCTTGGCATCGTTGACCGCTTTTAATCCGTTTAAGTCAACCGAAAACATCACAAACCCGGGTTCCGGCAGTTTATTCCTGTATTCGGCCAGATCGTCATCATAGCATCTGCGGTTATAGAGCCGGGTCATTTCGTCCGTCATGGAAAGCCGAATCAAATGCTCCTCGCGCCTTTTTTCGTTTTCCACGTTTCGGGTCGTGTAAATCACAACATTCGGCAAGCCATCCGGCGCAGCGTCAACAGTAATATACTGGGCCCTGAACCAGCCTGCCACCACATCGATAAAGTCGCCGCTGATAATCTTTTTGTGCCGGAGCCGCTCCCGTACCGTCGTGATGTTCGTAAAGATCAGGAAATCATCCAACTGGCTGGGCATCACGGTATTTTTCAGCCGCTGGTTCATCAGCGTATGCGTCTGCGCCTTCATGTCGATCCCGTGTTTTTTCTGCTCCACATCCCGCAAGGACATCTCCGTATTATCCACAAAGCTGATCAGATTCACATTGTCGAAGATTTCCACCATGGACTCCAGGACCTCCATTTTTTCATGTACTTCCTGCTTCTGCTCTTTGATCACTTCATTTTTCCGGAAGGTATCCTTAAAATAATTCACGACCAGCTTTACAATCATATAACCGGAAACAGCCATCACCAGCGTTTCGATGGTAAAGCCCCCCATTACATCCAAAAAATAAGAGAGCGGATTCTCATAACGGGATCCCCGGCCCACATAGTAAGGCGCTGTCATCCACGTCGTCTCAAGCATCAGGATATAGTTCAGACACAGCGTATAGAAATACAGCAGCCGGTCACAAAACAAAATGCTCAGGAGAGGCACAAGGAACCACGTCAGATGGATGCTTACATGGCAATACGCCATATAAACGATCAGGACGTCCAGCGCGGTAAGCGCGAACACACTCGTAAACAGCGAATTGGGAAACTTCTTCACTGCCGCCAGATGTATGGCGGACATCACGGCAATCAGCAGGGAAATCATACAACAACTGCGAAACGTTATATCCGGAAAAATGCCGGCATCCACGCCTACCGCGATCGCCGGCCCTGCCAGTGTAAAAAGCCAGAGGATCCGGTTCAGGTACTGGTTCACCTTGATTCGATTGTTTGTCATAAAACTCTGATAGTCCTGGGAAATTACGGGGTTCATTTTCATATCTCCTGTTATTTTCACATTTCTGTGAAACTGTGATTTTCTTTAAGAAGACGCTGGTTAAATGAGTTTGTTCGCTGGCCAAATTAATCATCGCTTCTTTAATATTCTATTATAGCACAAAACAGCCGCAGAAAACGCTGCGGCTGTAAAGAAAAATATATTTGCGAAACGAAAAAATGACAAAAATGACAAATTTGGGATGTGTTTTTTATATTATATCATAAAAATCTTTGCTGTAAAAAACCGGGATTTGTATTGCTGTCATCAGGATAACAAAACAGAATGTTTCGTCAGCGCAATCTGTTTACTCTCATCTGCCTTCCAGTTTTTGTTCAATCACTTCTTCCGGTCCGTCCGGCAAAAGCCCGTTCACCTCGTCAACATCCCCCATTTCAACGTGTTTGAAATACCGTTTTGTCTCGGCAACCACCACGCCGCTGAGCGCCAGCAGGGCGATCAAGTTCGGAATCGCCATGAGGCCGTTGACAATATCCGCCAGCACCCAGATTGCCTCCAACTTCAGGAAAGCGCCCAGGGCTACCAGCACAATAAAAATAATACGGTACGGAAGAATCGCTTTCACACCGGCCAGATAGACGATGCAGCGTTCCCCGTAATAATTCCAGCCCAAAATGGTGGTGAAGGCAAACAGCACCAGACCCACCATCAGCACGATCTTTCCGGCTTCCGGATAGCCCTGCATAAAAGCCGCCTGGGTCAGCGCCGCCCCGTTCAGGTCGCCTTTCCACAGCCCGGATACCACAAGGGTGAGACCGGTAAGGGTGCAGATGATGATTGTGTCGATAAACGTGCCTGTCATGGACACCAGTCCCTGCTCCGCCGGCCATTTTGTCTTAGCCGCAGCAGCCACAATGGGCGCAGAGCCCAGGCCGGACTCGTTGGAGAATACGCCGCGGGCCACGCCGGACCGCATGGCCAGCATGACGCTTGCCCCGGCAAAGCCTCCGGCCGCCGCCGTGGGCGTAAAAGCACAGCGCAGCACTTCCATCACTGCGCCGGGCACTTTGTCAATGAACATGAGCAGGAAACCGACCGTCGCAACAAAATAAATCACCGCCATTGCCGGAACGATCTTGCTGGCAACAGAGGCAATGGACTGAAGGCCGCCAATGGTTACCGCGGCAACCGCCAGCGTGAGAATCACGGCTGTATACATGGGATCGAGCCCGATAGAAAGCTTTGTAATATCCACAATGGAATTCACCTGGGCAAAGGTACCGATGCCGAAATAGGCAACCAGCACGCCCGCTGCCGCGAAAAACACAGCCAATGGTTTCCACTGCCTGCCCATGCCGTTTTCAATATAAAACATGGGGCCGCCGGCAATTTCGCCGTGTTCATCCACGCCGCGGTATTTCACCGCCAGCAACCCTTCCGCATATTTGGTCGCCATACCGAAGAACGCAGCCACCCACATCCAGAACAGCGCGCCGGGCCCGCCGGCTTTCACAGCCGTAGCCACGCCGACAATGTTACCGGTTCCGATGGTAGCGGCAAGGGCCGTGCACAACGCCTTAAATGACGAGGTGTCCCCTTCGCCCTGGCTCTTTGCCTTAAAAATAAGTCCTAACGCTTTGGGCAGCCGCGCAACCTGCAGGAATCCCAGACGCAGGCTCAGAAAAACACCGGTTCCCACCAGCAACACAAGCAGCGGCGGTCCCCATACAAAACTGTCAATTTCGTTCAACAACTCCAGGTTCATGGTCTCTCCTCCAAGGGTACAAAAATAAAAAACTTACCTCCAACTGCTCCGGAGATAAGTTTGCAAATCAAAATAGCAGGAAATAACCTGAAATCTTTCTCTGTCCTTTTGCCTGAGAGATAAGAAAGCTTGCATAAGCTTCCGTGCACCTTCGGCGCCCGTAGCGGAACACGGCCGAACCGCATTCCCGTTCTGGGACTCTCCAGAGTCGTGTCCCCTTATGGTTCCGCTTTTTACAGCGCCTGAGAGTTTAGCTCCTTCGGCAGGCTTTCACCGTTCTCCCACAAGATTCATCCACCTTTGTTCAGTTGTACGACAGTCTTTATTATACACTTTTTTTCAGTAAATGCAAGTGTAAATCATATTGAACAGGAAACTCCATACCCCACTGTGCCCTTATGATCTCGTGACATTTCTTAAGGCTGGCGTCGCCCCTAGATGTCAGTTCCACGTAATCACAGATGCGTTCGACGGACATTCCGGTTTATTTCAGCAGCGCCGCGCCCATCTCAAATGCTTTTTTGCATTCCTGCGGGAATACCGTTTCGTGACGCGCTTTTTTTGCTTCCGGGTCAAAAAGTGTCCAGGGCCAGTCCAGCTTGCTGTAATCTTTCAATTGCAGCGTGTCACCGCTGACAAGGATCTCCGTCGGACCTACCAAAAGGTTCAGGGTCTTGCGATAATTTTCCAGCAACTGGGTATAATACGTATCCGGCGCGTTGCTGGTCATAATCAGCAGCACGGGGATCATATGGGCATTGCAGCAATAGTTTTCCTTGTTATACGTAAGGTTCTGGAACGTCAGCCGTTCATACAGAGCCCGGAAAACCGCGGTCATTTCTGAAAGATAAACCGGCGATCCGATGATCAAGCCGTCCGCTTCCCGAATCGCATCCAGCACCGGCGTCAGTCCGTCACGGCAAATACAATGTCCTTTAAACTTTTCCTTTTTGCAGCCGAAACAGGAAATACAGCCGGTGAATTTTTCCAGCCGGTACAGATCAAATTTCTGAATCACCGCGCCGGCTGACTCCGCGCCTTTCGCCGCTTCCGTCACCAGCGTGTCCGTATTCCACCCCTTGCGCGGGCTGGCGTTTACTGCTACGATTTTTTTGCTCATGAATCTCGCCTCCGGTAAATGCTATTCATCAGTTACGCGCATAAAAATCCCCAACTGTAAAGCCAGGGATTTTATGGGCACGTTATAACATTACAAACTGTTTTCCGTTTACAGCAGCGCCTCGATATCTTTCTCCATATCTTCCGGCGCAGCAGTGGGTTCAAAGCGCTTTACCACATTGCCTTCCCTGTCGATCAGGAATTTTGTAAAGTTCCACTTGATGCCGTCCCCTTCCAGATATTCCGGGAAGTTTGCCTTCAGGGCTTCTTCCAGTTTGCCGGCAATGGGATGGTTCATGTCAAAACCTTCAAAGCCTTTTTCTTTTGTTAAAAACTTAAACAACGGCTGCGCTGTTTCGCCCCTCACATCGCCTTTTTCAAAAATCTGGAAGGTGACCCCGTAATTGAAGCGGCAGAACTGCTCGATAGCGCTATTTCCTTCCGGATCCTGTTCCGCGAACTGGTTGCAGGGGAACCCCAAAATTTCCAGCCCCTGCCCTTTGTATTTCATATACAGATCCTGCAGTCCCTTGAACTGGGGAGTAAAGCCGCATTTGCTGGCCGTGTTGACGATAACCAGTACTTTCCCTTTATAATCCGCCAGCGACTTTTCCTTACCCTGGCTGGTCTTTACCGTAAAATCATATACGCCCATAATCATTCCCTCCTTTATGTGTCTTGTCTTTTCAAATTGCTGTTCTCTGTTGTTTCCGACTTATTGAATAAAGCACAATTCGTTTCACTGTTTTTATAATCCCAGCAGCGCATCCAGCTTCGCCTTGTCAAAGCTTACAACAAAATCTTTGCCGTTCACCGTTGTTACCGGCACGATCAGATCGCCGGAAATCTTGTAGCATTCGTCCCGGTCTTCTTCGCTCAGTTCGATGTTGTGTTCTTCAAATTCCACATTTTTGGATTTCAGATATTTTTTTACCTTCTCGCACCAGGGACAGGTCGTAATCGAATACACTTTTACCATTTTTTCTTTCCTCCTGATTCAATACTATAGCTAATGATTTGTTTTAACATACCGAAACTCAAATTATCGTTTTCAGCTTAATCTATCGAATTGCTTTCGTCACAACAAGCCTGCTCATCCCTGTCGCATCCTGCTCAGGTACTGTTCCGCCAAGAGCGCCGCCGTAGTCCCGTCTGCCGCTGCCGTTGTCAGCTGACGGATCTCTTTTACCCGCACGTCCCCTGCCGCAAACACGCCCGGCAGGTTCGTCCGGCAGTCTTCGCCCGCGATGATCCGCCCACTTTCGTCCATCTCCACCTGCCCTTTGAACAGTTCCGTGTTGGGAATTACGCCAATGTTTACGAAGATACCGTCCACAGCCACTTCCTGTTCTTTGCCGGTAGCTTTATCAACTACTGTTACAGTTTCCAGCTTTCCATCCCCATGCAGTGATTCAATTTCCGTGTTCAGGCAGATGGTCGCCTTTTCATTCTTTTTCAGCCGTTCCTGGGATACAAGATCTGCTTTTAGCTGGGACCGGTGGATCAGCAGCAGCTTCGATGCGTATTTCGTAAGAAAGTTTGCCGCATCTACCGCCGCGTTGCCACCACCCATCACCGCAATCACCTTATCCTGATACATATGCCCGTCGCAGAGTTCGCAGTAATGCACACCCCGCCCGGCATATTTCGCCTCTTCCGGCAGGGGGAGCTTGCGGCGATTCATACCGGAAGCGATGATCACCACATCCGCTTCGTAGATGCACCCTTCCGTTTCCACAATCTTAGGTGATTTGGTCAAATCTACGCGTTCAATCGGATCAAATTCATCCACCTCGGCGCCGAAAGATTCCGCCTGCTGCTGCACCGTCGCAATGAGGTCCCCACCGGCAATCACCTTGTGACCGGGATAATTCTCAATCCCTGTGGCATTGGCGATCTGTCCGCCCACCAGCGCGTTTTCCAATACCAGCACAGAGAGGTTCATGCGCCCGGCATATAAAGCGGCCGTCAGGCCTGCCATCCCTGCGCCGATAATAATAATATCCTTCTGTTTTGTTTCTTTCGCCATGGAATCC
>JAEEGG010026863.1_pt1 | contig 10956 bp, 5 predicted proteins | sample 9134161 | NCBI WGS metagenome assembly JAEEGG01 (sample SAMN16246543, study PRJNA631951) | gut metagenome | biome: gut microbiome; feature: rumen; material: CR-attached | host: Bos | place: Iran: Karaj | collected 2018-10
CAATATAATCGAATACCAACCCGGCAAGTTCATCAACTACATCGCCTTGGGCAACAAGTTGCAATTCAACGGTGTGGAGATGTATCTCGATGTCATCAACCGTGCCTCTTTTGAGCAAGAGAAGTTCTTCGGCCAAGACATCACAGCCATCTACGGCATCGGCGTCGACATTGGGAAGAAATGGATCGTATTTGCCAAAGCAGGCTATGACTTCAACCAAGCCCAACTGCCCAACACCGAAGCCTACGACCAATATGTCACCCCAGGCAAGAAAGTCGACTTTGAGAGCATCGGCTTTGAATACTATCCCATGGGCGACCGCAACATCCGCCTCCACCTCTGTGGTTCACACACCAGCGTAGACGGCATCAGCAAGTTCCAAGCCAACCTTGGTCTCACTTGGAAAGTCAACCTTCTCAACCTCAAGAAAAAATAATCCGCTATGGCAAAGACACAATACAACACCATCAAGCGAACCACCACTTTTTATCATGATAAAGTGGAGAAATTGTTCAAAAAGATTGAAGAGAAACTGAAAAAACCTCTGCGGTTCACCACCAAACGAAGCGTGGAAGCCTTCATTTTCCTCATCATCTTCTTCGCCTTCTTCGGGCTCCTGGCCTATAAGATGACGCTGCCCAAGATGCTGAACACCTTCATGCAAACGGCCTACCACCTGCTGCTTGAGACCGTATTCTACATCATGGCCATCTGTGTGCTGATGGGTGCCATCAGCAAGCTACTCACCGAGTTTGGTGTGGTGCGTCTGTTGGAGAACCTGCTGCGTCCTTTGATGAAGCCGCTCTACAACCTGCCTGGTGTGGCCGCTTTGGGAGCAGTGATGACTTTCCTTAGCGACAACCCCGCCATTATCACCTTGGCTCATGACAAGAACTTCAACCGTTATTTCAAGAAGTACCAGCTCGTCTCGCTGACCAACTTCGGTACAGCTTTCGGCATGGGTTTGGTCGTGGTCGCCTTTATGACCGGTCTTGGATTCGGTAAAGGTGCTTTAGTCGGTGTGGCTGGTGCAGTCATCGGCAGTATCATCTCAACAAGAGTGATGCAACGCTCCACCTTGAAGAGTTATCCTGAGTTGGACTCCCCCGTTGACGCAGAGTTTGGCGGCGACGAACAGCAGATTTCGTTCAAGACTGAAGGTGGCGTGTTCATGCGTTTCCTCAACTCGTTGCTCGACGGCGGCAAGGACGGTGTCAGCATCGGCTTCGCCATCATCCCTGGTGTGCTGTGCATCTCCACTATCGTGATGATGCTCACCTTCGGTGCTTCAGGCGAGAACGGCGAATATCTTGGTGTGGCTTACGAAGGTGTGCCGGTCATCAGCTGGGCAGCCAACAAGGTGAACTTCATCTTTGACTGGCTCTTCGGCTTCAAGGACGGTGCCTTGATTTCCTTCCCCATGACCGCCCTTGGCGCAGTGGGTGCCGCTATTGGTTTGGTGCCTCGTTTCATCACAGAAGGCATCATCGACAACAACGCTATCGCTGTGTTCACAGCCATCGGCATGTGCTGGAGCGGTTTCCTCAGCACCCATGCCGCCATGCTCGACAGCCTTGGCTACCGCAAACTCATTGGCAAGGCCATCGGTGCACATACCATTGGTGGTCTTTGCGCGGGCATTGCAGCGCACTGGCTGTATGTTTTGCTGGCGTTGATATTCTGATGAAAACGAATGTTGAGCCATTGGGCACAACAACGGCTCTTTTAACCATAATAATGCCTCAAACCATAATCAAACATTCCCCAACGGGTAAAATGATGACGCTGCAACAGCATTGTCTGCCTGACATTGGAATTATCCCAATGCGAAAGCACGCCGCAATAGGAATTGAGCGCATTCGCAATATGAATCGGGTCGTCCTCGACTTCGAGCGCATACAGCTTCTCATCCATACGCCCTAACATGGCGCGGCTCAAATAGGTTCGATAGGGCAACACAAACGCTCCCAAGAATTCAATGCCCTCGTTCACGGAGCGTATCTCCGTCTTCCCGTCGTGGATGGCCAATCCAAGACTGCTTGACAGAAAAGCTGTAATCTTTGGCACCAGCGATCCAAGCCATGCCTCGTCGCAACTTACGATGTAGAAATCATCCACATAGCGACCATAATGCCTGCATTTCAGTTCCCTTTTCACGAACTGGTCAAACTCGTTGAGATAGACGTTGCTGAATAGTTGAGAGGTGAGATTGCCAATGGGCAGGCCGCAACCTTCGGGACTGTGGAAGAGGCTCTTGCTATGCGGCAGTCCCTCCCAGTCGGAGCGAGGGCCAATGATACGACAGCCTTTCGTAGGATTGAGCATCACAATCTCATTGGTGAGGTAACGCACAAAGTCCATGTCGACATAGTCGGCCCAACATGCCCAAATGAGTTTACTGACGCGATGGCCTGCCATCTTTTCCAACGACCTGAGGCAGATTTCCAACAATTTCCCTCTGTGGATGTTCATGAAATAGCCACGGATGTCCATCTTCAATACAAAACACGGATACTTGTAGCTTTGGCTTTCCTTCAGGATATGTTGTTGCAAGCGACCGATGCCATAGTGCGTTCCGCGTCCCTTGATACAACTGTAGCTATCCTTAATGAATGTCCGCTCGAACATTTCATGGGTATAGTTGAAATACAGGTGATGGACGATCCTATCGCGGAAGTGGGCAGCAAACACTTCCCGTTTTTTCGGGTCGGTGATGACGAAGCACTCGGAGGGCATGGGCTTGTAAGTGCGGCTCAACAAGTCTTCGCAGAGCGACTCGATGTTCCTTTCCAGATGGGCCTCGAAACGCAACTGGTAGGGCTTGTTGCGCTTGTGGCGGCGGGCGTCGAGATAGGCTTGATGAAGGTCTTCGTATAATTGTTCGCGGGTCATGGATGTTGGTATTGGGTGTTGTATGGTACATCCCGATGGGATGTGGCTTAACCTTTGGTTTTGGCTTTTACCGAACATGCATCCCGATGGGATGCGCGAAACACTTAAGCCAAAAGTCAGAGGCGATGCAAGCACCGCCTCTGCAAGGAAAACAAAGGAAGAGGGCTGGCAAGAGCGCACCAAGCGCACCGAGAACCCGTTGTTGCGGTTGTTGTTGTTCGTGTTGAGGTTGCCGTCGTTGAAGTTCACGTTCCACGCGTTGTTGCTGTTGTTGTACGAGGCCGACCAGTAGTTGCCGTTGGAACCGACGTTGTTGACCGAAATCCCCCAGCGGTTGCCAGCGGCAGGCAGGAAGACATGCGTATGCGTCGGCGACCGTCTTTCACGCCGTGCCAAAAGAACCATGACCTGGAGCCTATGGCACGCTTCTCTCTTTCCCCATATCAGGGCGCAGTCGCCTATGAACTATTCCTTGTGTTTTTCCATTTCACTTTCATGTTAATTCAAGGAGCGATGCCAGCTGCTGCTTGACCTCAGCAATAAAGGCCATGCATTCCATCGGGGTCTTCTGCTCAACGGGAAAGGAGAGCACACGCAGCATGACTTCCGACATACGATGAGGATGCTCCTCCGCCCCGCCTTTCAACTCGTCCCTCAATGACGTTCGTCTAGACTGGGCCATGGGCACTGCGTCTTTCCATTGGCGAAAGTCTTCAACCACCGTTTCGTCGCCTTCTGTTACGGAAAACATGCCTGGTGGCAACGTGATGGCCACCGACTTGTCGTCGTTGGAAACCACTTGCGCGTCCTCAGGTAAATATTTGGCCAAGCTGGTGATGGGAAACCCTATGAAGACCGCCGTTGTGTCGTCTTTCAACTCCGTCTTCTGCTCCCTCCTCGTGGCCTTGAACTGGTTCATATAGCGGCAGCAGAGCCACGCGCTCCACTCGTATGCCCTGTAGAACGTGCCTTCAGGAAAAAGGTAGATGATGTTGTGCGGGCCTTGTGGAATCCGCTTCCATTCAATCTCCAAAACGTCTTTCAGTTGTGCCATGGCAGTATGTCTTATAAATGCCGCTTGTCGTCCGCAGCGGGTGGCCACGGTGCCCTTGGGGGCACCCCACCCGCCGCAGACGACAAGCCCGTGTGCGACGTTGCGTGGCGCACACAAGGAACAATTACTGGCAAGAGCGCACCAAGCGCACCGAGAACCCGTAGCCGCGGCTGTAGTAGTTCGTGCTGAGGTAGCCGCCGCTGAAGTACACGCGCCACGCGCGGTAGCTGTCGTAGTACGAGGCCGACCAGTAGTTGCCGTGGGAACCGACGAAGTCGACCGAAATCCCCCAGCGGTTGCCAGCGGCAGGCAGGAAGACAGCCCCGTTGGCCTCAAGGGTGTTCGCCCAATCCTCGGCGGTGATGGTGTTGTCAAATCCTCCCCATGCAACATTAGTATTGCTCAGCGCATACACGGAAGCATCCCAGTTGTCGGGCAACAGGATGAGGCCACTAACGCCGTTCACCGTGGCCTTGGCGAAACGGATACCGCATGTTGTGCTGCGGGTGTAGATGACATAGTTCCATTCAGGCTGCGTCAGCGTGCGCCAGCCGCTGTTCTCCGCGTTGCCGCCGTTACTTATTGCGTTGTAGCCCCAGTCGGCTTGGCCGTTGCCGTCGTAAAGGCTGTACTGCCAGTTGCCGTAGACGTAGTAGTCACTGTAACTGGTGCTGGTGTTCCAAGGCTGATAGCACACTGCACCGTGGTTGTAGCCGCTCGTGCCCCATCCAAAGAGGTCAATCCAGCCGCTGTTGGTCTGCGAGATGGCACTGTTGGCGTTGCCCACGTAGTCGTACTGGTGCTCGGCAAACTGCCAGGTATTGGTAGTGGCTCGGTATTGCAGGTTGCCTTGCGAGAAGTAGACTTGGTCGCCGTTGGCGTTGATGGTGAAGGCACCGTCAATGATGCCCTGCGGGCCTGCGGGCGGCTCGGGGGAGGCATTGCTAACCTCCACCGTATTCATCGTCTTCACGGTGTTGAGTTCAACCGTTAATGCCGTGCTCTCGGTAGTCTTGCTGAGGATGGGCTCTTCGCCGCCGTCATACACGTTCAGCGTGAAGCCTTCGGCCAAAGTGCCCACGGGCAACACGATGAAGAACTCTTGTGGGTCGGCCGTCAAAGTCGTGGCGCAGTTCAGCGTCACCTTGTGGGTGCCGGTGTTGCCCGTCGTGGCGGTCAGCACAGGATTGGCTGCCGTGCAGTCGGCCTCAAACGCGCCGTTCAGCTTGTCGTTGGTGTTGTTCGACACGATTTCGATGCTTGTGATGGCCACGTTGTCGCCCGTCAGGCTGATGCCCAAACCGCCGCAGAGGCTGGTGAAGGTGAGGGCGTCAGGGTCGCTGAAGGTGCCCAGCATCGGGTTGGCGCCGTTGCCGAAGGTGCCTGCCGCAGCAGTCTGCTCCTCGGGCAGGATGAAGCTCACCGTGTTGCCGCCAATCGCTGCGGTCTGCGGATAGACGGCCACGTTGTCGGTGCCGAACTCATACTCGCCGCCATAGACAAAGGTGCCCTCGGTGGAGCCTGCTCCGCCCGTGAGGGTGAAGGTGGCGCTCGAGCTGCCGTTGTTGACTACGATCTTGTCGCCCGCCGTCCAGCTGATGGCGCCGTCAGCGGGGTTGAGCGAAGTCCTTCCATTGCCCTTGTTCTGTTCGATGGAAGCCTTCAGGGTGACTCCCTTGGTGTCGTTCTCTTTCTTGCAGCCTGCCAGCATGACAAGGGCTGCCAATGCAATCAGTAATGTTACTTTCTTCATAGTCAGTTCCTCCGTTCTTTTACCAGCCGAAGCCGTCTTGCATGTTCATGTTCGTTGTTCCTGCACCGAAGCCTGTCGTTTCGCCGCCGCCTGCCGAGGCACACAAGATGCCTTGGGGCTCAATCTCTATGATCTCCGCTTTGGGAGCCTCATAGCCTTTCAATGCATGTCTTTGCATAACTTGATTGATTTTGATTAATATTAGGTGAATTAAGTGTTTTCATTTATTCTTCCCGAGCGGGCAATAAAAAAACATGGGTTTTACTTCGTTGTTCATAGAGGCCTACCACAGCCCGACAATTCAACTTAATAAGTAAAGCCCACGTGAAAACACGTGAGCACTGGCTTTACTCGCTTGAATTGTCCTGAAAAGTGGTAGTTTCCTATGAACAAGTTTTAAAGCTAATGCTTTTTTTTAATATATGTCAGAATCGAGAAGTTATCTGTTCATTAGCGATGTTTTGGTGACACAATTGTTTCGTTTGACGGGGCAAAGATAAGTTTTTTTTCTTTAGTCAATACGAATGATCAAAAAAATACTTGTTGCCTATTGAGGTAAAAGTGGAGCCGTTGCGTGCAGCGGCTCTACAACACACGACATCATTAAACAAGAGAAGCGGCCAAATGACCGCTTTCCCTTACTATGAAAACTAAAACTTTACTTATTCTTTTTTACTCTTTTTTATCCTTTCTTTCCACCCATGCTGTAGGTGAGGTTGAAACGCAGGGTGTTCTCCAAGGGGTTGCTACCAGCCACCGTGTTGACGGGAATCAGGTAGGAAACATCGAGGCCAAACACGTTGTATTTCAGTGCAGCGCCAAGGGTAAAATATTTACGGTTGCCCTTCAGTGCGGTTTCATTGAAATAGCCTCCACGGACAGCAAAAGTGTTGTTGTACCAATACTCGACGCCAGCGCCGATGTTGATTTCGCAAAGCTCTTCGTAGAAACTGCCATAGTTGACCAATTCATGCTTTGAGTTGTAACCATAGCCAGGAGCATCATAGAAGGATTGGATCATACCTTGCACAACGGACACATTATTATCCATGCCATAGGCAATCTGATAGGTCCCATCATCGTTATACAATGGGTTACCAACAGAATCGCGAGCGATGACAGGCGGAGTGGGCACCATCAGTTTGCTGAAATCCACAGTGAATGCCAAAGAATTGTATTCATCAAGTTCCAGATTCAGACACGTACCCAAACGCAATGTGGTCGGGATGAACTCACGACGGTTACTGGATGTATTATAGGTAATCTTACTACCAATGTTGGTGATGGCGGCACCCCATGAAAAGTCGGCATCCATGTTGCTGAACCACTCGACGGGACGTTTGTAATATACGGCCACATCGGCGGCTACGGAAACACCTGGACGGGCATAATCAGACTGGCTCTGAAGCAAATTAGAATAGATGACACGACCTGCCACTGCACCAGCCAAATAATCGCCAAGCATACGAGAGTAGGTAGCATCAATGGCCCATTCATTAGGTGTATAGGAACCCAAATCTTGATTATAGGAATCCCTAAAATTGATTTCACCACAACTGAAATAACGCAAAGATCCCGCGACAGCAGAACGTTCATTTATCTTATAGGCAAGAGCCAAATAAGCCAAATTCATATCGGGAACCAACTTGCGCAGCCAAGGACTATAGCCTAAACCTCCAGCAAACTTGTCCTCAAGATAGACATACTTGGCGGGGTTGTAATGCATGGAATAAACGTCTGGTGCTGTAGCTACACCACAATCGCCCATAGAGCCGCCACGGGCATCGGGAGAAATGGAGACAAAGGGGACACCTGTGGTAATCACATTGGGTGACACGCTATAATCCTGTCCAATGTAGTTATGATTCTGTCCATACGACGTGGCCGCGACCAACAAGAGAGCGGCGATAAGGAGTTTCTTTACTTTCATATTCTTTACAGTATTAAAATTGCAAAAATAACGTTGATTCAATTGGCTTATTGTATGTGTTTGAAAATTATTTTTTGTCTTACCGCTGAATGACCATGCGCTGGCTGACAGTACGTGAATAACCCGTTTCATCCGTCAAGGTGAGACGATAAAGATAAATACCTGAGCGCAACTGACTTCCATAATAATCACAACCATCCCACACGACGGGTTCGATGACACCATCGGAGGCATACACCTTTTTATAAATATGCTGCACAGACCTACCCATGATGTCGAAAATCTCGATGTTTACGTCGAAATCGCCTTCCTCGCCGATGTGGGTCATGGTGATGCGCGTCTCCTCATTGAAAGGATTGGGGTAGTTGTGTACCTGAGATAGGAAGAGGTTGTCGTCTACGACAAACCACAGGGTGGCTTCGGAAGCGTTGTCCTGCGTGTCCCACACCTTAAGGGTGAATTCATAAGTACCTGGCTCAAGGTCGTTGAGCGGGAGGATGATGCGCCCACGCCTGAAGTCATTCATGGCAGGTTCATATTGGTCGTTCAACACCAAATGGTTGCAAGCAGCAAGGTTACTACTCATGACAATATCGCGTCCTAAGCTGTAGCCATAGTGATAGATACCTTGAGCATCATAAAGGTCGGCATAGAGCACGCCCTGATGTTCCACCACCTGGCCGTTTTCGAAATCGGGAGTGTTCCAGTAGAAGGTGATTTTCGGTCCCTCATCATCGGGCACCATGGCAGGATCTATGCCACCCAAGACAAGCTCATCAAACTCGCCCACGGCATCGATGCCTCGTATGGAATCGTAAGCATAGAAGCTAAAACGTGGGGCACCTTCTCCAGACTTGATTTCCTTAGGTATCTGGAAGGAAACGTTGAACTTGCCTGCTGTCACGCTGACTTGTCCCTGATAAAGCACATCCTTATGATAATACACTTTCCTTGTGCTGTCATCAACAAACTTGACCACCAATTTTGTTTTCTGGTCGTAGAACCTCACCCACAATGTGCCGTTGAATCCTTCATCGAGCCGTCCGTTAACATCACGGACCTCGCCCTCCATCGTCACCATGCTCATGGCATGAAGCTCAAGATTGTCGGAATCACCCACCACCATTCCGTTGATTCTCGTTACAGCAATATCCTTTTGAGGCAAGGGGAAACGCAGCAAAGGGTCACCCAAAAACAAGAAACGGATGTTTTGATTGCCTTGACTGTTAAAATTGAGTTGGTTGCTCTTTGCCAATCTAATGATGTCGCCAAAACGCAGTGACATGCCATTGTCATCACGTTGCAAAAGTACCGGAACAAGTGCTCGCGTTTGGAGATTGTTTTGTGGTCCGTATGTAGGACGGCAAGCCGAGAAGAGGGCCACACAGCCTCCATGGGGATTCAGGAACAGCTGCTCGCCTGCCGAAACCAGCAAAGGATTGTCGTATTTAGTGAACTCACAAGTAGCAGTATAGACAAAAGGCATCTTGTCATAATTGCCGAGTGCGGCAATGTCGGCATTAGCGAACACGCTCTCACCCGTCAATCCTCTGACCCCCCCATGGCCAACGTAAAGGAGAGCCAACATACCTTGGTCAAAAGCACGCTTCAAATCGGCGTTGGCTCCCGGGTTCACCGTTCCACTTGAAGTGTTCTGAAGAGGATAAGCACCACAATACAGTTTTTTCCTGGTCAAAGCAGGGCACTGGGAATCTATCATAGTGTCGATGCCCTCGCTGTAGTTCACATAGCTCGGGTTCTCATCATCGGCAAAAAGCAGCAAATCGGCCTTCCATTCGCCATGCGAAGCAGCCAAGTCATCGTAATGCATGATTTTGCGCAGTATGGTCTTTGCCTCCTCCACCGTGGAAACCGAGATGCGTCCTACACCGATATCAACATGACCGTTGCTGTTTACACCTTCGTTGTCATCCATCAAGGCGAAGTAATCATCCGTGGCGAAACTCAACTCATACTGGGGAGCTTCAAATGTTTCGTAGGTAGGCACATAATTCTGACCATAACCTTTGAGGTTACGGAAGTCGAACGATGCCCTGCCGAACAAAGTCAGATACTTCAATTGGCCCGAGCTACGACGATACACCATCCGGACAAAGTCGCGAATGCTTGTCGGGTCAGGGGTGCCTGTCGAAAACTCGTTATAAATCTCGTTCACATTCACCACTATGCTGGTCAAATCATCCTTCGCAGCATGATAGTTGGCCAACTCCTGAGCTTGCTCGAGGAAAATGGGCGAAGTGAGAATCAAATTGTCAGCCGTAGTGATGGCATGAAGGTTTTGATTGGGCAATGCCGACCAATTTACAATAGGATATGCTGATGTGGGCATGAATAGCACATAGCGTTTCTCCGTCATTTCATCCGTGGCAAAAACCAAATTGTCAGCACTCAACACAGCATCCTGCAGCACAGGTCGCAGAGGCGAAGAAACATCCCAAAGCCAATAATCGGCGTTGACGTTCTGCACCCAGATGGCAGTTCGGTCATCACCAAACTGGCTCGGCATCAAACGGAAGAGGAAGTTGTCATCCGACCGCTTCAACTGACGCCAACCATAAATCTCCACATAATCGAGGTACAACGAAGCCCCTGAAAAAGGAACAAAACTCAATTCGAATACGGCGGTGTCGGAATCAAGAACGATTTGCTTGTTGATGGTTGACAACTCGCCATACTTATGGTCGCCATAATACTTGATTGAAACATTGTCAGCCACATGGTTGTCATTAACCCAAGCGTTATAATGCAAATAATTATCCTTCTTGATGCGTCCCAATACTTGCGAATAAACTCTTAAATACTTGTTTTTTACCAAGTTAGGAAACACAAAAGGAAGGGTGAGGATTGAGTCTTCTGAAGTAATCTGTTCCCCAAACCAGTTTTGTCCGATGGAATAAGGCGAAAACAGTTCTTCTTCGTGCCAAACGAAATCGGGGAAATCGGAGATGACGGCCGTCGTATTCTCTACGGGAAGCGTTGGCTTCTCTCCTACCCTCAAACCATCAACGCCACTGTCGACACATAAATAATAATAGGTGGTGTCGGAATAATAGTTGCGTTCGCGCCTATAGGTATCTTTGTTGGAATCCACCAACACCCAACGCGTGGGCTCTTGCCCATAAAACAGCACCATGTCGCCCTCATCGAAGCTGCCATCTTCGGCTCCCGTCACAAAAATGGCCATTTCGGTCAAGTCGTCGGGACGGCTATCGGCATTTTTCTCCGGCAAAGCCCCCGAAGGATTGCCAAACAATCGTATCTGACTTGGATTCAGGCTGCCCATATCAATGCCCATTCCTTGCAAAG
>JAEEGG010026865.1_pt1 | contig 10955 bp, 7 predicted proteins | sample 9134161 | NCBI WGS metagenome assembly JAEEGG01 (sample SAMN16246543, study PRJNA631951) | gut metagenome | biome: gut microbiome; feature: rumen; material: CR-attached | host: Bos | place: Iran: Karaj | collected 2018-10
AAAAAAATTGTTAAGTGTTTGTATTTGGTTAAACATTAATGCCAATAAATCGTTTCAAATGTAAACATTAATTTTTGAATACACAAATATTTTTTTGTTGATAAGTCTGTTCATTAATAGAACCTGGCTCGGTTGTCGTGCACGTCTGCTTCCTCTGAAAGAACGTTGCTCAGGTACTGCTGACGGTACTGTGCCTCCTGCGCGGTGCGCAGTTTCACGTCGTCTTCGGTGTAATATGCTCCAGCCTCAGTGTCAAGCACCTCGAACAGGTATACGCCGATCTGACCCTTCACGGGGCCGCATATCTTGCCTTTCGGGGCATTGGCCACTGCTCCGATGAAACTCGGATCGAGTCCGCCGCCGGCTGAGCCGAACGAAACGCCGCTCTGGTGGCTTACAGTGGTGCCGAGAGCCTCTGCCATCTCCTCGAGAGTGGTCAGACCCTTGGTCTTCTCAGCCACGTCGGCAGCTGCGGCATCCAGACGTTTCTCCATCGCCAGGACGCTGTAGATGTCATCGGCCACTTCCTCGACGGGAGGTATGCCTTCCTTGCGGGCCTTGGTCAAAGCGGCCACGAAATAGTATTTGTTGTCGACGGTTATAACGTCGCTCACCTCTCCTTCCTTGGCGTCAAAGGCCCAGGAAACCACTTCACGGGCATTGTCGACGGTGCCTATGCGGCGTGTACCCTGCACCATCCTGGTCACAGGCGTAACGGGCAGGTCGTCTTCCTTCACTGCTTCCGCGAATTTCTCGTATTTGCCGTCAGACTTGTCGGCAAGCGCGGTGGCCTGCATCAGATAGTCGCGATAGGTCTCGTCGCTGGGAGTGATTATCTTGGTGAGTGTGGCGAGCTTCACGCGCTCCTCAGGTTTGGTGCGGTCGGTCACCTTGAGCACTGCCATAGCCTGGAGTGATGAAAGGCGCACTGCCACGGCCTTTCCTACAGGAACGTCGAAAGCTGCGTTGAATTCATTGAAATTGTTAGCCTCGTTGAACTGCTGGGTGATCCAGCCCATTTCGCGGAGGTCTTCATAGTCGCGGCCCGCATTTAGCACGGCTGTTACCGAATCGGCCTTGGCTGCATCGGTAAGGTCGAACAGGGCATACCATAAATATATAGAGTCGGGCATTACCTTGCGGTCGACCACGCGGACTGCTGAAAGGACGTTGTCAGCTACGGACACGTCGCTCACCGTTGCGGGGATCACGCCCCTTGCGGGGAATGCGAACTCCTCGAACGCTGCGGGAACTTCATCCCTGCCGAGATATACCTCGCTCCAGCGGCTGTCGGAGTTGAGGGAGATGAAGTTGCGGGGATTGTCGCTGTCGGCGAACTCGGCCACGAGGTTGTTGAAGGCCTCGGTCTGCTCGTCGATGTCCTGCTGTGAAGGAACCACCTCGTACATAACATATTCGATGTCGCGGTTGGCGGCCTGCTTCATCAGCTTTTTGAACTTGTTATAGTATTTCTTGATATCGTCGTTGGTGATGTTGAGGGTGCTGTCGTTGGCGAAACCCACGGTAGTCATCACGAAATCAACGTCGCTGGTGAGGTTGTTGGACTCGATGGCGAGGTTGGTCTGCAGGGGGTTGTATATAGAGCTGTTGTAGAGCAGTGCGTTGTACTTGCTGTAGAGCTGCTGCTTGTAGATCTGGTCGCGCAGATAGTTCCAGTATGCTCCGTAAGAGCCTGTGGCATCATAGTCGATGTTCTGGATGAACTGGGCGAGAGCCTCGTGGCTGAAGTTGCCGTTCTCGTCAGTGAATGCACTCTGGGCAAGCAGCACCGGAGAGATGTTGGATCCCTGTGTGAGATCGTACATTTCCTGGTCGCCTACGTTGATGCCGGCTGCGGCTGCCTTGGGCTCGAACACGAGGCGGTCGAAATAGTTCTGCCAGGTGTAGTCGCGGACTTCTGCGAGCTGCTCTTCTGAAGAAAGGCTCTGGCCATAGAGCGACTCGAACAGGTTCTTGTTCTGCTCAACGGCTGTATAATAATCTTGATAAGTAATGTTTTTGCCATTCATCGAACCCACTTTGTTGTCTGCTGACATTCTCTGGAAAGTGGTTGAAAGGGTTGAAGGATCTACAATGAACGACAATAGCGAAAGCGCTATAAGGATTGTTATAAACACTCCGAGTTTGACGCGGATGTTTTCAAGTACGGCCATTTATTTGTTCAGTTTAAGTTTTAATATTTTAATTTACAATTACTTACGGGCGTATCTTACAGCAGCGACAGCCCATACAAGGACGCAAAAGTAAACAAAAATACCTTATGTAGATGCTTAAATTGTTAAAAACGTTGCAGCGGACCCACAAAATTTACGCTGTCGAAGTAGAAATAGGTGCTGTCGCGGTCAATTCCGTATGAATCAAAGGGGTGGCGGATGATGGCGTTGTCTGCCTTTTCGTTTGATTCCATACCGTAGCCCTGCATAAGACCTTCGGGCGAATACATCTGTATGAAACAGTCGGTATAGATCATCTGGCGGTCGCGGTCCCAGTAGAGGGTGTCGGTGAAAGAATGTTCACCCTTGATGAGATTCTGGATATGGACGTTTCCATAGGCAAGCCATTGTTCCTGGCCGGTCACGGTGTTGTGGCGGGCTCCGTCGGCGTTGATCTGGGTCTCGAGCAGGCCGTCGGCAGAATAGCCGAGCATCTCGAAGCCGCCGCTATATATTTCATAGGTATGCTGCACTCCGGAAGTGTCGCTGTAGTCGTAGCGGTCCATCCTGCCTGCACGCATATCATATGTGAGGTTGGCCCACTGGAAGCGGCGCGCAACCATATTTCCACCGACTGCACAGGAGTCACGCTGAAGTCGATGGGAGGAATATCAGCATCGGTGCCTTTGCACGAAGCAAGGGCACCGATGACGATAAATATGAGAAGTGTTTTCTTCAACTGTTACTTGAGAGTACGTACTGTGGTGGTCTCGCGCAGTCCGCCGCAACCTGCGGTGTATGCCTGACCGTCCTGAACGTCATACATGAAGGCGTCTGCCTGCTGAGGGAAATACCTGCGATACTGTCCTGCGAGCTGGTCGGCTTCTGAAGCGAGGCTGGGATCAGCTTCGCGGGCCTTGCTCATATAGTCAACAGCAACCCAGTATTTGGCGCGGCGCTCAAGCTCGTTGCCACCGCAGTTCACGCTGGCCCAGATGGTGCCGAGAAGCAGGTAGCACTTGCCGGCGAGCTTCGGATTGAGATCGATGGCCTTCTTTGCAGCGCTGGCTGCCTCGCCATATTTCTGCATCTTTTTGAAGTAGAATGAACCGAGCTCGAAGCAGTAGTCGGCTGCTTTGGTCACATCGTCGCCGCAACGCTCGATGGCGTCAACCAGTGTGGCTGCTGCATCGTCGTTCTGGTCGCGTGATGAATAGAGCTTGTAGAGGTAGTATGCGGTGTTGGCGCTGGGCTCCATTCCGTGCAGCTTCTCAACTGCTGACAGATAGAGGTCGCTGTCGAGGCACTCGCTGTTGCCGAGGAGTTTGACGATGGTGTTGAGAGTGGTCTTGTCATCAGGATTGGCCTGATAGCGGGGGGTGAACAGACCTACCAGGTTGTCGCAAGATGCAACGCCTGAAGCTCCGAGCATTTCCTCGATGTCCTGTTTTGCACCAACCATCTGGCCGTCGGCGTTCTCAGTGAGAGCCGCGTCAACGTAGCCGGCAATGTCGGTATATGTGTTCATCAGGGCCTCGGGCTCAAGAAGACCGTTCTTGTAGAGGTCAACGCCTGTCTGCATATAATTGGCCAAAACCATGGGAGAGGCCTTTGAACCTACGAGATCGACGATCTTCTTCAACTCTGCGAACAGAGCGTCCGGCTCGTTGCTCTTCCATTTGTAGTTGAGCATATCGATGGCCTTGTTGTTCATGGCGGTCACTGCATTCTTGGGATATTCTGCGGCACGTACATCGTACAGCATAAGCAGTGAGTCAAGAACCTCAGCCCTGCGGGCGGCGTCCTTGGACTGGGTGTACTCCCAGCGCATCAGACGGCAACCGTCAATGAACATGTTCTGGCTCGCTGAGGGCGGGCACACGGCGATAGCCTTCCTCCAGGGAGAAATGGCGTTGGCCATATCGTTCTGTTTAAGATATTCTCTGTAGTAAGAAAGGTTCACTACGCAATCTACACTGTCCTGTCCGGTTCCATACTTCTGTGCGAATGCAGGAAGGACTGCGACGAGTGCAAGGATTAATGTTGCTACTTTTTTCATTTTCGTTGTGGTTATTTGGCAAATTTATAAAATAGTATCAGTTGTACAAAACTTTCTGGAACCAGATGTCCAAGAGGTTCAGGCCCAGAGATATCTTCACGTAACGCTCCCTGATGTTGCCCGGGGAGGTGAGGCTGGCGGCTCCCGCAAGAGAAGTCTGGCCGAGGTCCACGGCCACCGATACCGAAGTGCGGCGGTTGTAGACGGGCAATGCGAAGCCGAGTGTGATGCCGTTGGTGGTGACGGGCTTTCCGTCCAGCATAATGTACTGGTTCTTGTGGTAAGCACCGATGCGGTATGTCACCGTACGCAGGTAGTAGCGCACGTCATATCTGTTGGGGATTATCTCGAAGCCGGCGTTGAACGACTCTGCGAGTCCTGGAGAGAAGTTCACTCCGGGAGTAGGGTCGAACACGCTGCCGGTCCAGTCCTGGCGGGTGTAGTCGAAACCGAACATCCATACGCCGCTTTTGCGCAGGGTGAAACCTGCCGCCATTTCCTGGGGGATGCTGTAGGCAACCTGCTTTTTCACGTTGATCGTGGTGTCGGCGTAGTTGCCGCCGCTGGCATAGGCGAGGTCGTGGAACTCTCCCTTGACCTCGGAGCCGAGCCTGTATGTGGCTCCGACCGTCAGCGACATTGTTTCTCCGAGGGGCTGCTCATACTGGATGCCGGCCTTTGCCGACAGACCGCGGAGCACCGTGGTCCAGTTCCTGGAAGCTGTGCGCTGGAAGGTATTGGTCGTGAAATATGTAGAAGAGTTGCGCTTGATCGTACCTATATAGAATATACCGTCTGCTCCGAGGCTCAGGCGGTCGAAAAGGGTGACGCCTGCACCGGCGAAGAGCTGGTTGATGCCGCCCTGGCCCGCGCGGAAGTACTGCACGTCACCGAGGCTGGCGATTACCGGATCCTTGTCCTCGTGGTACATAAAGGCGTAGCCGGTGTTGCTGAACGGCATCACGCCCACCCTGAAAGCAGAATGCTTGTAGATGGGGAACGTTGCCACGATATGGTCGATATTGAAGAGGTTCTTGGCGCTGCGGGCGAGGTTGCCTTTGGCGTCAGCTCCTGCGAAGATCATATTTGACTGCTTGAGGCCGAAGTCCAGCATAAAGGCGTCGGCGTCGCGGGCGGTCACGGCTGCGGGATTGAGGAGGTTGATGAGGTTCGGGTCGCGGAGACCGACTCCGATGCCACCCATAGCCGCTGTGTTCTGGTCACCCACGGATTCGAGCTGTCCGAGACCGAACATTGAGTACGGAGAATATGATGAGAAGGCTTCCTGAGCCGCTGCGGGCAGCGTCACAGTCAGAACCGCTATCAATATGAAAAACTTTTTCATCGTCTTTTTCATAACAATTCCAAAACAGCCTCCAAACCTATCAGGACCAGGTCCTGCTCAACTGTCGCCTTTCCGTCCAGACCTTCGGCAAAACGGGCTGAATTGCCTCCGGTGAGTATGAGCTTGCGCGTCGGATGAGCGGCGACGTAGCCTTTTATTTCAAACATTATGCCGAGAATATTGCCGGCGGCCAGGGCGGTGTCCAGATCATAGCCCACGCTGTCGATGGAATTGATGTCGTGGCTGTCCAGGAAATCGTCCGGATTGAGGTAGGGAATCTTGGCCGTATAGTGGCTCAGGGCACGGTAGCGGGTGCGCAGGCCGAGGGATATCGAGCCGCCCCTGTAGTAGGGATAGACCACCGAAGGATCGGCCTCGTCGCGTACTGCGTCGATGAATTCCACTGTCGTTGCTGTGCCGAAATCGAAAACCAGTTTGTCTTGGAGCGGATAGAGCACCTCGGCGCCGAAGATGGCAGCCATCCGGTCGGCACCCATTCCCAGAGGCATATGAGCGAGAACAGTCAGCGGATCTGCGGGGGCGGGCTTCTTCTTTTCTATCAGGTCCTTCACGAAGTCCTCGTCGAAGTTGATGAAGTTCCCGCACTTGAGCTCGAGCATCTTCTCGAGGTAGAGGCTGCGGTTGCGAACGTTGCTCAGCACGATGTTGTCGGCCTTGCGGCGTCCCAGACGCTGTCGCACATATGAGATGGATTCCTTCTGGGTGGCGAAACGCATAACGTCGGCTCCGGCCAGACGCTCTGACGGATGGGCCGGGCAGAAAGCCACCTTGCAGGAAGTGTTGCCTATGTCAATTAATATGTTCATAATTTGGCAATGAACCACAAATATACAGAATTTTTATATCTTCGCATCAAATGACCGGGGGTCAGAACACATTTTCGCAGGCAAACTGGTTTGTCAACCTCGAAAACGTCCGGGGCGCAGTCTCGGCGAAAGCCGTCTATTTCTCAAAAATTGCGAAACAACTGAAAAACAAAGCCTTGCATCTGGTCGTAATGGAGACCAAGAAGCAGGCCCTCTTCTTCACCAGCGACATCTACAATTTCTTTGACGAAGAAAACGTCTATTACCTGCCGCTTTCCGGCGAAGAACGATCCAAGGAATCGCTCAAAGGCGTGTCCGAAAAGGTGCAGCGCACATCTGCGCTCGCAGCGATAGAGAACTTCTCGGCGAAGGTCGGCTGCGACGACCTGCCACAGGCTCTCGGATCCTGCCGCTCGGTCGACATCGGCGACGGGCTGCGCGACCGCAAGGCAGGCCGAGACCAGACCGTGGTGGTCTGCTACCTCGATTCCCTGAGGGAAAAAGTGCTCCGCAAGAAAACCACACGCGACAGTGTGGTATCGATAGGTGTCGGCCAGCGCATCGGCCACGAAATCCTCAAGGGCGTCCTGCAGGGCATCGGCTTCACCAAGGCTGATTTCGTCACCAGACCCGGCGAATTCGCTCTCCGCGGCTCCATCATCGACATATTCTCATTTGCAGACAACCAGCCCTACAGGGTTGATTTCTTCGGCGACGAAGTGGAGAGCATCTCCCATTTCGAGGTAGACAGCCAGCGCAGCACCGACAGCCTGCAGCAGGTGGAGATATGCCCCGACCTGTACAGCAACTTCGAAGAGAAAGATTATGTAGGAATAGAGGATGTGCTGCCCTCGAGGGCCGTCATCTGGATGGAAAATGACTTTGTGGAGCAGCATCTCGGCACTTCTGGCTACGAGAAACTCCTGCAGCCTTCTGAGGTCAAGACCCTGCCCCAGCCGGTCTTCAACAAGAACTTCGAGATACTTGTGCACGACATAGCCGACAAGCAGGAGAAGGGATACAAAGTCAACATTCTCTCGGTCAATCCCAACCAGATCTTCCGAATGCAGCAGGTGCTCAGGGAGTTCTCCTCTTCGCAGGCCATCATACCGCCCTCATTCCTTGACCTTTCGCTGCACGAAGGCTATGTGGACTGCGTTTCGAAGACCTGCTATTACACCGACCATCAGATATTCGAGCGCTATCACAAGATAAAGGTGCGCCGCGAAGTGGCCCCTGCCGAAAGACTCACCATCAACGACCTGATGAGTTTCAACATCGGCGATTATGTGGTGCACATCGACCACGGCATCGGCCAGTTCGGAGGCCTCGTGAAGACTGTGATAGGCGACAAGATGCAGGAAGCCGTGAAGCTGATCTACAAGGACGGCGACGTGATTTTCGTGTCGATCCACGGCATCCACCGCATCAGCAAATACAAATCGGCCGACGGCACTCCCGCGAAGGTCAACAAACTGGGCACAAAGGCCTGGGAGACGCTCAAGCACAAGACCAAGTCGAAACTGAAGGACATCGCCGCAGACCTCATAAAGCTCTACAGCGAGAGGATGAGCTCCCGCGGCTTCGCTTTCAGCCCCGACAACTACCTGCAGCAGGAACTCGAGGCTTCGTTTATGTACGAAGACACCGCCGACCAGCAGAAAGCCACCGCGGCCGTGAAGCAGGATATGGAGAGTCCTCATCCGATGGACCGCCTTATCTGCGGCGACGTGGGCTTCGGAAAGACCGAAATAGCTGTCCGTGCGGCTTTCAAGGCCGTTTGCGACGGAAAGCAGGTGGCCCTGCTCGTGCCCACGACCATCCTTGCCTTCCAGCACTACCAGACCTTCAGCGGCCGCCTCAGGGATTTCCCCTGCAACGTGGAATACCTTAGCCGGCAGAAGACCGCCCAGCAGGTGAAGGAAATCGGAGAAAAACTGGCTGCCGGCAAGATAGACATCCTCATCGGCACCCACCGCATCCTCAACAAGAACCTGCACTTCAAGGATCTCGGCCTGCTGATAGTCGACGAGGAGCAGAAATTCGGCGTTTCGGCCAAGGAAAAACTACGCAGCCTGCGCAGCAACGTCGACACGCTGACGCTCTCGGCAACACCAATACCGCGCACTCTGCAGTTCTCTCTGCTCGGAAGCCGCGACCTGTCCATCATCAACACTCCTCCCCCCAACAGGATACCCATCTCCACTGAACTCATAGACTTCAATGAAGACACCATCCGCGACATAATAATGACCGAGGTGGAGCGAGGCGGCCAGGTATTCTTCCTTCACAACAAGGTGGAGGACATACTGTCGGTAGAAGACATCATCCGCCGCATCTGCCCGGGCATCCGCACCTGCATCGGCCACGGCCAGATGGACGGCGAAGCCCTTGAAAAGACCCTGCTGGACTTCATCGACGGGGACTATGACGTGCTCATCTGCACCACCATCATAGAGAACGGCATCGACATACCAAACGTCAACACCATCATCATCAACCAGGCCCAGAACTTTGGACTGAGCGACCTCCATCAACTCAGGGGACGTGTGGGACGCAGCAACCGCAAGGCCTACTGCTATCTGATAGTGCCTCCTATGACATCCATATCCGACGATGCAAGGCGCCGCCTGAGGGCCATCGAGACCTTCAGCGACCTCGGCAGCGGCTTCAACATAGCGATGCAGGACCTGGACATCCGCGGCGCCGGCAACCTGCTGGGTGCCGAGCAGAGCGGTTTCATCGCCGAGATGGGCTTCGAGACATATCAGAAGATACTCCAGGAAGCACTGGTGGAAGCCCGTACCGAAGCCGGAGTCTACGAAGAATATGAAAGGGCCCTGGAGAAGGCTTCTGCAGCCGACAGCAAGAAGAAGAGCAAGCAGCCCCACACCGACTTCATATACGACTGCCATATCGACACCGACATTCAGGCTCTCATACCGGACTCATACATCAACATACCTTCTGAAAAGATAAGACTCTACAAGGCGCTTGACTCAATGAAGACAGAAGAAGAGCTGAAAGGATTCAAAGAAGAGATGGAAGACCGCTACGGACCCCTTCCTCCCGAGACTTCGGAACTTATGGACATCATAAGACTGCGAAGTCTGGCCATTTCTCTCGGATTTGAAAAGATAGTGCTCAAGAAGGGCATTCTGCTGGCATATTTCGTAAGCAACCAGCTGTCCACCTATTACAAATCCAATATTTTTGAGTCGATTTTGAATTTTATACAGCGTCCGGGACGAAAATATTCACTTACGGAAAAAGACAATAAACTTTACATAAAGTCATCTCCGGTGAAGACAATTTCAGAAGCAGTCGCTCTTTTACGGGAAATCAGCGAAAACGTCTGATCAGAACAGATTTCCGCTCGCTTCTGCCGATTTGCGGGTAAGACCCAGATGAGAATAAGCAAGTGCCGTAGCCTCTCTTCCGCGGGGAGTGCGGTTGATGAAACCCTCCTTTATCAGGAATGGTTCATATACCTCCTCCAGAGTGCCTACATCTTCGCTGATTGCTGTTGCTATAGTTCCGGCTCCTACCGGACCGCCGTTGAATTTTTCTATTATTGTAGACAGAATCTTATTGTCTATGGCGTCCAAGCCGCGTTTGTCGATGTTCAGGGCGTCCAGAGTAATGCGGGTGATGTCAAGATCGATGGTGCCGCTGCCTTTCACCTGTGCAAAGTCCCTTACCCTGCGCAGAAGACTGTTGGCAATACGGGGTGTACCGCGGCTTCTCATAGCTATTTCGCGGGCTGCCGCAGCATCTATCCCTATTCCAAGTATGTCGGCACTGCGTTCAACTATATTTGACAACACTTCGCTGTCGTAGTATTCCAGATGTTCCTGAATACCGAAACGGGCTCTCAAAGGAGATGTAAGAAGTCCGCTGCGGGTAGTGGCTCCGATCAGAGTGAAAGGGTTGAGGTTGATCTGCACGCTCCTGGCACCGGGACCCTTGTCTATCATTATGTCGATCACATAATCCTCCATCGCAGAATAGAGATATTCTTCGACTACCGGACTCAGACGATGTATTTCATCAATGAAAAGGACATCTCCTGGCTCAAGCGATGTAAGAAGGCCTGCAAGGTCTCCTGGCTTGTCAAGCACGGGACCTGAAGTAATCTTCATATTCACCCCGAGTTCATTGGCTACGATATGTGCAAGAGTGGTCTTTCCAAGGCCCGGAGGACCGTGAAAAAGGATATGGTCCAGAGCCTCTCCCCTCATCATAGCAGCTTTTACGTAGATATTGAGTTTTTCAATGATCTGCTGCTGCCCGTGAAACTGGGTAAAGTCCTGCGGCCTTATCTTATTCTCAAAGTCCTTGTCCTTAACCTGAGACTCCTCCCTCGGATTGTAATATTCGATAGCCATAACGATGTGCTGTTGACAAACAAAATTACATAATTATCAATAATACCTTTTAAAAAAATTCTATGATGATTATTATTGTTTGTTGATAGTGTTTATAAGTATTTAAAACGGCTGTAGAGATAGATAGAGGGCAGTTTTTATAAAAAAGCCGTGTTGATTTGA
>JAEEGG010026870.1_pt1 | contig 10953 bp, 3 predicted proteins | sample 9134161 | NCBI WGS metagenome assembly JAEEGG01 (sample SAMN16246543, study PRJNA631951) | gut metagenome | biome: gut microbiome; feature: rumen; material: CR-attached | host: Bos | place: Iran: Karaj | collected 2018-10
TCGACGGACTCTTCACGAGAATCATCGGTAAAATCAGCGCATTTACCGTGTTACAATACATCAACAAAACTAACAACAAACCTATTGGCCAAATTAAATATGCGCTACTTTAATTCCGCCAACGAGTGGCTTTATAAATATCGAACACCAGAGTATTGGATACCAGACAAAAAAACACCGATTAAAACAATACTGGTTAATTGGGTAATTTGCAGAGATGACAACGGGGGCAATGGTTGGCAAGACAGCCAAACATTTCGAGACGAAGTTGATCGTATGTTTGAAAATATAAATCATGTTTATTCAACATCTTTGCCCAAAGGTTATGCTTTAACATGTGAGCCCCAATACTCTCATATTTACGATTCAAGAATTAGATTCGAATTGAATGACATTATTTTTATTGACAGCACTCTTTTTAACCAATGTGAAGTAGGTCAGATGCCTGTGATATATTCTATCGTCGATTATGTTCATAGTCATTATCCATCTTCTTCAAAAGCATTAACACATATCTTTACACAACCTTATAATCCTACTAATGAGGCATGGGGCGAATATAATGCTAATAATACTTACTATTCCTTTGTTATTACTCAAGGATCCATGTGGGATCCAACTGAGGTTGTTTGGCCTGACCATATTGCGCATATTACCCATGAATATGGCCATGCTGTTGGTCTTGGGCATACTTATGATATGGAAAGAACATGTCTTTCCCATTTCGATTTTTTGGATGATGTTTTTGGTGAATGTTCAGAGAATATAGTTCCTTGTTTTCATCAACAAGGTTCGTGTGAAGATGACCATGTATGTTATTTACCAAAAGATTGGTTTCTAAACAATTTTGATCCTCCTTATCCTATAATGTCTGGTTGTATGCGAGCTCCTCGTTATATCAGTCCTAAGAGTATGGGTAGAATGCATAGGGCACTTTCTTTATATGATAATAGATTTCTTGTTCCCAATGAAACGATGCATAAGTATGTCAAAGAGAAATTCTCTTATTTATATCCTTTGACAATAACCTCAAATGAAACTTGGGATTTTGCAATTAAAATGTATCAAGATATCGTTGTCACCAATAATGCAACACTAACAATTTCTGGAGAAGTTAAAATGCCCATAGACGGTAAAATCATAGTACACCCTGGATCGAAATTAGTAATTAATGGTGGAAAAATCACATCGGCCCATGATCAGCTATGGCAAGGCATAGAAGTCTGGGGCAACAATAGCACCCACCAGTACGAAACCAACGGCAGCTATGGTCAAGGTTATCTGGAGATGCGTAACGGTGCCACCATCGAAAATGCGATATGCGCTGTGGAACTATGGAGGCCAGAACATTACAACACCACCGGCGGCATCATCCATGCCACCGACGCCACTTTCCGAAACAACGCCAAGTCTGTACATGCCCTTCTGTACACCAACTATTCCTACATAAATGACGAACAGGAAATGCCCTATAATTCCTTCTTCCACAACTGCTCTTTCTCAATCGACGCCAATTACCTCGGAACAACCACGTTCTTCAAACATGTTGACATGAAACAAGTCAAAGGCATCAGCTTCTTGGGTTGTGACTTCTCGGTCAACAGAAACGTTCCAGGCGTTTCACTGTGGTGCATGGGCATCGGTGCCTATGAGGCAGGCTTCACTGTGAATTCATATTGCGAAAACAGCAACGTCCTTCCCTGCCCTGACGAGTACCTCATACCTTCCTCCTTCTATGGCTTCCACCGTGGCATACATGCCTCCAACGACGGCAGCGCGGCTCGCATGTTCACCGTCAGGAACTCCCTGTTCGACAACAACACTTGCGGCATCTACGCACTCAACACAGATTACGCCACAATCGTGGACAACGACTTCACCGTCGGCTGTGGCTCTGATTGCGACTTCGGCATCTATGCCGACGGACTGTCGGCGTTCTGCATCGAGGAGAACACCTTTCATCCGAGAGCGACCAATACCGGCTCGCCCTATGGCATTGTAATTGTCAACTCCCAGGGAACCAACGACATCTACCGCAACTCGTTCGCCAACCTGCGCTGCGGCAATGTGGCCGTCGGCGACAATAAGACTTCCACCTCTGGCCTCACTTACACCTGCAACACGAACTCGGGCAATGCCATCGACTTCTGTGTGCTGAAGGACGGCAGCATCGGCGACATCGCTTCCTCGCAAGGCTCGGCAACATTGCCCGCAGGCAACACTTTCGACGGAAGCCTTTACCATCTCTACAATGACGGGAACCATCTGATCTCATACTATTATGACGTCAACGAACCTAGCCAAAAGCCTGTCTGGACTTTAGGTGTATCTGCCAATGATATCCAAAACTCCAACAGGTGCCTGACGCATTACGGGAACGGCGGTTCCGTGGTGAAGTCGGCTTCCGAGAAGGCCGCATTGGAGTCGGACTACCTCTCGGCACACGCGACCTACTCCAGCCTCCTGCAGCTCTATGAGAGCCGCATCGACGGCGGAAGCACTCCCGCGCAGGTGGCCGACATCAACAACGCCACCTCCTCCGACATGTGGAGGCTGCGCGCACAACTGCTTGGCCTTTCTCCTTACGTATCGGGCGAGGTGCTGACCACCGCCGCCGACCGCGACGACGTGTTCACCGACCCCGTGCTGTTCGAGATTCTCGCCGCCAACCCCGACGAACTGAAGAAAGACACCCTCATCAGCTATCTCGAGAACAAGGACAACCCGCTTCCCGCCTACATGGTTGACCTGCTCAGGCAGATTGCCTCGGGCTTCACCGCACGCACCGCCCTTCAGGCACAGATGGCCCAATACCAACACGACTACAGCCTCGCGGCTGGCGACATCGTGCGCAGCAACCTCGACGACAGCATTGCCAATCCAACGGAGCTCCGCACATGGCTCGGCAACATGGGCGACATCGCCTCCGACAGGATGATTGTCGCTTCCTACCTTCAGGAAGGCGACTCCGTCCATGCCTTCGCCCTGGCCAACATGCTGCCCGCACTCTACGGGCTGCAAGGCAACGCCCTTGCCGACCATGCTGACTACATGCGTCTGATCACCCTCCACCAGACCCTCAACAGGGAGAACCGAAACGTGTTAGGGCTGACGGAGGCCGAGGCTTTGATGGTGGACAGTATTGCCACATACGGAACCGGCACATCCAAGGCAATGGCGGAAGCCATGTTGTCTGAAATCTCGGACGACTACGTGATGACCTACTCTTGCCCGACAATGCCCGATGATGGTGATGGTGGAGACAGGGGCATAGGCAATGCCACGAACGCTTCCATGAACGAAGCCATGGGCTTCACTGTCAGCCTAAGTCCCAATCCTGCCACTACATGGACAACGGTGGATTATACTTTGCCTGCCAAGACGTCCAAAGCCATAGTCACCTTTGCCAACACCCTCGGAGTTTCGGTGTTGTCGACCGAGCTGGACGGCAGCCAGGGGCAGAAGGTGCTTGACCTGCGCGGCTTGGCTGACGGCGTCTATGTGTACACTGTCTGTTGCGGCGAGTTGATCCACACTGGAAAATTGGTCGTTACGAAATGAGAATTTCCCGATGAACGGTTAACACCTCCGAAACCACCCATATCATTTCCCCACGACACCCATATCATTTACTTACGACACCCATATCTCCCAGCTGTAAGATATACCCTATCCTGCGGGGAGATATGGGGTTTGCGGTAGGTTGGGGCGTTTTGCCGCGCGAAATCCTTTTTTTGCAAAAACCTCCACACAAGACATATCCGCTGGATTGGAGAGTGTAAGAGCCTGGAAATCATCAACCTGCAAGGCCTCGCGCCAGGGCGATACCTGATGAAAGTCACCTTGGAGGACGGGAAGACTTATACGGACAAGGTGGTGAAAGAGTAGGCACTTGCGTGGAAAGTAGGAAATGGGTGCGCAAGATAGTGAAAAACCATAGACAAACCCATAGACAAAGGGGTATGTTCGGATTTCTTAATAGCTGAAATCCAATTTCTTATGAAATTCATTCATTGCTAATTGATAGACAAGCAAATCTAAGGACTTGACATGCCATTTTTTGCATTGGAGGATGGTATATCTTTGCGGCAAACAAATGTTTGAGTTATTAACCATAAAGTATTAACCTTAAAATTTAAAATTATGAAAACAAAATTCTTAGCTTTGAGTCTTGTACTCATCGGAATGTTGGCGGTCAACTCATGTACAAAGGAATATACCGTCAAAGTCAATTCGAACAATGAAGCATGGGGAACGGTCACAGGTGGAGGTACTTACGCATCAGGTGCCACGGCAACTCTTGCAGCTGTCCCATCCACAGACTGCTTCTTCGTGAAATGGAACGATGACATCACCGACAACCCTCGCACTGTCACCGTCACCAAAGACATTACCTACACTGCCTACTTCGCCGAAAAGTCTGGCGGCAATTTCTCCTTCTCTGGTAAGGTGCAGAAAGGGCCTTTCGTGACAAGCGCCACTATTACCGTCAACGAGCTCAACGAAAACCTTGGACAGACCGGCAAGTCGTTCACCACCTCTATTGCTTCCGACGACGGCAGCTTCAGTCTCAGCAATCTTGAGATGGAATCGAATTTGGCCTTGCTCTCCGGCAATGGCTTCTATTTTAACGAGGTGCTTGGTCAGCTCTCGTCATCACAGATTACCTTGCAAGCCATCGCTGACCTGAATGATGAAGAAACGGTCAACATCAACGTGTTGACCCACATCACCAAATCCCGCATCGAGACCCTTGTGGGAGAAGGTATGAGTTTCGCCGATGCCAAACGACAGGCTGAAGGAGAATTTCAAGACTTTCTCGGCGTTACCGAACATTTCAATCAAGGCTTCGAACAGATGTCCATCGCCTCGCAAGGTGACTTCAATGCCATGCTGCTTGCCTTCTCCATCATCCTGCAAAGGCCTTCCAACAACATTGCTGTAGTTCCCACCCTTCCAGCCGAGCTGACCTGGCTCATGACAAGCCTCTCTACCGATTTTGCTAGCGATGGTGCCATTAACGACGAAGCATTGGTCGATACGCTGCTCTACAATATCTCAATACAAAACCAGAGGTACATCAGGCAGCGTATCCAAAACTACTATTCCGGACTAGGCCAAAATGTGGAAATTCCTGACTTTGAGTCCTATATCGTGATGTTCCAAGCTGCACACCAGGAATTGGTCACTGAATTCATCTATCCCGATGAGGCTTCTCCAGCCCCGGAAATTGGTCCTGAAGGTGCTGTGCCCAACATCCTTGTGAAAGATGTGACACAATTTGACGGCACGCATGCCTATGTTGTAGCGGCTATCACGCCTCTACGGAAGAGTCTTAGAGTGAAAGTCATGGGCAATGTGCGTGTTGATGCAGGCCTCAACAACGGCTGGCTCATTACCGATTACACTGATGATGGTTTCACCATTGAGCCACAACGTCAAAACGAGCTTGTCTCGATGCTTGTTCACCTCAACGGCGATAGTAAAGACGGCTTCGCTACCATTGAATATTATGAAGACTCTGATATGCCGACCTTTACCAAGCAAATCACTTGGACAGGTGGTTGGTCTCCTTTCAAATAAGTGTAACACAGAGGTCAGTTCCAAATTGAAAAAGGGGATCGCAAATCCCCGTACTCGGTCCCAGCGAATGGCAAATCCGCTGGGACGGGGAAACCCATGAAAAAATTGTCATTATGACTATTTATAACCTTGTAAATATGATAAAAACATCAATTTATAAAACAAGAAACAATGAAAAGACAAGTTTTTATTTCAGTTCCTCTTCTCTTTATTTTTCAGCATTATTTGCACAACAAAATGATTTCACATACATCGATTTCGAACCAGATTTGTCATCAACCACATCACAAGATAGCTTATGGTTAGATTTTGATTGTATTGGCAGTGGTGACATCTGTCTTTATATGACCCCACATTTTGCTGGGGGATATATGGCCATGATAAACGCTTCAAATCAATGGGAATTATGTACTCTCCAAGGAAATGAGGCCGACTCTTTACCAATACCCAACATTTTGGAATCTTGGAAAAACGAATATGGCTGGTTTATGAACCAAGATAAGGAACGGTTTGTGGTTCGAAAGCGATGCGAAAATAACAAATACCAATATGGATGGTTTAGGGCATATTGGTATCCTACATGGAATCCTTATATATGCCATCTTAATCTCGACAAATTCGCTTTCTGTACCATCCCCGACTATCCCTTGAAATGGGGCCAGACCAGCTTCACGGGAATAGAAGAGAACAATGAATTCAGTGCATTCGCTACACTCCACCCCAATCCAACATCAGGCTTGGTTACCATCATGGGCGAAAACTTGAAGCAGGCCGAAGCGTGCAACATGCTAGGGCAACAAGTGCTCAGCGTGCAAGGCAAGGGCGATGAACTTCACATCGACATGGCTGAACTGCCTGCAGGTGTCTACTTCGTCACCATCACCGACGAGGAAGGCCTGAAATGCGTGCGCAAGGTGGTGAAAGAATAAACACCAACATTTTTTCCCCACCAACCCCATATCTCCCCATCGTAAGATATACCCTATCCTGCGGGGAGATATGGGGTTCGTTGTAGGTTGGTTTTTTTTGCAAAACCTCAGCGCAAGACTGGAATGAACAAAAAGAGTTGCCGTTTGGTAGCTCTTTTTTTGCTTTTTAGAAGAAAAATGCATCATTATTCCAAAAAAGTGCGTATTTTTACGCGTTTTTTTATATTAAAGTAGGTAGTCAAACAAATAAAATCCATACATGATGAAACACATTCTACGCACCCTTCCCATTGCCATCCTGCTGCTCGCGGCCATGGCACTCACCGCGCAGACGCGCGACTTCACCTTCAGCAACAATGCCCAGAGAGAAGGCCTTAGCGTTGAACAAAACACCCGTTCTGGTCTCTCCATGCGCCACTCGCTGAAGCAGTTGCATATCCTCAACATCACCGACAACGGTTATACGGGCGATGTCATCCAAGGCGGCACGGGCATCAGCCTGCCTGCCAACGAAGGCGAGCCCAACCTGCCAAGCTTCAGCCGCTTCGTGGCTATCCCCAATGGTGCCAACGCACATATCGAGATGGGCTACCGCAGCATGACCACCATAGCAAACGTCGACCTGCTGCCCGCCGTCCCCATCAAGTTCGACACCGACGACAGCCCGAACACCTACGAGAAGAACCTCAGCATCTACAACAGAAACGCCTTCTTCCCTGAACAGCCTGTCACCATCAGCGAGCCCTTCAGTCTGCGTGGCGTGCAGACCGTGGCCATCACCGTGGCTCCCTACCAATACAACCCCGTCACGAAAGAGCTGCGCGTCTATGACGACATGCAGTTCGACGTGCGCTTCGACGGCGGCAACGGTGAGTTTGGCGACACCCGCCTCCGTTCGCCCTATTGGGACCCTATCCTGATGCAGAACCTGACCAACTACAACCAACTGCCCAGCATCGACTACGAAGCCCGTATGCAGGAATGGGTGAACAACCGTCCCACCGGCTGCGAATACCTCATCGTCATCCCCAACAACGAAGGCTTCCGCCAATATGCCGAACAACTGCGTGACTTCCGCATTCAGCAAGGCATCCTCACCGAAGTGAAGAGCCTCAGCGACATGGGTTGCACCACCACCAATGAGATGAAGAGCTATTTCCACAATGCTTACAACACTTGGGACATTCCACCTGTGGCCGTGTTGCTTTTGGGTGACCATAACACCAACATGAGCGTGGGCATCCCAGCCGAATACACCTATCACTCACAGAACTATGGCAACTGCATCACCGACAATGGCTATGCCGACGTCACGGGTGACCTGCTGCCTGAGATGGCCTTCTCGCGCCTCGTGGCCGCCAACGTCAACGAAGCCCAGATGATGGTGAGCAAACAATTGGAATACGAATACACCAACCCCAACCTGGATGCGTCCTCTTACGAGCACCCCATCACTGCCTTAGGCTGGCAGACCGAACGCTGGTTCCAGATTTGCTCTGAAGTGGTAGGCGGCTATTGGCGCAACCAAGGCAAGGATCCCGTGCGTATCAATGCCATCTATAGCGGTTATCCCGGTAACCAATGGTCGAGTAACCAAAACACCTATATGGTGGTCAACTATTTTGGTCCCAACGGATTGGGCTACATTCCTGCCACGCCATCGGAACTCGGCGGTTGGACAGGCGGTACAGCTGCACAGGTCGTGAATGCTGTCAACAGCGGCTGCATGCTGCTCCAGCACCGTGACCATGGCTACTACCAAGGTTGGGGCGAGCCCGACTTCAGCAATAGCCATGTGGCTCAGATGACCAATGTAGGCAAGATGACCTTCGTCAACACCATCAACTGCCAGACCGGCACCTTCGACCACACCCCCGAATGCCTCATCGAGGCCTTTATGCGCCGCACCAGTGGCGGGCAGAACGCCGGTGCCGTGGGTTGCATCGGACCCACCCAGACCTCCTATTCCTTCGTCAACGACGCTTACGCATGGGGCATGTACGACCAATATGACCCCCAATTCATGCCCGACTACGGCCCATACGCCAGTTATGAAGGCAACTGGAGACCCGCTTTCGGCAACGTGGCCGGAAAATATTTCCTGCAACAGAGCTCATGGCCCTACAATGTCAACAACAAAGCCATCACCCATAAGATGTTCACGGCACACTGCGATGCCTTCCTGACACTCTACACCGTAGTGCCCACTGCGATGAATGTCAGCCATCCTTCGCAGATCTCCGCATCCACCACCAGCGTCAATGTCAGCGCCCCGCAAGGTGCCGTCATTGCTTTGACGCGCAACAACAACATCCTGGCCGTGGCCACCGCAACAGGCAGCAGTCAAATCATCACCTTCCCTGCCCAGCCTTCCAACTCCAACATCACCATCGTGGCCACCAAGCAAGACAAGCTCCGCTATGTGGGTACCATCCACGTCATCAGCGAACCCTCACTGAACGTCACCGAGATGAGCCTCAACGATGCCAACGGGAACAACCAACTTGACTATGGTGAACAGTCAAGCTTCAACTTCACCATCAAGAACACCGGCGACCAAGCCTCGTCGCAGGCTACGGCCACCCTTACCACAGACACACCCCAATACGTCACCATCAACCAGAGCACGGCAAGCATTCCTGCACTGAGCCCCAACCAAACCACCAATCTGGAAAATGTGTTCGATATTACCGTAGCCGATAACGTTCCGAACGGTACGCAACTGCAATTTAACCTCACCATGGTCAGTGGCAACCATAATTGGAGACATAATTTCAGTCTCACAGCTTACGCCCCTGTCTTCAAGATTTCCGATGGAATAACCATCCATGACGAAGGCACCTATAAAGGCAATGGCAACGGTCGCCTCGACCCAGGCGAGACCGCATCCATCACCTTCACGTATGAAAACGAAGGCGGTTCAACAGCCAATGACGTGAACGCCACCTTGAGCACTCCAACGCAGCAATACATCACCATCAGCGACCCCACTGTTACGACACCTACCGTGAATGCAAGCCAGTCCGTTGAAGTGTCCTATTATGTCAATATCGCTGCTAACATGCCTTTGGGCGAAGCAGCCGAATTTACCCTTACTGTTGCTTCTGGCTCCTATTCCCACACGAACAACTACTCGCACCGTGTCGGCCTTGAGATAGCCAGCTTCGAAAACGGTCTTGACGACTTTGAATGGGAGAACGACGCTGAACACCCTTGGACCATCGTCGGCACCAACCCCCATTCGGGCAGCTATTGTTTGCAATCGGGCACGATTGGCCACAACCAAACTTCCACTTTGAGCATCCAATTCAACGTGGAGAACAGCACCGACGAAATCCGTTTCTTCAGGAAGACCGACTGCGAGATGAACGGGGACTACCTGCGTTTCTATATTGACAACACATTACAACAAGAATGGACTGGAACCCTCAGTTGGCGTGAGGTCGAATTCCCCGTCACGCAAGGCGAACACACCTTCACTTGGGCTTACGAGAAAAATGCCTCGGGCAGCAACGGCGACGACCATGCCTGGATTGACGAGATCCTCTTCCCTGTCCGCCACATCGACTTCGCCTGCAACGCTGGCGCCGACCAAGACATCTGCCAAGTGCCCGCCCAGTTGAATGCCGTTGTCTTCGGATATGCAAGTCTCCTCTGGACGACTGACGGTGACGGCAGCTTCAATCAAGATGACATCCTTAACCCCGTCTATACCCCAGGAGAACAAGACCTCGTGAACAAGGTCGTCACCCTGAGCCTCACCGCAACCAATGAAGCGGGAGAGACCTTAAACGACAACGTGGTCGTCAACTTCCATGAAGCAGCAAGCATCGAGATGGACGAAACCGGTGAGATTTGTGAAGGCGACACCTTCGAAGTCGACGCCTTGGTGAGCGAGACAGGCAGCGTCAGCTGGACCACCGACGGTGACGGCACTTTCGACCGTCCCGATAACGTCAACGCCAACTACACTCCTGGCGAGCAAGACAAAGCCAATGGTAGCGTCACGTTAACGCTCAGCGCCAACTCACCTTACGGCTGCGGTGACGCTGTCCACGATTTGGTGCTGACCATCCATCCGTTACAAAACACAGAGTTTGACATGGTCTCGTGCAGTGCCTACGCTTGGAACGGCATCGTATACAACGAGGCCGGCGACTACGAGCAGACCTTGCAAAGCATATACGGATGTGACTCAACCGTGGTGATGCACCTCAGCTTCATCGACAGCTACGATGTTGAAACCGAGGCTACGGCCTGCGACAGTTATGTATGGAACGACGAGGTTTTCACTGAAAGCGGTGTATATGAGCGTACCTTTACCTCCCAATACGGCTGCGACTCAATCGTGACGATGAACCTGACCGTTTATGAATCGTATAATCCGTCAGCAGAAATAACGCTGGCCGTTGATGCCTGCGACAGTTTCGAGTGGGATGGC
>JAEEGG010026875.1_pt1 | contig 10952 bp, 9 predicted proteins | sample 9134161 | NCBI WGS metagenome assembly JAEEGG01 (sample SAMN16246543, study PRJNA631951) | gut metagenome | biome: gut microbiome; feature: rumen; material: CR-attached | host: Bos | place: Iran: Karaj | collected 2018-10
CGTTTCGCCATGCGGACAGCGGCAAGTGGTTCGCGCTGATCATGCATATCCGAAAAGGACTTCTCACAAAGGACGCGGACGGAACGACGATCGACGTGATGAATCTCAAGATCGACCCGAACGCGCCGAGCCCGCTTTGCGACGGCGTGTATCCGGCGTATCATATGAACCATAAAAGCTGGATCACGGTCGCGCTCGACGAAACGCTTTCCGACGACGCGGTCGCGGCGCTTGTCGAAACGAGTTTCCGCATGACGGGCGGAAAGAATTGATTCCGGCGCATAACTGTGATAAACTCTAAACAGATCGGATGCTGTGAGGGCAGGGAACGATGATCAAAAAACTGTTTCGGGAAATGCTGGTCACGCAAATCGTTTCGGCGATGACCGTGATGCTGTGCATGCTGATCGACAGCATCATGATCGGCAGATTCCTCGGCGTGGATTCCATGAGCGCGTACGGGTTTGCGACGCCGCTGCTTCTGGTGTTCGCCGCGCTCGGCAGCATGATTTCCGCAGGCGTGCAGATCGTCTGCGGCAAAACGATCGGCAGCGGCGACCGCGAAGGCACCGACGCGTGCTACACGACCGCCATGTTCCTTTCCGTCGCGATCTCGGCGGTCGGATTGATACTGGTCTTCTCGCTTCTGAGGCCGCTCACGCGTCTTCTGGGCGCCGGAGCGCCTTCGGCGGACAACCCCGTCTCCAAGCTGACGACGGACTACATCAAGGGCTTTATCCTCGGTGCGCCGGCGTTCCTCTGCGCGCAGGTCATGGTCCCGTTCCTGCAGCTCTCCGGCAAGCGGACGCGGCTGATCGCCGCCGTCGCCGCGATGACCGTTTCCGACGTCGCTTTCGATCTTCTGAACGTATTCGTGTTCCGCGGCGGCACGTTCGGGATGGGGCTTGCGTCCACGCTGAGCTATTACATTGCGCTCGGGATCGGGCTTACGTACTTCTTCCGGAAGGACTGTCTGTTCCGCTTTCGCTTCCGCCTGATGCGCCGGCGTGTTTTCAAAGAGCTTCTGTCCTGCGGCGTCCCGACGGTCGTCAACCAGATCAGCACCGTGCTGCTGGTGCTTCTGCTCAACCGCCTGCTGGAGGCGACGGCCGACGGAACGGTTGCCGTCGCCGCGTACTCGGTGATCAGCACGGTCGGCAATATCTGCTACTGCTTCGGCACCGGCATCGGCTCCGTTGCGATGATGCTTGCGTCTGTTTTCTATACCGATCGCGACCGAAGATCCATCTGTGAGCTGGTCCGCCTGATGACGTTCTACGCGATCCTGCTCGACCTTGCCGTCATGGCGATCGAGCTGCTCGTCGCCGCTCCGCTCGTAAAGCTGTTCTTAGGCGACAATGCCGAAGCCGTCCGAATCGCCGCGACCGGACTTCGTCTCTTCGTCCTGTCGCTCGTTCCGTCGTCCTTGAACTCCGCGTTCAAGAACTATTATCAGGGCGTCGATCGCATCGGCTTCGCGGAGCTGATCTCCGTTCTGCAGAATTTCGTCTTTCCCGCGCTGTTTGCGTTCGTGCTGAGCCGGTTCCTCGGCGTCACGGGTATCTGGCTCGGGTATCTTTGCGGCGAAACGGCGGCGCTGATCACGTTCTCCGTCGTCGTTTGGAAGCATCGCGGACGCATTTCGCTGTCTGCGGACGCCTACAGCATGCTTGAGCCGGGGTTCGGCACATCGGAGGAAAACTGCCTTGAACGTTCGGTGCAGAGCGAAGGGGATGCGATAGCCGTTTCGGAGGAAGCCGTGATGTTCTGCAGAGAACACGGGCTTGCGTCGCGGGAGAGCATGCTGATCGGGCTGTGCATCGAGGAGATGACGGTCAATATCGTAAGGCACGGCTTCGGCGCGGACCGGAAAAAGCATCACATCGACGTCCGGCTGGTGCTGGAAGGCGACGTCCGTGTGATCCGCATCCGCGACGATTGCGTGAACTTCGATCCGGTGCATTATCTCAAGCTGCATGAGTCGGACGATCCGACCGCGCACATCGGCATCCGCATGGTCATGAAGACCGCGAGGGAAGCGAACTATCTGAATTCGCTGGGCTGGAACAATCTGACGCTGGTCTTTTGAGACGGGCGGGGAGCATGAAAACGGGAGGCAGAGGCATGACGTATCGGCGGCTTCCGTATGAGGAATACTTCATCAATACGAGCGAGGATTATACGCACACCGGGAAGGTGACCTATCCGGTGAAGTATATTGCGGTCAAATACAACACCACGAAGTTTTTCAAGTTTTTCGGGCTTGCGCACGAGGTCAACTACGAGATTCACTACGAGCCGGACCGCGACGTGATCCAGATGCATTTTCAGCGCACGCTCGGGGCGATCGACTGGGTGGCGAACATCTTTGAGTTTTCGAGCCGCTACTACCGCGCGATCGAATTCGAGGGCGAACCGCTGCAGCTGCGCGTCCATCACGGATGGGGGAATATGTATCTTGCGATCAAGCGCGAGGTGCGTGAAAAGTGGTCCGAGCTTCACGAGATGCATCCGACCGCCGCGACGGAGATCCTCGGCTGGTCGCTGGGCTCCGGCATCGCATGTCTGTGCTGTCAGGACCTGAACTACAACTTCGGCGTGAAGCCGTACCTTTACACGTTCGGCAGCGTGCGGCCGTTCAAATGCACGATCCTCAACAAGGAGCGGATGCACCGCTATCTTGCAACGCTCTGCACCGATTGCGAGAACTTCGCCGACGTGAACGATCTGATCACCTATATGCCGCCGTTCCGCGGGTTTACCATGATCCGTCGCGTCGACGTGGGGACGGACCTCAAACGCACGCTCTTCCGGCTTCTGCATCCGCTGCGCTTTCATGTGCATTACGATCTGCCGGAACTGTATCAAAAACTGACCGGCAAAACGGAGGACGCGCCGGAGGAGGAATAACGGACGCAAAAAATGCGCATGCTTTCAGCATGAGAAATGCGATCCGGAACCTGTTTCAATTTGACGCGCCGTACCGGCAATTTGAGCTTAAGGAGACGGAGTCCTAAGGGACGCCGTCTTTTTTCGCGCGCAGAAAAGAGAAGCGCGCAAAGGTCCGCGAGGCGCAGGGCCGGATCGAAAAGAACCTCGACGCGAACCGGAAATGGCTTGCCGCACGCTTTTCGGCAAAGGTCAATACGGACCTGATCCTGCGGCCCTTTCTGCTCGGCGGAACGGCAAGAGCGCTTGTGGCAAGCATGAACGGTATGGCGGACGACAAACAGATCGCCGATTTCATCCTGCGCCCGGCGTTCGCCGTATGCGTCGACGGCGTTTCCCGGACCGATCTTCCGACGTACTTTTGCGAACACGCGCTCTCCATGCACGAGACCGAGTTGAGCGACAGCCGCGACGCGATCGTACAGGCGATCGCGGAAGGACGGACGGCGATCCTGTTCGACGGCGCAAAGCAGGCGATCCTCTGCGACACGCGCGGGTTCGTTTCGCGACCGGTTTCGGAGCCGCAGAACGAGATGACGATCATGGGACCGAAGGAGGCGTTCACGGAAAACATCCGCACGAACGTGACGCTGCTGCGGCGCATCCTCAAGCGCCCCGATTTCGTCTGCAGGTTTCGCGACGCGGGCGGCACGAACCGCACCAAACTCGTCGTTGCGTACCTCGACGGCACCGTGAATCCGTCGCTTCGCGCAGAGGTCGAACGGCGGCTCGACCGTATCCGCACAAACGATACGCTCTCGATCGGACGCATCGAACAGCTGATCGAGGACTACACCTATCTGCCGATGCCGCAGATGCTCAAAACCGAGCGTCCCGACCGCGCGGCGCGCGCGATCCTTGACGGCAGGCTCGTGCTGCTCGTCGAGGGCTGTCCGCTTGCGGGCGTGCTGCCGATCACGCTCGAAGCGCTGATGGAGAGCGGCGAGGACGCCGATATGCGCCAGCCGGTCGGAACCGTCGTGCGGGTGATCCGCATGCTCGGCGCGGCGCTGTCGATTCAGCTTCCGGCGTACTTTCTGGCGCTCGCGCTGCATCATCCCGGACAGCTTTCGAGCGAGGTGCTCGAAACGGTGATCGCCTCGCGCGCGATGGTGTTTCTGCCGCTGTCGGTCGAGATGATCTTTCTGCTGATCGTGTTTCAGCTCGTGCGCGAAGCGGGCTTGCGCGTGCCCGGCGCGATCGGGCAGGCGATCGGGATCATCGGCGGGCTGCTGCTCGGACAGGCGGCGGTGTCGGCGAACATCGTGTCGACCGTCGTGCTGATCATCGTGGCGCTGACGGGGCTCGGCAACTTTGCGATCCCCGATTATTCCGCGCAGGTGTCGATCGCGTATTTCCGCATCCTGCTCTGTCTTGCCGCAACGGCGGGCGGACTGCTCGGCATCGCGGTCACGGGGCTCTGCATGGGCGCGCTGCTCTGCAGCGTCAAGTCGTTCGGGGTGCCGTTTCTGACGCCGTTTGCGCCGGTCGCAAAGCGCAGCGGCAGGATGATCGTGCGGGGAAAGCTGAACAACCGCGCCGTGCCGTCGGACTGGAGCAATCCCGAAAGGAGGCGCGTATGAATTTGCGCATCGGCGCGTTCGGACGGCAGGAGGCGATGAGCGCGGTGTGGATCTGCGCGTTCGCAAGCGGATGCTTCGCCTTCGACAACCGCGCGCTCTTCTGGGACGGAAACGCGTCGTATCCGGAGCACGCGCTTGCGGCGGCGCTTGCCGCGCTGCTGTTTGTCTGCGCCGTTTCTGCGATCCGAAAACGCGGCGGGCGCGACCTGTCCGCACTGATCGGCGCATCGAAAGGAAAGGCGGGGATTGCGGCGCTGCTGATCCTTTCGCTGCTGCTGTCCGCGATTCAGCCGCAGCAGCAGTTTCTGCTGACGCTCACGCAGTACGTGTTCGTCGACGCAAAGCAGGTCAGCATCTGCTTCTACCTGCTGCCGTGCATCACGCTGCTGTCCGTGCTCGGCGCGGAAACGCTCGTGCGGACCGCGCGCATGCTGCTGCCGCTGCTGTGCCTGTCGGTGCTCGCCGCGCTTGCGCTCAACTGCGGGCAGGCGAGGCTCAGCCGGCTGTATCCGGTGCCGATCGGCAAGCCCGTCAAGCTGTTGACGGACACGGCGACCGCGCTGCATCGCGCGTTTTCGCCGCTGCTGGCGCTGCTTTGCGTCGGAGAGGGGACGCAGAATGTGCGTACGCTCAGAAGCGCCGGAACGCTCGGCGCGCTGTTCGGCGCAGCGACCGTCGTCGCAATGCTGTTCGGGCTGTCGTGCTGTTTTTCCTACGGGATGCTGTCTGAGATGCCCGCGCCGTTCTACCGGATGCTCGTCGAGGCGCGCACGGAGAACCCGACGCTGCGGTTCGACCGCGTCACGCTGTTTCTCTGGATGGCGTGTTCGATGCTCGCTTCGGCGATCTATGTGTATGCGGCGGGCGTGCTGTTCTGCAAGACGTTCGGCGTGCGCGACATCCGTCCGGTTGCGTGCCTGTTCGGCGCGATCTGCGCGGCGGCGATCCTTGCGCTCTATTACGACTCGGAGCCGACGATGCGCGTGCTGAAGCTGCTGTACCGCTTCGGCTGGACGGCCGCCGTCGTGCCGCTGCCGCTGCTCTGTATGACCGGAAAGGAGAGACCGCTATGCGGCGCCTGCTCATAGTTTTTGTGTCCGCGCTGCTTTGCGCGGGCTGCATGCATTCGAAGAACCTCGACGAATACGCGTATGTGCTCAACGTCGGCGTCGAGCGCGGCACGACGATGCCGTATCTTGTGACGCTTCTTGTGTCGGTTCCCGGCGCGGGAACCGACGGGACGGAGGTCAACAACGTCGTGATCGCCGCCGAGGCGCGCACGTTTTCGGAGGCGGCGGAAACGCTGAACGCCGCGTATCCGAGCAGACTGAGCTTTGCGCGCGCGTCGCTTCTGCTGCTTTCGGAGGAGCTTGTGCGCGAAGGCGCGCAGAGCGAATTTCTGGATTTCTCGTTCGGCAAGCCCGATCTCTGGCAGAACCTGCGCGTGGCGGTGACCGACGGTCCGATCCGCGAAACGTTCGAGGGATGGACATCCGATTCGGATCCGAGTCTGCGCAAGATCAAGACCTCGGTCGGCGAGCTGGCCGAGCGCTCCGGTCTGTGTGCGGACATCGGTTACAGTACGTATCTCGAATGTGTGCGCGACGGACGGATCGACGCGCTGCTTGCGTATGCGGGCGTGAACGACTGGAATCTCAGGGAGGACATGGCGGGCGGCGACGCGTATCCGTATCTCGGCGGGGCGCTGCTCGTCGAAAGCACGCTGAAAACCACGACCGCGGGCAGCGCGGTGTTCGACGGCGCGCGCATGGTCGGCGTGCTTGACGGACAGCATACGATGGCGGTGCTGATGATGACCGACGCGTTCCGAAGCGGCGAACTGCTCTGCACGCTGCCGGACGGGCGGACGATGAGCGTCAAGCTGCACCGCGCGCGACGGCCGAAGATGCAATGGACGGGGGAGGGGATGCGGGCGGAGCTGTATCTCGAAGCCGACGTGATCTCCCCGCAGACGGTGCCGATGACAAGCGAGGAATGCAAGGCGTTCCTCGAGTCGCATCTTGAACAGATGCTTGTGCGCGTGTTTACGGCGCTGCGCGGCGCGAACAGCGACGCGATGGGCTTCGGACGGTTGGCGGCAAAGCGCTTTACGACCGTCGAGGCCTGGGAGGCATACGACTGGAAGGCGGTGTACCGCACGCTGTCGGTCACGTTTTCGGTGCATATCCGGCTTGCGCACAACCCGCGCGAGCCGATTCTGGAGTGAGATATGGTCGGGTTTTTGCTGCTGTTGCTTCTTCCCGCGGGCTACGGCGGGCTGTACATTCTGCACAGCGTCCGAACAAGGCGCGTCCGTCAGGCGATCGCGGCGGCGGCGCCGCTTTTGCTGCTGCTCGGGCTGATCGCGCTTCTCTGCTTTGAATACCTGTCGATTCCGCAATAAAAAAAGGCTGTGCTCCGTCGCGCCGAACGGCACAAACGGTACACAGCCCTTTTGGACAGTGATCAATGCACGTTGCCGGGGATGCGGACGACCGCGCCCATGATATGCTCGTGCAGCAGCTTTTTCGCGCTCTCGATGTCGCGGCGCTTGCAGGCGGCGAGGATCTCCTCGTGCTCCTCGGCGGAGTACTGACGCGCGGATTCCTCGCTGTAGAAACCGCTTCTGAGATAGCGGTCGATGTTTGCGTGGATGATCTCCATCAGCATATCCGCAAAGCCGTTTTCGGCGCGGGCGTTCAGAACCTCGTGGAACTTGCTGTTCAGCGCTTCGGATTCCATGAGGTCGTTGGTCTTGCGCTGTTCTTCGATCAGGTGTTCGAGCTCCGCAAAGTCCTCGTCCGTCATGCGCGGAATCGCGACGGAAAGGATTTCGGTCGAGATCGCGGCGCGGACCTGCATGATGTTGATGAGGTTCTCGCGCGAAAGCTCGGTTACGGTTGCGCCGCGGTTTGCATGGATCGTGACGAGACGCTGTGCTTCCAGCTGACGAAGCGCCTCGCGCACGGGAATGTGGCTGACGTTCAGCGCGGCGGAGATTTCGTCCTGCTTGAGCTGCATGCCGCCGGGCAGCGTGCCGTTGACAATGCCGGTGCGCAGTACGCGGTATACCCATTCCTGTGTGCCGTATCCGTCGCGATTGCCGACGGACGATGCAAGTGCTTTATAATCCATATCTACACTCCGTATGCTTTTTTTCGATGCGTGACGCATCGATCTCTCTGTTCTTAATATAATATAAAATCAGTGTTTCGTCAACAATATTTCAGCAAAATTTTGCTTTTTTTAATATTACGGCAAAAACATGCCGGAATGCAGGACGGAGATCCAGCGCGTTTCGCTCGGCCGTCCCTCCAGCGCCGCGCCGTTTTTCGTCAGCGCCGGATGCACCGGCACGACGCAGTAGCCGATCTGACCGTTCAGCGAACCGACCGGATCCTCGATTGTCACCGCAAAGCCCGCGTTCTCGACGGTTTTCAGCAGGATTGCAAACCCGCTTGCGTCGACGCGGTACACACGGTAGAGCATATGGCGCGACGGCGGCGTGAACGTGATCGTCGCCGTGTCGTTCGAAAGCGTGACGCAGAGGTCGGACGGCGGTTCGGGCACCTGCCAGTATTCGGAATAGTCGGTCGGCTCCGTGCCCTTGACGAAGTATTCCCAAACGGTCTCGCTCTGCGGCGTCAGGCTCGTTGCGCGCACCGCAGCGTGTTCGCGGTTCAGCGTCGTCCGGTCGAGCGCAACCGTCACGATCCCGTCCGGAACGGCAAAGCACGGCGGTATGCAGTCGCGGTAGAGATTCGAAAAGACCTCGCTCAGCAGCATGGCGGGGTAGGTCCCGCCGCCGCAGTCGGGCGGCAGACAGCGCCCGTTTTCCGCATCGTCGAAGCCCATCCACACGACCGCGGCATAGTCCGGATTGTAGCACGCAAGCCAGATGTCGCGGTTGCCGGTCTCGTCGCCGACGGTGCCGGTCTTGGCGGCAAGCTCCATGCCGAGCGCATTGAGCAGCTTTGCCGTGCCGCGTTCGGCGACGCTTTTGAGAAGCGAAGTCAGGATAAACGCGTTGCCCTCCGAGAGCACGCGCGTTTCGCGCGCGGCGTGCCGGTAGAGCTCGCAGCCGGAGCGATCGGTGACGCGCGTGACCGTGTACGGTTCACGGTAGATCCCGCCGTTCGCCGCCGCCGCGTACGCGCCGCACAGCCGGTAGGGCGAGACGCCGTAGGTGAATCCGCCGAGCGCGAGCGTCAGCGAATCGTCGCGCACGTCGAACGGGATGCCGAACCGCGCGGCAAACGTCTTGCAGGTCGAAACGCCGAGCGCGCGGAACAGCGACACGGCGGGCAGGTTCAGCGATCGCGTCACCGCGTCGCGCATCGTCACCCATCCGGAATAGTGTCCGGAGGCGTTTTTCGGCGTGTAGTCGCCGAACTCGGTCGCCTCGTCGAGCAGCATCGACGCGGCGGTGTATCCGGCTTCGAGCGCCGGCGCATAGACGAGGATCGGCTTGATCGCGCTGCCCGGCTGACGGCGGATGCGCGTGGCGCGGTTGAACGCCAGCGCGTTCGTCCGGTCGCGTCCGCCGACGATCGCGGACACGCCGCCGGTCCTTGCGTCGATCAGAACGAGCGCGCCCTCGCAGGATTCGTCGCCGTACAGCGGAAAGTACGCGTCGTTTTGAAACGCCGCTTCCGCAATCGCCTGCGCGTCGGAATCCATCGCCGTCTCGATCGTGCAGCCGCTTGTGAGCAGCGCGTCGAGATCGCAGCCGAGCAGTTCGGCGGTTTCGGTCAGCGCAAGGTCGATATAATAGTTGTGGCGCTGCTTGAGCCGGTCGGCGCAGAGATCGAGCGGCTCGCGCTTTGCGGCTTCCGCCTGCGCCTCGTCGATCATGCCGTAGCCCGCCATCAGATCGAGGATCACGCCGCGCCGTCCGATCGACGCCTCGGGACGCAGATGCGGCGCATAGGTCGCGGGGGATTTCAGTACGCCCGCTAAAAGTGCGCTCTGCGCAAGCGACAGCTCGCCGGCGTGCACGCCGAAATAGCCCTCGGCGGCCGCCTCGATGCCGTAGTACCCGCCGCCGAAATAGACGCGGTTCAGGTAGCACGAGAGGATTTCCTCCTTCGAAAGCGTCTGTTCGAGCCGGTAGGAGAGGATCGCTTCGTCCACCTTGCGGTCGAGCGTCTTGATCGCGGAGAGGTGCGTGAGCTTGATGAGCTGCTGCGTGATCGTGCTTGCGCCCTCCACATAGGAACCGGCCTTGAGGTCGTTGAGCGCGGCGCCGCAGATGCGGATGAGATCGAACCCGGGATGCGTGTAGAAACGCGCGTCCTCGGCCGCCAGAAACGCGTCGATCACGTGCTTCGGAAGCGCGGAAGCGTCGATCGAGACGCGGTTTTCCCTGAGATACAGCCGCGAAACGACCGCGCCGTTGCGGTCGGTCACCAGCAGCGTTTCCTCGGCGGTCAGGATCTTGTCGAGGTCGAGCGCGTACCATGCGTCCTGCGTGAACACCCAAACGGATGCGACGACGATAGGCAGCAGGACCGTCAGCAGCGCGGCAAGCAAAAAACGCCGACGGCGGCGTCGGCGGTACAGGCTTTTATAGATTCGGATGGCTCTTTGCTCGCACATACCGGTAGTGTGCGCCGCGAAGCAAACGCTTATGCGCGCGGCAGCAGGAAGCGGCGCAGGCGGCTGCGGTAGAATTTCAGATACAGCTGATAGGCGGCGTCGAGCAAAAACAGGAACAGGAAAAATCCGAGCACGGCAAACGCGCACTGCGGCAGCGTCCATTCGGTGTACGGATGCACGCCGAGCACGTACATCCAGACGAGCAGCGCCGCGGAAAACGCGGTGACGATCCCGACGGCGAGCAGCGTTGCGGCATAGGAGTGCCGGAGATTGCGCAGGGCGTGGCGCACCGGCACATACGGCGCGAGCACGCAGAGAAACGCGAACCAGACGTAATGCGGCACGGGCAGAAACAGCACGACCGCCGCGACCGCCAGATCGACGGCGACGAGCCAGGCGTACAGCTTTTCTTCGGCAAGCGGCACCGCGAGCAGCGCGATCGGCAGCAGAAAGAGCAGCGCAAACCAGCCGACGCTCTCCGCCGCCCATACGAGAAGCAGCAGAAGAAGGCCGGTCATCGGCACCAGCCGCACGGGGGAGATTCGCGTTTCGTTTCGCATCGTCATAGCCGGAATACCGGAATTCCTTTCTTTTCCGCCATCTGCATGGTCTGCGCCGAGCCGCTCGGGCGTCTGCGCACGTAGGCGATACAGAGATCGGCGTCCTGCACCATCTTCGCGTTGCGCTCGCGCATGCAGCCGCGCCGGTAGGTCTCGTGCAGCACAAGCGTCTCGTCCGCCGCGGCAAGGATCGCGCGGTAGCGCTTTGCGTCCGCCTGCGAATAGGCGTTCGCCTGTCCGCTGCAGGGGACGGACACGGCAA
>JAEEGG010026878.1_pt1 | contig 10950 bp, 9 predicted proteins | sample 9134161 | NCBI WGS metagenome assembly JAEEGG01 (sample SAMN16246543, study PRJNA631951) | gut metagenome | biome: gut microbiome; feature: rumen; material: CR-attached | host: Bos | place: Iran: Karaj | collected 2018-10
AGCATCTACTACGTCGACCTGGAGACCGTAACCTACGTGGAGTTCGTGTCCAGCGACGAGTACCGCGACCTCAAGCTCGAGATCTCGGGCTCCGACTTCTTCGGCGAAGTCCAGCGCAACATTCCGAAGGCGGTTTACGCCGGCGACCGGGAGCGCTTGGCCAAGGCCATCCAGCGAGCCCCCCTCGAGGCGGCCCTTGACGAGTTCCCCGCCTTCTTCATCGACTACCGCGTGGTCAGCGGCGGCAAGCTTGTCCACTACCGCCTCAAGGCGGCCTACGCCGAACCCGGCGACCGCCGCCACGTCATCCTCGGCGTGACCAACGTCAACAGCCAGATTTCCGAGGTCCTGCATCGCGAGGCCGAGCAGTCCCAGGCCCTGCGCCTGGCCCAGGAGTTTGCCAACCGCGACGCACTCACCGGCGTCAAGACAAAGCGCGTCTTCGCGGCCACTGAGGAGGACTGGAACAGGCGCATGGCCGAAGGCGGCTGCTCCTTCGCCGTGGTGGTCTGCGGCGTGAACGGCCTCAAGGAGGTCAACGGCACCCTGGGCCGCCAGGCGGACGACCAGCTCATCAAGGACGCCGCCACCATCGTCTGCACGACCTTCAAGCACAGCCCCGTCTACCGCATCGGCAACGACGAGTTCGTGGCCGTGCTCAGCGGCCAGGACTACGAGGACCGCCTCGGCCTCATCCGCTCCCTGCGGGAGAAGGCCGAAGCGCAGGCCCGTGCCGGCGGCGTTGTCGTCGCCAGCGGCATGGCCGAACTTTCGGCCAGCGACGAGTGCTTCGGCGCGGTCTTCGAACGGGCCGGCAAGGCCATGTACGGCAACAAGAAGATGCTGAAGGGCATCGCCGCAGGCCCGGTGGGAACAAGGGCATGACGACGGGCGCGCGCACAGAGACAGGCAGGCGGCTGGAAAGGCACCTCTCCCAGCTGGACGTATGGGCCTTCGCCTTCGGCATCATTGTGGGCTGAGACGCCTTCGTCATGCCCGGCACCACCTTCATCCCCCTGGCGCGGTCTTGGCCCTGGCCCTCGGCGCAGGCCTTATGCTCGTCGTGGCCGCGAACTACTCCTACCTCATGCGCCTGAGGCACGGCTGCGACGTCTACGCCTACACCAAGGAAGTCTTCGGCGACGATCATGCCTTCCTCTGCGCCTGGTTTCTTTACATCTCCCATATCTCCATCGTCTTCCTCAACACCACGGCTCTCTTCGTGGTGGCCAGGCTGCTCATGGGCAACGCACAGCTCTCCACGCCAAGCTACGTGCTGGCCGGCAGGGACGGCATGCCTCGGAAAAGGCGGCAGAGGCAGTCCTGCGCTGTTTTCGGACATGCTGAGCATCCCCCGCACGCCGGCAGGCGCCACTCTGCCTTCGGCAACATGTTTACTAAAAAGCACATGCATCCGCGCATCAATCGTGCTTTTTGGGTACCCCCCGGGGGGGGCTTGGCCTTGGCCAGGATCCCGACACCGTCTCAAGGGACCCCGATCAAGCCACTACCTCGTCACCTCCTCACAGAGCCCACAGGCCCCGCGTTGCAATTGAACCGGGACCCGGAGCTGCCATCTGGACATGGGTTCTTCAAAGCGATGGACTGGGGTATCTTGGTCTTATCATAAATTTTGTTCTTCCTGCCGGCATGGAAATTTTTACTCTTTAGTTTCAAAAATGGTATCCGGCGTATGTGGCAAGTGACAAGAGCAGGAGGCGTCGTCCCCAATGAGCCTGCCGCGACTCTTTCCCCGTATTTCCGCTTCGCTGAAGGACGTCATCAATTCTTCATCTCAGACATCTGCCCTCCCCAAGCCGCACTGCCTCCAGAACTCCGGCGCCCAGCTCCGGCTAGATAACGGCCCCCTTTTGGGCTAAGACCTTGCGGAAAGGCTACCCGCACACCTTTGCCCGCACCGCATCAAGAAAGCGCCCCATGAAAAAACTCGCATCACTTGTCCTAGTCCTGGCGCTGGCAACGCCCTTGGCCGCGCCTCATCCCGCCGAGGCCGCGCTGGACGCGGCCAAGTACATGGATGCCGTCGCAAAGGGCGACGACGAAGTCCTGCAGGACATCTTCGCCGGACCGGACCGCGAGCAGGCCATAGCCTACCACGACAGCGAGGGGCGCTCGCCCCTCGACCACGCCTTTCTGCATGCAACGCCCCTCCAAGCCTACGATGCCGTACTCCTCCTGATCCGCACTGGCATGGAGCCGGGCGCAGGCAAGAGAAGCCCAGGCCTTGCCCTGATAGAGCAGCTTGCCTGTGACGAGCTGCCCCAACGCATCGACCCGGCCGCCCTCAACGAGACGCTGCCCAGCGGTCTGACCCCCTTCCACTGGGCCTGCGCCCTCGCCGTTCCACAGACCCTCAAGCGGCTCATCGATGCCGGAGCAGACCTTTCCGAGGCTGGCGCCGGCGGCAGGGGGCCTGCCGACAATGCGCTCATCATGGCGGCCGCCCGCACCCGATACGCCGAAGTCGTCGACCTGCTGCTGAAGAAGGGGCTGGACCCGGAGTCGACCTCCGCCAGCGGCATGGGCGCCCCTGCCGTCGCCTGCCTTTTCAACGAACTCCCCGACGCGGCCCTTGCCCTGATCCAGACCGGGGCCAACGTCAAGCGGGAGGACGCCGTCTCCGGCACGCCCTTCCAGTACGCGGCCGGACACGCCTACGCCCTACCTCTGCTCAAGCAGCTTGCGTCCCGTGGCGCCGATGTTTTTGCCAGCGACGACGCAGGCTTCACGGCGCCGCATGAGGCGGCCAGAAGCAATCCCAGCCCCGAGGTGGTCAAGTACCTGCTGGGGCTCGGCCTGCCGCTCAATCTCAAGCCGGGCGGGGAAATCGGCGAAGGCACGCCTCTGATGCTGGCGGCCAGAAGCAATCCCAGCCCCGAGGTTATCAAGATGCTGATTGACAGGGGCGGGGACCTCAAGCAGAGGGACGGGAACGGCAGGACTGCTTTCGAAGGGCTCCCCGCCGAGCGGAAGGCCTGGCTCAAGGATGCCGGGCTTGGCAGGTATCTGCGCTAAGATGCCGGATCGCCGGCACGGGAACGCCAAGGTCCGACCGTCTTTGCCATACCTTGACATCCAATGCGCCGCGCCGAATAGTGGCGCTGTTCACACGAGCGCCCCCTGCGACGCAGCGCGCTGGACGCAGGGGAGCGGCAACGCTGGAAGCCGGAGCCTTGATACGATGAAACTGACCACCTTCGCCCTCTGCGCGACAGGCCTCTTCTGCCTCATGGCGCTCCCCCTGTCCCCCTGCGCCCGTCCCCTGCCAGCCGCAGCCAGCCCAGACGGCATTCCCGAGCCCGAGGAACTGGCGGGTGGCGGATTCTCGGACTGGACCAGCAGAAACGCGCCGAAGAAGATCGCCTCCCGGGATTTGATCCGCTTCGGCTGCGAGTTCAACGCCATGCCGTCGCCGTCCGTGCCCTGCCGGGGCGGAAGCGTCCGCATCCCCGTGCGCTGCGACGAGCCCGCCGGCCACTACAGCCTCGAGCTGGAAAAAACCGCCCAGGGCGCCCGCTTCCGCATTTCCTGCACCGACTGGCGGAGCGGCAGGGAGACGCACCGTGCGCAAGGCAGCGTGCCGGCATCCGCCCTGGCCGACCTCCAGAGCATTCTGGAAAAGCACGACACCGCCAGCCTCAACGGCTACTACAAGCGCAACACGGCCCTGGGCGAGGGCTTCCGCCTTGAGGTCCGCTACGCCTCAGGCGAGTCCATCGCCGCCGGCGCCGAAGGCGGCGCCTCCGTCATGCCGGCCAAGGGGCTTCCGCTGGAAGCGTTCCGCAGGTTCTTTCTGGGGCTTGCGGCCAAGGCCGGCAAGCCGCTCTACGAAGAAAAGCCCCTGCAGGGCGGCATCAAGTTCCTGCAGTACGAATTCCTGCTGGCTGACAAGCCACCCTGTCCCGCCTTCTCGACGCTGCCTGCCGGCATGATCCGGCTCTCCCTTTCCCGTATGGACAAGACCAGGGCCAAGGCCTACGCTGCCTGGAGCGATCCCTCCGAGTGCGGGAAGCGCAACGCCCTCGTCTGGCAGACCATCTTCGAGGCCAAGGTGCCGGCCATCTGGCTGGACCGCCTGCAGGCCTACTTCGACAAGCGCCAGCTTGCCCGCCTCAACGGCTACAGGCGCTACGACGGCATGGGCGTTCCCGGCATGCACTTCGATCCCGCCCTCCAGGCAGCCGTGCGCATAGTCGGCGACTGGGCCAACGGCGGAAGCTACGAAGTGCTGGCCTACGGCAGGGAGGCTAACCTCCCGGCCCGGGACTATCTGGACGACAGCTGGATGCCCGCCTTCTTTGCCCAGCTGGCCAAGGAAAACGGCCTTCCCCTCACGCTCAGGCCACAAAACTAAGGAGTGAGCACCATGACGCTTCGCCATTTCTGCACCCTTCTCGCCGCGGCCGGCCTTGCCTGCCTCGTTGAGGCCGCGCCTGCCCTGGCAGGATCCGGCTCGTCCTTTGCCCAGGCCTCCAGCCGGGGCTCCATCGTTGCCAGCAAAAGCTGCACCGACAGGCTCGGCAGCGGCGAAGTCGTGCTCGTCGAGGAGCGCGAGCGCTCCCACAGCTGCGGCGGCGACACATGCCGCGACAAGTACATCCATGCCTACCGCTTCGCCGACGACGAGCAGGTCTGGCAGATCAACGACCTCGTCGAGGACTGCCCCCTCGACCTCGAGATCGAGTTCCTCCCCGGGGCCCTGCGCATCACGGACCTTGACGGCGACGGCCTCAACGAAATCTGGGTGGTCTACCGCCTGGGCTGCCGCGGCGACGTCAGCCCCCTCGGCATGAAGATCATCATGTACGAGGGACGCAAGAAGTACGCCATGCGTGGCAACCAGCGCATCTACGTGGACGGCGGCTACGATGGCGGCGACTACAAGATGGACGCGGCCTTCAAGGAAGGGCCGGCCAGCTTCCGCAGGTACGGCAAGAACCTGTGGATGGACTTCGTCAAGGGCGACTAACCCCTTCCTGACCGCCGCTCTTCTGAACAGAAGACCATCAAGGCCATGTTTTTCTAAGTTTTTCTCGAACTATTTGCCTCGAGTGGCACTTAGCCACTCCCAGCACATGTTTGACGTCAACGATGGAAGCAGTGCCGGAAACGATTTGCCCCGAATCATTATACACGAGTTTGCGAAAACGAATGAATGGCATTCTCGACATCCCCTGCAAGCGGTGCAACGCTGCATATGACACTAGGCACAGGAGGAGCGGAAAACAAGCAAGAGAAAATCTCAATTTTTTCAAGAGGGTCCAGAAAACGGCATCTATAGTGCCTCTTTTCCCCACGTCTTAGGATCAAGGAGTCAGCCCCGTGACGCTCCACAGCCTCTTCGCCCTGCTCGAGGCAGCCACCCTCGCCTGCCTCATCCAGGGCGCCCCCGCCCTTGCCGGCCCCGCCTCGTCCTTCACCCAGGCCACCAGCCGGGGCACCGTCGTCGCCCGCAAAAGCTGCACAGACAGGCTCGGCAACGGCGAAGTCGTGCTCGTCGAGGAACGCGAGCGCGAACATGCCTGCGGCGGCAGCGAACCATGCCACGACAAGTACATCCACGCCTACCGCTTCGCCAACGGCAAGCAAATCTGGCAAATCAACGATCTCGTCGAAGAGTGCGACTACTCCCTCGTGCTCGATTTCATCGCCCAGGCCCTGCACATCACGGATCTTGACGGCAACGGCCTCAACGAGATCTGGGTGGTCTACAAGATAGACTGCATCAACGACATCGGCCCCCAGGGCATGAAGCTCATTATGTACGAAGGGCGCAAGAAGCACGCCATACGCGGCGATGATGGCGACGGCCGCTCTGGCGGCGCGTTCAATATGGATACGGCCTTCAGGGAAGGGCCGGAAAGCTTCCGCAGGTATGCCAGAACCCTGTGGATGGAGTGCGCCAAGAGAAACTAGGCATCCTGCCAGTGCCTGGGCTACAAGGCGCCCCGAGGAGGCAATGCATGCACGACGTCCCTGGGCGCCTGCGGCTGCTCGCGCCGATTCTTCTCCTGCTCTGCATCGTGCTCGCCCCCGCAGGCGCAGGCGCGACCGGCTGGGACAAAGCCGACGAAGAGCGCATCCTTGACTATGCCGTGAGCGCGGCCATCGGCGAAGACGCCGTCATGACGGTCACGGAGCGCATCACTGTCCTAATCGCCAACTACCGCATCAGGCACGGCATCTTCCGCCTCTTCCCCGTGCGCATCCAGAAGGGCGGGGAGCTGCGACACTACACCTTCGACGTTGTCTCCGCCACCCTCGACGGCAAGCCCGTGCCCGTCCACGTGCGCGAGCAGCTCCACACCAAGGCCGCCGCCCTCGGCTCCGGGAAACGCTTCGCCCCGGCCGGAAGGCACACCTACGAAATCGTCTGGAAAAGCACGGGCCACGTGTTCTTCCTGCCTGAGCGCGACGAAATCTACTACAACGTTACGGGCAACTTCTGGGAATTTCCCATCGACCATGTCTCCTTCACCCTCGCCCTGCCCAAGGGCGGCCGGGTGCAGGCGGTCAAGGCTTACACTGGCAAGCTCGGCGATGCTGGCGCTGACTGGCGAAAGCTCGGCGATGCTGGCGTCGAGACCACGCGCGCCCTCGCCAAGGGCGAAGGCCTGACCGTGGCCATGGCCTGGCCCAAGGGCGTTGTCGCGGATCCCGGCCTCGACTGGCGCAACTGGGCAGGCACCCACCGCGCCTGCGTGCTCCTCGGCCTGCCCGTCCTCAACCTGCTGGTCCTGCTCATCTTCCGCCTTGCCTGCGGTTTCCGCCTCCTGCCTCCCGTCGTTCCGCTCTTCTCGGCCCAGGAGGGCATGACGCCGGGCGCAGCCGCCAGCCTCTGGCGCCGGCGCTATCCCGCCCTGCTCCTGCAGGCGGACGTGCTCTGGGCAGCCGTCAACGGCTACCTGCACATGGATCTGCGCGACAGGCGCACCATTGTCCTGACCCGCACCGATCCCTCCCGGAAATGGCGCAGCCGTCCCCTGCCGAACTGGGCGGCCCAGCGCCTCGAGGCGATAACGAACCTGATCTTCAACGGCGCACCCCAGGCCGTCGTCGACATGCGCCAGGAGCTCCGCAGCGAAACGAGCGTGCTGACCAAGGCCTTCCTCTCGCTGACGAAGACCTACCAGAAGAAGTTTCAGAGATTCTGGACCGAGCACAGCTGGCCCGCCTGGACGGCAGCCGGCCTCTTCCTCGTCGCCTACTACCTCGGCGCCACGTCCTGTGCCATGCCCTTCGTGGACGCCGTGGAAATACAGTCGCCCGGCGGCACCATCCTGCTCATGGCAGGCTTCGCCAGCCTCATCGTCATCTTTGCCTTCTGCACGAGGAACATGCTGCTCGAGGGCGAAACGCTCCGGGCCTGCATCCCGGGCGTCCTCTGCCTGGCCTCGGCCGTCAGCTTCGCCGTCTGGATAGCCCAGCTCGACTGGCTGCTCATGCTCTCCATTGCCCTTGCCTGCGCCTTCCTCTTGTTCGCCTTCTCCGGCAGGGCGAAGGTCGCCCGCCTAACGCCCAAGGGCGTGCAGGCCTACGTCCGCCTCAAGGGGCTGCGACGCTACATCGCCTACGCGGAAAAGGACCGCCTGGCCGCCATCAACGCGCCCGAGGACAGCATCGAAAAGTACGAGGAGATCCTGCCCTACGCCGTGGCCCTCGACTGCGCCGACGCCTGGCAGAAGCGCTTTGCGCCCCTGCTCGACTACCTCAACTACACGCCCGACTGGATGCTGGCCGAGGCAGAAGAGGCCATGCCGCCAAGCTGGCGCCCCTATAGTGCCATCCATGTCCTTGGCCCCGCCTCGGAGCTTGGCACGGCCCTGACCTTGAGCGCGGCGGCCTATGCCCGGGCCATGCACTCGCCAAGCGGCTTCTTCAGCAGCGGCTCCTCCAAGGGCTCTTCCGGCGGAAGCTCATCCGGCTTCTCCGGCGGATCGTCCGGCGGCGGTTCCGGTGGCGGGGGTGGCGGAGGCTGGTAGCCGCAGGCCCCGCATGGCGCCTGCCTGCGCCTTGACGGCGGCACGGCCCCGCGTATAGTTCCGCGCATGGCAGCACGATTCCAGGCCGCAACGGCCTTCTTCCAGATCTACGCCCAGCTCGACCGGCCGCTGAAGCGGCGCTTCTGGCGCGTCCTGCTCCTGTCCGGCTCGGTCAGCCTGCTGGAGCTCGTGATCACGGCATCCCTCTCCCTGCTCGGCATCGCTCTTGCGGCGCCCGAGTCCCTGCAGCAGATGGAAGGCATCCAGTGGCTGGTCAGGACCTTCCCGACCCTCGGCCCCGTGGCGGCCGACCAGAAGACGCTCCTTGTGTGGCTTTTGGCAGGCCTGTGCGGCGCCCTGGCCTTCAAGTCGCTCTCGCTGGCCTTCCTGACCTGGCGCTCGGCCGACTTCGCCCAGGCCGTCGGCGTCTTTTTCAGCACGCGATTCTTCTCGCTCCTCCTGCACGCCCCCTACCTCTGGCACGTGAGGCAGGATCTAGCCATGCTCCAGACCAGGCTCACCTGGGCGAGGTTCAGCGCCGACTTCCTGCTGGCCGCCCTCGAGTCCATCAGCCAGCTGCTCGTCGCCCTGGTGCTCGTGGCCGTGGTCTCCTTCGTCACTCCTTGGGCAGCGCTCTTCGTCTGCCTCGTTACGGGCTTGAGCGCGACCTGGACCTTCTCCGTGGCACGGCGCCGGGTCCACCAGCTCAACTGCATCTCCATGGACGAAGAGGGCGCAGCCAACCGCATCGCCTACCCCTCGCTGGCCGGCATACGCGAAATCAAGATCTACGCCCAGGAGAAGACCTTCCAGCGCCTCTTCTACCGCCACAGGCGCAAGTTCTCCGACGCCCAGACCCTCCTTCCCGTCATCTATCCGGCGCCGAGCTGGTTCCTCGACTTCACCGGCATGGTCATGCTGCTGGCCGCGCTGCTCGTGCTCGGACGGCAGGGTCTTTCCATAGGCGAACTCACGGGCCAGCTCGCCCTGCTGGCGGCCGTCACCTGGCGACTGCTCCCCACAGTCAACAAGCTCGTCTCCTGCCTGCTGCAGACCCACCAGCACATGGTCTACACCCAGGACGCAGTGCTCTTCATTGCGGCCCTCGAAAAGGAGCGCGAGCAGTCAGGCCTCCCGGCAGCCGACATGGAGCGCCCCTGCCTTCCCTGCCCCATCGGCGAGAGCCTGGAGCTCAAAGACGTCTGCTTCCGCTACCCGGAAACGCCGGAATCCAAGCCCGACGCCCTCCACGATCTCAACATCCGCATCCGGCGCGGCGCCATGGTTGGCATCATCGGCTCCTCCGGCGCCGGCAAGAGCACGGTGGTCGGCCTGCTCACGGGCCTGCTCGCCCCGACGGCGGGCAAGCTCATGGTGGATGGCCAGGAGCTTGACGAAGCCCACCGCATAGGCTGGCTCCGTTCCCTCGGCTACGTGCCGCAGGCCCCCTTCCTGCTCAACGCCACCATTGCCGAGAACATCGCCTTCTCCCAGTGGGGCGAGCCTGTCGACCGCGCGCGCGTGGACAAGTGCTGCCGAATGGCTGCCATGGACTTCGTGGCCGACCTGCCGGAGGGGCTGGACACGGTCATCGGCGAGCGCGGCGTGCGCCTCTCCGGCGGCCAGGTGCAACGCGTCGCCATCGCCCGCGCCCTCTACGAGAATCCCCAGCTCATCCTCTTCGACGAAGCCACGAGCGCCCTCGACGGCGCCTCGGAGCAGGCCATACAGCACACCATCGAAAGCCTGGGCAGCCAGGCGACGCTGGTCATCGTGGCCCACAGGCTGACCACGGTGAAAAACTGCGACGACCTCTACTGGCTCGGGCAGGGCACCGTGCTCATGCACGGCAAGCCGGACGAGGTGCTGCCCGCCTACGAAGCGTACCTGGAGGAGCGCGCGGCGGCCATGGAGCAAAGCGACAAAAGCTAGCGCCTTCCGCCACCCAAGGAGCCCACCATGCAACGGTTTTTCTGCCTCTTCGCAGCGCTTGCGCTTGCGCTCGCACTCTCCTGCCAGGCCATGGCGGCCGTGCAGACTTTCCATTCCCAGATCAAGGACTTCACCGTCGACGTCCCCGAAGGCTGGCAGGCCAAGGCCATTCCCGACGGCTGCCAGATAGGCAGCGCAGACGGGAGAAACGGCATGTCCATCCAGATCGTCCCCGCCGACGGCAGAGCCCCCAAGGACGTGGCCATGGCTGCCGCCAAGGCGGCCAATGCCGTGGTCAAGGAGGAGGAGGTCGACGGCGAAAGCGCCACGCTCGCGTGCGAACTCAACGGCAGCCCCCTTCTGATCTGCGTCGTGAACATGGAAGGCTGCCTCTTCTCCGTCGTCATGGCGGGCGAGGACGAGAAGACCATGGAGAAGATCTTCGACTCGCTGGAAGCGGTGGATGACGGCGAAGGCGGCCAGAAGGCCGGCGGCTCCCCGTTCGATGTGGCCATTGGCCATGTCGCCGGCGACCAGGACAAGGCCGTAGCCGGAAACGTGCAGGAATTCGGCGTCCCTGGACACCGCTTCACCGTGGCCGTCCCCGAAGGCTGGCAGGTCAAGACCGACAAGAACACGGTCTTTTTCCATAATCCCCAAGGGGCGCTCCGCTTCTTTGCCACAAGCGACGAGAATCCCGGCATGTCCGCCGGCGACATGGCCGAAGGCCTTGCCAAGAGCGCAGACATCTCCGGCACCTCAACCGTCGAGAAGTCCTCCTCCCGCGCCCGCGTCAGAGGGCGCCACAAGGACGGCATGGACGCCTCGATACTCGTGCTGCTTGATGGGAAGCATGTCCTTATCGTCACGATCGTCGAGCCTGAGGACGAAGGCACGAAGGCGGCCGTTGCCTCTCTCGCCTTCGTCAAGTAGCGGACTTGACGAAGGGCAACGCAGCCATGGACTGACGCGCACGGGCTCAGGATCTGCACCGGTGGGGCCGGCATCCCTCTTC
>JAEEGG010026881.1_pt1 | contig 10949 bp, 9 predicted proteins | sample 9134161 | NCBI WGS metagenome assembly JAEEGG01 (sample SAMN16246543, study PRJNA631951) | gut metagenome | biome: gut microbiome; feature: rumen; material: CR-attached | host: Bos | place: Iran: Karaj | collected 2018-10
TTGTATGAAAGTCACGCTGGGGATAGTTCTGATCAATGGTTTCCTGATAAAGGAACCCGCTTTCCTGAAGCTCCGACTGATAGAGTTTCTTGCAAATCAATACCAGCTTGGCTTCCTCGAAATAGACGGTATTGTCTGCATAGACGGGCGTGAGACCAGCCTTACCAATCTTATCCTCATCGCGGCCAGACACACTGCCAAGGTAGGCCATCTGCTTTTTGAACGACTTATCCATGACACAGAGTGTGAAGTAGTCCTCTCTGTCCACAAACTCTTTGGTATAGCGCGACGGACGCAGGTAAATCACCGCAGTCGGGTCGTTATGTCCCCACAAGCATCCCAGGTGTCCCCAAGAGGCCGTCATAGTGTTGCAACTATTCTCATCGCCCGCCGTCACCAGCATCCATTCACCACCAATCAGGTTAAACGGATTGAACCTCATTTCTTTATAGTTTATCTCTTTCATATCACAAAACATATTAAATCTGGGTGACAAGGACGGTGCAAACCGAATGCAATAGAGCTTGCTCTATTTGCTGAGGTGCAGCCCGTTCTCGCAAATTTATTCACAAAGGTACGAAAAAATGAAGAATATTTGCTACCTTTGTGCCAAGTTTTAACGAAATATTAGGAAATGAAGAAGATTTTGACCCTCCTTCTGGCTGCCCTCGGGCTTAACACAGCTTGCAGTCAGAATTTTGAAAACATGGAAGTGAAGGAGTTTGCCGAACTGATTGCAGACTCCATTGCGTGCCACACTCAGACCTTTAGGTCAGAGAACGTGGTAATCCTTGACGTGCGAAAAGCCGACGAGTTTGCAGAAGGGCATATCAAGGGAGCAATCCTTATCGACCAGTTCCAAAGCGACTTCGTGGAACAGGCTAAGGCAAAACTGCCAAAAGACAAGACTATCGCCATCTACTGCCGCAGCGGTCGCCGTTCAGCCAATGCTGCTGGAAAATTGGCAGATGTCGGCTACAAGTGCGTGAACCTCAAAGGTGGCATCCTCGCATGGAAAGAAGCAAATATGCCTGTGACCAAAGAAGAATAGACTATGGCATATATAAATAAATACCAGTCTGATGACTATCGGCGTGAAGAGCTGATACGTATCATCAAGCATAGTGTGGAGAAACTGACTTTAGCCGAATTAGAGGCACTATATTATGACATGACGACGAAGTCGTACATTAACGACTAAAGCTCTATATGGCGCGCGAAGGATGAAATCAAAACGGTGGACAATGGCCACCGACACACCAATACTCCAAGACTATTCGTCAATACTCCAAAACTATCCTTCAATACTCCGAAAGTATTGAAAAGCACTCTTGCTACTTTTCCGTGTTTTCTCGGTTATCCGTGTAGCTATTCACATTCTTACAGGATATTCAGGGAATTGAGGAATACGATGACGATGGCGATGGGGATGATCCATCGCAGGAGAACGAGATAAATGAACGAGGCCACACGTGAACCCTGATACCTGGTCTGAGGAACAAACCATCCTGTAAACAGCGCCATAGTTAATACTCCAAGTGGCATCAGGAAATTGGTGACAAGATCGTTGAAATTGTCAAAGAGGTTCTTCCCCATGATGGTGAGCCAGTCGGCATGACCCGTCAGCGACAGCACACACAACGTATTGGTTACCACAAGTATCAGGCTGGTAAAAATCACACTCTGATGCCGGTTAAGGGGATGCTTGGTTTCTGACGTTGCCTCACAGAAAAAGGCTACCATCACTTCCATCAAGGAGATGGTTGAGGTGATGGCTGCGACGCACATCAAGGCGAAGAAAGCAACACTGGTAATGGTCGGACTGAACATGTGCGTAAACACTGCCGGCAGTGTGACAAATGTCAGTTCCGGTCCTTCCGTAGGACTGAATCCGAAGGCAAATACAGCAGGCAGGACAATGGAGCCGGCAAGTAACGACACGATAATGACCAGGATAATCATTTGCAGCGACGTACGGGTAACATTTTGCTCTTTCGGCATATATCCTCCGTACGTAATGAGTACACCGACGCCAAGGGATAAGGTAAAGAAACTAAGTCCCATGGCTTCGAGTATGACATTCGCGTTGATTTTCGAGAAGTCAGGCTCGAAGAGGAAACGCAGTCCGGCGGTTCCGCCGTCGAGAAGCACCATGTGGATTGCCATCACGATTAACATAATGAACAGCAGGGGCATGAGAATCTTGCTCAGCCGCTCAATACCCTTGTTGACGTCGAACCACAGTACCGCTGCCGTCAGGATAATGGAGATGACGGCATAGATTATCATCAGATGGGCATTTCCCTCGAAAGTGTTGAAGAAGGCCGTGAGCTGGGAGGCATCCATGCCGGCGAAAGAGTTCGACGCTGCTTCAACCATGTAAAATATGCACCATCCTGTGACGACAAAATAAAAGCTCATGAGGAACATCGAGGACAGCATGCATGTCCATGACAGCCATTGCCAGCGATTAGAGCCGGTCAGGACACGGAATGCACCGAAGGCGCTTTTGCGCGACAGCTTGCCTATCAGGAACTCGTTCATCACCAACGGCAATCCGAAGATAATTGAACAGACGATATACAGGATTATGAACGCGCCACCACCGTTTTCACCCACGGTATAGGGGAACTTCCAGATACTGCCTAACCCTACAGCGCTGCCTGCAGCGGCCAACAGAACGCCAATTTTCGACGAAAATGATTTCATATTCTTTAATGTGACAGGATTTCTACACCGTGTTCAGTCATGAGGAGCGTATGTTCCCACTGGGCGGAGGGAAGTTCGTCGTCGGAGATGACTTCCCATCCATAGGGATCTTCAGAGTCGATAAAGACTTTCCACGAGCCCATATTAATCATCGGTTCGATGGTGAAGACCATTCCCGGAACGAGCAACATGCCGTTGCCCTTCTGCTGGAAATGAGCCACTTCGGGCTCTTCGTGGAAGGCGCATCCTACCCCATGGCCGCAGAGATCGCGGACGACGCTATAGTGGTAGCGCTTGGCGTGCTTCTCAATGGCTTTGCCGATGTCGTTTACCCAGCCCCAAGGCTTTGCGGCCTCCATACCAATTTCCAGACACTCCTTGGTGACACGCACCAGCTGTTCCTTCTCCGGCGTGGTCTTGCCAATGATGAACATGCGCGACGCGTCGGCATAATAGCCGTCGAGAATGGTGGTAAAATCAACATTGATGATATCTCCCTCTTCGAGAATATCCTCTGCCTTGGGAATGCCGTGGCAGACGACCTCGTTGATGCTAGTACAGACGCTCATAGGGAACGGTGGTGTTTCGCCATCCTCGATATCATAATTGAGACAGGCGGGAATGGCACCATGTAAAGCACAATAGTCACGACAGATCTGGTCAATCTCCAGCGTCGACATACCTGCACAAATTTCTTGTTCGACAGCATCGAGCACACCGGTATTCACCACACCAGCACGACGAATGCCTTCAAGCTGTTCCGGCGTCTTGATCAGGTCGGGCGTAGGCACCAGAGCCCCCTTGTTTTCCAGATACATAATGCGCTTGTCAAACTCCGTGGGTTGCTGTCCAGGCTTGCAGCGCCATCTTCTTTTTACCATAGTTTTCTTATTTTTGTGTGCAAATTTACAAAATAATTCTCAATTATCCATTATCAATTGACAATTATATAAGAAAGTGGCACGGAATTTGCAGAATAAAGGGCAGAATTTAATATATAACAATAAAAGGATATGCAAAAAGGTAACATCGGGGTTACGACTGAGAACATCTTCCCCGTCATCAAAAAGTTTCTCTACTCAGACCATGAGATTTTCCTGCGCGAGATGGTTTCGAACGCTGTTGATGCCACGCAGAAGTTAAAGACACTGGCCCAGCAGGGCGAGTTCAAGGGTGAACTGGGCGACTTGACAGTACATGTATCACTGGATGCCGACAAGGGCACTATCACCATTTCTGACCGCGGTATTGGTATGACCGAGGAGGAAATTGACAAGTACATCAACCAAATTGCCTTCTCAGGTGTCAACGACTTCCTGGAAAAGTATAAAGACAATGCCAACAACATCATCGGACACTTCGGACTGGGCTTCTATTCCAGCTTTATGGTGTCGAAGAAGGTGGAGATCATCACCAAGAGCTATAAGGACAGTGCCAAAGCCGTGAAGTGGAGTTGTGACGGTAGTCCCGCCTACGAGATTGACGAGGCAGAGCGCGAGGACCGCGGTTCTGACATCATCCTCTATCTGGACGACGACTGCAAGGAATTCCTCGAGAAGGAGCGCATCCAGCAGTTGCTCACCAAGTACTGCAAATTTATGGCTGTGCCCGTGGCTTTCGGTAAGAAACAGGAATGGAGCAGCGAGGAGAAGAAGATGGTCGATACCGCTGAGGACAACCTCATCAACAACGCAGAACCCCTGTGGACCAAGGCACCTTCCACCCTGAAGGACGAGGACTATACCAAGTTCTACCGCGAGCTCTACCCCATGAGCGACGAGCCCATGTTCTGGATTCACTTGAACGTGGACTACCCCTTCAATCTGACGGGTATTCTCTACTTCCCCCGCATCAAGTCGAACATCGACCTGCAGCGCAACAAGATTCAGTTGTATTGCAACCAGGTATTCGTGACCGATCAGGTAGAAGGCATCGTTCCTGAGTTCCTGACGCTGTTGCACGGTGTGATTGATTCACCAGATATTCCTTTGAACGTGAGCCGTTCATACTTGCAGAGCGACCGCGAAGTAAAGAAGATTTCGACCTATATCACCAAGAAAGTGGCTGACCGCCTGCAGGCTATCTTCAAGGAGGACCGCAAGCAGTATGAGGAGAAATGGGACGACCTGAAACTCTTCATCAATTACGGAATGCTCAGTGAGGAGAGCTTCTACGACCGCGCCAAGGAGTGTGCACTCGTCAAGGACACGGAGGGCAAGTACTTCACCTTCGACGAATACAAGACGCTCATCGAGGGCGCTCAGAAGGACAAGGACGACCAGCTCGTCTATCTCTACGCTACCGACAAGGAGGAGCAGTACTCCTACATCCAGGCTGCCAAGGACAAGGGTTACAGCGTATTGCTGTTAGACGGACAACTCGACGTGCCTGCCATCCAGATGCTGGAGCAGAAGTTCGAGAAGAGCCGCTTCACCCGTGTCGACTCCGACATCATCGACCGCCTTATCGTGAAAGACGATGCACCGAAGTCGAATCTGACAGAGGACGAGTCTGCCAATTTGTCACAGGTATTCCGTTCGCAGATGCCGAAAATGGAGAAGACCGAATTCATGGTTGAGGTGCAGAGCTTAGGCGCAGAGCAGCGTCCTGTAGTCATCACGCAGAACGAATGGATGCGCCGTATGAAGGAGATGAGTCGCTTCCAGCAAGGCATGAACTTCTATGCGCAAATGCCTGATTCACTGAATCTTGTGCTCAATGCAGACCATCCATTGGTAAAGCGCGTATTGGACGACTGCAAGGCAACGACCGAGGAAACGCTGAGGCCCATCGAGAGCGAACTGAAGGGTCAGGAAGCCCGTCTCGCAGCCATCCGTCAGCAACAGGAAAAGAAGAAGCCCGAGGAACTGACACAGGATGACAAGGACATGAAGGCCGAGTGCGAAAAGGCCGTACAGGAGCAAAAGGACAAAAAAGAAAGTGTGCTTAGCGATTTTGCCGCCAAGAACGACATCATCCATCAGCTCATTGACCTCGCTCTGTTGCAGAACGGCATGTTAAAGGGCGAAGCTTTGGACAAGTTCCTGAAGCGCTCCGTGGACCTCATTAAGTAAATACTACCACACAACTAAAATAGAAGCCTCCCAAACAGGAGGCTTCCTTTTTTTCTATGACGTTCAGACTATTCTGACTTGAACAGGTCCTTGATACCACCGATAGAACCCATGAGGTTCGTGGCCTCGTAAGGCAGATAGACTGTCTTGGTCTTGTCGCCAGTGGCCAACTCCTGCAACATCTGGATGTACTTCTGAGCCAAGAGGTAGTTTGCGGGATTGGTCGACTTGCCTACGGCCTCGCTGATGAGTTCAATGGCTTTCGCCTCGGCTTCTGCCTTACGGATGCGAGCCTGGGCCTCACCCTCAGCATGCAAGATAGCCTGCTGTTTCTGAGCGTCGGCACGGTTGATAATAGCGGTCTTCTCACCCTCAGAAGCCAGGATCTCGGCAGCCTTCTCACCCTCAGAGGTCAGAATCTGTGCACGCTTGTTACGCTCGGCCTGCATCTGCTTCTCCATCGCATTCAATACGGTTGCGGGAGGCACGATATCCTGCAATTCTACGCGGTTAACCTTGACACCCCACTTATCCGTAGCGTCGTCCAATACGGCACGCAGCTTGGTATTGATGGTGTCGCGTGAGGTCAGCGTCTCGTCCAATTCCAACTCACCAATGATGTTACGCAGCGTGGTCTGCGTCAGTTTCTCAATGGCGTTGGGCAGGTTCGAAATCTCATAGACGGCCTTGAAGGGATCTACAATCTGGAAGTAGAGCAAGGCGTTGATTTCCATCTGGATGTTATCTTTGGTAATCACGTTCTGTGAGGGGAAGTCGTACACCTGTTCGCGCAGGTCAATGCTGTTCGAGTAGGTATAGCGGCCACGTGAAAGCACTACGATGTCCTTGGCCCGATCAATGAAGGGGATGATGATGTTGATACCGGGATTCAGCGTAGCATAGTAGCGACCCAGACGTTCGATGATTTTGGTTTCCGACTGCGGGATGATGACCAATGCCATCTTGGCAAAGAGAATAACGCAGACGATGATGACGATTAATACATAACTCATGATGTCCATAATTTTGATAGTTTATTGTTTATTGTTTAAGCTTATTGTTTACAGCGTTTCTACTGTGATAATGGTGCTTTCGCGGTTGACGACACGCACGGTGGTTCCCACGGGAATGTCCGTATTGCTGACGGCTTTCCACAGGTCTCCGTCAATCTGTACATAGCCGCTGGCATTAGCCGTGATAGACTCCGTCACTCGTCCTGTACGACCTAACAGCGCGTCGGCATTGCTGGGTTTGTTGGGTTCGTTCTTGTGCAGATACCGCAGTGCCACAGGACGAACGGTAAAGATGGCCAGCAAGGAAAATAGTGCGAAGATGGCCAGTTGCCAATAGACATTCAGTCCCAATACGGCTCCGATGATGGCAAAGACAGCACCGATAGAGAAGCAGATGATGAAGAAATCACCCGATGAGAGTTCCAGAATCAGGCACAATACGGCAATGATGGCCCATACCTGCCACATGTTTTGCAAGAAATACTCAATCATACGCGTTCATTATTATTAATTATACATTATTTTATATAGACAGTACAAAGTCGTCCCAGTCTTTTGTCGAGCCTTTGCGGCCGAAGACCTTTTGATAGAGCCGGCTGCGCGTCGAGGCAATGCTCTCCTTCGAATGTGCCGTCAGCGTAGCGATATCCTTGGGTTGCATGCGTATCTTGATGAGCAGACTGACGTGATAGTCCTGCTCGCTCATACGATAGAGGCTGTACAACTTGTCGGTAAATCCCGTGTAGGTGTTGTTCACCACCTCTGTCAGTTCCGCCCATTCGGCCTCCGGCATGTTCTTTCCGTCTGCCAGGTATTGCTTGATGCGCTGGTAAACGTCCGACGAGAAGATGTCGTTCACGTCCTGCGCATGCGTCCGTTGTTCCATCACGGCAATTTTCTGCATGGCGTGGATGTTGTCCAGTCGGCTTTGCAGGAGTTGCATCTTACGTCGGTTGCTCTGCAGCACCACTATAAATAAGGTGATGTAGAACACGGTGCAGATGATGAGCAGAAACAGCTCGCGATCGGTCAGTATCATGTTTTTTATCCGTTTGATTGATTTTGTTGCTGCAAAATTAGTAAATAATTGCTTTACTTGCAAGAAAAATGGTTTGCAAAAATGCGCAAAGGACCATTTGCAAACATTTGCGAAGGGGAAAACAATAAGAATGAATAGAAAATGGCACCATCGGAACAAAAAAAAGAGGCGCTGGCCTCTTTTCTTTTATTCGTCTTTCTTCAGCGGAATGGTGAAACTGAATACGGAACCTTCGCCTTCGACGGATTCGACGTAAGCATCACCGCCATTCTTGCGAGCAAAGTCCTGACACAGCTGGAGGCCCAATCCGGAACCTTCCTCACCGCCTGTACCATACGTCGTCTCACCCTTATGGAAGATGCTGTCCACACGATCAGCGGCAATACCGACACCATGGTCCTGCACGCAGATTCGGGCAAAATCACCTTCACGCTTGTAGAACACCTCAATACCCTTGCCCTCTGGAGTAAACTTAACGGCATTCGATATGAAGTTACGGATAACAGTCTTGATCATATCATTGTCCGCACGAACGGTCAGTTTCTCTTCAGCAGGCAGATACTGCAAGTTGATTTTCTTCATCTCGGCAATCATCTTGAAGATATCCACAACGCCAGGAACGACATCTTCCAAATCAACATCCTGATAGACGACATTCAAACGACCCGTCTGACTCTTGGTCCATTTCAGCAGGTTATCCAACAGGTCGTGGGTCTCTTCCGATTCACGATTGGCTTTGTCCAACAGTCCGAAAATCTCCTCTCCCACTACATCGGGCGACACCACGTTGACAGCAAGATTGAGCACCATACGAATGGAAGCCATCGGCGAACGCAGGTCGTGAGCAATAACGGAATACATCTTGTCGCGGTTCGAGATGGTGCGCTTCAACTCTTCGTTCTGTCTCACAATAATGCGCTTGGCGGCCACCAACTGAATTTGGTGCATCACACGCATCACCAACTCTTCCTTATTAAATGGCTTTGTCAGGAAGTCGTTAGCACCAACTTGGAAACCCTTCACCAAATCACTGGGATTATTCAGCGCCGTTAGGAAAATGATGGGGATATCCATCGTCTCGGGGTCCTTCTTCAGAATGACTGCCGCATCAAAACCACTGATATCAGGCATCATCACGTCGAGCAATATCAAATCGGGCTTCTCGGCCTTTGCCTGCTCAATACATGCATTACCGCAATTGGCAGTACAAACCTGGAATTTCTCATTGGTGAGGAGAATCTTCAGCAGAAGCACATTGCTGACCACATCGTCAACGATTAGGATTTTATAATCGCTTCGGTTTATTTGTGACTCAAAACTTTCGTTCAGTTCCATTTTGCTTAGGGTTTCGTTATTTTCAGCTGCAAAAATAGCAAATATTTAGCATTCCGCCAAATATTTGCTACTTTTTTTTATAGGAAAGCCTTTTTTCAGGCTAAAAAGCCTTAGAAGTCCTTCGTCATTTCCTTCACTTCGGCATTGATATGGTCGATGAACTCCTGAATGGTCATCACCTTCTGCTCGCCACCGCCCTGAGGACGAACGGCAACGGTGCCATCCTGTTGTTCCTTCTCACCGACAATGACCATATAAGGAATACGCTTCAACTCGTTGTCGCGAATCTTACGACCGAGCTTCTCATTGCGCAAGTCGATGGTAGGACGCACGCCACCCAGGTCGAACTTCTTGGCAACCTCCTTGGCATAGTCGTTGTACTTCTCAGACAGCGGCAGGATAGCAACCTGGTCAGGTGTCAGCCACAAGGGGAAGTGACCGCTAGTGTGTTCGATGAGCACAGCGCAGAAACGTTCCATACTTCCGAACGGTGCACGGTGAATCATGACAGGCGTCTTCTTCGTGTTGTCCTCGTCAGTATATTCCAACTGGAAGCGCTTCGGCAGGTTGTAGTCAACCTGGATAGTACCCAGCTGCCAGCGACGACCGATGGCGTCCTTGATCATGAAGTCGAGCTTCGGACCATAGAACGCAGCCTCGCCGTATTCTACCTTTGCGGGCAGGCCCTTCTCCTGACAAGCCTCAACGATGGCCTTCTCAGCCAATGCCCAGTCCTCGTCAGTACCTACATATTTATCGTGGTCGTTAGGATCGCGCAGGGAAATCTGAGCCTCGAAGTTGAATCCGAAGGCGGTGAGCACGATGCCAATGATATCCATCACATTCAGGAACTCCTGCTTAACCTGGTCTGGACGACAGAACAGGTGGGCGTCGTCCTGTGTGAACGAACGTACACGAGTCAGTCCGTGCAACTCACCACTCTGCTCGTAGCGGTATACTGTACCAAACTCAGCGATACGCAGAGGCAGGTCGCGATATGAACGGGGCTTCCAAGCGAAGATCTCGCAGTGGTGAGGACAGTTCATCGGCTTCAGCATGTACTCCTCGTCCTCCTCAGGTGTATGGATAGGCTGGAAACTGTCCTTGCCGTAGTGAGCATAGTGACCAGAGGTAACGTAAAGGTTCTTAGAACCGATATGTGGAGTGATAACCTCCTGATAGCCGAAACGCTTCTGAACCTTGCGCAGGTGATCCTGCAGGCGCAAACGGAGCTCAGTACCCTTTGGCAACCAGATGGGCAGACCCTTACCTACCTTATCTGAGAACATGAAGAGCTCCATCTCCTTACCAATCTTACGATGGTCGCGCTTCTTAGCCTCCTCCAGCATCTCGAGATACTCGTCGAGCATCTTCTTCTTGGGGAACGAGATACCATACAGACGCTGCATCTGCTCGCGGTTGGCATCACCACGCCAGAAAGCTCCAGCAACGCTTGTCAGCTTCACGGCCTTAATCTCGCCTGTATCCACGAGGTGAGGACCACGACAAAGATCGGTGAAGTTACCCTGTGTATAGGTGGTGATTGAACCGTCTTCAAGGTCCTGCTCGATGTGCTCACACTTATAGGTCTGACCGTCGGCAGCAAACTGCTTCAGGGCTTCGGCCTTAGGCACTTCACGACGAACGACGGCCTCTTTCTTGCCAGCCAGTTCCTTCATCTTGGCCTCAATCTTGGGGAAGTCGCTCTCCTTGATCATCTCGCCGTCCTTCAACAGCACATCATAGAAGAATCCGTTCTCGACAGCAGGTCCGAAACCG
>JAEEGG010026886.1_pt1 | contig 10948 bp, 7 predicted proteins | sample 9134161 | NCBI WGS metagenome assembly JAEEGG01 (sample SAMN16246543, study PRJNA631951) | gut metagenome | biome: gut microbiome; feature: rumen; material: CR-attached | host: Bos | place: Iran: Karaj | collected 2018-10
ATACGGTCATCGGGCTGGCGTATTTTCTGCCGTCTGAAGCGTCGTTCTCCATGTGGATCGGCCCATGGCTCTACTGCTTTGTGGGCGGCATTTTCGCGACTTACGGTATCGAATTGCGCTCCGCGCGCATGATGGGCCTCCAGCCGGAAGTGTTCATTTTCGCGGGCGGTTATTTCGGCATCCTGCTCATCATCCTCTACACGGGGCGGCAATATTATAAAAATACGCTGAAACGCGCGCTGTTCCGCAAGACGGACGACGAGATTCCGGGCTATGCCGTCGCCGGCATGCGGATGTTCATCATCGGCATGATCGTCTTCGTGACGATGCTGCACATCGCGGGCGTCCATTGGACAATCGGCATCCTCTACGCGATTATTTCCGTCATGGTCTATACGGTCGTCAGCCGCGTGTTGGCGGAAACTGGTGCTTTTGAAGTAGGCACTTACGTGTATCCATGCGTCGTTTTGTGGGGCTTGTTCGGCGAAACGGCCCTTGGCCCGAAGGTATTGGTAACGCTGTTTTTGGTTTCGACCGTCCTTTTGGCGGCGCCCGGCTGGTGCGTCATGCCGTTCCTAAACCACGCCATGAAGCTCTCCGAAGGGAATAAAGTGAGTCTGAACAAGACGGCCAGCTGGGGCGTCATCGTCATGATTCTGGCGATCGTCATTTCGATTCCCGCGACGATTTACTGGCAGTACGACCGCGGCGCGTTGATTCCGCATTGGCCGCGTGCGTCATCCATCTATCCATTCCTGAACTGCGTGGAAATCGTCAATAAACTTCGTGCGCAAGGACTTGAGGAGTTCGCGATGGGACAGCACGGCTGGTCGCATTGGAAAAACATGTCGCCATATTGGAACTGCATCATGACGTTTTTGATTTCGACGGGCCTCGCGCTGCTAGTGGCGTTCGGACGCCTCAAATGGACATGGTGGCCGCTCCATCCCGTCATTTTCATTTTCTACGGCGGTCATCAGGGTATGCTGATGTCGTTTTCGTTTGGCCTTGGCTTCTTCCTGAAGTGGATCTTCACGAAATACGGCGGCGGCCGCGTCTATCAGCGGAGCAAGCCATTGTTTATCGGCCTGATCGCGGGCACGCTGATGGGCCAATTCATCCCGATGATCGTGGGAACGCTGTATTATGTGTTTACGGGACAGACGGTCTGACCGCCTGTGGCGGAGCTAAAAACTTAAAGCTAAAAGCTTAAAGCAATACATAAGACGCGAAACTAAAACTTGTATTTAATTATGATTCAACAACTAGACGTTGAAAATTTTACAGTATTTAAAAAGGCAACTTTTGAATTTGGCAGCCAGTTAAACGTTTTCATTGGTGAAAATGGAACTGGCAAAACTCAAATTCTGAAGCTGATCTATGCCGTTGTTTCAACATTTTCGAAATCTCAAGAGTTGAATCAACCAGTTGAATTGATGGATGGCAGCAAAGAGGCTGAAAGTTTCAAAGCCATTTTCAAAATCGATTCTATCATGAATTTGGTAAATACAGATTCCAAACAGCAAAGTTTGCCAAAGAAAAAGGCATGTGTGGCCATTAAATGCGATAAACACAGTAATTTGGAAATTATTTTACAAGACGACAAGAATCATGCAAATTCACATTTACAGGATAAAAAGGATTTCCTCCATAACTCTTCTGCCTTGTACCTCCCAGTTCACGAACTACTGACGATATATCCCAACTACCAGTCGCTGAGCAAGATGTATCAATTGCCATACGATTCGACGGTTGATGATGCGATTGCCAGACTCGGCCTCCCATACAAGAAGGAGACACCGAAGGAATATGATGAAATCGTCAAGGTTTTGGAAAATGCGATTGACGGCAAGATTTTCCTGAAGAACGAAAAGTTCTATTTTAGCCATGGAAATCGTGAAATGGATGTCAATATGGCGGCAGAAGGATGGCGCAAGCTCGGCATGATTCTTCAACTGTTGAAAAACGGTGGTTTGGGCAAAGGAATGATTTTGTTGTGGGATGAACCGGAAGCCAATCTAAATCCCAAATTGATTAAACTAATTGCACAAGTCATCGTGGAATTGTCCCATCTTGAAATCCAGACGTTTATCACGACGCATAGCCTGTTTCTTTTGCGTGAAATCGACATGCTGGTCAAAGCGGACAAAACAATCAAAAAAGGCGATGTTCGTTATTTCAACTTCCCGAAAAAAGGCGTAGTCGAGCAAGGTTCTACGCCTGAAGAACTTGGCGATATCCTCTTGCTGGATGAATCCATTGCTCAGTCGGATCGATTCATGGCCATGGAGGACTAAATGAAAAACATCGCCGTTGATTCCAGAAGCTTTGAATTTGATGATGATTGGTTGGTCATGAAATATGACAGTACTCCATATTATAATCATCAATTCAAAGGCAAACGGAAAAATGCCAAAGGTTTGAAAAAGGAGATGAAGGCGGTTGATCTGATTGCCATGAATCCCGATGACGGATCATTGTATCTTATTGAATCAAAAGATTATAGATCACATATTCGTCAAAAGGCGGAGCCTCCAGCGGACGAATTTGTCCATAAAGTTCTGGATACATTGACCGGTATTTTGCCAACGGCTTTATGCAGTATGCGCGACGTTAATGGCAGGCATGCCGACGCTCAAGAGGAAATTCTGCATCGGCAGTTGCATGAAGCCCAAAAGATGCGTCTTGTATTTCAATTCGAACAGCCGCAAAAGCATTCCAAGCTTTTTCCACGTGCCTATGATCCAGCCGATATGCAGAGCATCATACGCCGTGAATTGGGCATGATTGATCCGCATGCCCTTGTCATAGATGCAAATACACAACGTAAAGTTCCGTGGACTGTGCACTGAAGCTGTAATGAAGCGGCATGTCTATGGCTTAACTATCGCTATTCGAACAGTTTCACATGGTAATGGTGTTGCTTGCCATAGGCGTCATGGATGTCGGATATGCCTATTTGTCTTGCTTGAAGAGAATCACGGGATGTTGTTGGATGTTGACGCCGTTGCCGACGCCTGGGGCCATGGCTGGCCATCCAGCCTTCGCGGATTGTTCATGGAAATGACGATATCCGCATCGAATGTGGATTGTATTTCCGTTTATCATGCGCTTTTAGAGAAATAATCTTCCTTTTCCTTAATCCATTGGCGCTTTGAAAATCTTGACAATGGATTTGAATGGATATATTTGTGAATCAAGTCCACCCTCCCAGAAAGAATATCTTCCTTTATGCGCAGAGTTAAGCTGGAAGATGATTTTCTCTTTATTCAGGTCTTTTGCTTTGATGAATGTTTCATAGACAATCGTTGTTGCTTCGTTCTGACGAAGTTCTGCAACTCCGAAACTGGATTCAGGCATGACAAGCGGAAGGGCCGGATGAGTGTCCGTTGCCGCGATCTTGACCGATGAAGCATCTATTTCTGTACTGAAACACAAGACATCCGGTGGTATCGGAAAACGTTTACCATTCCCATGAGTTGTCATTTTTGTTGGAAAAAAACATATATTTTCGCCTTTGTTCCAAACATGCAGGATGATTTTCGCCTTGTATTCTTCTACTTTTTCTTCTTCATCTTCTTCATTGAATACAGTACGTGTATATGGTTTATCCTTGAAAACAAAGATAATAGGATTGACTATTTCCAAATATGTTTTTCCAAGTTCTACTCCAGTGGCATCATATTGCCTGGAAATATTCTGCTTTGCTCCCTGCGAAAACAGCAACGATGATGACAAAAAAACTACAATTATCAAAAACTGGTGGACAGATGGGAGGCGGGACAGTTTCATGGCATCTCCTTTTGCTAATGTTTTATGGCATTATACAGGATATAAAAAAACTAATACTAATATAAACAGGTGTCAGTTATTTGTCAAACTGTTTTTTTGCCATGAAAGACCATTATTAATTTGATTTGAAGAGAATCACGGGATGCTGTTGGATGTTGACGCCATTGCCGATGCCGGGGGCCATGGCCATCCAGCCTTCGCGGACGCCGTCATCGTTGTCGTTGACCATGATGTTGAAGCGGAAAGGCTTCGTAAAGAAGTCGTTGGAGACGCCTAACGATTCTGTGGGAATGGTCATGACATAGGAGGTTTGCGTGCCTTCACGCGTTGTTTCGAGATGGATTTTCTTCACATCTGTCTTGTAACCGTCAGGCGAGAAACGGAGGAAAGAATAGGGCGAACCGTCCGATTGGCGGGCGTATTCCAGCTGGAAGTGCTTTTCACTGTCCATCGGCGTGATGAATACTTGTACGGAATCACCGTCCCAGACGCGATTTGCGACGGCGTCTTCTGGAAGTTGTTTATGGGCATCATCTTCCGCGACAAGTTTGACGACCAATGCGCCATCCTTCACATCCAGCCAGAAACTGGCGGAAAGATCCTTCGCGCCTTTCCATAGATGATGTTCGTGGGCGGGATCGCCTTGGAGAAGCTCTGTCAATGTCTTGCGGTCGTTCATGACCATGAACGGCTTGCCGTCGAGAGATGGCGTGATCATCGTGGGCATGGGGAGATGTTTCAACTGGGAGGTGGCGGGCATGCCGTCGATGGACGATTTCGCAAACAGCCAGCCAGACGCTAATTGTGTTTTTCCATCTTGTTTCAGGCGGATTTTGGCGGTGAAATCCAGATGGCCATTGGCGGGCAGCGTGCCATTGAATTCATGTGGCGTCACGTCCAGACCTTCTGGAAAGCGAATGGTGGCGGATGCTTCTTTGGGGAGGTCAAACGGATTGTTCATGGAAATGACGATATCCGCATCCTCTTCCGGCATAAGAAGTTCTGGCATATTGAAGGTAACTGGCGAAGGCAATGTCACGACTTTTGTGGCATTCTTCAAGATGATGTTGAGTGGTTCCGAAACGTTTGGCACGGCGACAACGCCGTTGGAAAGTTCCAACGGCTTGCGATTGCCGAAGATATCGATGGTTTCGGCCGATGTCGCGTCTGATTTCAACACGACCGTGTCTGCCAACGACTGATTCCACAAACAGACGGCGATTTCGGAGGCGGATTTGAAAGCGAAGCCCCACTGGCCTTTCGGCAAATCCAGCGTGCTAAAATACTCTTTGTCATTGTAAATTCCTGTCAATGCGTTATATGCGGCATATACAGGTTTCGGGTAGAAATCATGGGTGACCATGCCATATTGGAACTCGCCGTTGGGGCGCAGCTCGCCTTTTTCACGCAGGTTGTACCATGTATAGCCGATGGCACCACGTCCCCAGCTGAACAGCAGCTTCTTAAAAAGTGCTTCCGCTTGTTCCTTTTCTGTGCAGGCGGCCGACGTCAACGCCGTCTCATTTGCATACCACGGCATCGTGATGCCAAGCTCCTTTCGTTTGGGCAGAAGATTGCCGTCGATGATGTTATCTGCATAGTTTTGGAAATGTCCATGTCCATGGAAACAATGGACATCGAACAGATCTTTGCATTCCTTCATGGCACCTTGATGGAAGTCTGGAAGTTCGGGTCGTCCTCTGCCTATTAATTGGCAGAATCCAGCGGACATAAATTGCGCATTCGGATCAATCTGACGCAAAAGTTGACCAGTTGCTTTTGCAAGTTTCGCGTAATCAGAATATTGCGGCGGATTCTTACGGCCCCACGGCAAATCTGGTTCGTTGAGCATCTCCCAATATTGGACACGGCCTTTGAAACGCTTGAAAAGATTGCCGTAGCACTTCATGCTGGTGTCCATCAAAATGCCATTTTTGTCCATGATATAGCCAAGAATGAAGTCGAAATTCATGCCATGGCGACTAAACGTATCCACCACATTGTCAAGCCATTGGATATGCAGCGGATTGTCGTTCCAGCCGAAATCGACACGGAGGATGCGCAGGCCGATCTGCGACATGGCGACGGCCGCCTTCTCGATTTCCTGCGGTGCGCAGAGCATGGGATTGACATGTCCCACACAACCGAATTTGAAGCCTTTGACGAATTTTTCATCCGTCTTTTCACCAGTCAATTTCATGTGCGCAAATGTCCGTTCACGAACAAGATCTGGACAGCCTTCAGCAGAAAGCGTCAAATCCGCATAATACACACCGTATTTTTCTGGAACGGTGATCGGTCCGATTTCTTTTGTTTCGCCTGGCTGGAAATCGATTTTCACATCCGTCTTCCATGCTTGCAATTCGCCGTCGCAATCTTTCAATGAACCGACGACGCGGCAGGAGACAGGTTGGGAGGAAATATTCGTCAATGTCGCTTTGACGCCTTGCGACGCGTCTTCTACGACGGCGGCGACTTTTCCCGTATCCAGTTCGAAAACAATATTTTCCAATGGCGAACGGGAAACATTCAAATCAATGGAATCAAAATAGACATCGCCGCTGAAATCCGTCGTGTCGGCTTCAAGGCGGACATTTATCAGCACCCACAACTGACCGATTTGCTGTTCTTTCGGAGCATGGCCGTAGGGAATGTCCGGTGTCGTGACGGCGGGAAGTTCGCATTTGATGGCATGCTGGCCAGCCTTGTCCAATTGGATGGGAAACGCAAGACGTTTCATACCGCCATGGGACTCAAACCATTCCATCCGAAGTGTTTTGATTTGCGGAAGTGGCTGCGTCGTTGTGAGATTCACGGTGATGTCCGCCGCATCGTAATGGCCGATTTTTGGGCCAAGTATGCCACGTGGCGATGTAAATTTCGTGAAATCAACGCCAAAGGTTTTACTTGCGCTTATGGCATGCGTCATCTTCAACGACGGCTTGCCCGTTACAGGATTGGCGGCTGTTTCCAACGTGTCGTTGCATGGAATCCGCTGCGGAAGTTCCAACGGCATGACCCACGGTTTCGCCAACGGAAGTCGCGGAAATTGCGATTTTTGCATATCTTCCGGCAGAAGTTCTGTCACGGTGATTGAATGGATGAACACTTCTCCAGGCGTGCCGTCCTGTGGAAAGTTGAAGCTCAATGCCATTGACGACAGCGGAAAATCAAAACTCTTGTTGTTATCTTTGCTGAAGGATGTGATGGACGTGGCGTCGATCTTCTCCGTATCAACGATGTATTCCAGCGTGTAAGTGCCTGGTTTGTCGAACTTATACGGCTTCCGCCAGTAGAACGTCTCCAAATTCTTGTCCTGAAGGCGCAATTGCACGGCATTGACAGTCAGCGGCATTTTTACCGATACGACCGCCGTGAATTTCGCGCGTTTGAAGACAGGCATGGCCGTTTCGTCCACAATCATCGCGTGCATGTAGTTGGTTATGGAGCCATCCCATTGGGCGCAAAGGGCTTGCGTACCCGTTTGCTTGTCTTTTTGCACAGAAAAAGAGCAACGGTTCAGCTGTCGGTTGGCAGACCACCACCATGTCTTATAGGTGTTTTTCGTGAAATCCAATTCCAACGCATGGGCCGCGAATGCAACGGCGATCAACAACAAAAGTTTTTTCATGGTATTTTACGCTTCCGCTACGAGCCTTGCAAAATCCTGTCCGATCTGCGTCGTGGAGATCAGATATTCGAAGACTTTCGTCTCGTTTTCGATATTCTGGATGCGGGGGCAATTGTTTTTCAGCTTGTGGAGGATGGTCTTCCAATCCAACGTGCCGACGGGATCGTCAATGAAACGATGTTCATCCTTGTATCCGTTGTTAGTATGGACATGGGAGACGACGACGTAGGGGGCGAGTTTGTCCAATGCGTTGTCTTCGAAAACGATACCATCCGGCCAGTTCACAAGGAAATTCTCAGAGTATTTCGTCGGATCCTTCGTGCCATTTTGGCTACTCATGACGTTCGCATGGCCCGTATCGTAAGTGCATCCAAGCCAAGGCGTTTTGAATTCTTCCAAATAACGGAGCAGTTCATCCGGCGTATTCGTGGGCCGCATGGCGTTTTCAATGCAGAGGATGACGTCGTACTTTTCCGCATATGGAAGCAGATATTCGAGCGATGCCCGAATGAGATCACGCATTTGCGGCAGCGTGTAATCTGGAGGCATGGCACCTGGATGGAATGTCATCGTCTTCGCACCAAGCTCCGCGGCGAAGGCTATGCAACGGGCTTGCTCCTCCAACATGTGGGGACGGCGTTCGGCATCCCAAGTTCCTAGATCCCAACCAGTTCCGAATGGTGCATGGCATCCGGCGAAGGTGATGCCGGATCTTTCACAACATCTTCTCAGAACGTCGATAAAGGTCGGATCCTCAATATATTTGACGCACCACGGATTGGAGATGACGAGATGCTCCGCACCATGGCGGGCGACTTCGAACATAAAATACCGCAACGTTGCTTCATCGAAGATGCGGTTGGCGAAAAAGTGTGAAATCTGGTACATGTTTTTCTCCTGATTATTTTACAAGTGATTGATAGACATCGAAATAGCGACGGCCGAAGATACGTAGCGAAGCGGAATTGAAATGGATTCCGTCGGGCTTGGGATCAAGGCCTTCTGCGGAGGCGAGGGCGATGTTCGGCGTTTCGTTGGCGATGGTGCGGAAGAGGGCATTCATGTAAGCCGTCGCGTTGATTCGTTCGCCGTCGAAATCAACCATCGGTGTCGCAAAATAGCCGAGTTCGCCGATGACGATTGGAATATTGTCCGGAAGTTCCGTGTCTTCAATGAATTGCGCAAGAAAGATTTCGAATTTGGTTCGATAGGAGCGGAGGCTTTCAGCGGAGCCGCAATCCTGTTCGCCTTGATGCCAGAGGATGCCGCGGACTTCGGACGTCCGTTTGGCCTGTTGTGTCTGGAAGACGGCGTTGTCGTAGAGCAAGCCGCCTGGCTCCCAATCATTTATGGATGTTCCGCCATCCGCGCAAGGGATGAGGCCGCACTGCACATCTGTGTAAGTATTGACATAAGACTCTGCAAATGAAGCGGTCAGGCAAACGCCAGAATGATAGAGCGTATCGAAAATCGGTCGATCTGGATTGATCGGTTCGGCCATGGGTTGCCAACGGCCGTTGCGGAGCATCTTGCAGCGTGCGTTATTAATGGGCGGGACTTCACCAAAATCGCCGCGGCCGGCCATGTTGGACTGGCCCATCATGACAAAAGAATGGATATTCATCGTGAAACGGTTGCCTTCTTGTGGTTTTGAATATAGATTATTCCATACTTTATTTAATAATATGGAAAAAACAAATGACAACAGGAGGCATGGCAATGAAACATAGTCTTTTTGCGGCGATGATGTGCGCGGCGATGGCGTTTTCGGACACAGTAGAAGTGGCGGGTGTCGGAAAAGTGACGGTTCCGAGTGCACAGCAGTTGCACACGCTGGATTTGGAAGTGATTTCCATCATCCATTTCGGGCTGAACACGTTCGTCAATAAGGAATGGGGCTTTGGCGACACGCCGCCCGCCGTCTTCAATCCTGTGAAATTCGATGCGCGGCAATGGGTTGCGGCGGCGAAGGCCGGCGGTATCAAACGGATGGTGCTCGTCTGCAAGCATCATGACGGTTTCTGCCTGTGGCCGAGCAAGTTAAATAAAGACTACACGGTTGCCAATTCGCCGTGGAAGGACGGAAAGGGCGACGTCGTGAAGGAAGTCCGTGAAGCAACGCATGAGGCGGGGCTGGAATTCGCCGCGTATCTTTCGCCGTGGGACCGTCATCAGGCGGAATATGCGCGTCCTGCATACGTGGAATATTTCCACAACCAATGGGCGGATTTGATGGATAACTACGGCCCGATTACGGAAATCTGGCTCGACGGCGCAAACGGTGGCGACGGATGGTATGGCGGCGATCCGGGCAAGCGGACGTTGCCCAAGCCTGCCCATGAATACTACGAATTTGACCGTCTGCTGACGGCGTTGTTTGCGAAGAATCCACAATCGGTCGTTTTCGGCCCGAATTCGAGTCGTTCGATGAATTGGCCCGGAAACGAAACTGGCTTTGTTCCAGACGAATATCCATTTGTGGCGGGCAACTACTTCCGTCCGCCAGAATGCGACACGCCATTGCGCAAAGGATGGTTCTGGCATAAAGACCAGCAGGCCAAGAGTTTGAAGGAATTGACGACGCGCTATTTCGAATCCGTCGGACGCGGCGGCATTCTGGATTTGGGCTTGGCTCCCAACAACGAAGGCCTGCTGGACGAAGGCGATGTCGTCCGTCTGAAGGAATTCGGCGACTACATCCGCGCATACAACGCGGTTGATTTCGCGGAAGGCGCGACGGTCACGATGAATAAGACAGCGGAAGGCACGGAATACAGCTACAAGTTGAATGGTGCTAAGTCGTTCAATGCTGTGGACTTCCGTGAAGATATCACGAAAGGCATGCGCATCAAAGGATGGAAGTTCGTGGTGAGCGGCCAGACGGTTGCGGAAGGGAAATTGGCGGGATTCCGCCGCATCGCGCGCTTCCCGCAAACCACGGCTTCAGACGTGAAACTGATTATAACGGCTTGCGACGGCGACCCCGCCATCAAGAGTCTTTCGCTACGCTATGCTCCGGAACTTTGACCACTTTTTCAATGCATAATTCATAATGCATAATTCATAATTATTTGCTAAAAGCTTAAAGCCAAAAGCTTAAGGCAAATGCATAAGCCAATAAAACGAAGCATTATGCCTTATCGTCTTACGTCTTTTGCACGTCTCGCGTCCCGCGTCTCGCGTCAAACCTCCCTGCCAACGGCGGGAGGCCGATGGCATCTCAAAATTGCAGTTTGGCAGTTAGCGGGAAGTGGTCCGTGTCTAGGTCGTAGTCCTTCAACACCTTGAATTCCAATACTTTGATCCAGGGGGAGACGATGATGTTGTCAGCTGGAATGTTGCGAAGCGTGGCAGTGGTGCCATAGGTTTCGGAGCAATTCGTGAGCGTGAAGCCGTTCTGCTTGAAAATGTCGTATTCCTCTGGAATCTGCGCGTTAAAATCGCCTGTGAAAACGGCGCCGTCAAACTGCTTCGCGTCATTGATCAGTTCTTGAAATTGCGTCTGGCGAAGCTTTTGCGAAAGCG
>JAEEGG010026888.1_pt1 | contig 10947 bp, 8 predicted proteins | sample 9134161 | NCBI WGS metagenome assembly JAEEGG01 (sample SAMN16246543, study PRJNA631951) | gut metagenome | biome: gut microbiome; feature: rumen; material: CR-attached | host: Bos | place: Iran: Karaj | collected 2018-10
CGGAAGCAGTTGGTGTGGGGATTGTGGGTGAGTCCTACAGCCTGGCGCACTTCGTAGGCTTGGTTAAGGCGTTCGAGGAAAAACCATTCGTCGATTCTGCGGTTCTCGAAGCTGAGGATCTTCACGGCGATGCTATCCGATTCGCAGAAGCCTGTGCCCAGGATGTTGCCGTCATAGTCAGTGACGGTGACGGTATCGCCAGCCTGCAGGCCTTTGGCTGCATCGTGGATGGCACCTGAAAACACCCATGGGTGGAAGCGGCGCAAGGCATCATCCTTGCCCGGGTTGAGTCGGATGACGGGATAAAGTGGATTTTGTGGCATAGATTGTTTGTTATTTTGGTGCAAAGATAAAGAAATAACGGATGCATTTCCGTAACTTTGCGCCAAATTTGAATTCATGAACAACAACTTTACCATCGGAGGTCAGATTGTCGACCTTGTCAATTCCAGGATTTTCTCGGGCGTGGTCGTCGTTGAGGACGGCAAAATCAGCAAGATTGAGCAACAGCCTGTGGGCAACACACAGTACATCATGCCAGGCTTCGTCGATGCCCATGTGCATATCGAGAGTTCCATGCTGGTGCCATCGGAGTTTGCCCGATTGGCGGTCTGTCATGGCACGGTGGCGACGGTCAGCGACCCACACGAAATCGCCAATGTATTGGGCAAGGAGGGTATTCGATATATGATTGAAAACGGCAAGAAAGTTCCGTTCAAGTTCTTCTTCGGTGCGCCGAGCTGTGTGCCTTCAACGGCGTTTGAGACGGCAGGAGCTATCCTCAATGCCGAAGACATAGAAGAACTGATGGCTTCACCCGACATCTACTACCTCTCGGAGGTGATGAACTATCCTGGTGTCATCAACGGTGACCCCGAGATGATGCGTAAGATTGAGGCAGCAAAACGTAACGGCAAGCCCATTGACGGACATGCCCCAGCGGTTACTGGCCATGATCTCCAAAAATATGTGGGTGCGGGCATCACCACCGACCATGAATGTTTCCGTTTAGCGGGAGCTTTGGAGAAAATTAGTCTCGGCATGAAAATCCTCATTCGTGAAGGTAGTGCAGCCAAGAATTTTGAGGCTTTGATACCGCTCATGGCCACGCATCCAGATAAGCTGATGTTCTGTTCCGACGACAAGCATCCCGACGAGTTGGACGACGGCCATATCGATGTCTTGGTGCGTCGTGCCATGGAGCTGGGCTATGATGTGCTCGATGTCTTGAAAGCGGCTTCGCTCAATGCTGTACGGCATTACAACCTGCCCGTTGGCATGTTGCAGGTGGGTGATGATGCCGATTTCATTGTTGTCGATGACTTGCACCGCCCTGTCGCCAAGCAAACCTATATCAAAGGAATGCTCGTAGCCGAAAATGGAGTGCCGAACTTCAATTATAAGGAGTTCGCAACACCCAACATCTTTGAGCGGCCTTTCCTCTATGAGCAAGATCTATTTGTGCCCGACAAGGGGAAGAAAATCAAGGTGATAGAATGCTTCGACGGACAGTTAATCACTAAATGTAGCATCGCCGACCCCAAGGTGATTAACGGTGGTGTTGTCAGCGATTTGGATCGCGACATTCTGAAGTTGGTGGTAGTCAACCGCTACCAGCCATACACGCCTGCCGTGGCCTTCATCAAGGGTTTTGGGTTAAAGCGAGGTGCCTTGGCTTCGAGCGTGGCCCACGATAGTCACAACCTTGTGGCGGTGGGTGCCACCGACAAAGATATTCTTCATGCCGTCAATCTGCTCATTGAGCACACGGGTGGCGTGACCGCCTATTGCAGCACGGAGATGGTGGCGGTACCTTTGCCTGTTGCCGGACTGATGAGCAATGAGGACGGCTATGAGGTAGCACAAGCCTACCAAAATGCTGACGCTCTAGCCAAACGTTTGGGTTCCAAGCTTTTCGCACCTTTCATGACCTTGGCATTTATGGCCTTGTTGGTCATTCCAGAATTGAAACTCAGCGACCAAGGGCTGTTTGACGTCAAGAAGTTCGGGATTACGTCGATTTACGAAGATTTATAAGATATTCAGCCTGTTTGCATCCTGTTTCACGAAGATGGCCAGCATCATGGTGAAGGCCAACATGCTGGAACCACCGTAGCTCAGGAAGGGGAGAGGGATGCCGATGACAGGCACCAAGCCGATGGTCATGCCGATGTTGATGGCCACGTGGACGAAAAGGATGCCTGCGATGGCATAGCCATACACACGACTGAAGGTGGATCGTTGTCGCTCGGCCAGAAGGATAATTCGCACTAATAGGGCCACATAGAGTAGTACCACAACGGCCGTACCCAAGAAACCACCTTCCTCGCCTACGGTGCAAAAGATGAAGTCGGTGTGTTGTTCGGGGACGAAGTCGTATTTGGTTTGCGTGCCTTGCAGGAAGCCTTTGCCCGTAAAGCCGCCCGAACCGATGGCAATCTTCGATTGGTGTACGTTGTAGCCTACGCCTTGTGGGTCATCGAGTTGTCCCAAAAGCACCAAAATGCGGTTTTGCTGGTGTTCTTGCAAGACTTTATTGAAGGCATAGTTGACCGAAAACACGAACACAAACATAATAGCAAAGACTCCTATCATCTGGAAGATGCCTTTTTTCTTGGTAACCAAGTAGTAAGTCAGGGTGAGGGCAAATAGGCTACCAAGTATGATGTACATTACTTTTTGGCTCCATACTAAGGTGAGGACAAACAGGAGTATGGCCACCACACCGCCTACCATCACCAATCCTGTACCAGGGAAGCCCTCGCGGTAAAGTACGAAGATGAATGAAACGAACACGATGGCCGAACCTGTGTCGTTTTGGAGCAATACGAGTGCCATTGGGGCAAGGACAAGAAGAGCTGCAATGATTTGGTTCTTACGCTTCTGCAGGTCAACGTCCAAACGACTGAGATAACCTGCCAATGCCAAAGCCGTGGCCATTTTGGCGAATTCGGAAGGCTGGAACTTGACAGGGCCAAACTCAATCCACGAAGTGGCGCCATTGGTGGCTTTGCCGTAGACCAGCACGACAAACAAACTGGCGAGGAAGAAGAAGTAAATCCATAGCGAAAAAGCGTTGAAGAACTTGGCATCGATGAGTAGAATAATGAAACCCAGAAGGAGCGCCATGCCAATCCAGATCATCTGCTTGCCATACTCCATCGAGAAGTCGAATATGCTGGGGTGCAATTCGTTGTATTTGGCTGAGAAGATGCTGAACCAACCTATCAAGACCAAGGCTAAATAAATCAGCACAGTCACCCAGTCGATTTTTCCTATGATGCTGTTTCTTTCGTTCATCGTTCGTTCTTATATGAGATTCTGCCTTCCATAATGCGTTTTTCCAAATCTTCGCGCACCGTATAGCCGCGTATGTATTTCTCTATCATCAGGCTGGCGATGGGAGCTGCCCAGGTAGCACCGTAACCGCCGTTCTCGATGATGACGGCAAGAGCGATTTTTGGGTTGTCGACAGGGGCAAAGGCAATGAAATTGGAGTGGTAGTTGCCGTGCGGGTTCTGGGCGGTGCCAGTCTTGCCACATTGCGGGATGTCCTTCAACTCGTAGCGACGCGCAGTGCCAGCAGGACCGCTGAACACGGTACGCAGGCCTTGTTTCATCGTGCGGACGTATTTCCGGTCGATGCCAGGGTCTACTTTGGTGGTCATCACCTCGGGGATGGCCGTGGTGTCGCCGAAACACTTAATCAGATGAGGCGGGTAATAATAGCCTTCATTGGCTATCAAGGCGGCGATGTTGCAAAGTTGCAAGGGTGTCACCAAGACTTCGCCTTGGCCTATGCCTAACGAGCGGATAGTAACCGAGTTCCATTGCCCTCCGTACATTTTGTCGTAATATTCGCGTGAGGGGATGTTGCCTGAGCGTTCGTAGGGGATGTCGGTGTCGAACTTGCGTCCGAGCCCCATCTTGTAAGTCATGTCTTTCCAGTACTGGTAGCCATTCTTGATGTTGCCGAACTTCGGGTTGTTGATGGTGGTTTTGAACGACTCGTAGAAATAAGGGTTGCACGAGTTCATGATGGCGTTGGCGAAGTCGGGGCTCGAACCATGGCTGTGGGTGCATTTGATGGGCATGGAGCCTGGGCCGCTACAGTGGAAACAGGTGGCGGGTGTGATGCTGCCGCTTTGCATGGCGATAAGCCCCACGACAGTCTTGAAGGTAGAGCCGGGAGGATAGGTGCCGCTGATAGCGCGGTTGATGAGAGGCTTCATCGGGTCGTTTTTCAGCTCGTTGTAGTGGGTACCACGTTCACGGCCTACGAGGAGGTTGGGGTCATAAGTAGGGCTAGTTACAAAAGCCAAAATCTGTCCCGTGGAAGGCTCGACGGCCACGATGGAGCCAATCTTGCCGACCATGAGTTGTTCGCCATAGGCTTGCAAATCAGCGTCCAAGCCGAGGTAGATGTCCTTTCCGGCCACGGGTTCCTTGTCGAGCTCGCCATCCATAAAGCTGCCCATCTCACGGTTGTGCACGTCCACCATCATCACTTTCAGGCCTTTCACACCGCGCAGCTCTTTCTCATACGACTTCTCGATGCCCGATTTGCCGATATAGTCGCCTTGACGGTAGTAGTTTTCCTCATCTTTATCCAATTCGTTTTTGCTGATTTCGCCGATGTCACCCAAAGTGTGGGCAGCGATGGCATTGGGATAGTGACGAACGGTACGCGTTTGAAAGAAGAAACCAGGGAAGCGGTAGAGCAACTCGGCGATATGGGCATAATTTTCTTTCGAGACTTGGGTCATGAAAGGAGATGGCTTGAAATATGACTCATGCTTGGCCTTGTTCATTCGCTCGATGAACGAGGCCTTGTCGATTTCCAACAGATGGCAGAACGTCACCGTGTCAAAGGGGTTCAGGGTGTCTGTTTTTATAGCCTCCGCGACTTGTCTTGGGGTGACCATCAAGTCGTAGACGGCCTCGTTGAACACCAAAAGTTTTCCGTTGCGGTCGTACACCTTTCCACGGGCAGGATATTGGGTAACGAAACGCAAGGCATTGTTGTCGGCCAACTGTTTGTAATGTTTGTCGAGCACTTGGAGCGAAAACAGCCTAATAAGATAAACCACACCTATGGCAATGAAGACACCCATTACCAACAACTTCCTGTTTGTCAAATTGTTATTGCCCGTTCTCATGATGAATTTTGTGAATTACAAAAGTAAATGATTTTCTTATAAGTGGAAAGGGGTCTTGACTGTTTTTTCAAAAAAAAATTTTTTCAATCAAAATCAGAGGATAAAAGCAAAGCCAATGACAATTTTTCCGTATATTTGCACGTTTTTATGCATAAAAAATGAAAGTGTACCGAGTTTTAGTTGTGTCTTTTTTCCTTTGCCTTTTCGGATGTGGGCAACAGATGGACAACAAGGAGTTGTTGCAACGCAGTTTCTATGGAACCGTGTGGGAACGATTTGATTATGTGACTAAAGACATTGACATTACCAAAGTAACGACCTACGACCTCAGTTTACGCATCAGTTTCACCGATGATTATCCCTACAACGACATTTCGTTGGTTTTCACTGTTTTTGATGAACATGAAGACCCTTATCGCGCTAAGGGATACAAGTTTAACCTGAAGGATGAGGAAGGTCACTGGAACGTCGAAAAAGTGGATGGATGCTATACCTTCACGTTGCCCATCAATAAGCAGTTGACGATTACCGACCCAGGCAAATATCGATTTAGGCTTGAACAAAAGATGCCTATCACGCCCGTAGTGGGAGTGAAGGAATTGACTCTTATAAACAATTGAAAATACAAATCATTATGAAATACATGAGCAGATTATTGAAAATTGGAGTGATTGCGGTGCTTTTTGCCGTGGTCTTTGCTTCGTGCGTACCCCAGAAAAAGATGCTTTATTTGAAGAATGCTGAAATGGCTGCTGAAAACATTTCTAAAGAATATGTCAACGACCGCACCATTGACTACAAACTACAGCCAGGAGACAATTTGTACATTCATGTTGTCAATACCATTGATGAACGCGGTGCTGCATCAATCAATGGTGACGTTAGAGGTTACCTGTCTTCTGATGCCAATATCTACCTTCAAACCACTACTATTGATAAGGAGGGTTGTATAGAAATGCCTTTGGTAGGGAAGATAGAGGTGAAGAACCTTACGGTTGAGGAAGCCAAAAACAAATTACAAACATCTATCAATACTTATATCAATGGAAGTATGCTAGTGGTCAAATTGGCCAGTTTCAATGTGACTTTGTTAGGCGAAGTGGGCAGACCAGGCATGTATAAGGTCTACCAGTCGCAGATTAACCTTTTTGAAGCCATGTCCTTGGCAGGTAATATGACCAATTTTGCCAAAAAGAGCGAGGTGAAGATTATCCGTCAAACTGATAATGGTTCTGAGATTGTTACTGTCGATATGGGTCAGGCTGATATTCTTTCTTCACCATATTACTATTTGAAACCTAATGACATCGTTTATGTGGAACCTTTGAAGATCAAGCAATGGGGCTTCACCACTTTCCCGTATTCCACAGTCTTTTCTATTGTCACGTTGGGTGTAACCCTTTATAGTATTTTTAGAAAAAACAATTAATCTATTGAAAGAACCATGGCAAATAAGAAACAAGCATTCAATTCTCAACCGAATAAAGATGACCAAAGTCTCGACATAAAACAACTGTTTTTTGTTGCATTGAGTCATTGGTATTTGTTCCTCATCTTCGTTGTTGTGGCTTTGGCCATTTGTTTCGTATACAATCGCTATACGCCAAAAGTCTATCAGACTTCAGGTACGGTGCTTATCAAAGAGCGGAATAGTGATATTGACCCAACATCTATTATGACCACTAGAAATTTTGGGGGTGGACAAAATTTGGATAATGAGATTGCCGTGTTGAGATCGTATTCACTTACCGAACGTGTAGTGAAGAAAATGGACATAGAAGTAACCTATATGGATAAAGGTCGCATCACTGGTCATGAGATGTACAAGAACTCGCCATTCCATGTCGAATTTGAAAGTAGCGTTCCACAAGCTGTGGGATTGAGATACGAGATAGCTTTTTTGGACGATAATAACATCAGTCTTCATGCCTTAGGCGAAGGTCTTAGAAAATATGATTACATTCTTTGCCAAGAATCAGAATACGATCCGTTTGCCAAGATTGACATTAGTGGAGATTACAAATTCGGGGCATGGATTGACAATGGCTACAATCGTATCCGCATTACCAAGACGGAAGAGTTTAAACAAGATGCGAGTGGCGACCACAAGATGTATTTTTGGCTCAACAGTTATCCTTCATTGGTATCACAAATGAGCAGTTTTTCTGTAGGTCCTCTCACCAAACAAGCTTCTGTGGCATCTGTGAGTATGCAGGGAACCAACAAGCAGAAAATCGTGGATTTTGTCAATTTGCTGATGAACGAATATGTCAATCGTGGTTTGGAGAAGAAAAATATAGTCTCGGAAAACACAATTGCCTTCATCGACAACGAACTGAGTGACATTCAGGAGTCGTTGAGCCAGGCTGAGACGGATTTGAAAGACTTTCGCCAACAGAATGACCTTGTGAATTTTGACCTACAGACCAATCAGGTCTACACCAACCTTCAAGCTTTGGAAAAAGAGAGAGCAGAAAAAACTGTTAATTTGAAGATTTACCAGCGTTTGCAAGATTACATTCGGGTGCAAATTGATGATCCGGAGAATCTTGCTGCTCCCAGCACGATGGGTATCAACGATCCCTTGCTCAATCAGTTGGCTCGTGACCTTGTAACGCTGTCGCAATCAAAGGCTACCCAGTTGCTTACTCAAACCGAGCAGCACCCTCAGATTGTAAAGCTCAACGAGCAGATTGTCACCACAAAGAGGGCTTTGCTTGAGAATGTCAATAACCTTGTGAACAACGCCCAAATGAGTCTCAACGAGGTAGAACGCCGCATTGGTTCTTTGGAAGTGAAATCGCGCCAACTGCCCGACAAGCAACAACAGCTTATTAACATTCAACGTAACCGTGATTTCACGGATGAAACCTATAAGTATCTGATGCGCCGTCGTGCTGAAGCCCAAATCCTGAAAGCTTCCAATACGCCTGACAATGAGATTTTGGATGAGGCTCGTTTGGAGAGAACTTACATTATCCAACCTCGAACGATGATGAACTACCTTGTTGCCATCATCATAGGCATGTTGATTCCTGCTTTGTTCCTCTTCCTGAAGAACTTCTTCAATGTGACCATCTCCGACCGCAAGGATGTGGAAAAACTGACCAGCTTCCCTGTTATTGGAATGGTGGCCCAAAGCAATGCCAAAGACCCGCTTTTGGTGGTCAACAACCCCAAGTCGCCTATTGCAGAATCTTTCCGCTCTATTCGTACCAATGTCGAATTCATTACACAGAGCAAACTGCCTTGCACGGTTTTGATTACAGGCGACACGCAGAGTATTGGAAAGACGTTCAACAGTATCAATATTGCTTCCGTTTATGCGCTTTATGGCAAAAAAACCGTATTGTTAGGTTTCGACTTGCGAAAACCTAGGCTTTACCCAGAGTTTGGTTTATCCAATAACGTGGGCCTGAGCAGTTTCTTAGGCAATAAGGAGAGTTTGGATAACATCATTCAGCGTTCTGGGAAAATCCCGAACCTCGATATCATCCCGAGCGGCCCCATACCGCCTAACCCAGCTGAGCTGATAGCTTCTGCTAAGTGCGATGAATTGTTTGCCGAACTGAGGAAACGTTACGATTACATCATTATCGACACACCGCCTATCGCCCTTGTCACCGATTCCTTGCTGCTCATGCGTCATTCCGATGCCAACCTCTTTATTGTCCGTCAGGGCGTGACCAACAAGAACGCATTTGGTGGCCTTATCAAAGACCTTGAAGACCGTGGTATGCATTTCTCCATTGTCATTAATGGTGTCAAGGCTGAGAAGGGTTATGGCTATGGTGGCAAGAAATATGGGTATGGTTACGGTTATGGTTACGGTTATGGCTATGGTTACGGAGGAGATACTAGTGACTATTATGGCGAGAGCGAAGAAGGTGACAAGAAAAAGAGCCATCGTCATAAGGAAAAGAAAGAGGATAAGGTGTAAAAGAGTCACATGATGGACAACCCTGTCGAGAGGTACTGGCATGCCCTTTATGTCAGGTCGCGGATGGAGAAGAAAGTGCTGTCGCAACTTGAAGAAGGAGGTTATAAGGCTTATTTGCCTCTGATTACGCAGGTTAAGCAATGGAGCGACCGCAAAAAGAAAGTGGAAGAGCCGTTGTTCAAGTCGTATGTGTTCGTGTATTCCAACGAAAGAGAATACATACCTATCTTGAATGTGTATGGCGTGATTAAGTTTGTAACCTTTGAGCGGCAGGCAGTTGTTGTTCCTGAGAATCAGATTCTTGCCATCAAGAAGTTTGTGAGCGATTTCGATAAAGGCGAAGAGTATAAGATGATGAACAATGAGGAGTTGAAAGTGGGTCAGAAGGTGAGGATTATCAATGGTCCCATGAAGGGCCTTACGGGCCGGCTTGAGACCATTTACAACAAACGCCATCTCATTGTCTATATTGATGTGGTAGGACAGTGCATCCCAGTCCATATCCCAAGGGCAAAAGTGGAGCCATGTGAAGAAGTGAAATAAACAATGCTCGTTTGAGGAATATTGTTATTTTTGCAGCATAAAAACATGAATTGAAACAAAACAAATAAGTCATGGATTCAGAAAATAAGAAAAAATCGAAACAACCCTATTGGCTCTATGCCTTGCTGGGTTTGTTGGTTATCGGCTTGATTATCGCTTTGGTAAGCAGGTCGTCATTGAAGAGTGAAAAGGAAGCCCTTGAAGCCGAAAAGGAGATGCAACGTCTTGATTTCCAGGCCGAAGTGGATAGCCTGATGAGAGTGCATAACGAATTGAAAGAAAGCTACGGCGAGTTGAGTCTTGAACTAGCCGAGAAAGACAGTATCATTCAAGCCGATGCCGTTGAAATCAAAAAACTTCTTGATTCACAATGGGATTACAACCGCATCAAGAAGAAATTGGCTAACTTGCAAGACATTTCGCAGCGTTATGTGCGTCAGATGGACTCCCTCTATACTGTCAATCGTGAGTTGGTGGCCGAGAACGAGCGTATCCGTGAGGAATTCCAAGCCGAACGCCGTCAAAACACTACTCTTACTCGTCAGAAGGAAGAGCTGACCAACAAGGTGAACCAAGCTGCTACGATGAGGATCTCCAACTACAAAGCCAAAGCCGTGCGCTTCAAGGGCAGTGGCAAGGAATCGGACACTGATCGGGCCAGCCGTACCGAACGTATCAGAATCGACTTCAATGTGGCGGCCAACGAGCTCATTGAGCCAGGTACGAAGTTGTTCTATGTACGCATCGCCGACCCCAAGCGTGCCATCATCAGCAAGGGCACTGGCGATGAGTATTCCTTCAAGTCGAACGGCGAGACCTTGCAGTTCACTGAGAAGGTGAGAGTCAACTACGACGGCACTGAGACCGCTGTGCGTGCTTACTATGTGAAGCCTGATGCTTACGAGCTGATGCCTGGCACTTATTTTATTGACGTGTATGAACAAGGTGGCAAGCTGATAGGCCAGACTACCGTTGATTTGAAGTAATTTGTGGTAGTAAAGACCATAGATCCACTTTACAACATTTTCTTGAAATCGCCCACCTATGTCATTCCTGAATGGAATCTTTAGGTGGGCGATTTCGAAATGATGGGCTTTCATTCTAGGACGGTCTTCAGTACCTCGTGTGAATGGAAGTCGTTCATCACTGGGGCATGAAGCCGCATGAACACGATAAGCCCGTCGAGCAACTCTCGGCGTTGGCTCACACGCAAAGGCATACGACAAGCCTCGTCAATGCTAACATTAAGCATTTGCGACAACAATTGTGCGTTTTCAGTATCAAAGTAATAAGGGTGAACTGGCA
>JAEEGG010026889.1_pt1 | contig 10947 bp, 7 predicted proteins | sample 9134161 | NCBI WGS metagenome assembly JAEEGG01 (sample SAMN16246543, study PRJNA631951) | gut metagenome | biome: gut microbiome; feature: rumen; material: CR-attached | host: Bos | place: Iran: Karaj | collected 2018-10
TTACCTCCGCAAGTTGAAAGACGAGCTGAAGATGACTGTGGTGTTCGTGACCCACGATATCGGCCTTGCAAACTACGTTTCTGACCGTATCTTCATCATGCACGACGGTAAGATCGTGAACCAGGGTACTCCTGCTGAAGTGCTCGACAACACGAACGAACCGCACACGCTCCGCTTGCTCGATGACATCCCGGAAGTCCACAAGACTGAATGGATCAAGAACAGCCATCGTTCTAAGAAATAAGCATCAGTTGGGGCTTGCCCCATCCAGTGAAAATCGAAAAGCCGCAGCTTAAATGCTGCGGCTTTTCTGTATTAAAAATGATTGAAAAATGCTGAAATTAAAGCTTGCGCTGGAACTTAATCTTTTTGAGATGAAATTTAATTTTATTTTGTTGTTGATGTGTTTGTGAATGTTGTGTGTTTCTTATGAAGTAAACTAATTTTTCTTTATTAGTATTAATTTAAACTAAAATAATAACAATGTAATAATAAAATAAGTAAAAATAGCTGGAAATTATAACAAAGTATCATGTTATTTTATTAACATTTATTTTGTGATACGTTTGTATCATAAAATAGGAGTAAAACATGAATAAAAAAATGCTGACAATAACAGCAGTGGCGGCTCTTGTAGGAGGAACCGCTTCTTATGCAGCAACTTCTGACGACGTTAAGTCTACAGATAAAGAGTGGGTCGATGAATCCGCACCGGCTACTTCTCGAATGAGCAATAGCGTTAAGAAGTTTGTTGAAGCCCAGAAGAGCAATGCTCAGAAGCGTAAGGTTTCTCTGAAGTCTGACGTTTTGGGTCGCCGTGGCGGTGCTCAGAAGGGTTCTCTGGACTACGCAATCAAGGATTCTGACGTTCAGAAGATGAAGGTTGTCATTAACGATGTCAAGACGAATGATATTCCGTTGCCGACTGTTAGTGGACGTTATGAATTCAACCCGAATACGAATCAGAAAGCTTACTGGCTGAATGGTACCAAGGTTAGCGAATCAGAGTATCTTTCGAAGGCTGAAAAGCGCGAGAAGAAGTACAATGATTCCAAGAAGACTTTTGTCTCGCCGCGTACGGCATACTTGACGGCTAGCGAAATTGAAAAGGAACTTGCAAGCAGCGAAACCAAGTACATCACTGAATATAAGGAAGTTGAACCAAACCTTTCTTATGGTTCTCAGGATTACAGAGATTATTCGTATATCCTTCAGAAGTCTGGTGTCACCAGTTATGCACATAACAATGGCGTCAAGGGCCGGGGCGTCGGCGTCTATTATAACGAAGGTGGCTGCCCTCCGCTTAGCTACGTGAATACAAGCTATTATACACGCTTGGGAACTTGCCCGGGTTATGCTACGCATGTTATTGGCGTTACGAGGGTCTTGCAGACTACCGCTCCTGAAGCTATGATTTATGGTATCGATGGCGTGAATTATCCGACGAACGTGAGCAGCTACGCCCAGCCGATCATGATTGGCTCTCAGTCCTGGAGCTTTGTCCTGGATGATAATGGCTATACTTCTTATGATGCCGTTATGGACAACTACATCTATACGAACCGAGTTGTAGAATTTGTCGCTGCAGGCAATGGCGGCAGACAAAGCTATATCGGCTCTCCGAGTAGAGCGCTGAACGCCATTTCTGTTGGCGCAGTCTCTCCGGTTGACAATATGTATGTCTCGTATTCGTCTTCCAAGAACTCGATTGCTTTGAATGACAAGCCTGAAGTGGCTAACTACACGAGCTTCCGCTTCCCGGGCGATGCTTCTTATACTGTTTCTGGTAAGACGTATAACGGTACCTTCAATGGTACAAGCGCTGCAACGCCGTTTATGGCGGGCATGACAGCCAACATGCTTTCTCAGCACCACTTCCTGTGGTGGCATCCGGAAGTTGTCAAGGCTCTCTTGATCGCTGGCAGCAAGTCCGTTGAAAATTCGGATTATGATGTTGACGGTTCAAGCCGCTTCTTGGCCGGCATTCCGCATTATTCCAGCTTCACCTGGTCTGATGCATATCGCTGGCGTTTCTGGCAGGGCGAAAACAACAGCAATTTCGATTCGAATAAAGAAATTGTCTTCACGGAATACAGCATCCAGAAGGGCAAGCATTACCGCCTTGCTATTTCCTGGTTGACTTCTGGTGAATATGCCTTGGCAAACAAGAATGTGGCTCAGGATATCGACTTGAGCGTCTGGCAGAATGGTACCCGTATCAAGAATTCTGCATCGGCCAAGAACCCGTACGAACTTGTTGACTTCGTGGCTCCGGAAGCAGGATCTATTGAAGTCCGCATCAAGCGTTTTGCTAACCGTTCTACAAGCGAAAAGGTCATTCTCGGCTACGCTTTCGTGAAGGTTGACTAAGCTTGTTCTCTTTTCGTTTTGAACAGCGATAAAACCCAAAAGGCCCGGCGATTTTTTCGTCGGGTTTTTTATGCTTAATTATATATATTCATTCTATGATGTTTCGTTCTTCTCGTTTAGGCTTTTGGGGGAGTACTGCGCTGGTGGTCCTGTCGCTTGCGTTTTTGCCGTCGTCGGTTTTTGCAGCGGATCTTGTGAAGCAAAATATTGATACGACCGATGCCATGCGTACACTCGCTAATTACGATCGCGGATTCTACACGCCGCAGGTGTTGCATATAAAGCCCTCGGGCGGTAAGCCGATTGAAAAACCATATAGCAAGTTTTTGCACTTGCGCGCCGAAATTTCGGAATTCAGCAGTCGCGCGTGGCTTGGGATCGATACGACGGGCGGCAAGAAGGATACGACTTGGGGCAAGAGCCAAGACCTCACGGAAGATGCTTTGAATGTGCTACAACAGACGTTTGACAATATTCGCGCGAACAAGGGTTTTGTAATTGTGCGAATTTGTTATGACCCGTGGTATAATGGCCGGAGCAATGTTACGCCGGAGCACAAGTGGGTGTTGCGTCATGTGGAACAACTTGCGCCAGTGCTGTCGAAGAATACGGACGTAATTGTGGCTCTCGAAATGGGCATGCACGGCGCCTATGGCGAAATGCATTCCGACACAAGCATTACCTACGACCGCGTTGCCGAAGCGGCGAACTTGATGCTCCGCAGCACACCTCCCGAACTCAAGATCCTTACGCGCACGGGGAACTATTCGGCGAAGGTGCTCGGCTTTGACAACTGGGGCGTGGACTTCCATATTGATGGTGAAAAGTTTGCGGAGATTGCGAAAGCCAAAGGCGACACGATGTACCGCGTGGGAATGTTCAATGATGGCTATCTGGGAACGCAATACGATTACGGCACCTGGGGCGCAGACTGTAAGACGTCCATCTGCCGTGAAGAGGGTGTTGCCTGGCTTGAAAAGTACGGCATCAACACGCCATACGGTGGCGAAGCGCTTACTACGCCCAATGGCTACGAAGTCATCAATACGCCGGAGTTCCTCGCTTATGAGGGCTTCCGTACGCATACGAGCTATCTGAACATTCAATGGAACAACAACCTGATCGATAGCTGGAAGAAGTCGCATTTTAATGGGAAAGATTTTGAATATGACGGCACAAAAATTGACTCGCTTACAGGTTTCAAGTACATCAACGACCACCTGGGTTATCGTTTTGTGCTGCGCGAATCCTGGATTACGGATAAGGTCGGTGCCGATGGCGTTTTCAAGGCTAAGCTGCGCATCCAGAATGTGGGCTTCGGCAACCTGACGCGCAAGATGAAGGCTTCGCTATATGTTAACGGCTATCGTCAAGAGGGTATGCTGGATACTTTGGCCGTTATTACTTATGATGTTCCGCTTTCTGATTCTGTTGATTTTATGAAAGTGTATAGCCGCAAAATCGAAATAAAGGGGGCCGATACAGTGATGACTTTTGATGGGAATAATGAAATTGAATTTGAAGCGAACGTGCCAATTTTTAAGGAATGGAGAGGATGGCCCTTAGATATTTTCTTGCGTGTTTGTAGTGAAACTAATTCTAGCGATTGTATCCATTTTGCAAATGATTCGCTACGTGCAGGAGCTATATATGGAGGAATACGAATCGGAAGTTTTGTTGTAGATGATAGGGAACAGTCTATTGACCCGCGCTTTTCGCGAATAGGTGATGCTGAAAAACAAAATACGCCCTTTGTGCAACGTATCCGCAATAACATCGTTATTCACAATGGTGACAAACGATACCGCTTGAACGGTGCGGGAATCCAGTAATGTAGACCGTAACTTTCCGGACTTGTTTCTTGCGTCGTTCTGGGTATGCGGAGCGTACGAAGAATCCGAAGCATTGTAAAAAGAAAGACCGCAGCGGATTGCTGCGGTCTTTTAAACTTTCAAGAATCTAAGCGATTACTTGTTGGTCCAGCGCACGGAAGCCTTCTGGCTGCCCTGGCGGACGATCAGCGTGTAGGAACCGTTCGGGAGACCCTTGAGGTCGATCGCGTGGTTGCCCTTGCCGTAGACATCGGACATCTGCTTTACGCTTGCTCCGAGAGCATCGTAGATATCCACCTTCACGAGACCTGTGTTCTTGGTCGTGAAGTGGAGCATCGAGCCGTTCATGCTGGCCTGGAGGCTGTTTGCGACCTTGCGGACAGGCTTGACAGCGATCGAAGGATTGATGAACTCTTGGTATTCCTGCATGTTGACTGCCGAAGCGCTATCGCCGATGATGATGGTGATTCTTCTGTTGAGTTCTGCGTAAGTGTCGGTTTCCGGAGCGTTTGCGGTGACAACAATGATTGCGTTAGATGCGCCGGCGACGAATCCTGTGCCCTGCTTGGTGATGTATTCCGAAGTCGGCTTGCCATTGTAAGTGTAGGTGATCGGAGCCTTGCCGGTGAGGGTTGCATCTGGGAGGCCTTCGGTAGCGACGGCACCGATAGCGACCTTCTGGTTCTTGAACGAATTCGAGATTCGGGCTTCACCCTTCTTGTATTCGATTTCAAAGGTGTCCTGCATTGCGCGGAAGCCAGGAATTGCGGCTGCGGTAGCGACGACTTTTGCCTTTCCGAAATTCTTGAAGTGGAGCATCCAGACCTTCTCGTTCTTCTGGGCGTTGGAGCAGTTCTTGTTGGAGCATGTGGTCTTGCTGACATCAACAATTGTCGGATCGAGAGATGTAATCGTGAACTTGGAACCTTCGCTTGTCTTGTCATCCATCGTGAGGATGTAGTCGTTGGTTCCGTCGCCGTCAAAGTCGAGAGTTCTGCCGGTCGTTGATCCAGACTTGCAGCTGCCTGAGAATGAACAGGTGACGTCTTCGAGGTTCGGAATAGTTTGACCTGCTACCTGGGAGATCGTTACGACGGACTGGGAGCCGTCATTGCCAGTCAAGATGGAAAAACCGTAATCGCTGATGACGAGGTCGCTTCCGGAAACGGATACGACTTTTTCGTTGCTGGATGTATATGTACAGCCAGACTTGAGAACTCCAGAAATCTTGCCGTCGGTCTGCTTGGCTGTCGTTGCCTTGAAGGAGCAGCTGCCGCTCTTGCCCTTGACGAGAGAGTCTGCCCAAGCGCGGGCATTCTTGGTGAGGTAGCTTTTAACAATGTTGCCAGAAGTGGTGAGTGTTGCTGCGTCAAGATCAGCGGCCTTCACAAGAGCCTTGTTGCCTGCGAAAATTGCGGACTTTTCGCTCTTTTCGTCAACATGGCTGGTCTGCTGGCGAAGGCTCCAGTTGCAGTTCGGAATGTTGTTCTGGTCCATGAAATTTGTCCAGGCGCTTGTTGCACTGGAGTTCGGATCGCCATTACCGTCGGCGTTGGTCGTACCCCATTCGCTAATGAATACTGGATAGCCGGCGCTGAGAGCGCTAGTCACGTTTCCGCCGTAGCTGCCTTGAGAGTGGGTTGCCGCATAGAAGTGCAAAACGTATGCGATATTTGTAGAAGATATCGGATCTCTTGCACCCTGTTCCGGATGCTGAGACCAGTTCGGTGTACCGACAATGATCAGGTTCTGCGTATTGGCACGGATTGCGGGGCAGATTGTGCTTGCATAGCTCTTGACTGCGCCCCAGTCACCACCACTGCCATTGACCGGTTCGTTGTAGATTTCGTAAATGACGTTCGGAACGTCTTTATACTTTTCAGAGACCGTCTTGAAGAACTCTTTAGCTAAGGATGTTTCCTGGTGGGCTCTGTGGCTGTGCCAGTCGATGATGATATAGACGTCGTTTTCGATAGCAGCCTGAACCATGCGGTCGATCATAGACAACTGTCCAGAAGGGTTTTCCTTGTAGGATGATCCTGCATCGACCTTGTTCTTTGTGCCGCCATCGCTATCGTAGTATTCGATACCCATTGCATAACGGAACACGTCGATCTTAAAATTGTCAACGACCCACGAAATGACTGTAGGGTTATAATAGGAGTCGCCAGTTGCATCGGACCAGAAAAGGCTAACGCCGCGGAGCATCGCCTGTTGGTTGTTCTTTGCGCCGACGATCTTGTTTCCGCTTGTGTGGAGGGCACCATAATAAGAAACTGGGCCGACTTTCTTTGGTGTTGCTGTTGCGGCTCCGGCAGCGAATGCAGATACTGCTGCGCATGCCAAGAAGCCTGTCAGGAGCTTTGTCAATTTCATGAGTGTTTTCCTTTTGTTTTGACAAAAATTATCTAATTAAACTGAAGATAGTAAACATTTTAGCCTAATTTTTTGTTTACCATTGTAACACAAGGCTTTTTACGTCCTCTTCAGTTTTTACACCGTCACCCTGTTTATTCTGCCATTCCCGCTTGTGAGATGGAACGACAACTTATTAAATGTAATGTAGCTTTCTGCGCGCCAGAATGAAATAGCTGAATCGTAATAAAAAAGTTGCGTTTGTTTTTATGTGATAAAATATACAGAAGTTTTTTGTAATAAAAGTTGTATGTACTTTGACAGCGTCCAATATATTATATTAGGAAAGAAATGGTGGTTTGTTGACGACTATGTAAATTTTTTTTTCAAAGGGCTGTAGGTATAGCATTTTGAGAAAAAATAAAATATATTGTTGTCCAAATCACCCATTTTGGGTAAAACAGTTAAAAAAAGAGAGAGAATTATGAATAAGAAACTCACAATTGCATCGGCTCTTGTTGTTGCATCTGCTTCTTTTGCAGCACTTGATGACGGTGTTTTCCAGGTTTGGGTTGGTGCAGAAGGCAATCCCCAGGTTCACACGGGTCTTGACAATGGCTCCGAAACTTCTGGTTACTGGTGGTCCTATAACGATAAGAATGACGGCGGTAAGTCTGAAGTTCAGTGGCCGGTAAACCCGGGTAACGATTACGATGATAAAGCTCTTGACCCGATTGTCGAACACTGCAAGGGCATTTGCGGTACTGCTGTCCTCGACAAGGCTGAGTTGAGCTATCAGCCGTTCGTTGGTATCGGCTTCAACATCGCTGGCCAGAAGGATGGCAAAGGTGATCCGGAACCGGCTGACGCAACTTCTTGGGGTGGTGTCTGCATTTCTTATACTTCTGATGCAAATCCGTCTCTCGAACTCGGTCTCGGTGACTTCGATGCTGACATCGAATACGCTAACCCGTCAGTAGGTCTCTCCAAGGCTTCTTCTGTCCAGGTGAAGTCTCTCGCTTGGTCTGACTTTAAGATGCCGTCCTGGTACAAGGGATCTACAAAGATTACCGGTCCGGAAGCTGCAAAGCGTCTCGTCTCTGTGAAGTTCAAGATCCAGACTTCCGATGGTAGCTACAAGTTCAACATCTCTGCAGTTGGCCCGTACACTGAAACTTGCCCGAGCAACAGCATCAAGGCTGTTCGTAGCGCATCCTCTGCAAAGGCTATCCTTTCTGGCCGTTCTCTCTCCATCGCTGGCATCAAGTCTGCTGCCACTGCTGAAGTCTTGAACCTCCAGGGTCAGGTTGTTGCTAAGGGTTCTGTCGACGCTTCCTCTTCTCTCAACCTCGCTTCTCTCGATGCAGGTGTCTACATGGTTCGCGTTGCTGGCAAGTCCGTCAACTTCACCAACAAGATCGTGTTGAAGTAATTCAGAATTCGCAAGAATTTCAGAAAAGGGTCGCGCAAGCGGCCCTTTTCGTTTTGCCTAAAATTGTTTTTGCTCACAGGTAAAATTCATTTTTACTTTCATTTTTTCGCTAATAGCTATATTTATATATATTACATTCGCATTTACCAATCCTGCTTTAAGAGGCTTTTATGATTTGCAAGAAATTCCTGTTGTCCGCCTTGGTCGGCTCGGCTTTTTTACTGGGCGCCTGCGGCGACGATAATCCGAATTCACCTGACAATCCGACGCCAAGTTCCGCGTTGACTCCGCTTCCAACAAGTTCTTCTGCTATTGATCCGGGGCCGACATCTTCGCCCACTCCGACTAGCTCGACTCCTGCTCCCGCTAGCTCCGCTGTTGCACCGGTCGTGTATCCGCAGCTCGCTCCTGCAGCGAACCCGACTGTTGCTATGACTCATTATCTGAATTGGAGAAGTTTCCATTACACGACTGAAGAACAGGAAATGGCTATCTATCCGTCTCTTGCTGTAGAATTCAGTAATGTGTTCCCTGCGGCTTATGTTTATGATCCTGTCAATAACCCGCTGGGCGGTGTTGGCCGAGTTATCTGGCAAAATCAGGCTAACGGTTATTATAGGGATTACTGCTACGTAGAAGATGCGGCTGATGCCGGTTGGAGAGCCCGAGCCTGTACGGTGTCTGAAGGCATTGGATACGGCATGCTTTTGGCTTACTTTAATCAGGATGATGAAACTTTCCGCCGTTTGTGGAACTATACGAGGGGCTTTAGAGTATGGGTCAACAGAAGGCTTATGCCGTGGATTACTGAGTCCTTCTTCTGGAGGGAAGTTGATAATTCCAGCGCCACGGACGCCGATGAAGATATTGCGACGGCCTTGATCCTTATGTATTACAGGACTGGCCAGGATATGTACTTGCAAGATGCTTTGAATTTTGTAAGCGCTATTTGGGATCTGGAAGTCAATCCGACGACCTTGCTCCTTTATTCTGGGGATGAAGGCATATGGAAGAAAGCAAATCCGACTTACAACCTGAGTTACTTCTCTCCTGTAGCCCTTAGACTCTTTGCGATGGTGGACCCGTCTCATGATTGGATGGGCGTTTTGAATGCGATGTATACGTACATGCAGAATGTTCAGGCTATGGGTACAGGCGTGTTCCCGGATTGGAGTGATGCTACGGGCAATGCTGTGAATCCGCCCAATGAATCAGCCGGCAAAAACGAAAAAACTTACACCTGGTATACGTTCAATAAGGAATCTGTGCGTATCCCGTGGAGAATTGCCTGGGATTACTATTGGTTCCAGGATCCGCGTGCGGCGACAATCCTGACTCAGCTGAACCAGTTTATCTCGACCAGGGCGAAAAACAATCCGGATGACGCCGCCCTTTCTGTCTATTACTCATGGAATCTGGCGATTGGTCCTGACAACACTAAAGGTACTATTGTGCCGAGCCATTGGTATGGTGCGTGGTGCGTTACTGGTATTGTTGACAACCCGACATGGCTTAGCCTTTGCACGAATGGTGTGAATGCAAAGACGCTTTCGAACACCGGTAGCAGCTATTTCCCGGATATCTTGCTCTCGATGTATTCTGCCTTGCTGAACGGTTTGTTCATTCGTCCGTTCTAATGAGTGGAAGTTTCGAATTGCTTTAAGTTATCATGCCCGCACGTTGTGCGGGCTTTTCCTTTTTATAGGTGTCTTTTTTTGTATATTCTTTGCGTATGAAAGAAAAGAATGCGAAATCCAAGACTGCAAAGGTTAAGTCTAAGTCAAAGAATGCGGCGAGTGCTGAAAATGTCGCTTTGGTGAAAGAAAATGCGCCGGATACAGCGCTTGTGGTGCCTACAGATAGCTTGAATGCGTCTGGTGTTTTGGATGCTGTAGACAGTTCGAACGCAGTCGGTGATGCAGGGCCTGTTGACGGAGATTCCGCGGGAATGCCTGTGCTCCCGACAGCGGAACAGCTCGGGATTACAATTACTGCGGGGAATGCGGCAAGTGCCGGGAATGCTGCTGGAAATGCGCCGCTCTCGGCGACAGTGGGCGATACGATCAATTTCCCGGTGACGGTTTCGTGGAGCGTGAACGGGAGCGCGATTCTCGTGGTGCCGACGAGTTCTGCGAATGCGAAGGGCATTTTGCAGTTGGGCGTGTCACAGGAATCTAGCCGCTCGGTAAAGGACGGCAAGGAAATGGCACAGATCACGTTCAACTACAAGCTTGTGATGCAGGATACGGGCAACTTGAACATCCCTGCCATGCGTTTTGAAATCCCGACGCCGATGGGTCAGTCGCTCGATTTGCGTAGCGAGAGTGTGCCAATACGTGTTGATGCGCCGTTCAATGCGATGCCGTTTATTGCAGGCGCTGTAGTTGGTGCTTGTGTACTGCTTGCGGCGTTGTGGCGCATGCGCAAGCGCGCTAATGTGCGAGCAGCGACTGCTGCGAAGAATGCATTTGAAAATGCTCTGCGCGAGAAGATGGTGGTCTTGAAGCAGCGAGTGATGGTTGCCGACAGCCGCGAATGGCTCTTGGAGCTTGAAGGAATCTGCAAGGAATATGCCTTTGAAAAGTTCGGAGCTGCCGAAGGAACTGCCTCCGCTTCTGCCGTGAACTTGGATGCTCTCGTGGCTGATGGTAAACTTGACGGCTGGAAGCCCTTGCTTGAGGAATTTGCACACGCTCGCTACGGTGGTGGCAAGCGCGACAGCTTCGAGAATAAGGAAACCTGGAAACTCGCTATGACGCTCATGGGCGTGAAAGAAGACGATTAGGGTTTAGACGACAAATGCGTAAGGCGAGTGAAGCGTGACTGCTTGCAGGACCATTTCCGAGCCTAGCATTTGGTACTTGTACAAAGAACGGCTCTCCGAGCCTACAGATTAGAGACGAGAGAAGCGGCTTTGCCGCAGTGTTTAGTGGTTGGTGGTTAGGGAAGTGTAACCCT
>JAEEGG010026893.1_pt1 | contig 10946 bp, 9 predicted proteins | sample 9134161 | NCBI WGS metagenome assembly JAEEGG01 (sample SAMN16246543, study PRJNA631951) | gut metagenome | biome: gut microbiome; feature: rumen; material: CR-attached | host: Bos | place: Iran: Karaj | collected 2018-10
TTCAACCAGACGGCACAGCAGGTGGCCCGTGACCTCTATCCCAATATGGTTACTCTGGAATCCTGTCAGAAGCGGTTTGCCAGATTCCTGCGAATACTGATCGAAAACCCCGATGGCGGAGCCGTATTCTTTCACTGCACACAGGGTAAGGACCGCACAGGTATGGCATCGGCCTACATTCTGGCGGCTCTCGGGGTGGACAGGGAGACGATTATTGCCGATTTTGACGCAACGAATGCGGTCTATGCCAAGGATGTAAAGCGTCTGTCGCGTCGTGTGCGTTTCTGGGGCGGCCGCGAGGATGAACTTAGTGTTGTCCAGGCGTTCATCGGTGCCAATACCGGCAACTTCATCAAGACCTTGGACCTGATAGACACTCAGTACGGCTCAATGCAAAACTACCTCCAAGGTCCGCTTGGCCTCTCTGACACCGACATCGCCACCCTCCGTGAAAGATATTTGATTTAAAATGACGCATTGTTAAACGACCCCTTTGCGTCACTTTTTAGGATATTGTAATTATGGACTACGAGAAGATAAATCTTGAAGAGTATGTAAAGACCGGTGAGGGCGGTCAGGGCGTGGCTTATACCCACAAGACCGAAAAGCGCCTTGCCAAGTTGTACAACCCCGGTTTTGAGGCAGATGTAGCCGTGGAGGAGTTTGGTGCCGCGCAGGCCATGTATGATCTGGGAGTCCCCACGCCCCGTCCCTACAGGCTGGTAACCGATGGCGAGAGGGTAGGTGCCGAGTATGAGCTGATAGAAGGCAAGCGCTCGTTTGCGCGTATCATATCGCAGGAGCCCGACAGGATGGAAGAGGTGAGCCTAACCTTTGCCCGCGTGGCCCGCGAGCTTCATGCCGTCAAGGCCGATACCTCCAGGCTGCCCTCCATGAAAAAGAGAATGCAGGATTTCTATCACAAGGATGGTGTTGTGCCTGTATTTCTAAGAGACAAGGTGCTGCCTATTCTGGATACCATTCCTGATACTCCCTATTGTCTGCATGGTGACATGCAGATAGGTAATATCATTACCGACGGACGCCGTAACCTGTGGATTGATATCGGACAGGCCGCATACGGTGATCCCCAGTGGGACATTAGTCTGTGCTGGCGTATCAGTCAGATTGCAGACCCGGCGCGTACAGACCAGCTATTCCATCTTACACCTGAGCAGATGCAGCAGCACTGGAATATCTTTGGTCCGGCCTATTATGGAATCGCTCCAAAGGAGATTGGAACGATAATACGCAAACTCCTGCCTTTTGCCGCCATCAAATCGGCCTACATGTACTACCTGACATTTCATCAGCCAATGGCCGACGATATTGCTCACCGCCTGTCGGACTCAATGCTAATTTAATCTGACGCAAAGGGGTCACTTTGGATGAACCGGGCGGATGACGCGGCCAACGGATCGAACCAGAGCGGAGACTTTTATCTCATTTGATTTAAAGTACAGCTGCCAGGCCATTTCGGAACTTGAAGGGCCAAGTGAAGCGGACCAATAGTATGCGGATGTGTCGGAGTATAGTAAACGGGTATCGAGTCTCATTCCTGTAATGGGCAGAAAGATGGATCTGCCGTTAGTACCGGTAACCTTGTAACCCGAAACACCATTCAATGTGGTCCATTCCCACTTGCATTTGTCAACCAGTTCCTGGAACTCGTCTTTTGTGGGCATTCGCCAGCCGCCACCCCATAGTCTGTGGGCTGCATCATCATACTGATCCAGTACGGTTCTGCTGTTCTTATTGTATTTCCTGAATTCGCGGTCAAAATAATTGCTCTCATAGGTCTTCTTGGCCTGGATCTCTCCCCAGGCATAGTAGCTACCGCATTCATAGGGCTCACCCGCGCCGATGTTGCATGCAGCCCATTTGACACTGAGTCCCAGATCTACAGCCTTTCTGGTCGGGCTTTTTGCCGTTATGATGATGGAGTCCCTGCTTTTGATTGAGTACTCTCCTTTATTGATGAAGGTCTCAACGTGGCTTGTTGATTTGCGTGTCTGACCGATGGCACCATCGGCCAGAATATAATAGTAGGTGTCATCCTGCCCCATATACTGATAAACACTTCCGTCAGTATCATCCACAACCACATCCATAGTACCGAAGAACGGATCCGGCTGGTTGTATTCGGGAGAGTATATGCAAAAGTCCTGGTCCGGCACAAAAGCCGTCTTGTGCCATTCAAGCACCTTGTCAGGATACAGGTCGGCCAGCATATAATACTCGTTCTTATACTCAGCCCAGGTGACCAGTTCCTGACCGGGACTCGCTTTCCAATACTTACAGTCAAATGGGCATTTCTCCATGTATATCTCCGTGCGGGGTGATTCGGACATCAACCTGAGGGTAAAATCACCTATCCTGCCTCCTGCCCATCGGGACGCGGGGGTGAGCCAATATACGAAATCAAACTTGGACCAATTGGTAAAACTGGTACGGTAACGGTAAGTATGGTGTACCGTATTGACTCCTTCACTAAAGGATGCAGTAAAGAAATAACCGTAAGCATAGTAAGCAAAACTGTCCCGCTTTTCACTATAAACCATATTGCCGCCGTCAAAGAATAACCCATCCTCCTCACTATAGTTGATAATAGTTTCACCTTTATAGTGGATGGTGTCGCCGTAACCTTTCCATTCATTGAGGTCCAACGGTTTGAAATCCTGCACCTTGCGATAGTCTTTCTGTACCACCATATTGCTGTGGGGCAGGGAGTTGCCGTTCATGCTGACAGAGAAATCCTTAATGAAAGGATGTACTCCGTCATGATTGAAGGGTTCCGGGTTCCAGTCGCCGGGAGGAGCGGCCTCAAACGCCATCGTTATGGTCTTTGGTGCCTTGGGGTTGAAGAACTCGTAGTAAACATCTACCGTGGCGTAATCGTCATCGCCTATTGTAATGGTCAGAATCTCCTTCAGGATGGAGATATCGGTCTCCTTGACGGGCACAAGCGTGCTGCCGTTTACATAGAATGCACCGTCATTTGCTTTAAGTTCAAGGACCATGAGTAAGGCAATCAGCGACAGGAACAGATGTTTAAGGCTCTTTTTCTGCATATTGGTTTTTTTATTGGAACAACAGGGACAAAGTCATATACTGCAAATATACGACTATGTTTCATAGTTGGCAAGAAAACCTCAGTTTTTGCGTCATTTCAGTTTGTGGAGAATCAGTGAACTGTTTTCGTGCTCTGCCAACTGTTCCATCATTTCCAGATCTGATAGCGGGATTTTATCGGCTGCTTGGTCCAGAATGAATCGGGCGCCGTCAGGGGTGGCCTTGCTTATTATGGTGTTGCCGGTTACTCCCACAATGTCAAAGCGGTTGGCTATGGTGTTGGCCGTGCTTGAATCCAGTCTGTAGAGAGTGCACTCTTTTTTGGATTTGTCATACAAATAGTAAAGGTAAGCTGAAATCATACGGTCATCAGAAACCTCATATGTCTTGATTATGAAACAGTCCTCAGTTTCAGCGGTGAAATGGGGTCGGGAAAGCAGTAACTCATCGGCGTGGATTATATCATCCAGATTCTCATCGGCAGGTTTGATAAAGTCAAACAGTCCGCATGTCTCATAATCGCTGCCTTCAATCCTGTAGATGGTATTGTCAAATATGCGCAGATGGAAGAAAGAATTGAGATCGGGGTCCGAAAAATGCGGGCAGGTTCCGATGCCGCCTCCGCCGGAACTCAAGGTCTCATCTTTAATATTCCTGGATGGTAAAAGGGGTATCAAAGTGCCGTCATCCTGAATCTCGGCAATATCATCGGCCACATTGTTGGGCATAAGCATGTGGGCATACAGTTTGCCGTTGCAGGACTGGATTCCCCAAACCGAAGCCTGATCCACTGTTACCGATGAGACGAACGTTCCGTCATATTTGAATCTTTTTATCGTCCTGAACGCATCAACTATAACTACTTCCTTTCTCCTGGTGTCCAGACACCACGCGTCCAGGTTAACGTACTCGTTGCGGGCGCGTCCGATACGGCTTATATTGTTGAGATAGTTTCCGTTCATGTCAAAGACCGATATCACCTCCCGGGGATTATATTCCTGACTGGAACTTGAATTGTGCGATATGAACAGCTTGCCGTCATCGGCTATAACCTTCTCAATATCCACAACGGTAGCCTCAATCCTGCTCTCATCAAGCATGATGTAGGTGCGCTCCACCTCCGGGGAGTCAAGGAACATCCTGCTCTCAGATTGCCGTACCGGAATGAACTGTGTGCTGTTTTTGTTGCCGCAAGAGATGAGTGCAAGCAATGCGGTGATAAGGATTACTGGATTTCTCATAATTAAGGAGTTATGGACAGATTAATTGTTTGCGAATGTATGAATATTATTGTTGACCGCAAACCGATTAACAGTTTTTGTGCCAAAAAACGACGCATTAGGAAATGACCCCTTGCGTCATATCATTCGCTCTTGATTACATCGGCCGGATTCTGTCGGGCGGTCGTTAGCACGCGGTTCAGCACGGTGGCAATGATCACCGTTGCCGTAAAGGCAAACACACAAGCGTATATCCACCAACTGATATCAGCCTTGCATAGGAAATGCTGCTGCCATCGGTCTATAACCATATATCCTATAATGAATGCAAGGGACGATGCCAGGGCAAGGATTATACCATAGTCACGGGCAAATATGGACAGTATGTCACGGACCTTTGCTCCATGTACCTTGCGCAGGGCAATCTCGCGTTTCTTCTCCTGACAGGTCAATGCTACTGTGGAGTATATGCCGGCCAGCGATATGAGCATGCAGAGTATCCCCAGGATCTCAATTATCAGTGAGAGATGGCGGTCTTTGGTGAGTTTCTCATAGAAATAATCCTCGGAATAATTGAGTTCGTATGAAAGTCCGGTGGGCTCCATTATTTCATTGATCCTGTTGCTGAGCTCTTTCCTTTTTCCCGGTTGGTATGTGATGCTGACATGGGTTTCGGACCATTGGCCTCCCATCTGCCCCAACAGCTTGCGGTTATTTTGGGCACATAGGATATAACTCTCCGGTTCCTTGTTGAAATCAGTCAGATACAGGTCACTGACTACGGCTACTACCTGGAATATGTTTGTTACTTCAGCATATTCTCCTCCTGTGATTGTAGGTTGTCCGTCCACCCACTCAAATCTTGATGGTGTCCGATACCCTCTTCTGATAGTCAGGGTGGGCCCTTGGGTTATATCCCCAAGCCCCAGTTCACGCTGGAGATTCCTGGTAATTACAATCTCATCGTCCCTGAGAGGCCTGTCGGTCGGTATTGCTCCGTCAAGCACATTCAGGGAGAACAGTTTAAGCAGGGAGGTGTCAATAATGCCAGCTATGTTGGTCCTTATGTTGTCATCGCCGTTAATCCAGGTCCCACGGTGTTTCCAGATCATATCGACTGACCCATAGATATCACAAAATCCACCTATATTGGTGTAAACGCCCTCTACAAACGGCAGACTGTTCAGTCGGGACGTGATACCGAACTGTCCGTCTATGCGGTTAATAAAGGTCGATGGGCTCTCGATATCCGGCATGCGTTCATCTATGGGCGAATAACTCATGCGCCCTTGAAGACCATTCATGTCCTTATGATCGGGATTTGTGATGGTAAGAACTGCCATATCGTTTATCCTGATTCCCCAGTTGTTGTTTCTAAGGAACCTGAACTGATGGAGCATGCAGATAATGACAAACAGAAACAGAATACTGACAAACAGCTGGATTCCTATGCTTATGTTACGGAACCTCTTGCTGGTTTTACGGATGATGGAACTCTGAATTGTCCTGTTCCTGACTATACCCACCGATATAATGCTTATAAATACTGAAACGGCAAATGCAATGATTATGACCGATAAACCGCCCCAAAGCACATAACCTCCGGTCATGTCGGCATCAGCCATATCACGGAACCTGTCTTTAAGCAGGATTATTGCAAGATATCCCAGAAGTGATGCTGTACCCAGTATGATACCGGACTCTGTTGCCATCATCTTTAGTATCGAACTGCCGTTTGCACCATGAACTATCCTGAGCGCCATCTCATGTTCCCTGTTTCTTGTCCTGTTAAGGCTGAACAGCAGGAAATTCACCAGACTGCAAAGAGTGAGCAGAAGGCTGGCCCAGGCAAACAGTCTGGCATGCTTGTAGCCTATGTACATCTGGCCGGCCGCTTCCTGCTTGTGAACATCACTTATTGGCAGCAATTCATATTTGGGAGCGTCAAGATAATATCGGCTCCCATCTATTACCTTGCTTAATGAGTCCGAAAGCCATTTGGTATCAGTGCCTTTGTGAATCTTGAAGAATCCATTGGGGTATCTGTCCTCATGGGAATAAGAAACCGGGACCATTGTAATTGCTAACGGAGCGTTTTCATCCTGGTCCGGCATTACGGCGATTACCCCTGGTGTGATTTCAGGAAAGATATGCATGCACAATATGTCAAAACTCAGACATGATGGTCCTTGGAAAGGTGCGATGACCGCACATACGGTTTTCCCATAGCACTCTTTTCCTATTGCGTTACCATCGGGAAACAGCCTTTTTGAATAGTCTTGGGACAGGGCTACGTAGTTGGTGTCTTGCCGGAACATCCGGTTTCCTTGGAGCAGACTGAAATCAAAGAAACTGAAAAATGCGGTATCGGCAATCAGTTCCTTTACCTTATCATGATTCCTTATATTCCATTTGGTGTATGATTCAACCTGACTGAATTCAAGTAACGGGGATAATAATTCCGGACTGAATTTTTCTATGGAAGTGTTACTTGAGTAGGGAGAGTGTTCAAGTAAAGTGAAAATCCGGTCCGAATCTTTGTGAAAGTTGTCAAATGACTCTTCAAAAAGAATCCACAGCGCGGAAAAACTGAGGCAAACAAGTCCGGCTGCCATACCGATGCAGCAAACGGCATTCTGCAATGCGTATTTCCTGATGTTACGCAGGGCAATGGTTATGTAATGTCTGAACATAGGACTATATGTTTTCCATAAAAATAGCATCACCGCGCACCATCCTCCAAGAAAAAAATCCAAAAACGCACTTTTTTGCCCAAAAGTGTCCAATTTTTGGACAGTGACGCAAAGGGGTCGTTTCGTTTTGCGTCACTTTTAGTAATTTTGTGGTATGGAAAGAACACTTGTAATACTTAAGCCCTGCACTGTGCAGCGCGGGCTGATTGGTGAGGTAATATCACGGTTTGAAAGACGCGGCCTCAAGCTTGTGGCCATGAAGATGCAGCAACTTGATGCCGATATCCTGCGCCGTCATTATGCGCACATGGTGGAGAAACCTTTTTATCCTATAATAGAGAAGTCGATGATGGCTGCACCTGTGGTACTCTGCTGCTGGGAGGGCATCGATGCCGTAAACGTAGTACGCGAGATGGCCGGCGCCACCAACGGCCGAAAGGCAATGCCCGGCACCGTGCGTGGTGACCTGTGCGTAAGTCATCAGGAGAACATCATCCACGCATCGGACTCACTGGAGACCGCCCAAGCGGAGCTGGCCCGATTCTTCACTCCTGCAGACTACTGCGACTACCCGTCACCCCTGCTGGACTACCTCTACGCCCAAGACGAATTCTAAAACAGTACAATTGGGGTCAGGCCCCTTTTGTACCGGTGATTTGGCCGATATGGTGGGTGTAAAACGGCGTGCCGAGCGGTATCCCATGGACAATACCTATGGCGGTATCTACAGCCCGGATATTACCTTTTTCCGTGCCACAAAAGATGAAGGTTATGCGTTGCTGGACGAGCCGTTCCGGGCTGCGGTAATATCGGTAGCATCATTGAATTACAACCCCAAGCACGGGCACAACCAGCTTGATAACGGCAATATCCCGGAGAGTGACAAGCCAATCCTGAAAGAGAAAATACGCACTATCCTAAGGATTGGTGCGCTCAAGAACCACGATAGCCTTGTGCTGGGCGCATTGGGTTGTGGAGCGTTCTGTACACCGCCCGCCCAGATGGCTCGCCTTTTCCATCAGGTGCTTGACGAAAATGAGTTTCAGGGCAGGTTCAGTAAGATTGTATTTGCAATCATAGATTCACCTTCCAGCAACAACTTCCAGCCCTTCCTGAAAGAGTTTGTGTAATTACAGTATCTGGGCAGTGTGGTTCTTGGTGTCCACCTTCTCTATAACGCGGGTGCAGATACCGTTCTCGTCGAATATGTAGGTTTTGCGCAGGGTGCCCATCGTGACCTTACCGTAGTTTTTCTTCTCGCCCCAGGCTCCCAGTTGCTCCAGAATTGCGTGGTCGGGGTCTGACAGGAGCGGGAAGGGTAGTTCATACTTCTGCGCAAACTTAATATGACTCTGTATTGAGTCTCGGCTTATTCCGAATATCTGATAACCCTGCGCCAGGAATGTGTGGTAGTTGTCCCGGATGTTGCAGGCTTCGGCCGTACATCCCGGTGTGCTATCCTTGGGATATACGTAAATTACAGTCTTCTTGCCAATAAGGTCACTTGATGAATACTCCCGGCCGTCATGGGCCATAGCCTTGAATTGCGGCATCTTGTCTCCTGCTTGTATCATAGTTGTATTATTTAAATGGAGAGTACGGATAGTACGTTTATGAGTTCCTCGCCAATAGGCTTGTCTTTCTTTACGGCCTGGGCTATTGGGATGTTGACCATCTTGTCGTTCACCACACCAATCATGATGTTGCGCTGTCCCTCCTTCAGGGCTTCGATGGCTGCTACACCCATACGGCTGGCCAGGATACGGTCCAGGGCGCTGGGGCGGCCTCCGCGCTGAACGTAGCCTAAAATCGATACGCGGACATCAAACTGCGGATACTCGTTGTGCATACGCTCGGCGTAATGCATTGCACCTCCGTCGGCCTCCGATACAATAACGATCGAGCTGCGTTTGGACTTGCGGATGCCGCGCTCAATGTATGCAGCCAGCTGGTCGATATCGGTAAACTTCTCGGGGATGATTGCGGCCTCGGCTCCGGCTGCTATTGCGCTGTTCATGGCCAGGAATCCTGCATCGCGCCCCATTACCTCTATAAAGAATATGCGGTTGTGCGAGTTTGCGGTGTCGTGAATCTTATCCACGCACTCCACGATGGTGTTGAGCGCCGTGTCATATCCGATGGTGTTATCGGTTCCGTACAGGTCATTATCGATGGTTCCGGGCAGGCCGATAACCGGGATGTCGTATTCGGCCGACAACTCCTGTGCGCCGGAGAGCGATCCGTTACCACCTATTACTATAAGGGCGTCAATTCCGAACTTCTTTATGGTCTCAAACGCCTGGGCACGGCCCTCGGCCGTAAGGAACCTCTTGCTGCGGGCTGTGCGCAGGATTGTGCCGCCCTCAAAGATTATGCCCGATACGCTCTCGGTGGTGAACTCCTTGACCTCGCCGTCAATCAGGCCCTCCCAGCCGCGATAGATACCGTAAACCTTCCAGCCTGCAAATATTGCCGAGCGCGTGACCGCACGGATTGCAGCGTTCATACCCGGGGCATCGCCGCCCGATGTCAGCACACCTATACTGTTAATCTTAGCCATAACTTCCAATTTTGCAGCAAAGTTAGCAAAATGATACAATTGGGGACAGTCCCCTTTTGTACTATTTTGGCGAAATGATACAAAAGGGGACTGTCCCCAATTGTATCATTTTCAAAAAAAAACTGCAAAATGTTTGGAGGTTATTACAAAATGTAGTTTATTTGCAGCAGAGATTAGTTTGAAACTTGACAAAACCAGCTATATGAAAAAACTTACCGATAAGGAAATTGCAATCATGAACGTGCTCTGGGACGGAGAGCCCATGTCCATGCGTGACATTCTGGAGCGCCTGCCCGAGCCGCAGCCGCACTTCAATACGGTGGCCACATTTGTGCGCCGTCTGGAGAGCAGCGGCATGATAACCCACAGGGAACTGGGTGCCAGGTTCTTCCTTTATGAGCCGGCCGTGAGCCGCGAGAAATACGCCGAGATGGTCAACAAGGAGAGCGTCAATAAGTTTTTCGGCGGATCATACATGGAGTTCATCTCCTGTCTGGTAGAGCAGCAGGAGGTCAGCGTGGAAGAGCTCAAGGAGCTTATCAAAATGGTAGAAAAGAAGAAGTAATATGGGTAGCATAGTCCTTTATATAATAGAGTGGGCGTTTGCCCTGCTGGTGCTGATAGCCATTTACAAGGCGGCCTTCAGCGGAACCACTCTGCACCGATTCAACCGGTTTTACCTGCTGGGAGCCACGTTGCTCTCGGCTCTTCTTCCCCTTGTGCACGTGACTATTTCTGACAGTACCCCCGTGGCAGCCGGCCTCTCGATAGAGGAGACCTATTTTGCCCGGGAACTGTCAGGGACATTCACGTTTGCAAGTGAGCCCATATCCATACTGGCCGATGAAACTACTGATATCCAGCAGCCCGAACGCAAAACCAGCCTCTGGGCGGTAATGCTCATCGGTACATATTCAATCTATGTGCTGACCCTTATAATAGGATGGACGCGCGGAATTATAAGAGCCCGCAAGTTCCTGCACGGCAAGCCCCGCCGCCGTCTGAGCCGCACTGTCTGGCTGGTCACCCACAGCGAGCAGTACGGCCCGTTCAGCTGGATGAACTACATAGTGATATCGGACTCCGAGAACGGATTCGCCCGTCGCGCCAGCCTGCGTCACGAGTACTCGCACGTAAAACTCTTACACTCGATAGACCTTGTTGTATTGCTGGCCTGCACCATAGTAAACCCCGTGTGCTGGCTGGTACTCCAGGAGATAAAGATAGTCCACGAATATGAGGCCGATGACGAAGTAATCAACCGTTACGGCATCCAGGAACAGGACTATCAGAGACTTTTACTGATAAAAGCTGTCGGCGCAGAGGCCTATGCGCTTGCCAGCTCCTTTAACCTTAACATTAAAAAGCGAATCATTATGATGAACAAGAACAAAACCCGGA
>JAEEGG010026894.1_pt1 | contig 10946 bp, 9 predicted proteins | sample 9134161 | NCBI WGS metagenome assembly JAEEGG01 (sample SAMN16246543, study PRJNA631951) | gut metagenome | biome: gut microbiome; feature: rumen; material: CR-attached | host: Bos | place: Iran: Karaj | collected 2018-10
TCCTAATAATTTAATAATGTTATACTTCTTGTTATTTCGAACCATTTGAATTCATCGAGTTCACCTATATAACAAACGTAAAGAGGAAAAGGTGACGTGGGCATGCAAAAAAAAATGGAAAGAAATTGGGTTGATGTATATGTATGGTTATGCTTGGTCAAAGGGGAGTCGGTAGGTGCAGCCTTCCTTCCAACGGGAACAGCCATAGGCAGTTTTGCCCTTGATGATGTGACCTTCGTGGCAGAGGGGACAGGGCATGCCAATGACTTCGTCTGGGTTGTGTTCGGCTTTCACTTCCTCTGTGGACTTAGGTTTCTGAGATTGGGCGTTACGAGACTTTGAACTTCGCCCAGCACGTGAGTTGGGTTGGAAACCTGCAGGGACATTGGAAGGTGCGACTTTCTTCGCCTTCTTTTTCAGGTCTTCTTCGGTCGTGACAGCCACTTGGCGGTTTGATTTGTCGTTACGCACCTGATTGATGATGTCGGTGACCATCTGTTTGAGTTCTGCGATGAAGGTTTGGGCATCGTACTGGTGACGTTCGATTTCACGAAGCTTCTTCTCCCAGATGCCTGTGAGTTCGGCACTTTTGAGGAGTTCTTCGTGGATGATGCCGATGAGTTCCACACCTGTAGGAGTGGCGACCAAGCTTTTGCGATCCTTGCGGATGTAGCGACGTTTGAAGAGGGTTTCGATGATGGCGGCACGAGTAGAAGGACGACCAATGCCGTTTTCCTTCATGGCATCACGAAGTTCTTCATTGTCAACAAATTTTCCAGCCGTTTCCATCGCACGAAGCAATGTGGCCTCTGTGTAAGGTTTGGGTGGTTGTGTCCACTTCTCAGTAAGCGAGGGGATATGGGGTCCACTCTCGCCTTTGGTGAAGATAGGCAAGGAACGGTCATCGTCTGTCAAATTCTCTTCATCCTCTGCACTTTCCGCTGAATTTTTCTTGTAGATGACTTTCCAACCTTCATCCAGAATCGTGCGACCACTGGTACGGAAGAGAACGGAAGCAACTTCTCCAAAGACTGTTGTGGTCTCAAACTTGCAATCGGGATAGAAGACGGCAATGAAGGCACGAGTGACGAGGTCATAGACCCGACGCTCCATGTCCGTAAGGCTGATGGCAGGCACGCCTGTAGGGATAATGGCATGGTGATCAGTCACTTTGGAAGAATCAAAAACCTTCTTTGATTTGAGAAGCGGTTTTCCTTCGAGCGGCTGTGTGAACTGCTCATAGCCCTTCAAACCTCGAAGGGTTTGGGGACATTTGGCATAGATGTCATCGCTCAAGAAGGTGGTATCGACACGTGGATAGGTGGTGAATTTCTTCTCGTAGAGGCCCTGAATGAGCTGCAAAGTCTGTTCGGCCGAGTAGCCAAACTTACGGTTACAATCCACCTGCAAAGAGGTCAAATCGTAGAGACGGGGAGGAGCTTCCGTACCTTTCTTCTTCTGGATATCCTTCACGGTAAAAGGTTGCCCTTCAATCGATTGCAGCACTTCCCTACCCTCTTCTTCTGTTGCGTATTCTATCTGTTTGTAGATCGGTCCTTTGCTCTTGATGGTCTTGCCCTGCTCAGCTGCCGCTTTCACTTCGGCAGCATCTTCTGCTTCAGCCTCTTCATCATGGGCGATGGCTGTAAATTTGGTATCACGATAGAGCGTAGAGAGCACCCAACTCTGCTTAGGTACGAAACTCTCGATTTCCTGTTGGCGACGCACAATCAGCGCCAAAGTGGGTGTCTGCACTCGTCCAATGGAGAGCACCTGCTTCTGTTGTCCGTATTTGAGGGTGTAGAGGCGAGTGGCGTTCATGCCCAAAGTCCAGTCGCCGATGGCTCTGCAAAGCCCCGCCTCATAGAGCGACTGGTATTCTATTTGGTCTTTCAGGCTGTTGAAACCCTCGCGAATGGCCTCCTCAGTCAGCGAAGAAATCCAGAGTCGCTTGACTGGACATTTCGCCCCAGCCTTCTGCATGACCCATCGCTGAATCAATTCTCCCTCCTGCCCAGCATCGCCGCAGTTGATGATGCCGTCCGCTGCCTGCATCAGCTTTTCGATGGTGGCGAACTGACGCTGCACACCGTCATCATTCTTCAGACGGATGCCGAAACGTTGTGGAATCATGGGGAGGTCCCAGAGGTCCCAACGCTTCCAACGGGGATTGTACTCATCAGGCTCTTTCAACTCGCACAGATGTCCGAACGTCCAAGTGACCTGATAGCCGTTGCCCTCGATGTAGCCCTGCTTCATATCTCTGGCACCCAACACATTGGCGATGTCACGTGCCACACTCGGTTTCTCTGCTATGCAAACAATCATTTCCCCTTCTGTTGGTCGTGCAGTTCCTTCGCCTGACGGAGAATATCGCTGGCAAAGATGAAGTCCTCCAGTTTCTTGTTGGTGGCATCCATGATCTCCTTGTTGTTGCCCTGCCACGCAGCACGTCCCTCGCAGATGAAAGTGATGTTCTCGCCAATGCCCATCACGGAGTTCATATCGTGGGTATTGACAATGGTCGTAATCTTGTCCTCGTGGGTGATGCCTGCGATGAGTTCGTCAATCACGATGCTCGTCTTCGGGTCAAGACCTGAGTTTGGCTCGTCACAGAAGAGGTACTTGGGCTGCAAGACGATAGCTCGTGCAATCGCCACACGCTTCTGCATACCGCCAGAAATCTCGCCAGGGAACTTGTTCTCAGCCCCTTGCAGATTGACACGCGCCAAGCAGTCGAGTGCCCGACGTTTTCGGTCTTCGTATGAGTCGTACGAAAACATGTTCAATGGGAACATCACGTTGTCCAGCACCGACATCGAGTCGAACAATGCTGCACTCTGGAAAATCATGCCCATCTCGCGGCGAAGCAGGATCTTTTCCTTCTTCGACAAGGACACGAAATCGCGGTCATCATAGTAGATGCTACCCTTTGTTGGTGTGAGCAAGCCCACAATGTTCTTCATCAGCACCGTCTTACCACTACCACTCTGACCGATGATGAGGTTGACCTCACCATCACGGAAAGTGGCATTGATGTCCTGCAGCACTTCCCTGTCCTCAAAACTCTTATATAAGTGTTCTACTTTTATCATGTCAACATGTTTGTCAAGAAAATATCAGAAAAAAGCACGAGGATGCTGCTGGTCACAACAGCGTCTGTACTCGACTTACCCACTTCCACACTACCACCTTCGACGGTATAGCCCTTGTAGGCAGAGACACTCGTGATGATGAAGCCATAGACCACCGCCTTGATCATACCACACCAGAAAAACCATTGGTTGAATTGGTATCGGAAACCCTCATCCAGTTCGGGCACAGTGGTCGTTCCCATCAGCGAGGTGGCATATGCACCCATAATACCCGCTGCGACACTCAACGTGACCAAGATGGGCATGATGGTCATCAGACCCACAATTTTGGGCAGAATGAGGTAGTTGGCAGAATTGACACCCATGATGTCAAGCGCATCAATTTGTTGGGTGATGCGCATAGTACCAATCTCTGAAGCAATGTTCGACCCCACCTTACCGGCAAGAATCAAACACATGATGCTCGACGAGAACTCCAGCAACATAATTTCACGCGTCGTGTAGCCAACCACCATGCGGGGCATCCACGGACTCTGAATGTTCAACTTAATCTGAAGACAAATCACAGCACCGATGAAGAAAGAAATGATGAGCACAATGCCAATCGAATTGTATCCCAATTGATACATTTCCGTGACATACTGCTTCAGGAACATTCTCCATCTGTCAGGCTGTGAAAGCACACGTCCCATCAGCATAACATATCGTCCCAGATGGGTTAATCCACTTTTGATTGAAAGCACTTCTATTGCAAATTTAATGATTTATAAATAGCAAAATCTTGGCAAAATTAGTCATTTTTGTTCAAAAGAACGGCTTTTAACATAGTTTTTTCCTTAATTAAGTGAGTAATCGCCAAACAATTCGTACTTTTGTAACTAATTTGAATTGATATGGAGCTAAAAAGACAATCCATAACCACCAATGCGGGTGATGAGAACATACCAGAGTTTTCTGACGAACGGAACACTCTCTACACTCGTAATCTGGTCAAGACATACGGAAAGCGCACGGTGGCGAACAATGTATCCATCAGCGTGCGACAAGGAGAGATTGTAGGGTTGTTGGGACCGAACGGAGCAGGAAAGACCACGTCGTTCTACATGACAACGGGTTTGGTAGTGCCCAATAGTGGACAGGTATTCATCAACGATGAGGAAATCACCAAAGACCCTGTATCGAGTCGTGCCAAGAAAGGTGTGGGCTATCTGGCACAGGAAGCCAGCGTGTTTCGTACGATGAGTGTGGAGGACAACATCATGACGGTGTTGGAGATGAAATACAAATCGATAGAGGAACAACGGGAGCATCTGGAGCGATTGCTGGATGAGTTCAACCTGCAGAAAGTGAGGAAGAACAGGGGTAATCAGCTCTCAGGAGGTGAACGAAGACGTTGTGAGATTGCCCGCTGCTTGGCGATTGACCCGAAGTTCATCATGCTCGACGAACCCTTTGCTGGTGTAGACCCCATCGCGGTGGAAGACATTCAGTATGTGGTGTGGAAGTTGAAGGACAGAAACATCGGCATCCTCATCACCGACCACAATGTGCAGGAGACGCTCTGCATTACAGACCGCGCCTATCTGCTGTTCGAGGGTCGCATCCTCTTCAAGGGTACACCCGCAGAACTTGCCAACAACGTCATCGTGAAAGAGAAGTACCTCGGCAGCAACTTCGTGCTCCGACCCAAAGATTTCCAGATGATTGAAGAGAAGAAGAAGCGGGAATTGGAAGAAAACTGATACACATTATAATATATATAAATGACAGAAACCGAAAAGTTAGTGAAGTCCTGCATCGCAGGCATCCAAGAAAAGAAGGGTAAGAAGATACGTGTGGTCAACCTCGAAGGCATTGACGATACGATTACAAAATATCTGGTCATCGGCGAAGGAAACTCGCCCAGTCAGGTGGCAGCCATCACAGAATCAGTAGGCGATTTCACTCGCAAGGAACTGAATGTGCGCCCATCGGCAACGGACGGAAATAGAAATAACCTTTGGGTTGCCATCGACTACATTGATGTGGTGGTACACATCTTCGTGCCTGACGCACGCGAGTTCTACGATATAGACAACCTTTGGGAAGATGCTGAGATCACGGACATTCCAGACATTGATTAAGAGACATGGATAAAAACAAAAACAATAATAACAACAGCAATAACAGAATGCAGAAGCCTCGTTTCAACTTTACGTGGCTCTATATCTTGCTCATTGCAGGATTGGCATTCATGATCTTCACTCGCCACGACACCTCTGCCTCAAGAAGTGTCGATTACACGACCTTCAAGGAGTTTGTAACCAGGGGGTATGTGGCTGATGTGACTATCAACAAAGACAACAACACCCTCACACTTGCCATTGACGCCAAGCACGAGAAACAAGTGTATGGTGCTGTCAACAAGAACAAGAAGCCTGCCCGCATCAAGGTGGAATTTGGTTCTATTGACAACTTGGAGAGCTACCTTGACGAACAGAACAAAGAAGGAAACTTCACAGGAAAAGTCACTTACGAAAGGGATAACGACTTCATCACCAATCTCTTGTGGAACTTCGCTCCCCTCGTCATCATCATCCTCATCTGGATTTTCATCATGAGAGGCATGGGCAGCGGCATCATGGGAGGTGCTGGTGGCATTTTCTCTGTAGGTAAGTCGAAAGCGCAACTCTTTGAAAAAGACGATAAGAACTCACCACAGATAACCTTTAAGGATGTGGCAGGACAAGCAGGTGCCAAGCAGGAGGTGCAGGAGATTGTTGATTTCCTGAAAACACCTGAGAAATACACCAATCTGGGTGGTAAGATCCCGAAGGGAGCTCTTCTTGTAGGTCCTCCTGGAACAGGTAAGACGTTGCTTGCCAAAGCTGTAGCAGGCGAGGCTGGTGTGCCGTTCTTCTCCTTGTCGGGTTCTGAGTTTGTGGAAATGTTCGTGGGTGTGGGTGCCAGCCGTGTGCGCGACCTCTTCCAACAGGCAAAGGCAAAAGCGCCTTGCATCATCTTCATCGACGAGATTGATGCCATCGGTCGTGCTCGTAGCAAGACTGCTGCAATGGGTGGTAACGACGAACGTGAAAGCACCCTCAACCAGCTCTTGACGGAGATGGATGGATTTGGCACTAACAGCGGTATCATCATCATGGCAGCCACCAACCGTGCTGACATTCTGGATGGTGCACTGCTCCGTGCTGGACGTTTTGACCGTCAGATTCATGTGGATCTGCCCGACTTGAACGAACGTAAGGAAATCTTCATGGTACATCTGAAACCATTAAAGATAGACGAGACTGTAGAAGTGGCACAGCTGGCACGCCAAACACCTGGTTTCTCTGGTGCCGACATCGCCAATGTCTGCAACGAGGCTGCCCTCATCGCTGCCCGTAACAACAAGGAATGGGTGGACAAACAATGCTTCCTCGATGCTGTTGACCGTATCATCGGCGGTCTGGAGAAGAAGACCAAACTGCTCACAGCACAGGAGAAGCGTACAATTGCCCTCCACGAGGCTGGTCACGCCACCATCTCTTGGTTCCTCGAGTACGCCAACCCATTGGTGAAAGTCACCATTGTGCCACGTGGCCAAGCCCTTGGTGCTGCCTGGTACATGCCGGAAGAGCGTCAAATCTCCACGAAGGAAGAAATCCTCGACGAGATTTGTGCCACTCTGGGTGGTCGTGCCGCTGAAGAGCTCTTCACAGGTCGCATCTCGACAGGTGCCATGAACGATTTGGAAAAGGTGACCAAACGTGCTTACGGCATGATTGCCTACGCTGGTATGGGTGACAAACTGCCCAACCTCTGCTACTACGACAATCAGGAGTACCAGTTCAACAAGCCATACAGCGACAAGACTGCTGAAACCATCGACGAAGAGGTGCGCGGCCTCATTGCTGGCGAGTATGAGCGGGCGAAGAAGGTGTTGCTGGAGCACAAGGAGGGTCATGCGCAATTGGCTCAAAGACTGATTGACAAGGAGGTGATCTTTGCTGAAGACCTTGAAGAAATCTTTGGCAAGCGTCCTTGGACCTCGCGCACTGACGAGATTTTGGCAACCAATGCCGAAGAAGAAAAGAAAGAGGAGGAGCAGGCTGCTAACTCTACCGACCATAAGAAAGAAAATGAGGAATTCATCCGTCAGAAAATCGTTCAAGCGGTCATCGAGAAGGCTGAGAAAGCCAAGGAAGCAGGACAAAGTGCCGACACCCCTTCCTCTGAACAACCAACAGAAACAGACAAACCTAAAGAAGCGTGAAGAATTTGATCATACGTGCTATCACGGGTGCACTATTCGTTATCGTCCTGGTGGGCGGAATCGTGCTCAACCCCTACTCTCTCTTGCTCCTGTTCACGGTCATCACAGCCTTGACGGTGTGGGAGTTCACTACGATTGTTAATCGTCACATGCACCTGCATGTCAACCGTTTCATCACTACTGTTGCGGCAGCATACCTATTTGTTGCCGTATGGGCATTCAACACAAATATCATGGGGTCGGAGGTGTTCATCCCCTACCTCATCTCCCTCATTTACCTCTTGGTATCTGAGATATACTTCGACCGCCCTGACAACATCCAGAGTTGGGGCATGACCTTCATGGCACAGCTGTACATCGCTCTGCCATTCGCTTCGCTGAACACATTGTGTTTCATCAGCACTCCAGCAGGAGTGACCTACTACTATTGGTACGCCCTGTCCTTGTTCATCTTCCTATGGGCGAGCGATACAGGAGCCTATCTGGTGGGCTCTTGGTTGGGCAAGCATCGCCTCTTCCCTCGCATCTCTCCCCACAAATCATGGGAAGGCAGCATCGGTGGAGGCATCACAGCCATTGCGGCATCACAAATCATCGCCAGTTTCATTCCCTTTGCCGAGACCTTGTCGGACATGACCAGCCGCCTCTTGTGGGCAGGACTTGCAGTGCTCACAGTCATTGTTGGCACATGGGGTGACCTTGTTGAATCGGTGCTCAAGCGCCGGTTGGGCATCAAGGATTCTGGTCACATTCTCCCAGGGCATGGTGGCATGCTCGATCGCTTTGATAGCTCCCTGCTCGCCATTCCGGCAGCAGTTGTCTATGTCTATACAATTATGCTTAATATAATACATTAAAGAACTATGACTGAAATTCAGAACCCCACTGAGGAACCTGTAGTTGAATCTACAGTAGAACCAGCAACAGAACCTGTTGCAGTTGTCGAAGAACCTGCAACCGTTGCCGAGCCCACAGCCGAAGAAGCTGTCGAAGAGCCTCAGGCAGAAACCTCAACAACTTCTATCGCCACTTATGAAACCAAGACTGAAGTCGTGAACCGACTCAAGGAGATTTCAGAAAGCGACGAAGAGGTCACTCGCCAAGAACTCGACAGCCTCAAGAGTAACTTCTACCGCATCCATCGTGCTGAAGCCGATGCCGCCTACAAGAAGTTTATCGATGAAGGAGGCAGCGCCGAGGAGTATGCTCCAGAGCCCGACCCAGAAGAAACTGCCTTCAAAGAACTGATGGCAGCCATCCGCGAGAAGCGTGCCGCTGCGGCAGCTGCCCTGGAACAGGAACGCGAGGCCAACTATCAGAAGAAACTCGAAATCATCGATAAGATAAAGGTGCTCACGGAGAATCCTGACGAAATCAACCGTGGGTACAACGACTTCAAGGAGCTCCAGCAGCAATGGAACGACATCAAGGAAGTGCCTGCCGACAAGGCCACCAACCTCTGGAAGACTTACCAGCAGGCTGTGGAGGCATTCTACGACACCCTCAAGCTGAGCAACGAACTGCGTGCCTACGACTTCAAGAAGAACTTGGAGCGCAAGACTGCGCTGTGCGAGGCTGCTGAGAAACTGGCTGACGAGACCGACATCATCGTCGCTTTCCGCAAGTTGCAGCAGTTGCATCAAGACTTCCGCGAGACAGGTCCTGTGGCCAGCGACCTTCGCGAAGAAATCTGGACACGCTTCAAGGAGGCTTCCACCGTCATCAACAAGCGTCACCAGGAATTCTTCGAGGCTCGTAAGCAGAAGGAAGAGGAGAACCTCGCCAAGAAGACCACCATCTGCGAAACCATCGAAGCCTTCGATCTCGAAGGACTGAAGACCTTTGCAGAGTGGAATGCTATCTCAGAGAAGATTACCGCTTTGCAGGCAGAGTGGAAGACCATCGGCTACGCGCCTCAGAAGATGAACACCAAGATCTTCGAACGTTTCCGTGCTGCATGCGACGCCTTCTTCACCCGCAAGAACGAATACTTCCAGACCGTGCGCGACAACCTCAACCAGAACTATGCCCTCAAGCTCGACCTCGTAGAGAAGGCAGAGGCATTGAAGGACAGCACCGACTGGAAAGCCACCACTGATGCACTCGTTGAGTTGCAGAAGAAGTGGAAGGAGATTGGCACCGTGCCAAAGAAGTACAGCGACCAGATTTGGGAGCGTTTCAACACCGCCTGCGACGCATTCTTCGCTGCCAAGAAAGAAGCCAACAAGGACGTTCACTCTGAGCAGACAGCCAACATGGAGAAGAAGCGTGCCATCATCGACGCCCTCGCAGCCATCGTGCCAGAGGAGTTCGAAGGTGACCTCCGCAGCCGACTCCGCGAAGCACAGGAAGAGTGGAACCAAATTGGTCACGTGCCTTTCAAGGAGAAGGACAAGCTTTACAAGCTCCTCCGCGAGCAGATGGATCGTCTCTACGGCTATGCCAACCAGAACGCAGCCAAGCGTCGCATCGATCGCTTCAAGGAGAGCATCAAGGGAGGTAACGGCAACGATGTCCGTTCACGCCTGACCCGTCAGCTTGACATCCTCAACAACGAAATCAAGACCTACGAGAACAACCTCGGCTTCCTCACCCTCAGCAGCAAATCCAAGCAGGGCAATGCCCTCATCGAGGAGCTCAACCGCAAGATGGAGAAGCTCAAGGCCGACAAGGAAGAAGTTAAGGCTAAGCTGAAGGCGCTCGACGAATAAAGATATTGACAAATAAAAACCAAGGAGGGGGTATCACAATGGCACCCCCTCCTTTTATGTTTCGTTATGATTGCAAAAACAGTCTTGCGAACTACACCAGTCCGTTCATGTCTCGGCCGATAGCCTGAAGTTCTGAGCGGATTTCCTTCAGTTTCTCGATGACCTCGATGTTGCGGTTCACGGTCTTGCTCTTATCGCGTCGGATGGTGTCGCGTGCGCCTTGCAGCGTCATGCCACGCTCTTTCACGAGGTGATAGACAAGCTTCACCTGTTCGATGTCGGCCTTGGTGTACTGGCGGATGCCACGACCCGCTTTCTGAGGCTTGATGGTGGGGAATTCTTTTTCCCAGAAACGGAGAAGGGTCTCCGAGACGTTAAACATCTGTGCCACCTCGCCGATGCTGTAGTACAGCTTCAAATCTTTGTTCTTGTTCAGTGCCATCGTGTTTATTTCTTTGGAATGTTCTTCAATATTTCAAGTGTAAAGTTGTAGAAGCGCTCGACGGAGGAGATGAGACATGCTTCGTTGGGAGTGTGAGGACTGACGAGCGTTGGACCATAGCTTGCCATATCCATTTCCGGGTAGTTCACACCAATGATGCCACACTCCAGTCCTGCATGACAGGCTCCCACAACAGGACGTTTGCCGTACATCTTCTCGTAGATGTCGGACATCATCTCCACCAGTGGGCTCTTCGGATTGGGTTGCCATCCGCTATATCCTCCTTCGAGTTTCACCTCCATGCCCGCCATTGAGAAGCAAGCAATATACTGGTTGCAAAGATACTGCTTCATGCTGTCCTGAGAGGAACGTGCCAGCGCGATGATCTCTGCCTTACCGTCGGCAATGTCAATGATGGCAAGGTTGCAGGAGGTCTCCACCAATTC
>JAEEGG010026897.1_pt1 | contig 10945 bp, 7 predicted proteins | sample 9134161 | NCBI WGS metagenome assembly JAEEGG01 (sample SAMN16246543, study PRJNA631951) | gut metagenome | biome: gut microbiome; feature: rumen; material: CR-attached | host: Bos | place: Iran: Karaj | collected 2018-10
CTGATGACGCCTTCCTTGATCGGCACGTTGAAGTCCACGCGCATGATGACGCGCTTGCCGGCCAGTTCGACGTCGTTGAGGGTCTTCTTGTTCATGTGTCTGCCTTTGGGTTGGGTGTGGCCGGCGGCGTGCCGGCGGTTGTTTTCCGTCCTTTTTACCCGCCCCGCCGGGATTTTCAAGGGGAAACGCAACATGCCCCGCGTGTGGCCCCAATTCCTTGGGGGTGCCAAGAGAAAACCTTGTCTTTTGCATGGTGGGACTGGTCGGTAGGGGCCGACCTCCGGGCGGACCGTCATGGGCAATCCTTCCGCACGGCCCGCCCGGAGGTCGGGCCCTACCGGAGGGAGCACCTGGCAGGAAATCGCAAGGTTTGCACCTGACAACTCCATTGTGTCGCCACCTTTTCTTTCACGGACGCGCAGAAGCGCGTCCCTCCCCGTGGAGACGCACCGGAGGGTCGCGTTTCCGCGCGACCTTGTGGGTAGGAAACTTCCGGGAAGCTACAGAGACGCGTGACGAGAGACGAGTTTGCGGTGCGCCCGCTGTCGCGGGCGTGACGTGGAAGGAATGAGGCGCGGCTGGAAGCCGCACCTCCGGAAGTGGAAAGGGGGTCAGAATTCGCCACGGATGGCGGTGCGGAGGGCGTGGGGGCGGAGGAGGGGCGCCAGGCTGCGGAGGAGGGCAGGCGGGGTTTCGGGGAAGCTGCGGCAGGCGGGGTCGGGCAGGTCGCCGTGGGGGCGGAAGGCCTGGAGGTACCATTGGGCGGCGGGGGTACCGTCGCCGGCGGCGTGGACCCATTCGCCCATGGAGCGGATGGCGGCTTCGTCGTGCCAGGCGGCGACGACGGTGGTGCGGAACTCGGCGGCCGGCCCGCGGGCCTTCAGGAGGGCGATGGAGCGTTCGAGGGCGGCGGTGTCGGCAAAGCCGGTGCGGCGGGGGTAGTCGGAGGGCGGGAACTTGATGTCCATCGCGACGTAGTCGAGCAGCGGCAGCAGGGATTCCAGCACATCGGGGCGGGAGCCGTTGGTGTCAAGCTTGACGGCAAAACCGTGGGCGCGGAGGCGTTCGACGAGGGGAACCAAAAGCGGGGAGCCCGTGGGTTCGCCGCCGGTAATGACGGCGGCATCGGTCCAGTTGTCCCGGAAGCGGCGGCACGCGGCGTCGATCCCGCTCCAAGGAATGCACCCGGCCAAGTCGGCGGCGGGGGAACGGCGGAGGCCGGGATTGTGGCAGTAGCCGCAGCGGAAATTGCACCCCTGCACGAAAAAAACGGCCGCAAGGCGGCCGGGGAAGTCGACCATGGAGGCGTCGGGAAGGATGGCGGCGACGGGGGAAGTCACTATAAAGGGAAAAGGAAAGGGGCCCGGTCGGGTCGGAGGGGACGGGAGGAGGGATGGGAAGACCGCACCAGCCCGCCGGGCCATCGGAAGATGTTATATCACAGGGCTTTGGCTTTGGCGAGGGTGGATTCGATCATGCGGGGGGTGAGGACGCCGCGGCCGGAGGGGGAGTAGTCGGTCTGGAGGCCGACCCAGGTGTAGAGGGCGCTGTTGCCGGTGGAGGGGTCGGGGGTGTCAGGGGTGGGGTTCACCAGGGGGCGCTGTTCGCCGGTCGTGGGGTCGAGTTTGGAGACGTAGAAGCCGGGGACGCGCTGGGGGTTCAGGCATTCGGCGTCGCAGAAGGCAACCAGGCCGTCTTCGGTTTCGAGGTCGTGGTAGATTTTTTCGAAGTCGGACCACTCGGGCTCGGACAGGAGGTCGTCGAGCCGCCCTTGCAGGGTGTGGCACTTGGCGCAGCCGGGTTTGCCGAAGACGTGGATTTGGAAGAGTTTGTCAGACATGGGCGGGCTCCGCGGAAGGGGTGGTGGACGGGACTGCCGGGACAACCGGGACGGACGGGACTGCGGAGGGGGCGGCGGATGGGGCGGCGCAGTCGGCGGGCTCCACGGCGTAGTGGCCGCGTTGGCGGGCGGGGAGTTCGCCGTCGCGTTTGCTCTTGTTCCAGTTCTTGACTTTGGAGAAGTAGCCGACGACGCGGGTCTCGCCTTCGACGTTCGCGGAGCCGCAGACGGTGCAGCGGTGCTGGAGGCCGCGCATGTTGTGGCCGCATTCGAGGCAGTAGGTGAATTCGGGGGAGAGGACGAGCTGCGCGGACTGGGTGCGGAAGAAGGTGTCGCGGACGAGGCGGTCGATGGCGGCGGGCGAGGGGCGCTGTTCGCCGATGAAGGCGTGGGTGATGGCCCCGGATTCGATGAGGGAGTGGAAGCGGGCCTGCTTGCGGATGCGTTCGACGAGGGTGACGGGGGCGTCGGCGGAGAGGTGGACGGAGTTGGTGTAGTAGGCGACGTCTTCGGAGCCGCCCTTGAAGACGGTGAGGGCTTCGGGGCGGTAATAGACGAGGTCGGCCTTGGCGAGGCGGCGGGCGGCGGATTCGGCGGGGGATTCCTCCAAGGTGAGCTTCATCTGGTGCTTGACGGAGAGTTTCTTGGCGCGCAGGTACATGTGGGCGACGATTTTTTCGCCGAGGCGCAGCGCGGCCGGGCTTTCGTGGAATTCTTCGCCGGTCAGGAAGCGGACGGCGTCGTTGACGCCGATGAGGCCGATGATGTAGGTGGCGGTGGAAAGGTCGACGTAGGGTTTGCCGTCGTTGGCCATCTTGCCGATCTGCCAGAGGGGGAAGCCGGGGCCGGAAAGCATTTCGGCGATGCGCCGGCGCTTCTGTTCGTGGGCCTTGACGGCGAGGTCCATCATGCGGTCGATTTCGTCGAGGAGGCCGTCGAGGGTCTTGCGGCCGGCGCGCGCGGCGCGGTACATGCACTGGGGGATGTTGATGGTGACGTTCTGGAAGCCGCAGAAGCGCATGGACTCGGGATGCCGCATCATGTGGTTGTCCTGGATGGTGGTGCGCAGGCGGCAGCAGGCGGAGAGGGTGACTTCGTCGCGGTCGAAGATGAAGTAGACGGAGCCGTTGCGGGAGGCGACTTCGCAGGCGCGCTCGTAGATGGCGAGCTGGGCGGGGTCGGTGAAGGTTTCGGCGCTGACGTGGAAGTCGCACTTGGGGAACTCGAAGACGTGGCCGTTGGCGTCGCCGGCTTCCCAGACTTCGAGGAGGGCGCGGGTCATCTCGCGGGCTTCTTCTTCGAAGTCGCCGTAGGTGAGGATTTTTTCGCCGCGGGCCGCGAGGTCGGCTTCGACGGCGGGGTCGAGGGCCATGCCGCGCTTGGCGTCGGGGAGTTCGCGCAGGACGCAGCGGTCGGCGCCGTCGCCGTCGCGGAGGTAGAGTTCCATGAGGCGGTTGCCGGAGGCGTCCTTTTCGGGGCGGATGCGTTCTTCGAGGCGCTCGACGGTGCCGTCGGCGCGGCGGAGCATGTACTTGCCGCGGGGGCCGACCGCCGGGACGGTCTTGAGGTAGGCGGGGACGCCGGTGTGGATGTTGAAGTCCAGGAAGATGGTCTGCCCGCCGCGCGAGAAGGCGTTCTGCGCGCCGCCGAAAATCAGCCCCTGCGCGACTTGCAGGATTTCTTCGCGCGGCATGCCGCGGAGGTAGGGGGCGTACATGATGTTGATGTAGGCCAGGCCGAGCGCGCCGGCGTAGTTGGCCTGCATGGACGCGACGAAGGTGTGCAGGTGCGTCGTCAGCACGTGCGCGCTGTGAGCCGGGGCGCTCTCGTTGTTGAGGTTGTTGAGGCCGCGGAGGCCGTATTTCTTGACGTACTCGACGGAGTGCGAGGAGCAGTAGACGCGGTGCGGGTAGCCGAGGTCGTGGAGGTGGATGGCGCCGGTGTTGTGCGCCGCCTTGAGGTCTTCCGTGAAGATCGTGTCGAGCGCCCACTGCTTCAGCACCAGCTCCGCGATGCCCAGCTGGACGGCCTCGGGGTTGTTGTTGACGATGTTGCTGTTCTCCTGGCTCTTGGCGTACATCAGCCGGTCGACGAATTGGCGGGAGACGCCGTAGACCGAGAGGTCGCGCAGCTGGTGGCGGTAGCCGCGGAGCGTCAGCTCGTTGTTCAAGAGCTCGCGGACGAGGTTGCTGTCCACGCTGCTGATGTGGCTCGCGATGATCTGGTTCTCGACCGTCTTCGCGATGTTCAGCGCGACTTCCTCGTTGAGGTCCGTGTGGCGGCGGAGCGTGTCGATCAGCTCCTTGCGGTCCCAGGGCAGCGTGTGGCCCTTGTCGGCGGATTCGACGAGCAGGAGGCTCGCGTCGGTCAGGTCCACGGGCTTGCCGTCGCGGGAACGGGGGCCGCTCTGGCGGACGCGGATGCGCTCGCGGGCCAGTTCGCGGTGCTTGCGGTAGCGCTTGTAGGCGGCGACGATGGGGGCGTAGCCCTGCTCGGCCAGGACGATCTCGATCAGGTCCTGCATGTCCTCGATGTGCGGAATCTGGCGGCCCTCGGCGTCGGGCGCGACGAAGTACTCGCTCTTGGGGTCGAGGAGCTGCGCGATGACCAGGTCCGCCAGCTGCTCGGGCATGTGCGCGCCGACTTCCACGTGGTCGCGGCGGGCGACCTCGTCCGCGGCGCGGGAAATCGCGCTGACGATCTTGTCCCGCCGGAAGGGCACCACCATCCCGTCGCGCTTCATGAAGCCGTCGAACATCTGCAAATCCTGTCTGTCCATCGCTCGTTCCATCACTTTCTCGAAAGCAAATCCACGTGCCGCGCGCACCGCCCCTCCCCCGTGGAGAGGCCTGGAGCGCATGGCAACGGGATGCTGTATAGGCCGCCCGCCCCGCCACCTCAACGTCCATTTCCCGCCGCGGGCAAAAAACCGGGAATACCACCACATCTTGCGGTTGTGGATTGTCAAGAGCACAACGAATTGCGTTTTTTGCCCGCGCACCCCCTTCCAACGCAACGACTTGCGCCCCGCCGCGGGAGGCAGTCTTCAGGAATTGGAGGAATTGGCCGCCCGGAGGAGCGCCATATCGGCCGGGGTGAAGACCTTGGCGAGCCAGAAGGTCAGGAGCGCGGGCACGGCGGCCAGGGGAAGGCGCACCCAGTGCGAGGCGTCGGGCAGCAGGGTGACGATCAGCCAGTCCGCGGCGGCGCACCCGGCAATGCCGGCCAGCAGGTGGCCGGGTTTCCAGGTGCCGCGGTCGATCCAGCGCCGGATGTCGATGACGGCAAACAGGAAGACCGCCAGCGCCAGCAGGCTGCCGAGGGTGGACATCGCCGCCCCGTGCGGCCCCCACAGGGGGACCACCACCAGGTTCACCGCGAGGTTCAGCAGGGCCGCCCCCAACGTGGCGCCGCCGACGATCCGCGACCGGTTCTGCACCAGCAGCGCGCGTCCGGCCGCCATCGCCACCAGGTAGGTCAGGGGAACGCCCGCCACCCAGGGCATCAGGTCGGCCGCGTTGCGGAATTCGGGGCCGGCGATGACCGCGAAGATGTCCCGCCGGAAGAAGGCGAACGCGAGCCCCATCACCGCGCCGAGCCCCGTGACGTGGCGCAGCGCCAGGCTGAAGATGCGGCGCATTTCGGGGGTGGGCGCCACCGAACCGCCCCAGAAGGAGGCGCCAGCGGCCGGCGCGGGGGCCGGGTTGCGGTTCGCTTCGGCGTAGAGATGGGGGACGGAGAGGTCGAGGAGGCTCGCGCCCGTGCCGTACGCCATCATGGCGATGTTCATCGCCAGGATGTATTCGGCCACGACGGAGATTTCGCAATAGGCGAGCAGGAGGTAGCGGTCCGCCAGGCGCAGCAGCATCTCGCCGACCAGCATCGGCATCAGCGGCAGCCCGAAGGCGAGGACCTCGCGGAGCCCCTTCCCCCCGGGCGCCTCGGCCGGGCCGGGCGTGCGGTCGAACAGGAACACCGCCAGGGCGACGGTGGCCAGCCAGCCGGTCCAAATCCACAGCGAGTGCGCGAAGGAGGCCGCCGCCCAGGCCCCCGCGGCGAAAATCAGCAGGAACCAGGCGTCGTTCTGGAACAGCTGGATGGCCCGCATGGTGCCGATGCGGTTGCGGCCGAGCGCGTAGAACACGCGGCACAGCAGCCAGAGCATCAGCCCGAGGGCCAGCCACAGGAACAGGATGTTGCCCGCCGTGAGGAACTCGGAGCCGGCAGGCCGGAACAGGCAGAACGCGCCGGCCACCGCCCCCGCCAGGAGCCAGCCGGGCAGCGCGATGCGCCGCAGCACCAGGGACAGCCACCCCTTCTGGCGGGCCGGCGGGATGCCCGGCAGGCGGCGCGCGAGGAATTCGTACGACCCCAGCGCCAGGAACATGGCCACGAGCGTGACGGTGGTGACGGCCAGGGACAGCGAGGCGTACAGGGGCTTCCCCAGCTGCTCCGTCAGCAGGCGCGCCCGCACCGGGGCCACCAGGAAGCGGATTCCCACGTAACCGAAGGAGAGAAGGAAGAAGTTGGCGAACTTCCCCAGCGGATTGTTGGATGGCTTACGGGTTTCCACGCGCGACCTTTCCATGGTTCGAAATCGGTTCCGGCATCCGCCCGGAATGCATGCCATGCCCCGTCCGGACGCCTCCCCTGCAATCGAGCAAACCTTTTCCGCGTTGTCAATCCGGGAAATATGTGAATAAATGAAATTTCGGAAAACGTTGCGCCGGCAAGGGCCCCGGACAAAACACCCCCCATGGGCGCGGAATGCGGGAAAACGGCCCAATCGCCTCTGCCAGGGCCCTTCGCAAGTCTCCGCCCGGCCGCAACGCAAAAATGGCCGCCCCCCCACTCCAAGAATGTTGCCTCCGCCCCCCCGCCCGCCGCCCAGTTTCCCAACCTCCCGACCATTCTTGCAATTACAGGAAACAGTTGGATTTTTTCAGGATTTGGCCCACGTTGCCCCCCATGTTTGTTTTGCCTCCCCTGATGTTGGAACGAGCTCTCCGAGCGCGGCACTCCCGCCCGGATGTGGGGGAAAAGTGTGAGGTGGCAGGAGAAGCCTGACTTTGGCGATTGGATCGTGCGAAGCCAATCCCCCTTCCGAGAGGGGGGAAGAGATCCGCTCGATCCTATCGGTTTCTCCTCCCCCCACGCTTTTCGCCCCCCCTCCCGCCGCCCGCCCCCAGTCGATCATTGCAACCGCCCGCCAAGGATGGCACAATGGCCGGGAATTGGAGACAGCATGAAACCCATTACCGAAATCCTCGAACAAAACGCCTCGCAGTGGCCCAACGACGTCGCCCTCGTGGAAATCAACCCGCAGGAACTCGAGGCGCGCCACACCACCTGGAAGGAATACGCCCTGATCGAGTCGAGCCCCATCGAAGCCTTCCGCAGCGAGATGACCTGGGCCGAGTTCGACGAGAAGGCGAACCGCTTCGCCAACTTCCTGCTCACCCGCCACGTCAAGCGCGGGGACAAGGTCGCCATCCTGCTGATGAACTGCCTCGAGTGGCTGCCGATCTACTTCGGCGTCCTCCGCGCCGGCGCCATGGCCGTCCCGCTCAACTACCGCTACACGGCCGAGGAAATCCGCTACTGCCTCGACCTCTCAGACGCCTCCGCGCTCGTCTTCGGCCCCGAGTTCACCGGCCGCGTCGAGGACATCGCCGACCGCATCCCCAAGGTCTCCCTCCGCCTCTACGCCGGCGAGGACTGCCCCTCCTTCGCCGAATCCTACAACGCCCTCGTCTCCTACTGCTCCGCCCGCCGCCCCTCCATCGAGCTCGCCCTCGACGACGACGCGGCCATCTACTTCTCCTCCGGCACCACCGGCTTTCCCAAGGCCATCATCCTGACCCACCGCTGCCTCGCCCAGTCCGCCGAGATGGAGCAGAAGCACCACGGCCAGACGCGCGACGACGTCTTCCTCTGCATCCCGCCCCTCTACCACACCGGCGCCAAGATGCACTGGTTCGGCAGCTTCATCGCCGGCGGCCGCGCCGTCCTCCTGCGCGGCGTCAAGCCCGAGTGGATCCTCAGCGCCGTCAGCCAGGAGCGCTGCACCATCGTGTGGCTCCTCGTCCCGTGGGCGCAGGACATCCTGGACGCCATCGACTCCGGCGCCGTGCACCTGGAGGACTACGAACTTTCCCAGTGGCGCCTCATGCACATCGGCGCCCAGCCGGTGCCGCCGGCCCTCATCCAGCGCTGGCTCAAGGTCTTCCCCCGCCACGACTACGACACGAACTACGGCCTCAGCGAATCCACCGGCCCCGGCTGCGTGCACCTCGGCGTGGGCAACGTGGACCGCGTCGGCGCCATCGGCATCCCCGGCTACCGCTGGGAGACCAAGATCGTCGACGGCTCGCGCGCGCCCGTGGCGGCCGGCGAAGTCGGCGAACTGGCCGTCCGCGGCCCCGGCGTCATGCGCGGCTACTACAAGGACGAAGCCGCGACCGCCGCGGTCCTCGATGCCGACGGCTGGCTCTACACCGGCGACATGGCCGTCGTCCGCGACGGCTTCATCTACCTCGTCGACCGCAAGAAGGACGTCATCATCACCGGCGGCGAGAACCTGTACCCCGTGCAGATCGAGGACTTCCTCCGCGCCCATCCCGCCATCAAGGACGTCGCGGTCATCGGCCTGCCCGACCCGCGCCTCGGCGAGATCGCCGCGGCCATCGTCGAAGTCAAGCCCGGGGCCGCCCTCGACGAAGCCGGCGTGGAAGACTTCTGCAAGGCGCTCCCCCGCTACAAGCGCCCCCGGAAGGTCATCTTCGCCCCCGTCCCCCGCAACCCCACCGGCAAGATCGAAAAGCCCAAGCTCCGCAAAATCTACTGCGGGGAATCCCTCGTCGCCCAGCAGGTCGGCATCGCCCGCTGACCCGCCCCTTTCCGTCCGCGCCTGCGGCGCAAACACGGAGCGCGCGGAGGAAGGCGGCACGGAGAGGGTCGGGAGGGCGTTTCGCACGGTCGACTCCCTCCCATTTCCTCCGGACCAGAGTTCGAGGGATGTTTACGGGGCGCGGATGCTCCTCCCAAAAACTCCCCCCAAAAAACAACTCCGTGTCTCCGTACTCCGTTCCCTCCGTGTTTCGCGCCGCGGGCCCGTTACCCGATGGAGAATCCTCATTGGATCGGCATTCACCCCGCCCCCCTTCCCTCCCCCCCACAACGCAACCGCGCCCGGCAAAAACCGGGCGCGGCTGTTTTTTGGCGGCACGGCGGCCGCCGTTGGAGGCGTTTCTCAGAAGGCCCAGCTGACGATCGGGAGCATGGCGACGTCGCCGCTCTCGATCATGTTGATCAGGCCGATCTGGATGCCGTGCAGGCTGCCGCACTTGTTGATGAGGCCGAGCTGGAAGCCGCGCATCGACTCGGCATAGTTGAAGATGCCGAACTGCCACCCCACCATCTCCCCCCGCGCAACGTTCGCCAGGCCGATTTCCACGCCGCTGGAGTGTTCGTCGGAGAGGTTGATGACGTTCAGCCGGAGCCCACTGAAGGAGGCCGCGCCGCTGACGATGCCGAGGTCGAGGCCGGAGACGTCGTCGTTCTCGCTGTAGGGCAGGTTCAGGCGCAGGCCGGCGATTTCGGTTTCGGGCGCGCAAATCTGGACGTTGCCGCCGAACAAACCGACCTGGATCGGGCTCCAGGCCATGGCCTCCACCATGCCCGCGAGAGCCACCGCCACCGCACCCAACCAAACCATCTTCGCCGTCTTTTTCATGGAATCTCCTTTTCCTTTCAAGTTGTGCCGCCCACCATTGGGCGTTGTCTCCATCCTACCCCCACCCTCCGCCCTTTGCCAACCCCAATTCCATCCGCCGCCGGAGGCGTGTTTGCCGTTGTTTTGCGCCGGGCCTTCTGCTAGACGTTCCCTTGCAACACGAAAACCCAAAAACCGAAGACTCCCCATGAAGACGGCAATCATGGCCATCCTTGCCGCGGGCATCGCCGCGGCGGCGCGGGCCGAGGTGTGGTACGTGCCGGGCTGGAACCGCACGACCGAGACGAACGGGCTTGCGTACAGGTCCTGCACGAACACGTTCAAGGGCGAGGCCTGCGCGTTCTGGGGTTGGGACGGCGACCGCAGCTGGCCCACCTCCGCGGCGAACGCGGACGCGGCCGCCAAGCGTCTCGCCGGCGAAATTGCGTCCACCGACGACGCCTTCCGTTCCGGGCTCGTGATCGTGGGGCACTCCCTAGGCGGGCGCATCGTGGCGCGCACGCTCGCGGAGCTGTCGCGCAGGGGCATGAAGGTCGGGCAGGGCATCCTGCTCGCGCCGGCGATTCCCATGGACGACCCCGACGTGGCGCAGATGGGCGGCGGGTGCGAGCGGCCCGCCATCGTGGTGGTGAACCCGGAGGACACCGTCCTCAAGTACGGCTACGACCTGGCGGGCGGCGGGGGAGGTCCGGCGCTCGGCCGGAACGGCTCGCCCGCCGCGCTCGCGAACGTGGTCGAATACGCCGTCCCGGAGACCATCACGGACGAGACGGTGATCGACGCCGCATGGGGACGGTCCGCGGCCCTCAAGCGCGTGTGCAACCACCTCGCGTCGTTCTACTTCACAGAACTCGGGCGCATCCTCGACGGCAAGCCGTCGGCGTCCGCCCGGGTGCGCGTTCCGCAGGGGCGCCTCAATCTCGAATGGAAGGTGCTGGACGCCGGCGTGTGGTGGGACGTGCTCGACGCGTACGGCGGGTGGAAGCTCGAGCGCAACATCGTGACGGGCCATTGCCGCATCGTCGGCCCCGGGCGCAAGCGTGCGGCATGGGGCCCGGAGGGCCGGATGCGCATCTCCTTCCACAAGATCCGCACGCAGCTGCCGCCCGAGGCTCCTGGCGGAACCACCGGAGGAATACGGCAAGACCGGCAGGCCCCCGGACGGAAGGAGTAGGCGGGCGGGCGGCGCGGAAGTTTTCCAACCATTGGAAAAATTTTTTCCAATCATTGGAAAAATGGCGAAAATTTTTTCCAACCGTTGGAAAAAACGGCCCATTTTTTCCAACCATTGGAAAAAAGTTTTCCAATCATTGGAAAATTTCCGCGCGGGCGCCGGAAGGGCCTTGGGGCGGGGTCACGGGGAGAGGGCG
>JAEEGG010026899.1_pt1 | contig 10944 bp, 6 predicted proteins | sample 9134161 | NCBI WGS metagenome assembly JAEEGG01 (sample SAMN16246543, study PRJNA631951) | gut metagenome | biome: gut microbiome; feature: rumen; material: CR-attached | host: Bos | place: Iran: Karaj | collected 2018-10
ATAGAGGCCGCAGCGGTCTGCCAGTACCAACTTAAGGAAGTAGCCCCAAACCATCAGTCTCACGCCGGCCATAACTTCATCATAGCTGAACCGATGCCGTTGCTGAAACTGAGGCAAAAGATTCCGAGAACGTTCAATAGGGCCAGCTACCAACTGAGGGAAGAAAGACACGAACAGCGCATAGGTCAAGAAGTCATGTTTCGCCTTTGTCGTCTGACGATAAACGTCTATGGAATAGCCAAGAGCCTGGAAAATATAGAAGGAAATGCCTACAGGTAGTAACATGTGAAACTCTGGAACGTGAATGCCCAAGCCACTTGCCAGTAATGCCTCCTCAATGTTCGAAGCAAGGAAATTATAGTACTTGAACAGGAAAAGTATCACAATATTTAATACCAATCCGCTTACGAGGCACAACTTCTTTTTTCTTTTTTCCTTAAAATGTCCTATGCTTAGTGCTGCAAAATAAGTGACGATAGTGCTAGTCAGCAGAAGAATGGCATATACTGGTTCCCAATTCATATAGAAGTAGTAACTTGCCATGAGTAACAGCAGGTTTCTTACTTTTACTCTTGTCGAGGGTATAGCATAATAAAGTACGCAGACTATTGGGAAAAACAATAGAAATGCGAGGGAATTGAATAGCATTTTTTCTTATTTTTATCGATGATTATCGTCTGCAAAATTACGGCATTATATCAATAGAGGTATTAGTTGCCTATGGAAAGTGTGTGCTTTTTAAATGGTTGATATTTAGATGGTTATTTGAAAATATAAACGATGGTGTGTGGAATAATTATGAGAGGGGTATGGAAAGAAAATTGCAGACTTCGAAATTTATATTGCGAAGTCTGCAACTTACATTGCGAAGCCTGCAATTTGTATTGCAAAGTCTGCAATACAAAATTGCTTACTTTACAAGAACCTTGCGTCCATTAACGATGTTCAGTCCCTTTTGCAGGGTGCTGATGCGCTGGCCCTGGAGATTGTAATAATGATGATGGGTTAATGGGTCATGGTTCACGGTCTGGATATCTGCTGTCAGCTCGCCCATGTACTGGCCTATAAAGAAGATGCTGCCCGTTGACTGCTCGCTGATGACGTAGAAGAAAGGACGCGTAGCATGGAACTCTGTCATATATGGTGTGCTGGTGGCTTTTGCTTCTATAACAGTGACGGCAGCAGCCTCAGTACCCTCTTCGTCAAGTTTGATTTTGGCCACCTGGAACATATTGCTGATATAGATAGGCACATTACAAAAATAGGGGAAGTCGGCGTCTGCCATAAAGGCGGTAGGCATGCCTAAATCTGCCATAATCTCAACCAGTTGTAATCTTGTATTCGTCTCGAAACGAGGCAACTTCAGGTCTACATCGCAATGAGAATTCTTTACCTGCCAATTGCTGCCATTCAGCGATTCCAACACGTCGTCGATGGTTTTGTCCTTGCAGGGCAGGAATATCGTCATCGAGTATGCGCCGTTGCCGTAGGGTAGGTTGATAGCCTGATAAAGTTCGTTTTCAGTATAGTTAAACGACGTATAGGGTCTATGCATCATGGGCACCTTGGCGCCTGAGCCGAACAGTTCCTCTTTGGTCTCTGCTGCATCGAAAGGATTGCTCCACATGCCCTTGAAATAGAGCGCATTGAGCAGGTAGCTCACTGCATAAGGATTGAACGTGTTTTCATCGAGCACCTCTTTGATTAGGCCTTCTGTATGGTCGCTGGCCCACTGGTTGATGACGTCCATCGTTTGCCCGTCGGCAAAGTTACGATTCTGTAGCTCGGCATTGTAATAGTCGAGGGCTTTCTTCGTGAAGTCATCTTGCAGACGATAGCCAAATCCCTCGTTGACGAAGATGGTGTTGGCTATGAGCGACTTCGTTTTGCTGTCGAGTGTCTCAGCCTCCTGAAGCATCTTGTGGCAGAACTGGTTGATGCCCTCGGCACCAGCCTCGCCAAAGCCCAATACCTGGTTGATTTCCCGCTGCGTCTGACCTGCTGCACCGTTGTTCAGCAACCCCAACGCATAGGTAATGCTCAGTGGCGACATGATGCAGCTCTTATTGTCACGCGCCTTGCGGAACAGCTTGAAGGCAAAGTTGTTGTTACCAACTATCAACTGCTGTTCGCTTTCAGTCAACTCAATTTCCTTTGGGGCATTAAATGCAGGGGCGTTAAACCAAAAGCCTTTCGAATAGACGTAGGCCAATGATTCGTAGTCGCAGATGCAGTCAGGCTCTGGCGCATAGGGGTCGAATATCAGGCCATGCCCTTGGAAGCCTACACCTTCCACAGCAATGTAACCTAAATCGTAGGTAGAGCCGTCTGAAGCAACATCCTGATAACGGAAACGACGGAACAACTGATTATTCTCTTTGATGGTCTCAGCAATGCGAACGACATTAGGGAAATAGCCACTTTCGTAATGCAGGCTGAAGTCGAGTGCCATCACTTCTTTCTCGCTGTATGAATCGAGCATATAGACCCGTCCATCTTCGTCCTCACGGAACGCTGCGAAGTATTTCTTACTGTTGTTATGGTCATCCCATCTATACAGCTTCATATACTGGCGTCCGTCAATGACCGTGTCGCCATTCAGCTGGTAATAACTATTCCATACAGACTCATCATATCCCGTCTTGTTCGCTTCGAAATGATGATAGTTATAAGCCCATAACTTGCCCTGCTCCAACATCTTTCGTTCTGGTGCTGTTGCAAACGCTATTGTGGCCGATAAAATGGATAATGCAAAGAGTATAGTCTTCTTCATATGCTAATTTGAATATTTTCGGCAAATATACGCATTATTTTTGAAAGGACAATGATTTTCGACTATTTCTTTTCTATGATTCACTTTACATACACCTTTCGGCCATTGACGATATTCAATCCTTTCTGCAAGGAACTGATGCGCTGGCCTTGGAGGTTATAGATACCGTCTCTTACCTCAAAATTCTTACTTTTTACCTCTACAATTCCTGTTATAATTGTATCAAATTCGCCAGTGAAGGACTCACGGCTATTCTCTATAGTGACGGTATAACGGCCTTTGGGGTAGGCAGAGATGTCGATGTTGAGGGCTACGATGTTGCCTGTGTTGATGGCTTTCTCGTAGACGGTTTTGCCTGATTCGTCAGTAATGCGTACCAGATAGGCTTCGTCAAGCGGGTCGAGATTGATGCCTAACTGTTGGTCGTTGTATTCGCCATATAGAGGCTGTTCCGCCGTTCTCATCATCGGTGCTCGGGGCTTTGTCTTGATGATATGGGTGAAGTCTAAGCGTTGTCTGGGGGCATTCGACAAATCAGGTGTGACTCCATCCTCATATTCGTCGTTGAGGTAGATGACCTCATCGCCAACGGTACATGACATCAGGGCCCATGCTGGATTTGATTGGCCAGGATAAGTGTCTATAGAAGGACCGAAACCGAAAAGACCTCCGACACCTTCCAGCCACGTGGTTTTCCAGGCCATGTGGTTTGTAACATCTCGATAAACGCCCTTGAAGCCCTTTAGTCCACCAGTCTGTCTCGCCCCAATGATATAAAGTTGGCCATTAATCTGAAGTGTGTCATGGGCATTGGCAGAGAAGTCGTACATCAACTTGAACTGTTTGTCATTTGTGTCGTATTCGTACACTTTTTTGTCCTCTTCGTACCATGCTCCTATCTTTCTTAACAGAGGGTCATATTCAAGATGATCTGAACCGACATACCGCTGGCACATCATCTGTTTGCAAGTCTTTCCGTTGATGATGGTGTCGCCTTCGAAGTAGTAATACTCAACCAACTTCACAGGATTATCCGAGACGTCTCCTTCCTTCCACACTTTACCTTCTTCGACGAATGGACGATAAGCCATCTGTGGCGTCTTGTTGATGACAGGATGCTTCTCACCACGATTGTCCACTACGACATAGTTCAAATTGGGGTCGAAGCCTGTGGCGTAGAAGTTTGTAGCATGCAGGGCCATACAGTTTGCTGATGGTGCCACATCTTGTATGATGAATTCAAGCTTGTGGAGCGTTGGGTCATCAGTCGGTTTCTCGATGAAGTAGGCATAGTTGTTAGGTCCGCATTGGGTGAAAACTTCTCCATAGACATGCAGGCGGTTGCCTTCCAATTCGTAGATAAGGTGATGATTCGTGTCGTCGTCCTCTCTGTTCTCTGCACCTGTTGGCAGGTTGCATCCATGTACCTGCTTGTTCATGGTGTCATGGAACGAGAATGGCAGGTAAAGGCCATCAGAGTTATTCTCCACATAAGCCAGATTATCTTGGCACATGTCCGGGAGTACAATATCTCGGAGATTTTTTAAAGGCCCTTCAAGAGAACCGACACCCTCTATCCATGTTTTTTCAAGACCGTTATCTGTGCGAGCGACTATCCATTTCTGTAGATAACGTTGATGTATATCCATACTATCTGCCGCTTGATTGTAGTTATGACGGACAACATCAGGTCCTTCCCTATAATCGCCAACAGACATCACTTTGTAAGAAACCATTTTCTGCTCGTCATACGAATAGGTTTCGTAGGTGTCACCAGCTTTCAGCGAATAGTCGAACATCAGATATTCCTTTTGCGTATCATTGTCGAAGAAATACACCTTGCGGTTCTCCTCACGCAGAAGTCCAGCATCATAGACCGTAGTCGCATTATCCTTACTCCTATACATTTTCATATAAGTCTTTCCGTCTTTTACTACTTTTTCGTTCAGCAACACGAATTGGTCGAAATGATTGCCTGAACCATATTCAGAACGGACCACATGCCACTGCTTACCATTCTTTACAAAGGGAATGTAGTCGAAATCTCCTTGATTTATCTGCAACGAGACGTCTGGCCAAACGTCATAAAGTACCTCTCCGTTGCGCTCGAAATGAACAAGCATGGAACGATAGTGACGACTCTGGTATTCCCCTCCTGATGCAGAATACGGATCTGGTGGACCGAACAGGCATTCGCCATCATTCCATTCCGTAATGCCAATCCCTTGGATAATGCGGCCACCTTGCGTGTCAACTTTTTGTGGATTATCATATTTGCCACATTCAGGGGCTTTGCCATCCAAATCCACGTATTTCAGCGGTCTTACACCTCCGAAGGTCCTTTCCTTTATTTCGTCTATGATGCCATAGTAGCAATAATAGCATGGTATGCCTGTAGTATTTGAATACAAAATATCTTCAAAATATATCCCTTTTCCAACGCTCCAGTCAAATTGGTATGCCGTGCCTGACCATAGAAAAGAAAAACCATCATAATGAAATAGCAATGATGCCATGATATTATCATTCTCTTCCTTTATCAAAAATGTAAGAGAGTCTGTCCATTCAGGGCCGTTGGTATAGACACATTTATATTTCTCGCCATACATCGTTGTATATTCCCCCTTTACATGGTATTCGATGGTTTCAAAGTTCGGAACCCATTCATCGCCAACCTTTGAATACCAACTGTCATACTTCAAGGTATCAAGCCTAATCTCCGACCATTTTGTTCCTTCGGGGTAATACTCCTGTGCCAAAAGAACCGTCTGCATGGCCAAAAACAATAGAAATAAAAGAGTCTTCTTCATAATCATATTTCTTTAATAGTTTATTTCGGATGGAGTCACTTTCAATTGGAGAAATTTGGGGACGGTTCTGATGATCCACTATTTCGCCACCATCTTCCGGCCGTTCTGGATATAGATGCCCTTGCCGGGTTCCCCTGTCAGGCGGCGGCCCTGGAGGTCGTAAGTTGCAGAAAATGAAACTATGTCCTGAATATAAGGAGGGCTAACTTTCAAAATAATAGTTGCATTGGGATGCTCATATAAAATCTCATTGTTCCTTGTACATCTAATCAGCAGAGGTGCTCTCCCTGTTATCGGTTCCATGAGAAATGGTTCTATTCCATATTTTAAAGAACCAATACCTTCTACCCAAACATCATTCTCATCGCTTCCTATGTCTTTAACATAGATGCATTTTCTGGTCTGTTTATCAGAAGAACATACAAAAACTGTATCTGTAACATTTTCCACCCTAAGATAGGTTGCCATACCTCCCAAATAGTATGGAATAAAATCTCCCTCTACCGCTGAAAAATCCATCAGTAGTTTTGGTTTCTGAAGGACATCACAATAATAAATCATACCCCTGTCCTGTCCGAGATAGCATTCTGTAGTTTCCCAATTCTGAGGCGTTTCATCTTGATTGAATTCTCTTTGAAATATTTCTTTATAAACGATGCCTTCTATGAGAATCTCTCCATCTAACTTTAACTCGATATAGGAGACATTACCTTCTTGATATGGAGAATAAAAGGCCATAGTCCACACTAAATCTTCATCAAGCACAGTCACAGTCTTCTCCAGACTAGAAGATTGTGCAAACCCAGACATCACCGTCAGCAAGAATCCAAGCAATAAAATTTTCTTCATAGGCGCAGCATATTTATATTACGCAAAGATAGATAATCCTGTAAAAACATGAGCAACATTCTCAATGGATTTAACAATTATTAACCTGCCCTTCGGAGATATTGACTATAGCACCTACAGGTGCAACTAAAACTTGATTCTGTTGCATGTTAATGATGCCGTTATTCAGAACAGTAAGCGTACTGCCATTATAAAGATTGATTATGGCATCATTAATTGCTCCTCCGTCAACTATGAGCGTTCCACCACCATAGACAGATATTTGCTTATAATCACACAAAGTCATATTTCCTTTTATTCGTAATATACTACCATTAGGGACAATGATATTGCGATGCATCTTTAAATCTCTATTATATACATAACTACCATATAGATAAAGGTCTGACGTTAAAGAAGTCAGATTTCCAAAATCATCCATCGTCCCGTAATTAGGATCAGAATCATCTCCGTCAGGATCACCGGAAATTGAAGCAGGTTTAGGACCTAATCCCCAAAAATAGTAACCATCGCCATCGGCATCCTCGCAAACAATATATGAATCATCGTAATTTAGACTTGTTATTTCTCCTGTCACAGATTGTACCCTCCATACTTTAGGATATAACATATCAACCATAACATAAAGGTACCCATTATCACCCCATGGCTGCCAACTATTTTTCATAAGCCACGCAGTCCTTCCTATTATGTTTTGATGATCAGAACTATTTATAACTACGTAATCTGGACTAGAATTGTTTCCCAGGTAGTTCCCAAAGTAAATTTTGTCGCCGATTTCTATGGTCTTATATCCAACAAGCGCCATAGAGTGCCCCCATTCACCTATTGCAATTGTCAATGGACATTTCATCAAGTGATGCTTGACAGAATCTTCGTTGATTGGGATATATCTGTGCCCTTGTATAAATATCCTTTCATCTGGATTATCACACTTCAATGTACAGTCTAATACACTATCTTCAAATGGAAAACATGATTCACTAACGACTCCATAATTTTTGATGTAATTAAATGCTGAGAACTCTGTACCTCCGCTACATCCATTCTGAGAAATGCAAGAAATTATTTCTTCTTCCGACAAGTCAAGATTAATCAAGTTGTTATAATAAAGATTAGCATATGCTTCAATAGCAGAAATTGAAGCGAATGCCCAGCATGCTCCGCAATTATTATGATAATTGACAGGGGTCATCCAATTCTTTCCATGCCTGTATCTCCAGTCCCATTCTGTAACATACTGATTGGAAGTTCTGGAACTCGGAGAATTTAGATATTCTCCTGGCATAACAAATATACCTCCTATATAATGCTCAAATCCATATAGCTCAGGAACAGTACCGCCAAACATGTCCTTCTTTTCTGAAAAGGTCTTCTCTGACATAGAGGTTACACCAGCTCGCCAAGTCATGTTCTTTTTCTTCAGATTTGCATTTAACTTGTCAACGATGTATTGCACTTGTACTTTTTGAATAGATGCATAGCTATCGGGATTCTGCTTCCTGTTCGCAATTTCATTCACATAATTGACGGCATCCAATTTAAGAGATGCATTCAGTAAATGAATCTTCAAACTCTTTGGTGTGATTCCATCCAACAAGATGGTTTCCAAGGCAATATTTGAGAACTTTGAAGTCATGTCATCAGAAAGTGCAGGATAATTTTCATAAACAAGAAACTCATAATTATAATCATCCACTAACGTGACCCTGATATAACTATCATTGTCATTATTTAGGGTAGCTGTTCCCGATATGGAAAGGCCAGAGATTTTTGACCTTACATCAAAAGTTAGAGTAGTATCTTGAGTATATGTATTCCCAATCTTCATCTGTGAAGCGTCATCAGACGAATCAAGATTAAAGCAATCTGCCCGATATTGTGCATATACCAATTGTGGTAACAGCAGTAAAGCGAATATGATACGTTTCATTAGACAATTTTTCTTAAGGTTCGACTGCTTATTTCGATATAACCATCCGCTTAGTATCAATCACTTGTCCGCTGACAATCAGAGAGTAGAGGAACATGCCCTCACCGAGTTCGTAGCCACCTATGGAAACGCTTTCCATTCCCGATGAAATGGGCAGTTTCTTCAGGGTCTTGCCCGTCATGTCGAAGATACAAATGGAGGCATCACGGACATTCTCTTCTAATGAGAAACGGATAATTGTCTGTTCTTTAAACGGGTTGGGAGTGTTCTGATAAAGCACGTTATTCTTGGCTGCAGCGTTGAAATCGGCGGTTTCATCGCTAACCGAACGGGTTATGGCCTTTGCCTCGCCCTTCACCTCGTCCAGTTCCTGTTTCAGTTCCTGAATGCTGCGAAGAAGAAGAGGCACCAGTTCTACGTAGTTGACTCCTAAATAACCATCTTGTCCTTCTTTTACCAAATCGGGGAAAATTTCCTTTAACTCCTGTGCAGAGAAGCCGAAATGACGTTCTTTGGCATCGGATTCCCACTTCGTATCATATGCTCTGATAGTAGATTCTTGGATGGTATCTCTTTCCATCTCAGGTATCTCACGTTTCTTATAATTGTAAGACAAGACATTGATCTTCATTAGATTCTCTAATGTCTGGTCTGTATCACTGATATTTGTGATATTGGTTTTAAGTCTTATGTCGGACGGAGTTATAACACTCGTAGCCGTCAAGGTGCCATCTACATAGGTGGCACCACGGAAATATCCAGCATACTGTCCATAGACTCCTTCTGTAACATCTGATGACGATCCATAAATTCCTGCTCCATCATATTGTCCTGAAATAGTGCCCACAACACCATAATTGTAACCGCTCGTTGCGTTTCCTCCTACGCCATAAACGCCAAACGAGCGTCCACCATAAAGATAGTCAGTAGTAAGAGTTCTGCTATATATACCTATTGAAAAATAACTTTGAATTGGAGTGAGATGAATGGCCTCGCCAAATTTGTAATTACTATATGTCCCAGAAGACGCACCTACAGCAAGCTTAGTTGGAAGCTGATTTCCTATCGACTGTATGTTGACTTTTCCACTACTTTCGACGCTCAACTGAGCTGAAATAGATGTGCATATAAAAAAAGATATGCCTAATAATAAGATTTTTTTCATATTTTTAGAGTATTAAATGATTATAGAATAGGGGGGCTTTGAAACTCCCTGCTATGAGATAGTTTTACAGATTAATCCAACCCGTGAACAGCCAGTTGCCCATGACGAGTTCAATCTGATAATTGCCAGAGAGGGTAGACGGCAGGACAACCTGCGTCTGAGTAGAATAAACCACCGTCGAGTAAACCACGTTGCCGTCCTCATCCTTTAAATAAAGGACATACTCAGGATGGTCAACAGCGAACAATAGCGTGTAGTCGTCAATGTACACCTTCGGGGCTGTCATTGGAGTCTTTGGATTACCAGGACCTCCAGGTTGCTCATCTTCTTCAATACTGACGGTTAATGGAACCAACACTTGAGCCGATACACTTGTGCTAAAAACGAAAGCACCGAATAAAAATAAAAATAACTTCTTCATAATTTTGTTTATTTTAAAAGTTTGCACTGCAAAATTATGAGAAAAAGAAAACTTAAACAACAAAAGCGGAGGAAAGGAATTTACCTAAAATTTTAGTAAGTATATCCTGTTGTAAATCAGTAGGATAGATAAATAATTTACTAAAAGTTTACCTTGAATTTTACAAATATTAAGAATTAATGATGCTGGAATGTGCCCATTTTCAATAGATTTCCTTGAGCATCTTATCAAAGGATCTTGAGTTTCCTGCTAAATTGAAAAGCTTTTGTAACATTTCTGCGCGGATATTTGAGATATAAGACGGATCGACATCTAACATGTGACTGACCATTTTGGGCTTAAAACCAATACGAATCAGTAAACATGTCTTATATTCCTTATCCTTTAATTGATATTCGTTTTTTGATATGAAATCCTTAAAACCAGGAAAACACTTGAATATTTGTTCCTCCATTTGATGCCATTCTTCGTTTGTCGGTTTCTGCCCAACAATTGACAGTTGTTGGAACTTCCCGTAGATTGCCGTTGTCTTCAATTGCCTATCAGCTAATGACTGGCTATTGGTATTGCGTTGTAATAGCGACTTCATAATAGTTTCCTGCTCACGGATAATCTGTTCTTTCTCAGAGATAAGTTCCCTGTTGGCATCTTCATTTTTTCGGAGCTTTGCAATATCGCTATGCGCCTGTTCTATAGCAGTCTGACTCTGCAAATATTTCTGCTCTGCCTTCTTCTTTTTACGGGTTAATTCTCTTATTATAATATAGGTAAACAGGCTGGTTACAATGATAATGCCAACACAAATCCAAATAATGATAGTACGTTGGTTTGCTTTCTCTTGTTCTTGATGTGCAATCTCCTGATGGCGCGAATAGTCATACATGGCTTGAATGCGTTCAACTTCTTTGGTTGCTCTTTGTGCATAGAACGAATCCTGCATTGTATATGCGTAGAGCGCATATTTAGCCGCAGAATCTGTATGGTGAGTTTTGT
>JAEEGG010026900.1_pt1 | contig 10944 bp, 8 predicted proteins | sample 9134161 | NCBI WGS metagenome assembly JAEEGG01 (sample SAMN16246543, study PRJNA631951) | gut metagenome | biome: gut microbiome; feature: rumen; material: CR-attached | host: Bos | place: Iran: Karaj | collected 2018-10
ATTTACTTATTTTAACACAAAAACCGTTCATAATATACATTGTTTTCAAAATTGCCTTTCAAAATAAATATAGTTCTGTCTTTTCTGTATTTAAACCTTTATCCGTGATATAATTTTATTGGATTCGTGACTATCGGAGAAAAATTAAATAAGTAAACGCTGGTTCAATGAGTTTGATTGCTTTTCGGGAATTACTAATGAAGCAATCCGTAAACGCGCAGACAAATCTACAGACAAATTAATCAGCGGTTCCTTAAAGACAGGAGTTACATTATGGAAACGTTAAACGCTGTCATCAACCAGGTCAACACGATCCTCTGGTCCTACATCCTGATCGTCCTGCTGATCGGACTTGGACTGTATTTCACGTTCCGTACCGGTTTTATCCAGATACGGCTTTTAGTTGATATGGTCCGTTTACTGGCGGAAGGTGTCGGGACAAGACGGATGGGAAATCAGATTTCCTCATTCCAGGCTTTCTGCGTCAGTACGGCCAGCCGCGTTGGCGTCGGAAACATCGCCGGCGTGGCCATTGCCATCGTGCTGGGCGGGCCGGGCGCTATCTTCTGGATGTGGATGGTTGCTATTGTAGGCAGCGCCACCGGTTTTGTGGAAAGCACCCTGGCCCAGATTTATAAAATCCCCCGGGGGAAATGGACCTTTCACGGGGGGCCTGCATATTACATTCAGAATGTGCTGCACATGCCCAATCTGGCAAAACTGTTTTCCCTGCTGTTAATGACAACCTTCGCGCTGGTCTATAATTCCCTGCAGGCCAACACCATCACCCTGTCCCTGCACAGCGCTTTTGGCTGGGACCGCACGGTCGTCGGTGTAGTCGTTTCCATCCTGATCGCCCTCGTAATCTGCGGCGGCGCCCACTTCGTGGCCAGGGTAGCGGAAATGCTGGTGCCGGTCATGGCCGGCGCATATCTGCTGATCGCGCTCATCGTCGTCATTATGAATTTCGGACAGCTCCCCTCTGTGTTCGTCTTAATCGTAAGCAACGCCTTTGCGCCACAGGCAGCCGTAGCCGGCGGTTTCGGGGCCTGTGTCATGAACGGCATCAAGCGGGGCCTGTTCTCCAACGAAGCCGGTGAAGGTTCCGTGCCCAACGCGGCGGCCACCGCCTATGTAACCCATCCGGTCAAGCAGGGCCTGATTCAGGCTTTCGGTGTTTATGTGGACACACTGCTGATCTGTTCCGCCTCCGCCGCCCTGGTACTGCTGTCCGGTGTGTATGAAATCGGCGGCAAGGTCACCGGCATCGAACTGATCCAGAACTGCCTGGCAGCGGAAGTAGGCAGCTGGGCCATCGTCTTTATCGGTATCATGATTATGATGTTCGCCTTCAGTTCACTGGTAGGCAACTATTATTACGGCGAAATCAATCTGGCCTTCCTTACCCAGAGCAAAACCGCGCTGTATATATTCCGGGCAGCGGTGGTCGCCATGACTATGTTCGGCAGCATCGCGTCCCTGCCGCTGGTATGGAACCTGGCAGACCTGTTTATGGCGTTCCTGGCTACGACTAACCTGTACGCCATTTCCCGTCTGTTCCCCTTTGCGAAGATTGCGCTGGACGATTATGAAAAACAGCGCGCCGAAGGCATGGATCCGGATTTCGATCCGCATATCCTGCCCAGCCTTGACGGCGTATACGCGTGGGGCATGGAAAAGGAAAAGTAATGAAATCAGTTTAAAAGAATTATTTTCGGATATAAAATTCTTCAGGTGGTTTCGGAAAAATCCGGAACCACCTGTTTTTTGGTGCTAAGCGCTAAGCAAACCCCGCAGAACTTTCGCCCTTCGCGGCTGAACTTATTGTATTATTTGTCCCATTCACAGACAAAAGCGTTCCCGCCTGTGCCGTCGGTCGTACCGTCTTCCGTCAGGTTTTTGTAGTTCCAGTAATACAAGCCGTAGAAGACTTCATCTTCTTCTACGTTGCTTTCCTGGTTCGCTTTCACATAGGTAACAGGTTCGTTGGGAATCATGCGGTAATGTCCGAATTTTTCAAAGTATTCATTATCATAGCCGCTGTCATTGATCAGCCGGTACATACGCTCATTCATTTCGTCGTCACCGACCGCTGCCAGATGACCGCCCATGGATTCGCAAAACTGCTGCGCTTCTTCCATGGTTTTACCGATATCGGAGAATACATGATAGTGATGTCCTTTATATTTGATGGCTTCTTTCGGAATAAAAGGACGTGTAGAATCCTCTGCGTAATAAATCACGCTGGCCGGTTCGGCAGCATACGTAGAATGTATAACCTCTGCTACTAACAGCGCAGATAATACATCGGTATAGTATATGCCGTTGTAATACCCTCTGTAGCGACCCCGTCTATGGGCCGGCCTGTGATTCCACCAGTGGTCCTTCGGGGGTTTAGGGGTGCGGCGCCATACGTGTATGTTTTCGTGGGTCCGGTGAACAGGCGGGCGATGAAGGTCTTTTCTCGGGCCCGGTTTTCTGTGTTTCCGGTATTCCGGTCTATGCGTTTTGGGTTTCGAAATATGCTGCTTCGGATCATGCACTTTCGGTTTTGCAACGTTTTGCTTCGAATCGTGAATCCTTGGCTTCGCAACGTTTTGCTGCGGATTATGTGTTTTCGGTTTCGCAATGTTTGGCTTCGAATCGTGAATCTTTGGCTTCGCAACGTTTTGCTGCGGATTATGTGTTTTCGGTTTCGCAATGTTTGGCTTCGAATCGTGAATCTTTGGCTTCGCAACGTTTTGACGTGGATTATGTGTTTTCGTTCGTAGCTTCTCACGGCTTACTTCAGTATGCTTCGGTTGCTGCATCGTTTGACGCTGGGATACGGGTCGCGGCTGCTGTATCGTCTGGCGTTGGTGAACAGACTTTGCACGTTGCATCGCCGGACGCGGCGAACCAGACCTCGACCGTTGCATTGCCTGGTGTTGGGAAACAGGCTTCGACCGTTGCATTGCCTGGTGTTGGGAAACAGGCTTCGACCGTTGCATTGCCTGGTGTTGGGAAACAGGCTTCGACCGTTGCACCGTCTGACGCTGGGATACAGGTTTCGGTTGCTGCATCGTCTGACGCGGCGAAACAGATTTTGGCCGCTGTATCGTCTGCCGTTGGTGAACAGGTTTTGCATGTTGCATCGACGGACGCGGTGCACTGGGCCGCGGTTTTTGCGCAGCCGGTCTGCTGCTCTGCTGATTTTGCTGTTGGGCAGGGTACGGATATACTTTTTTACCCGGAGCAGCTTCTACAGCGGAAAGAGTTACGCTCAGAAAAACTGCTAAAATAAAAGCTGTAATTGATTTTTTCATCATGGATCTTCGTTTCATTGCTTTTCTCCTCTGCAAACCTTTATAAAGCTGCTGATAATCTGCCGTTCCCTGATGGAAAGATATTCCATCAGTATTATTTTAATAACATTATAAATATTGTTTATGTCTTTTTCATGACCCGCGCCGGCTGAAGAATCTCAACCCTGAAAAATCCTCACCGCCTGTCCGAAACAAAAACAGGACACGCTTCCTCTGCATGAGGTGTGTCCTGTTTCTTTTTTGTTTTCTCCGCGCATCCGTTTCACTACGCGTTACTTTCTACATAACTATTGCTGCAGTAATAATTTACAACAGCCAGACCCATTTATTAGCCGGCGTTGGCTGTGGATAGCCCCAGTCTTCGTCAACACCGGAAACCGCCAGCAAAAAGCCATTCTTTTCCACTACACGGGTTATGGATTTGTTTTCTACCATGGTACTGGCCGTAATGATTTCAATGCCGGCTTCCTGTGTCAGATAGCGCACCAAAGCGTCCACCGTCTCAGATGCTATGCCTTTGCCCCACCAACGTTCCAAAAAACGGCAGCCGATGCTGACCTTGTGCGTGTTCTCCCGATAGCCGTAAATCTCTGCCAGCCCGCAGAACTCCTCTTCCATAAATACACCCAGGATAATGGACTCTTTAAAGCATTCGTCGTACAGCCGGCGGACGACATCGTGTATGTCCTCATACTTCTGTTCAAACAGAAACGTCGGAAGATACCGGTACACGCCAGGGCTGTGTGCCAGCTCCGACAAGCCCTCTGCGTCCGTTTCCTCAATCTTTCTGAGAACGAGTCTTTTCGTTTTAATATATGGAATTTCCGAAAAAAGTTTTTTCATTTTTTGCTTCCTGCCTGCCGCATTCGCTTTTACTGCTATTCTATCACCGGAACAGAAAACCCGCAAATATGCTGGTTCATGACAGGATTTTTCCCGGTCATATCAAACATCCTGCCGGAATCCGCTGCCTGCCAGTTTCAAAAATCCCTGCACGGCTTCTTTTACTTCTTCAAACGTTTCTTTTTTTCTACCGGTTTTTTCATCCATGTACAGACTGCGGTTCACTTCGATCATCAGGCTCCGTACCCGCTTATCCCGCTGCGAATAAAACGGTTCGGGAACGATGGCGCCGGCAAAGGGCGTATTCACTGCCACTTCCAGCCCCGCTTTTGTAAAATACGTTTTGGCTGCGTTCAGCAATAGGTCCGGGGTAAAATACGGATCCGCGCCCAGGCAGATTTCAGGACGGACAAGATGAAAGTTTTCTTTTGGTTCATAAGGCAGCACGGTTTCGGAAAATGAGTGCCCGTCAATTAACAATGCCCGGTCAAACTGGTCCAGCTGGCGGCGCACGGCTTCTGTCAGCCGGCTGTGATGACGCCGGTAGATTTGCAGCGCCCTGCCGTAAGCCCGCAATCCTTCCGGGGAGGAAAGCGGATCCCGTTTTAACCGGCCGCCGTCGGACATGCGTGTGTAATACATGCCCATGCCCTTCCGCCACATGATTTCTTCTTCGGGATCAAGGAAGCGTTCCGGGTCGCAAACAAGGCGGCTGTACTGATGCACAACGGTCAGGCAGTCCGGACAGGAAAACAATTCATCGGTGTACCAGTCGGTCATGCACAGCAGCTCGCTGCGGAGTTTCTCTTCCTCCGGCAAAAATTCCTTTTGGAACAGTTTGGGGATTTTCGTGCTGCTGTGGGGAATGTGCACGATAATCCGGGGCTGTTCCGGCACTGTTCCGTAAGCAGGCAGGTACCATTTTAATTTTTGTACCACCACCGCTATCCGTTGCCATGATTTCATTTTCTTTTGTCTCCTTTCGTTTAACCGTAAAGAGAGGCAAAAGAAAAACCCATCGGAATGATGGGCTGTAATTTCAACATCCCATCATACAAGCTTTAGCACCTTAACCGTTCCGGCCAGGTTGCTGTGCGGTCACCGAGCTTGTCTCTCGCGCACTCTCTATGGTCAATTGATATCCGTTTCCGGACACTGTATTAAATTGTAAGGCAGTTCTTACTATAAATATTATACCACAAACCGCAGGACTTGTCAGTTGTAGTCAAATTTCCCGTCATTCTTTTCTTCCAGGGCCTTGATGGCGTGGTATGTGTACTCCGCAAAAGGAACTTCCAGTCCTTTTGCCGCAGCTTTTTCCATCAGCACCTTGCAGAACATGTCGATTTCCGTGTGCCGTTTGGCTTCCAGATCCTGCAGCGTGGAGAATCGTGCTCTTTCCAGCCAGCGGGGGCGGGTGTTTTCCAGCGGGCCGTAGGAAATGCCGTAGGCTGCCGCCACCTTGCGGGCTTCCGCTTCCAGCCGGTCCCGGATATAGCCCACATGCTCGCTGTCAAAATAGGAAGCGTATCCCGTGCCCAGCACCGCCTGGGGCAAATTATAGGCAATATTTAAAGTAAATTTCAGCCACTGTTCCGAAATGATATCTTCACAGAAATGGTAACGAAGCGGCGTTTTGGCAAGCAGCTCACGGATGGCCAACAGGCGTTCCGTTTCTTCCCGCGAATCTTTTTCTCCCACAAACAGGCCCGGCGTCTTTTCCGCGTTAAAGGTGACGCTGTTCCCCTTCCGTTCCGAGTTGATGCGCATCAGGCTGTAGGCGATCCGGGTCGGGTCGATCACCGTTCCGATAATCTCCTCGCTGTCGATTCCGTTCAGCAGACTGAGAACGGTAGTCTGCGGCGTTACCACCGTGCGGATATCTTCCAGCGCAGCCCGCAGTCCGGTATATTTTGTCGACACCAGCAACAGATCCACGCCTTTTGCTTCCTCCGGGGTCTTTACTTTCGGTTTATAAATTTTGCCATTGATGCAGAGTCCGTCCCTCTCCAGGCGTTCTTTCCGTTCCCCTTTGGCGATCAGGCAGAAGTCGATCTCCGGGGCGGCGGAAAACCCATAGATGAAATAGGAACCGATGGCGCCTGCCCCAAGGATGGCTACGGTATTTATCTTCATATTTTATTCCCCCTCCTGTAATAAAAAAACAGTTTCTATTATTATAACATATATGACAAACTGTTATCGGAAAATCGTTACGGAAATACGGATAAGTTCGTATATGCTTCTGGCGGCAGCAAAGAAATTTAAATCTTACTTTCATTTGTTATTTCTTTTTGTTACAATATTTATGCAAGAGGAAAAAGCACTACAGCATTCCATAACAGGAAAAGCGGTTAAACCTTTCAACACGTTTTTAATCAGGAAGATCAAAACGGGAGGTGCCATCATGCGATTCTGGAAATTCGGACTCTTTTTGCTATGCTGCAGTCTGTGCGGGCTGCATGGCTGCACCGGAGCAGAAGAAAAACCTGCGCAGAAACCGGCGGCAAAACCGGATGCGTCGTTTGTCCCCAGCGAAATACAAAAAAGCGAAATCTCCTTTTATCACAGATATTGCCAGTATGAGCTGATCATGCAGCGGGAAGGGGATAAAATTCACTGCACCATGCGCACCATGAATTCAAATTATCGCCCGCAGCCGTCTTCTTCCGGACTTACGGGCGTGAAGCCAATCATGGATGCACCGAAAAAAGATGAACGTATCTTCCCCAGAGGCTGCAGCTTTACCGCCGCCGAAACGGACCTGGCCGATCTGGACAAGCTGCTGCAGAAAGGCGGGGTCAGCGCCGCAGCCGCCACAACCGAACTCGCTGAGTTCAAGCAGCTCCGCCTGCTGTACGTGGAATATAAGAACGGGAAGCATATCACCCTGAACCGGGCCGGCAAAGACAGTCCCTTCCGTAAAGAAGTTCCCAATGAAAAACTGGTAGAGTTTATGGAAAAGCTGGCAAAAGACAACGGCCAGAAACTCTATGACGGCGAGATCCTGCTGGGCCGGTTGTCCGGCTGCCACTACAGCAGCGCCGGCAGCTCCAGCGGTGGGCATCATTTTATCGATGTAAGCCGCAAGAACAAAACGGAAGCAATTTTCGACAGCCGCTTCAAAGCCTGGTACAACTCGCCGGAAAAAACCCAGAACCGCGTGATTCCCGCGCAGATGCTGGATGAGATGGAAGCGCTGGGCCGGGAATACAAGATCGACACCTGGGAGCCTTTCCGCGAAACGGACCTGATTGCCCTGGATGCCGCCTCCGTCACCATTTCCCTTTCCTACGGCGAACCCTGGTCCTGGGTAAAATGGGACATGCGCATGGGCCCTCATCATGAGTTTACACGTATGCAGTCGGAGTATTACCGTAAAATATATGATCTGCTGATAAACGAAGATAAAAAAGGGAACGATAAGTATTATTAATAATCCATAAAAGATCCGTATATTTCACCCATATTTTTCATGTAAAAAACGTCCAAAAGCAGTAACTGTCCCAAACTTGCCCCAATTTCATTTAAAATCCAATGAAAAACCGCGCGCCGGATTTATATTCCGGCACGCGGTTTGCTTATTAATATAATATTCAATGAGACACTATCGGTATTATTTATCAATCTTTGCTTCCAGACGGACAAGCGCTTCTTTCAATGCCTGAATCTCCGCTTTCATTTGTGCGTTTTCCGCTTTTATGGATTTATTTTCTTCCGACAGATTTGTAATCCGTTTTGCCATTGCCGCCTTGCCGGTGCTCACGCCTTTATCCAGCGCGAAACTCACGCCGACATTCAGCAGGTTTTCTCCGTTGCCCATACTGCCGCCCATACTGAACATCACCTGGTCGGTGGGACGGTAAAACATGCCCAACGCCATGGCGTTGGCGCCCCGGTAGTTACCAAAACCCGCCGCTGCACTGAATTTGCTGTCCGTATCCATAGGATGCAGGGCTGCCAGAGCCGCCGCGCCGGCGCCTACTTTCTCTACCTTACTGTCCATATTGTCGATACGTTGGCTGAGCTCATCCAGACCTGCGCCGGCTCCGCCCGCCAGTGCAGCTAATTGCGCATCCAGCGCACCCAGGTTTTCACCTACGCTGTTCGACGCCTTCACATAGTTGCCGTCTGCGGTGGAACCGATGGCGGTGTCTAACGCCTCCAGATTCTTCGCCGCGCTGTTAGCCGCCTTAATGTGGTTGCCGTTGCCGGACACGCGGGTTTCCTTGAACACCGTGCCGCCGGTCACAATGCCTGTATCACCGGATTCCACTTTGCCGTCTGTCTTTACCGACACAGTGTATGTATCGACGCCGCCCACATCGGATTTCGCAACACTTATTGGACCGTCGCCAACAACATTGATGGCTTCCTGTGCAATATTACGGACAACACCTTTGCCTTCATCGGTAATATTTCCAAGGTCGGTGTCAGCCTTAACTTTCAACTCTTCTTTAGTTGCTGCTATCTGAACAAATGCCTCAAATGTTGTTTTCAGAACGCTGTCATCTAATCCTTCATCAACATATTTTTTAATTGTTTTTCCTTCAGGAAATCCTGCTGTCAGATCGTTCAGGCTATTAACCGTAGTTGCCATCGTGCCCAATGTTGCAGCAGTATTGCTTTTGTATTCATTGAAATCGGATTTGTCAAGCTTGCCGCTTTGTAAATCGGAGATATCAGTAGTAATCTTTGGTATTGTCACTGAGTTTATATTGTCAATTGCACCTTCAGCGGCCGAAACGCGGCCATCCAGACCGCTGATCTCACCGTTGACCACTGTTATCGAATCGTCAACGTATCCTTTAATTGTTTTTCCTTCAGGAAATCCCGCTGTCAGATCTGACAGGCTGCTAACCGCAGTTTGCATCGTGTCCAATGTTGCAGCAGTGTTGGTTTTGTATTCATTGAAGTCGGATTCGTGAAGCATATCAGCCCCGAGTAATATCATATCCTTTCTTAAATCCACCAATTCTGGCCCTGTAACTTCTTTGAATTCAGTGAAATCGGTTTTGAGAAGGTAACTGCTAATACCACCCGCAGTCATAATGGCAGAGACTGCAATAGTACCGTCTGAACCAGGTGTTAATGTCCCACCATCATAAGATATGCCTTCTACCGCTGCAGCAAAACCGGTTCCCATCACACCGCAGGAAAGCAGAGCGGCCATAACAGCAGTTACAAGAGTCCTTTTTGTCGTTTTAAATGATTTTCTCATGGTAATGTCCCCCTCGTAGACCAAATAACAATAAATATGAAATTTATTATGGCACGATATCTTATTTTAATTATATTAAATATTTTTGCAACACGCAAATCCAATACCGGATTTTTTCAATAAAAAAGCGGGCTTCCGAAATCCCGGAAACCCGCTTGTTTACTTTGGAGCCACATATCGGATTCGAACCAATGACCCTCTCATTACGAATGAGATGCTCTGCCAGCTGAGCTAATGTGGCAAACGTGGTACTTTATTATTATCCACGTTTTTCAGCCATTCGTCAAGTGGAATTTTGAATTATCGTAAATAATAATCGCTGTATTTCAGGGGAATGCTTTTTACCCCGATTTAAATTGTCGTTCTCTTTTGGTTTTGTTTTTTTCTACTTTTCTTTTATCCAGTTTTCCAGCAGCGGTGAAGCAAAATTGCCCAGAGCTTCATATGTTTCCGCTTTCGGATGCACGCCGTCCCAGATGAACCACTCCATACGGTGTTTCTTTGTTAAAAACATGGATTCAAAGTCAAGCAGGTAACATTTGTTTTCAAACTCTTTTTTCATTGCGTCACGCAGGCGTTCAACCAGATGGTTCAATTCTTCCGCGCCGCACAGCCAGGGCATCACCAGACAAAACGCAGCGTTCCGTTCGTCGCAAAACTGTTTCGCCTGTTTGATCTGGTCAATGGAAAACGTCAGCGGACAGCCCTGGATGATGTCGTTCATGCCGCCTTCAAAAAGAACATGGCGCACATCTTTTGGTAACGGGCGCCAGATCAGGCGGTCTTTGATATCGTCACAGCACTCGCCACAGATACCGTGGTTCAGCATACGGATTCCCGTATTCTTTTTTACCTGCGCAATCCAGCTGTTCTCCGGTGAGAAAGGAAAGCCTTCTATCAATGAATCTCCAAAACAGGCAATCGTTTCCATAGTATTTCTCCAAAAAGTATTAGCTTAGCCGGTTGCTTTTACAAAAACACTCTGCGGAAAATCAAAAGTTTCACGTGAAACATTAAACTCTATTCTTCAAGATTCCCCAGATACCATTTCACAAACTGATTGGCAATGCGCCCGTTCCGCCCGGAATGTTCCATTTCCCACTGCAATCCTTCCAGCCGCAGTTCTTCCGGGTCCATCTGCACGCCGGCTTTTTGCAGTTCGTGGTCAATCATCTGCAGGTACTCGTCCTGAGTGGGCGTAGAGTAATGGAGAATAAGCCCGAAACGGTCAGACAGGGAAATGCTTTCGTTGGCGCTGTCCTGCCGGTACACCTCCGCTTCCAGATCGTTGCTGCCTCTGTCGCCCCAGGTTTCTTTCAATAAGTGACGGCGGTTGGAAGTCGCATAGATCAGCACGTTGTCAGGCTGCGGGGTAACGCTCCCGTCAATGGCTGACTTCAGATACTTGTAACTGTTTTCCCCCTCATCAAAGGAAAGATCGTCAAAAAACAAAATGAATTTCTTGCTACGTATCTCATTCAGTTTTTCCAGAACCGGCGCCACCAGTTCCAGCTGGTCCCGGGTAATCTGGATCAGCCGGAGTCCGTCATCGGAGAACATGGAAGCCAGCGCTTT
>JAEEGG010026902.1_pt1 | contig 10944 bp, 7 predicted proteins | sample 9134161 | NCBI WGS metagenome assembly JAEEGG01 (sample SAMN16246543, study PRJNA631951) | gut metagenome | biome: gut microbiome; feature: rumen; material: CR-attached | host: Bos | place: Iran: Karaj | collected 2018-10
CCCCTGATTAACAGTCAGGTGCTCTAACCAACTGAGCTACTGAAGCAGGTTTTGCTGTTAAGCGGGTGCAAAAGTACGGCGAATTTTTGAAACTACCAAACTTTTGGGCGAAAAAATTCAAGGAAACGTTGTTTTTTTGCAAAAAAAGCAAAGAAATGGGTGTTTTCTTGATAGAATCGTGTAATTTTGCAGCGTGAAATAAAAGAGAAATAGTTACGGATATGAAAAAATATATCGTTCTGATGATGTTGCTGTCGGGCTTGTCGCTCACGGTGCAGGCGCAAAAGGTTAAGGATCATAACTTCGAAGTGGCCAAACACCTCGACATTTTCAACCAGTTGTATAAGAATCTTGAGTTGTTGTACGTCGACACGCTGAACCCGAAGGAGACGATCGGCAGGGGTATCACAGCGATGCTCAGGAGTCTGGATCCCTATACGGAGTATTATGCTCAAGACGAGACGAAGAACCTGCGGATGATGCTGACGGGTAAGTATGCGGGCATCGGAGCACTAATCCGCAAACATCAGAAACTGGATCGTATTGTCGTCGACGAGCCTTATCAGGATATGCCAGCTGCCGAGGTGGGTCTGAAAAAGGGCGACGTGATACTGAGCATCGACGACTCGATGATGACCGACAAGGCCGTGAGCTACGTGAGTGAGCATCTGCGTGGCGAGCCCGGAACGAGTTTCCTGTTGAAAGTGATGCGCCCCTCGACGGGCAAACTGATGAAGTTCAAGATCACCCGCAGGAACATCAAGTTGCCTGAGTTGCCTTACTATGGCATCCGTGAGGAGAACGTGGGTTATATCAACCTGAACTCGTTTACAGAGGGTTGTGCCAAGGATGTACGTCGTGCGCTCATCGACCTGAAGAAACTGGGCGCTACCTCGCTCGTGCTCGACCTTCGCGGCAATGGCGGAGGATCGGAGCAGGAGGCCGTAGACATCCTGAACCTCTTCCTGCCGAAAGGAATCACCGTGGTGGAGAACCGCGGCAAGATTGCTCAGGCATCGAAGGCTTACAAGACCCGCGTGGAGCCGCTCGACACAGTGATGCCATTGGTCGTGCTGGTGAATGGCGAGACGGCCTCTGCCAGCGAGATTACCAGCGGTGCCATCCAGGATATGGATAGAGGAATAATATTAGGTACGCGTACATACGGGAAAGGTCTCGTGCAGATTCCCATCGATCTGCCCTATAATACGAACATGAAGGTGACGACCTCGAAATACTACATCCCTAGTGGGCGCTGTATCCAGGCCATCAACTACAAGAAGGGCAGCGAGGGCTATCGGGAGCATATCCCCGACTCGCTGACAAAGGTATTCTATACCCGCAATGGTCGTGAGGTGCGTGACGGTGGTGGCATCAAACCCGACGTGGAGCTGAAGGGCGACACCATTCCCAATATTGCCTTCTACCTCTCAGCCTCAGGGCAGGATTCGACGGAGGTGATGTTCGACTATGTGGTGGATTACATCGCCAAGCATCCGACGATTGCCCCTGCAGCAGAGTTCCATTTGACGGATGCCGACTGGCAGGAGTTTAAGGAGCGCGTCGTCAAAAGTGGCTTCACTTATGATCCCGTCAGCAAGAAACAGTTTGCCGAGTTGGTAAAGACAGCCAAGTTTGAGGGCTATTATGAGGGCGCCAAGGCTGCTTTCGACAGTCTGGAGTCGAAGTTGAACCACAACGTGGCCTTCGACCTCGACCGCCACGAAAAGGTTGTTCGTCAAATTCTGGAGGCAGACATCATTGCCGCCTATTATTATCAGGCAGGCGCCATTGAGGCGGGTCTCAACTACGACAATCAGTTGAAAGAGGCCATCCGCCTGCTGAAGTCTCCGGAAGAGTATCAGAAAGTGCTCGCTCCCCAGAAGCCGAAAGAGACCTCTTCGCTGATCAAAATAGAGAAGAAAAAACCACTTGAAATCACTTCCAAGGCAAGGAAAATGGAAATATTCAGTGCGATTGCATGAAAAATCCGAGAAATATTTGGTGGATTACGGGAAAATGCGTACCTTTGCACCCGTTCAGCGGAATGAGAGACTCGAAAGGGTCTCTCATTTTCGATATTAATAGGTAATAGATGATCAATAAGGAAACAATTCAAACATTGACAGAAGAATGGTTGCAAGGCAACGATTACTTCTTGGTAGACATTAACTTTGGCGCAGATGACAGGATCGTCATCGAAATCGATCATGCCGATGGCGTATGGATTGAAGACTGTGCAGCGTTGAGCCGCTTCTTGCAGGATCGCTTGGGCGACGACCTCGGCGACTATGAACTCGAGGTGGGCAGTGCCGGTCTCGGACAGCCATTCAAGGTGGCTCAGCAGTATGTGAACCATATCGGCGACACCATCGAGGTGCTCAGCCTGGATGGAAAGAAGGTGCAGGGTGTACTGAAATCAGTGGATGACGCGAACTTCACCATCACCGTGCAGGAGAAGCAGAAGCAGGAAGGCAAGAAGCGCCCTGTGCTGGTAGAGGTAGACAAGACCTATGCCATGGACGGCGTGAAATATGCGAAGTATCTGCTGACATTCAAATGAATAATTGAAAACAAAAAAATAAATTAATGGCAACAAAGAAAGATGAGAAAGGCTCCTCAATGATTGAGACCTTTAGGGAATTTAAAGAGAACAAGAACATCGACCGCACCACGCTGGTGAGTGTGCTCGAGGAGAGTTTTCGTAATGTCATCGCCAAGATCTATGGCTCTGACGAGAACTTTGACGTGATTGTAAACCCTGACAAGGGTGACTTTGAGATTCACCGTAACCGTGTGGTGGTAGCCGACGGTGAGGTGGTGGATGAGAACAAGGAGATCGCCCTCTCCGAGGCTCAGAAGATTGAGCCCGACTACGAAGTGGGCGAGGAGGTATCAGAGGAAGTGAACTTCCAGAAGTTCGGACGCCGTGCTATCCTGAACCTGCGCCAGACGCTGGCTTCGAAGATCCTCGAGCTTGAGCACGACTCCCTCTATCAGAAGTATAAGGATAAGGTCGGTCAGGTGGTCAGCGGTGAGGTCTATCAGATCTGGAAGCGCGAGGTGCTGCTGATGGACGATGAGGGCAACGAGCTCCATCTGCCGAAGGGCGAGCAGATTCCTTCCGACAACTACCACAAGGGTGAGACCATCCGTGCCATCGTGAAGGAAGTACAGAACGAGAACAATAATCCCCGCATCATCCTCTCGCGTACAAGTCCTGTGTTCCTGGAGCGTCTGCTCGAGGCTGAGGTACCTGAGATCAACGACGGTCTGATCACGATTAAGAAGGTGGCTCGTATGCCGGGCGACCGTGCCAAGGTGGCTGTTGAGAGCTACGATGAGCGCATCGATCCGGTAGGCGCCTGTGTGGGTGTGAAGGGTAGTCGTGTGCATGGCATCGTTCGTGAGCTCTGCAACGAGAATATCGACGTCATCAACTACTCCACCAACGTTCAGCTGTATATCCAGCGTGCGCTGAGTCCTGCTAAGATCTCAAGCATCATACTCGACCAGGAGAACCGCAAGGCAGAAGTCTATCTGCAGCCTGAGGAGGTGAGTCTGGCCATCGGTCGTGGTGGTATGAACATCAAGTTGGCTTCTATGCTGACTGAGTACACGATTGATGTGTTCCGTGTTGTCAATGAGAGCGAGGCCGACGAGGATATCTATCTGGACGAGTTCGCTGATGAGATCGATCAGTGGGTTATCGATGCCATCAAGGCCATCGGTCTGGATACTGCTAAGGCTGTGCTGAATGCTCCCCGTGAGATGCTCATTGAGAAGGCAGACCTTGAGGAGGAGACCGTTGACCATCTGCTGGAAGTGCTCCGTGCGGAGTTTGAGTAAAGGTAAAAAGGTAAAAAAGTAAAAAGGAAAGTTAATGGGTGTCAGATTAAATAAAGTATTAACGGAACTGAACATTGGTCTTCAGACGGCAGTCGACTATCTGAAGAACAAGAAGAGTCTGGGTGAAATCAAGGACGACGCCAATATGAACACGAAGATCAACGACGAGCAATACGAAGCGTTGGTCAAGGAGTTCAGGGGCGACAAGGACGTGAAGACCCAGGCCGGTATGATGTTCCCCAAGAAGAAAGAAAAGGAGAAGGTCAAGAAAGAAGTCGCTCCGGAGCCTGTCGTGGAAGTAAAGGAAGAACCTCGCCAGACATTCACTCCGCTGGGAAAGATTGACCTGAGCCAGATTGGTAAGCCTGCTCCCAAGGAGAAGGCAGAACCCAAGCCGGAACCCAAGCCCGTGGAGGAAAAGAAGGTGGAGCAGCCTGCTCCTCAGCCAAAGCCCGAGTCCAAGCCCGAGCCTAAACCCGAGCCCGAGCCAGCACCGAAGCCAGAGGTAAAGCCCGAACCCGAGCCGACACCGGCTCCTGTTGAGGCAGCACCCCAGGCACCTGCTCCCAAGGAGCAAGAGGTCTATAAGCTGAAGACGGAACAGAAGGCAGTGCCAAACCTGAATGTCGTCGGTAAGATCGATCTCGACTCGTTGAACCAGAGTACGCGTCCGAAGAAGAAGTCTAAGGAAGAGCGTAAGAAGGAACGCGAGGAGAAACAGGCCCAGATGCATGGTGGCGCTAATGGCGAGAAGAAGAAGCGTGAGCGTATCCGTGGCGGTAAGGAGCGCGTGGATATCGAGGCTGCAGCCAACCAGGACAAGGGACAGAACCAGAATAATAAGAAGAATAAGAATAAAGGTGGCAACCAGAACTTCCAGGACGGTGGTCAGCAGGGCGGCAAAAACAAAAAGAAGAACCGTCCCGTGAAGCCCCTCGAGGTGGATGATGAGGCTGTAGCCCGTCAGGTGAAGGAGACGCTGGCCCGTCTGACTTCTAAGAACCAGAACAAGAAGGGTGCCAAGTACCGTCGTGAGAAGCGTGATGCTGTTGCAGAGCGCATGAACGAGGAGATGGCTCAGGAGGCAGCACAGAGCAAGGTGCTGAAGCTGACGGAGTTCGTGACGGTGTCAGAGTTGGCAACGATGATGAATGTCGGCGTCAACCAGGTCATCGGAACCTGTATGAGTATCGGCATCATGGTAAGTATCAACCAGCGTCTGGATGCCGAGACCATCAATATCGTGGCCGAGGAGTTCGGATTCACCACCGAATATGTCTCTGCCGAGGTGCAGAACGCCATTACCGAAGAGGAGGACGATGAGAACGATCTCGTCAACCGCGCCCCGATTGTGACGGTGATGGGTCATGTCGACCATGGTAAGACCTCATTGCTCGACCATATCCGCAATACGAACGTGATTGCCGGTGAGGCCGGAGGTATCACCCAGCACATCGGTGCCTACAACGTGAAACTGAAGGACGGCCGTCGGATTACCTTCCTCGATACGCCTGGACACGAGGCCTTCACCGCCATGCGTGCCCGTGGTGCTCAGGTGACGGATATCGCGATTATCATTGTGGCTGCCGACGACTCCGTGATGCCTACCACGAAGGAGGCCATCGCCCATGCTCAGGCCGCCAACGTGCCGATGGTGTTCGCTATCAACAAGATCGATAAGCCGGGCGCTAATCCCGATAAGATCCGTGAAGACTTGGCCAACATGAACCTGCTTGTTGAAGACTGGGGCGGCAAATACCAGTGTCAGGAGATCAGTGCCAAGAAGGGCATTGGTGTCGATGAACTGCTGGAGAAGGTGCTGCTGGAGGCCGAGATGCTCGACCTGAAGGCTAACCCCAACCGCAAGGCTACGGGTTCCATCATCGAGTCGTCACTCGACAAAGGTCGTGGCTACGTGTCTACCGTCCTCGTATCGAACGGTACGCTGAAGATCGGTGACATCGTGGTGGCTGGTACGAGCTATGGTCGTATCAAGGCCATGTTCAACGAACGTAACCAGCGCATCGATGAGGCCGGTCCTGCAGAGCCCGCCATCATCCTCGGACTGAATGGCGCTCCCACGGCTGGTGACTCCTTCCATATCATGGAGACGGAGCAGGAGGCCCGCGACATCACTAACAAGCGTACACAGTTACAGCGCGAACAGTCGCTCCGCACTACGAAGACCTTAGGTCTCGACGATATCTCACATCGTATCGCACTGGGTGAGTTCCATGAGCTGAACATCATCGTCAAGGGTGATACCGACGGTTCTATCGAGGCACTCTCCGACTCGTTCATCAAACTTTCTACCGAGAAGGTGCAGGTCAACGTCATCTCGAAGGCTGTGGGTCAGATCTCAGAAAACGATGTCATGCTGGCTTCGGCATCCGATGCCATCATCGTCGGCTTCCAGGTCCGTCCTTCTGCCGACGCCCGCAGACTGGCCGAGCGTGAGGGTGTCGAGATCAATACCTATTCTATTATCTACGACGCCATCGACGAGGTGAAGTCTACGATGCAGGGTATGCTCGACAAGGTGAAGAAGGAGGTTATCTCTGGTGAGATTGAGGTGAAGCAGGTCTTCAAGATCTCGAAGGTGGGTACTGTGGCCGGTGGTCTGGTGACCGACGGTAAGGTGCACAATAAGGACAAGGCCCGCGTCATCCGCGACGGTATCGTGATCCATACGGCTGCTATCGATGCCCTGAAGCGCTATAAGGACGATGCCAAGGAGGTTGCAACAGGCCTCGAGTGTGGTATCTCGCTGGTGAACTTCAACGACATCCAGGTCGGCGATATTATCGAGACCTTCACAGAGATTGAGGTAGAACAGAAACTGTAAGAAAGCAGGAGACAGCTGATATGAAGAAGCAGAAGATCCGTCCCTTTTCCAAACGGCTGACACGATGGATTGCGTTTACGCAACTCGTCGTGATGCTGTTTGCAGCGTACTGGATTTTTATACTCGCCAAGAGCTTTGTGCTGATGGAGGAAGCAAGCCTCCATAAGAGTTCTCTGTCAACTGTCAATGCAAACGTGGGACGGGTGCTTGCCGAAGTCTCTACCGGGACGAGCAATCGGGTGGACGAGATTGAAAAGAGTCTAGACCGGCCAGACAAACTGACCGGAATCATGAGCGAGGTGGTTGCCCAGAATCCCACCATCCGCAGTTGTGGCCTCAGTTTCGTGGAAAGCTATTATCCACAGAAGGGCCACTGGTTCTGTCCTTACGCCGTCAGAGTGGACGAAGAGAAGGTTGAGACGCGCATCATCGGTGATGCCAGTCACGACTACCTGAAGGCCGAATGGTTCACGGAGGCTCTACAGGCTGACAGCAGTTACTGGTCAAAACCGTTCTTCGACTCCACCGACTCCATCACGCCATTGGTATCCTACATGATACCCATCCGTGACAAACGGGGAAAGACGGTTGCTATTCTTGGCGCAGACCTGTCGCTGAACTGGGTTCGCGATAGACTGTTCCACAAGATGTACTCTGAAAACGACACCGTTCATATCACTTTCAGAAGTCAAGAAGAGAAAGATAACAGCGACGGGAGTTTCCTGAACATCGACTGGCGTGGAGTGTCGAAGAAATTCATCATCGACAGCGACGGAACGTTCCTGGCCCATACAGACAATGACTTCGTTATCAAGGAGAATTATTTCGAACTTGCCAAGACGACATCTGATACAATCGACGATCATGTCGGCCGTATGATGGTAGCAGGCAAGTCGGGCGCTTATACAGAGGGTAACAAGTTACTCATTAAGTCGTTCAAGTTCTTCGATGACAACATATGGAATGTCTATATGTTTTATGAGCCAATCTTGTCTACCAATTGGAGCATTGCTTCCGTTGTACCTAACGTGATGGTGGATGCGATGGCCATTGGTCTGGGAGTCATCATGATCATACTCATCGCCATCGCCTTGCTGGTAACGCGTATTGTCGGCCGCATTGTCATCAGACGGGCCACAAAGCCGCTGAAGCAGCTGGCTGCTTCGGCCGATGAAGTGGCAGCGGGTAACTTCCATGCTGCTCTGCCCAGGATCAAGCACAACGATGAGATCCGCCAGTTGCGCGACTCGTTCGAGGGCATGCAGCACTCGTTGACGAAATACATCGAGGAGCTCAAGGATACGACCGCCTCAAAGGCCGCCATCGAGAACGAGTTGAAGGTGGCTCACGACATCCAGATGTCGATGTTGCCGAAGACCTTCCCGCCCTATCCGGAACGCAGCGACATCGATATCTACGGCACACTGACACCTGCCAAGGATGTGGGTGGCGACCTGTTCGATTTCTACATCCGCAACGAACGGCTGTTCTTCTGTGTCGGCGATGTCTCTGGAAAGGGTGTACCTGCCTCATTGGTAATGGCTGTGACGCGCTCGCTGTTCCGTAACATCTCCACCCATCTGACAGAGCCACACCTGATAGTCAAGGCTCTGAACGCTGCGATGGCCGACGGCAATGAGACCAATATGTTCGTCACACTCTTCTTAGGCGTTCTCGACCTTCAAACGGGCGACCTTCAGTATTGTAATGCCGGTCATAACTCACCGTTGCTTATCGGCAGCGATGTAAAGACCCTGTCTTGCGATCCCAACCTGCCTATCGGCGTAATGACCGACTGGGACTATACGTGTCAGGAGACAAAGCTTCAGTCTCAGGATTGTATCTTCCTCTATACCGACGGACTCAACGAGGCAGAGGACCGCGCTCAAGACCAGTTTGGCGACGAGCGTATCATCCGAGTGGCCTCCGCATGCTTGGCAGAAGGACAGGTGATCCCCACCACGATTGTCAGGAGAATGACTGAGGCTGTCCATCACTTCGTGGATGGAGCCGAGCAGAGTGACGACCTGACAATGTTGGCGGTGAAGTATAAAAAATGAGTCAGAAGACAGAGATGATGAGTCAGGATACAGAAGTCAGAAGACAGGAGAAAGGCGACCGCAACGAGTATGTGCGTCAGGTGGCCGAGCAGAAATATGAGTTCGGCTTCACGACCGATGTCCATACAGAAATCATCCCCGTCGGACTGAACGAGGATGTCGTCCGCCTGATCTCTGCCAAGAAAGGAGAACCCGAATGGATGCTTGATTTCCGTCTCAAGGCTTTCCGTTATTGGGAGCAGCAGACGGAACCCACATGGGGTCATGTCCATGTGCCCCCCATCGATTATCAGGCCATCTCTTATTACGCTGACCCTATGGCTAAAAAGCCGAAGGGCGATGGTAAGATAGATCCCGAATTGGAAAAGACCTTCGACAAGCTTGGCATACCTCTTGAGGAGCGCTTGGCTTTGAGTGGTAACACCGCTGTCGATGCCATCATGGACTCTGTATCGGTGAAGACCACCTTTAAGGAGAAACTTCGTGAGAAGGGCGTCATCTTCTGTTCGATAGGCGACGCCATCAAGGAGCACCCCGACTTGGTGCGCGAGTATCTTGGCAGTGTGGTGCCTTATCGCGACAACTTCTTTGCTGCTTTGAACAGTGCCGTGTTTAGCGACGGTTCCTTTGTCTATATCCCCAAAGGTGTGCGCTGCCCGATGGAGCTCAGCAGCTATTTCCGTATCAATGCCCGCAACACGGGTCAGTTTGAGCGCACACTCATCATCGCCGACGATGATGCCTACGTCTCCTATCTTGAAGGCTGTACGGCCCCGATGCGCGACGAGAACCAGTTGCATGCCGCCATCGTGGAGATCATCGTGAAGGATAGGGCAGAGGTGAAGTATTCTACCGTCCAGAACTGGTATCCCGGCGACGAGCAGGGTCGTGGAGGTGTGCTGAACCTCGTGACCAAGCGTGGTGACTTGCGTGGCGTCGATTCCAAACTCTCGTGGACACAGGTGGAGACGGGTTCAGCCATCACTTGGAAATACCCCTCATGCGTTTTGCGAGGCGACAATTCTCAGGCGGAGTTCTATTCCGTCGCTGTGACAAACAACTACCAGGAGGCCGATACAGGAACGAAGATGATTCATATCGGTAAGAACACCAAGTCGACCATCATCTCAAAGGGCATCTCCGCAGGACACTCGCAGAACTCCTATCGTGGTCTGGTGCGTGCCGCTGCAACGGCCGACAATGCCCGCAACTATTCATCCTGCGACTCGCTGCTCTTGGGTTCCGACTGTGGTGCCCACACCTTCCCTTATATGGATGTGCACAACGATACGGCCATCTTCGAGCATGAAGCTACCACCTCGAAGATCTCCGAAGACCAGCTCTTCTACTGCAACCAGCGTGGCATCCCCACCGAACAGGCCGTTGGCCTTATTGTCAACGGCTACGCCAAGGAAGTGCTCCAGAAGCTTCCTATGGAGTTCGCCGTCGAGGCCCAGAAACTTCTCTCCGTTTCCCTCGAGGGAACGGTCGGATAATAGTAATAAAAAACAAATTATATTTGATTTTTTTCGAGCGGGAGTATCTCTACCTTTCCCGCCCTTTGATCCTTGAGCGCAAGGTGCGGAGGGAAGCGGTCTTGACGTCGAGAATTTGGGCGATGGTGTCGTCATCGTAGTGGAGATCGTCTTGCAGGATGAGGAAGACGTATTGCGAGGTCGTAAGTGAGGCATAAGTACGTTCCCACTCCTGCCAACGCTTGGGGCGCAACTGGGCGAAGTAGTCTATCAGACACTGTCTTTCCTCTGCCGATATGTCGGCAATACACTCCTTCTGCTGCATTTTTACAAAGCACCGCGTACCAATGAGCAGTTTGTTGGAGATGCGCTGGCGGCTGGTCTCTATCTGTTTATTCAGTTCAGCGATGGTCTGTTCACTGGCCTCGCCGCTTTGTTGTAACCGTTCTATCTCCGCTTGATTCTCGTTAATCCGTCTGGCATTCTCGTCAAGCCGGAAAGCCAACTCATGCACTCTCCTGCGATGCCACCAGATACCAATCGCCAGCACCAACACGATGGCGATAGTGATTACACCAATCATTTCCATCATCCGTTTTCGCGACTTCTGCTCCCAACGCTCTTCATCATGTTTCTGCTGCCAGTCGGCTATTTCCAGACTATGGTTAACCGTCATGACAGAATCTCTGAATGCATCATTTTGCTTTTTCACTTC
>JAEEGG010026904.1_pt1 | contig 10944 bp, 10 predicted proteins | sample 9134161 | NCBI WGS metagenome assembly JAEEGG01 (sample SAMN16246543, study PRJNA631951) | gut metagenome | biome: gut microbiome; feature: rumen; material: CR-attached | host: Bos | place: Iran: Karaj | collected 2018-10
ATCCCGACGTCTGAGATTATAGGCCTGGACAGTTCGGTGCGCGACTGGGAGCCGCTCGCCGCGCTCGACGGCGGGCCTGACGGCCTGGATTTCTACCGGGCGGTCGCAGAAAAGTGGCACGTGCTGCTCAGAAGCAACGGATGCATCCTCTTCGAATGCGGAGAGGGACAGGCGGCCGAGGTCTCGCAGATAATGGAATCCAACGGATTTGAAAACATAAAAACGTACCGCGACACGATCGGCGTAGAGCGCGTGGTCGCGGGCCAGATGACGCAGAATCAGGATCGGAGGTAGACACCAATGGCTGAAAAGAAAAAGATCGATACACCGGCCCCGGCGGAAGACAAGAAGAGAGCACTGGAGACAGCGATCTCCCAGATAGAGAAGAGCTACGGCAAGGGAGCCATCATGAGGCTCGGCGACAACATGCAGGTTAACGTCGACGCCATCCCCAGCGGCTCGCTGTCGCTCGACCTCGCTCTCGGCATAGGCGGCGTTCCCAGGGGACGCATCATCGAGATATACGGTCCGGAATCCTCCGGCAAGACGACACTGGCGCTCCACATCATCGCGTCCGCACAGAAACTGGGCGGAGAGGTCGCTTTCGTCGACGCCGAGCACGCTCTCGAACCGGCGTACGCCCGTGCGGTCGGAGTCAACATCGAAGACCTGCTCATTTCGCAGCCCGACACCGGCGAGGACGCGCTCGCAATAACGGAGACGCTCGTGCGCTCCGGCGCCGTGGACGTGGTCGTCGTAGCCTCGGTCGCGGCACTCGTTCCCAGAAGCGAGATAGAGGGCGAGATGGGCGATTCCAGCGTAGGCGTCATAGCTAGGCTCATGTCCCAGGCGCTCAGGAAACTGGCCGGATCCATCTCCAAGACGAACTGCATCGTCGTATTCATAAACCAGCTGCGCGAGAAGATAGGCGTGGTGTACGGCAACCCCGAGACCACCACCGGCGGCAGAGCCCTGAAATTCTATTCAAGCGTGAGGCTGGAGGTGCGCCGCACCGAAACGATAGCGAACGGCCACGAGAAGATAGGCAGCCGCACCAAGGTCAAGGTCACCAAGAACAAGGTCGCGCCGCCCTTCAAGGAAGCGGAATTCGATATCATTTACGGCGAGGGCATATCCCGCCTGGGCGAGATAACGGACATAGGCGTGAACATGAACATCATAGAAAAGAGCGGTTCATGGTTCACCGTGAACGGACAGCGCATACAGGGCAAGGACGGCGTCAAGGCCTTCCTGAAGGACAATCCCGACGTCGCCGAGGAGATAGAGAAGAAGATAATAGCCGATTTCGACGCCGCCGCGGCCGCCCGCAAGGCTCCGCCCGCGGCCGTCGCCGCAGGCGCCGCGGTGAGAGTGGACGCGGACGACTTCGAAGACTGATGCGCCTTGAAAAGATCGTTCCCTCCGCCCGGGACAGCGACAGACTCACGCTCCTGTTCGACGACGGCAGCTCCCTGCGCTGCGGCGCCGGAGAGCTGCTCGAATTCGGACTCAGCCGCGGCACGGAGCTGGATGAGGAAAAATTCGGACGGCTGAAGGACGCCTGCGAGTACTACCGCGTGCGCATGAAGGCGGCCGAGCTGACGGCGATGAAGGCCATGTCGGCCGGCGAGCTCAAAAGGAAGCTGCGGGAGAAGGGCGCCTCGGAGGAAAACGCCGGGCGGGCGAGCGAACGGCTGCGGGAGCTCGGGGCGATCGACGAGGAGGAATACGCCCGCATGATCGTCCGCCGCTGCGCGGCGAAGGGCTACGGAAAGGCAAGGATCACCGCCGAGCTGCGCCGGCACATGCTGCCCGCGGAATACTGGGACGGCGCTCTTGCCGAGCTTCCGGAGAGCGGCGATAAGCTGGACGCATTCATAAGAGAAAGGCTTTCCGGCAAGAAGCCGGACATGCGGGAGAAAAAGCGCGTCAGCGACGCTCTGGCCCGCAGAGGCTACGGCTGGGAAGAGATCAGCTCCGCGATGCGGAGGTACGAGGAAACGGCGGAATATCCGGAGGAAGACCGATGAGATCGCATAAGGTTGCAGTCGTGTCGCTGGGCTGCGCGAAAAACCAGGTGAACAGCGAGCAGATGCTGTGGAAGCTGGAAAAGGAAGGGTACCCCCTCACCGGGGACGCGGCGGAGGCGGACACGATAATAATAAACACCTGCGCTTTCATAGACAGCGCGAAAGAGGAAGCGATAGACGCCATACTCGAGTATTCATCCCTCGGCGGCAAGCAGATAATAGTCGCCGGCTGCCTTGCGCAGAGGTACAGGGAGGAAATACTCAGCGAGCTGCCGGAGGTGGACAACCTCGTGGGCTGCGGAAGCTACGACGAGATATGCCGCGCCATTGAAATGGCGGACGAGGGGAACAGAGAGGGCATCTTCGGCGACATAGACGCTCCGGTGAGCGAGAGCGGGCGCATAACCGACTGCAGCCGGGGCTGGGCGTATATCAAGATAGCCGAGGGCTGCAGCAACCGATGCGCCTACTGCATCATCCCCAGGCTCCGGGGCAGATACCGCAGCAGGCCGATGGAAAACATACTGCGCGAGGCTCGCGATCTTGCCGACCGGGGCGCGAAGGAGCTTATCGTCGTCGCCCAGGATATCACGAGATACGGCACGGATCTGTACGGAAGACCCTCTCTCGCCAAGCTTATAAAAGAGCTCGCAAGGACGGAAAAGATCGAATGGATACGGCTGCATTATCTGTATCCGGACATGATAGACGACGAGCTTATACGCACCGTAGCGGAAGAGCCCAAGGTAGTGAAATATCTCGATATACCCATACAGCATATAAACGACGGGATACTGCGCGCCATGAACCGCCGCGGCAGCGGAGAGGAGATCGAAAGGCTCATAGAGAAGCTCAGACGCGAGATACCCGGCGTGGTGATACGCACCAGCCTCATAACCGGACTTCCCGGGGAGGGAGAAAAGGAGTTTGAGGAGCTTTGCGATTTCCTGAAAAGGACCGGGCTGGAAAGAGCCGGAGTGTTCGCGTTTTCGCCGCAGGAGGGCACGCCGGCCTTCGATATGGACCGCCCGGACGCCGAGACGGCGCAGCGCAGGGCCGAGCTGCTTGCGGACATACAGTCGCGTATAATGGACCGCTTCAACGAAAGCCGCATCGGCTCCGAAACGAGAGTGCTCGCCGAGGAATACGATCCCGAAGCGGACTGCTGGTACGGCAGGAGCTGGGCGGACTCCCCGGACGTGGACGGAAGAGTGAGCTTCTCCGGAGAGGGGATCAGCCCCGGAGAGTTTTACGACGTAAGGATAACCGGTACCGTCGGAGGCGACCTTACGGGCGAACTGATATGACGGCGAGAACATGAAAGGACGTTTTGGCAGATGACCACCGCAAACAAGATAACCATTGTCAGAGTGGCGCTTATCCCCGTATTCATAGCGCTTATGCTGCTCAAATTCAAATACTCGGATTTAGCCGCCCTCGTCGTTTTTGCCGCCGCGTGTCTGAGCGACTTTGCCGACGGATATATAGCAAGGAAATACGATCAGGTCACGACCTTCGGAAAATTCATGGATCCGCTCGCCGACAAGCTGCTGGTGGCCGCCGCGCTGCTTATCTTCGTGGCGCGGGGGCAGATGCCGTCCTGGGCGGCCTTTATCGTGATAGCGAGAGAATTTGCAGTGACCGCGCTGAGACTCGTCGCGGTGGACGGCGGAGTGGTCATCGCCGCGGGCATATCCGGCAAGGTGAAGACCATGGTCTCCATGATATGCATCTGCGTAATGATAACCCCGCTGCACTCGATGACCGTCATACCCGGACTGATGAACTTCGACGGGCTTGCGGTGATACTGATACTGCTGACCACGGTATGGTCCGGCGCGGAATACTTCGTGCGCAACGCGAAGCTTCTCAAAATGAAATAAATAAAAAAACAGGTCGAATAAACAGATCGCCCCGGATAATAATAATGATCCGGGGCGACAGACTGCAGACAAAGCGTGATTTAAGAAAAAACAGCCGTATCAACGCATACAGCCTCGCAGAGTTCACGCCCGCAGGCGTGAATAAACCGGGATATTTTCGCCGGAAACCTTTATTTTCGGCGAAAATACCTCTCACGGAGCGCGCGTACGCGCGCCGCAGGGCGGCGCGCCGGGCGCGAAGCGCAGTGCGGCTCTTATGCCGGTGAAGTCCGAAGGACTTTGCCGGCAAGTTCAGATCGCCCCGGATAATAATAATGATCCGGGGCGATTTTTGTGCGTATGCGGTAAGCTCGCCCGCGGAAAAGGGAGCGGGACATATGTTCAACGTGAAGGTGGCCGAGGGAGAAAACAGAAAGGCCGGGCCGTATATACGCGAATGCCTGAAAAAAGCGGCGCGGGAGGGAAGGATAGACGCGGCGCTCTGCGCGGGCAGCGCCGTGGATCTGCTGATAATCCCGAGGGGCGCAGGAAGCAGCGGAGAAAAGGCGGGATGCATGCTCCTGGCCGGGGGCCAGAGCCGCGAAGGCGGGGAAAAAAGCGTGCGCTGCGGACTGTCGGCCGGCGACGAGCTCACTTTGTCGAGCATAGGGAGGGACAACGCGCTTTTGTCGCTGCAGAAGGATATCACGACCCTGTCGGGGACCCTGCTGGAGCCGCAGGAGATACCCGTGGAGCTGGCAAGACCCGCGGAGCCGGAGGCGGTGCTCGCCGCGGCGGGGGCGATGCTGCTGCTCGGCGCCGATCCGGACGGGCTGAAACTGTCATAGCGCAGCCGGGCCGGGAATACACTCTACAAAGGGGTGATATTGCTTTGGCATGGCAGAACAATACTGCCGAGCTTCGCGGACTGACGGGCGGCGAAGCGCGGCTTTCACATATCAGCAAGGGCGTGAGCTATTACTGCTTTGAGGTGCTTACAAAAAGACTGTCCGGCGCCGTCGACAGGATAAACGTGACGGTACCGGAGCATTTGCTGGAGTCTGTACCCGCGGCGGGAGAGAGAGTATACGTTTTCGGAGAGCTGCGCTCATACAACAACCGCAGCGGAAGCGGCAGCAAGCTGCGGCTGTACGTCCACGGCCAGCAGCTCGAAAGCTGCGGAGAGGAAGAGGAGGATCTCAACCGCGTCCTGCTCACGGGCGCGCTGTGCCGTCCGCCGACCTGGCGGCGTACTCCCATGGGCAGGGAGATATGCGATCTTATGCTGGCGGTGAACAGGCGCTACGGCCGCGCCGATTACATACCCTGCATAGCCTGGGGACGCAACGCGGAGCTTGCCGGAGAGTGGGAGACGGGGAGACGGGTCAGTCTGAGCGGACGCTTTCAGAGCAGAAAGTATATCAAGAGCGAGAACGGCACGGGCGTAGAAAAAACGGCGTATGAGGTATCCGTCAGCGATTTTCCCGAGCCTGACGGAGCTCCGTGACCCTTTCGTCGTACATATCGGCCAGCTCCCGCGGAGAAAATACGTGACGCGTGCCGCAGAAGCGGCAGATTATCTCCGCCTCCTCGCCGCTGTCGCGCATGTCCTTAAGCTCGCGTATGCCTAATTTTTTGATGGCCGAGCGGTATTTTTCCCGCGAGCAGCCGCAGCGGTATTCAATATCGTGCTCATCGAGCAGGGAATAGGGCAGACCGGACAGGAGCGACGCGATGATATCCCCGTCGGCCCTGCCGGCGGCGATGAGAGCGGACAGAGAGGGAAGAGAGTCCACGTTGGCCTGGAGGACGGGGATGATATCCTCATCGGCTCCGGGCAGGAGCTGGAGCATGTACCCTCCCGCTCCCATGACGCCTCCGGCTTTGTCCACTCTTACTCCGAGAGCGCAGACCGTGGGGGTCTGTTCGCTGACGGCGTAGTAATTGGTGACGTCCTCCGCGATCTCGCCGCTGACCAGCGCGCAGTGGCCCACGTAGGGCTCGCCGAAGCCGTAGTCGCGCACCACGTACAGCTCGCCGCTTTTGCCCACGACTCCGCCCACGTCGAGCTTGCCGAGAGCGTTCGGAGGGAGCTCCGCCGTGGGCTCGTCGCAGCAGCCGCGCACGTTGCCGCGGCTGTCGGAAACACAGACAAAGCTGCCTGCCGGGCCTCCGCCGCTGATGCGCAGAGTAAGACTGCCCTGCTCGTCCTTGAGAGTGCTGCCCATGACCGCGGCCGCCGTCAGACAGCGGCCGAGGGCGGCGGTGACCGTCTTGGAGGGGCGGTGGATCTCTGCCGCGCGGGCGACGACGCCGGTGGTGTTTGCGAAAATTACTCTCGCGCTGCCGTCGTCGGTAAGCGCGGTGGTGATCTTTCCGGTGTATGACATGATCTTTTCCTCACAAATAATATCAAAAAGGAAGATGACTGTGAAAAACAGAAAAATAAAGGCGTACGCCGTGTTCATCGCGGCGGCTCTTTTGACGGGAGGCATATCCGCGCTCGTTACCCTGCCGGGTATGAAGGAATACATGAGCGAGGCGGTAAAGCCCGCGCTTTCGCCGCCGGGAGCCGTGTTCGGGGCGGTGTGGACGCTGCTGTACACGCTTATGGGCATATCGGCAGCGGAAGTATATCTTTCGGACGCTCCGGACAGATGGCGCGCTCTGACGGTTTACGCGGTGCAGCTGGCGGTGAACTTTATGTGGAGCGTGTTCTTTTTCGGACTCGCCGTTTACGGCTTCGCGCTGATATGGCTGCTGCTTTTACTGGTGCTGACGGCAATAATGACGGCGATGTTTTACGGGATAAAGCGCCGCGCGGGACTGCTGCAGCTGCCGTATATCGCCTGGCTGTGCTTCGCGCTGTATCTGAACTTCGCGGTGTGGATGCTGAACGGATGATCGTGTCCGGCCGCAATTTGCCGGGGCAGTTTTTCAACGGCCCCGGTTTTCATGCACAGGCAGCTTCACAGCAGACCTTCTTTTCGCATCGCGGCGAAAAGCAGCTCCCGGTGAGCGTCCTCAAGGGGCGTAAGGGGCATGCGCAGATAGTTTTTGCACCACCCGAGCTCCGACATGGCCGCCTTGACGGGGATGGGGTTGACCTCGCAGAACAGGGCGCGTATCAGCGGCAGATATCTCAGCTGAAGCGCCGCGGCGCCGGCGGTATCGCCCTCAAAGTACATGCGGCACAGCTTCGATGTCTCGGCGGGCATGAGATTGGACAGGACGGAAATGACGCCCTTGCCGCCGAGAGAAAGTATGGGTATGATCTGATCGTCGTTGCCGGAGTAGAGATCGAGCTTGCCCTCCACCAGCGCGGCTGTGGAAACGATCTTTGAAATATCGCTGTTGGCTTCCTTGATGCCGGCGATGTTGCCGTGGTCGGCAAGGCGGGCATAGGTCTCCGGCTCGATGTTCACGCCGGTGCGGCTGGGAACATTGTACAGGATAAGGGGCTTTGTGACCGCGTCGGCGATCATGGAATACATCTTTACAAGTCCGTTCTGAGTCGCTTTTATGTAATACGGAGTCACCACGAGCAGGGCGTCCGCGCCCGCCTGGCAGGCATAGCGGCTGAGACTGATCGCGTACTCCGTTTCGTTCGAGCCCGTGCCGGCTATCATCGGCACGCGGCCCGCTATGCGCTCCGCGCTGAAGCGAAGCACCTCGCGGTGCTCCTTGTCGCTGAGCGTTTTGCCTTCGCCGGTGCTTCCGGCGATGACCAGAGCGTCTATTCCTTTTTCTATCTGCCAGTCTATGAGCTTTCCGAGAGACTCGTAATCCACGCCGGCTTCGGTGGTGGGAGTAATGAGCGCGGTGGCGGCTCCGGTGAAAACAGGTTTCCTTTCCATTACGCTTCCTCCTTCGACTGCAAATATAACGGTTTTTACGCAGGAGCTTCTTTTGCCGTTTTGCCGGACCGAGCGTCCCGCATATCATTATATACCATTGCGGATGTTTTTTCCACTGTTTTGAGCGGGACGGCTTCGGGAGGAGCCGCCGGGGCGGTTTGGAAAAGCCCGGCGTTTATTATGTAAATGATTAAAAAAAGTCTTTATTTTGTCCGCGGAACATGTTATACTGCATAAAAAGCGTATCCGTAAAGCCTTGCCCGAAACGGATATGCGTTTCTGCCCGAGCCAAAGAAAAATTTACATAAAGGAGAGAACAGCATGAAAGATTTCAAAGGCAAGATAGTATTCGTGTCCGGCGGCGCTTCCGGCGCCGGTCTCGGCCAGGCCAAGGTCTTCGGCCGCGAGGGCATGAAGGTCGCTATCGGCGACGTTCGCGAGGACGCCCTTGAAAACGCGAAGAAGGAGCTTATCGCTTTCGGTATCCCCGAGAAGGATATACTCCCGATCAAGGTCGATCTGACCAACCGTGAGGACTACACGGCCTGCGCCGACAAGATCGAGGAAGTTTTCGGCGGCCCCCCGCACCTCTTCATTCAGACCGCCGGCGTCAACTCCTTCGGTCCCGTTGAGGCCTCCACCTTCGACGACTTTGACTGGGTCATCGGCGTTGACCTCTATGCCGTGGTAAACGGCCTGCTGATCTTCGTTCCCCGCATGATCAAGGCCTATGCCCACAAGACCGAGTTCTGGGTAGCGACCACCTCCTCCGGCGGAGCTTTTATGGCCAGCTCCACCTGCGCTCCTTACTGCGCCTCCAAGGCTGCCGTAAACAACCTGATGTACTCCTACGCCGAGGCTCTCAGGCCCTACGGCGCCGGCGCCACCGTTCTGTGCCCGGCAAACATCAATTCCAACATAGGCAACGCGGAGAAGTTCCGCCCCGCCAACCTCAAGAACACCGGCTATCACGTAAGTGAAGGCACCATGAAGACCCTCAGGGCGATCCACGCCACCGGTATCGATCCCGTTGAGCTCGGCGAGATCCTCAAGGAAGGCATCGAGAACGGCCGCATAATCGTTATGCCCGACCGTCATCCCGAGACCTGGGCAAATCAGGTCCGCAGCTACAACGAGACCATCGAAGACTACACTCTCACCGAGGCGCAGCGCCAGGAGAAGGCCGCAAAGCGTATGGCTGAGATGATGAAGAACTTCACCCCGCCGCCGCCTCCCAAGGACGGCGAAAAGGCTCCCGCTCCCGCTCCCATGTGGGGAACGCCCGACGGCGGCGAAGCCTTCGGCCAGGCCCGCAAGGATCTCGACTGGGTCGAGGCCAGCAGACGCAGCCAGAACTGAGTCAAATATTCAAATTCAAGGAGCGTCCTCCGTTCGGGGGACGCTCCTTCCTTATACACTTTCCGAAAGCGCAGGGTCTATTCGAACTGGCTGGCGTAGAGCCGGTAGTAATAGCCCTTCTGCAGCATAAGGCTTTCGTGCGTGCCCTGCTCCACCACGTCGCCGTGGTCCACCACGAGTATGTGATCGGCGTTTCGGACGGTGGAGAGGCGGTGGGCGATGACGAAGCTGGTCCTGCCCGCCATGAGAGTGCGGATGGCCTTTTGTACCTGCCGCTCCGTATTGGTATCCACGTTGCTGGTCGCCTCGTCGAGGATGAGCATGCCGGTATCGTACAGCATTGCCCGCGCGATGGTAAGCAGCTGCTTCTGTCCTTTGGATATGTTGCCGCCGTCCTCGCTGATGACCGTCTGGTAGCCCCGGGGCAGGCGCATTATATAGCTGTGGATATGCGCCGCCTTTGCCGCGGCGACCACCTCTTCCATGGCGGCGTTTTCCTTGCCGTAGGCTATGTTCTCGAAGATCGTGCCCCGGAAGAGCCAGGTATCCTGCAGCACCATCGCGTAGGCGCGGCGCAGGGAGTCCATCGTATATTCTCTCGCCGGGCGCTCGTCCACGCGTATCTGTCCCGAATCCGGATCGTAAAAACGCATGAGCAGGTTTATGATCGTGGTCTTTCCCGCTCCCGTGGGCCCGACGATGGCTACGGTCTGCCCGGGACCGGCCTCCATGTTCAGACGGTGCAGCACGGTCTTGCCGGGAAGGTAGCCGAAGCTGACGTCCCGGGCCTCCACATGGCCCCTGCAGTCCCGCAGCTCCGCGGCGCCGTAAATGTCCTTGACCTCCTCCGGCTCGTCGAGCAGACGGAATACCCTTTCCGAGGCGGCGAGAGCGGAAAAGATCTCGTTTACGATGTTGGATATCTCGTTTATGGGCCCGGAGAACTTGCGCGAGTAGAGCACGAAGGTGGATATCTGCTCCAGGCCAACTATGCCGAGCATATACAGTATCGCGCCTCCCATGCCGATGGCAGCGAGACCCATGTTGGCTATCATGCCCACGGTGGGCCCCATGCGCACGCCCAGGCCGTCCGCGTCCCGGTAGGCTTCGGCGGCCTTGCGGTTGATGCGGCTGAAGTCCCCGCATACCCGCTCCTCCTGGGCGTAGGCGAGAATGGTCTTCTGCCCGGTGAACATCTCCTCGGCAAAGCCGTTCATCTCGCCGTAGGCGGCGCTGCGCTTTGAGTACAGCGGCCGCGTCTTTTTGCCCATATACCGCGTAAAGGCGATGGAAATGGGGATGGTGGCCGCCATGCACAGCACCAGGGGAACGGAAATGGCGCACATCATGGCGAAGGAGCCCGCAACGGTCACGAATGCGGTAAGTATCTGAATGACGTCCGCGGACAGGGAGGTGGAGACGACGTCGATGTCGTAGCTCACCCGGCTGATTATGTCGCCCGCCTGATGCCGGTCGAAATAACCCACCGGCAGGGTCATGAGCTTGTTGAAAACGTCCCGCCGCATATTGCGGGCAACCCTGCGGCCCACCCGCATCATGCCGACGGACACCAGAAAGCTCATTATATTCCCGCCCGCGTAGCAGCCCAGCATCCAGAGAGCGTAGCGCTTTACCAGCGCCATGTCCACCCGGCCCGCCCCGAGGCGATAGCCGGCCTCCGCGGCGCCTATGGCCTTGCCCGCGAAGCGCGGGCCGAGAAGATTGCCAACGTTGCTGAGAAGGGCGCAGACAAGGAAAAGAATGACTAACCCTCGATAGGTCAGCAGATAGCGGAGTATACGCCGAAGGGCGCCTTTTGTGTCCTTCGGTCTTTCT
>JAEEGG010026906.1_pt1 | contig 10944 bp, 7 predicted proteins | sample 9134161 | NCBI WGS metagenome assembly JAEEGG01 (sample SAMN16246543, study PRJNA631951) | gut metagenome | biome: gut microbiome; feature: rumen; material: CR-attached | host: Bos | place: Iran: Karaj | collected 2018-10
CGCTACGCCCGTCGGCCGAATTCCCAGCTTTCATATTTGCATACAAGATATACATTCCCATTCTGCTGTCATTCACGTTGATATTCATCCGCTCGTAGAAATTATCCGTGTTATTATTAAATGATGGGACAAATAGCAACTGCAGGTCATTCAGTCCAAGTTTACCCTTCAGCTCGTCATTCATGAAGTCTATACAAACTGTTACTGCAAATGTACCAATTCTTGAATTGCGGAATATGGCAGTCGATTTTCCACCCTTAAAGCCTTTGTTTGGATAGGGTGAATCCTCAAAAGGTGATACATTTATTTTTTCTATCTCATACACCTTTTGTGGAGTTATTACCGGACAAATGGATGTATAGGCTGGGCCAGATTTCTTGTAGTGAGTACCTGCTATGATATACATGTCATTCGCAGCTGCAAACTTATATAAGTCTTCCACCAGAGATTCTGGTATTGAACACTCAGGGAATATCATCACGTCAACACCGTTGCTCTTGGCCACATCAGTAAATGCGACTATTTGGTTGCGTAATCTACTGGTATTTCGTATCATCAGCAAATCATCAACCTCTTCCCAGTCCAATTCGTCTTTTACGAACTGGCATATCATACATCTGATTTCTGGTGAAGCTTGGTCTGTTGAAACAATTTCGTTTCTAACTGTGTAATCAGTGTTGAGCATATATTCCTTCTTTATCCAAAGATTGCACGATATTTCTCCTTGAAGTCCTCCGTATCTAGTACTAAGTATGGCAGTTTTGTATTAACATCCGTACTAAACAATTGTAGGAATCTTCTATTTGCCTCCCACGGTTCTGTATAAAGGTCCATTTTTGCTCCTATCCTACCCCCCGTTGGTATTCTATAGGTAAGCATCCATTCCTTTTCTACCTTAAACAAATCGTATGAATCGTAATATACAATATCCACATTACTCTCTGTGAAGAATGTTATATTCAACGATGTTCCCACAAAGTCCTTTGTCAGTTCACGAAAAGCCTGTATCAATAACAGCACGTTTGCTTCAAAATGATAGAGGATAGGTGTTATGATATTTTGATCTGAAAACTCAGTGTAGTGATACTCTACGTTGTTGTCTTCAATTGTCAAACTATCTATAGCACCCAAATTTCCATATATCATTCTACCATCCTGGTATGTGATAGTGCTGTTTTCGCGGATTATGTTCAAACCAAGGAAACCAATTCCTTGACCTTCCTTTCTTTGACTGATACGATGTTCTACCTGGGTCAACACCTGATGGAAGTCCTCCTTATAGAAGATCTTCTCTTCTAATGTAAACCTTACAGAAAGCCTTGCATATTGCGGCAGGCTTGCCAAGAAATCGGCAGTTTGTGTAATACCATTCATATTCTATATTTATTGTTTCTTATTATATCTATACTCCAATAGTCCCTGTCCATACTATTCCGCGGATATGGGTTCTGTATGTTGCTATATCATCGCGACCATTCCTTGTGCTCGATGCCAAGGCAAACACCACACACCTCAAACCAATTGGCGACACCAGCACATCCAGTATTGGTTTGGTAGCTCCATCAACCCTCATATTTTCTGCCTTATTAGCAAACTCTTCAAAATCAACAACACTGAACCAATTTGGTCCATTAGGGTGCGAATGCAACTTACCTACATAACCAAACGTAGCACCAGATCGACTCTCAATATGTGATAACTATTTCCTTACGACTGTCTCACCTAGAACTAGGTACCTCTATGTATCGTATCTTTAGGAGCCTCTATGTGTGTCTATAACATATATCGTTTTCGTCTTAAGATCACATAGTCCAAGAACAGCTCGCCCTTGCTCATCATTTTTAAAATCGGATTTTTACTTTGAACTACACATATTTATGATCTTTCTTATCATCTCAACATGTCTCTCGTCAATTTCGCAAAGCACCTGCCATTATCTTTTAGATAATGCTCATGAAACAAGTCCTCTCTCACCTTTGTTTCCGACACCCCCAACAATCGCGCTATCTTCCTTCTGGCACTCTGCGGATATTGTGTTTTCAACTTTTTTAACCGCATCGCTTCCATTTTATGAAACTCATACCGTTCCTCCAAATGAAAAAAATCCACACTCTTTCTAAACCCATTTTTGCACCTGAAATACACATAGTACTCCCCTTTCTTCCTAAATTGAGTATCTGGTCCACGATGCATCCTTAATCGAATCTTCACATTATTCTCAAATCCGTATGTGTCTGATACAGGACTATACTTCACCCATTCTATTCTTGTATTGCCAATCAACCGACTTGACTTGATTCTTGAATTACAGACCTGGCAGCTTGGAACAAAATTAAATAACGACAGCCCGATAATCGGGCACTTCGTTTTAGGCAAATAATGATCCACATCAAAGTGCTGATGTTTAACTGCTGTATTCCCGACAATTACCTGATAGGTATTAACATAAGCCAACTCACAATAGTAGCAACTACATATACCAAGTTTATCCGCTTTGTCGTTAAAGAACTTGGCTATCCTATCATCATAACCTCTAGTATATTTGAATATATTATCCAGTTCCTTATAATCTTGACTCCTCACCATTCTCCCATTAGCACCCATCACTTTAGCTGGAATTGGCAAAGCCACGAACCGTTCATAGACATCAGCCAGTGCTACAACGTCTGCGGACATCAATTCTTCTACATTCTCTGGAATCGTCGTAACATGATGCCTGGTCTTCCAGTCATCCCAATTAGTTTGCATGGTCATCAATTCGTCTACTGTATATATACTCTTGTAATCATTCTTCAAATTATCAAACTCCTGACTACCTCTTATTGGATACTTAATTTTCTTCATCAGCCATTTCCTCCTCTATTTCGTCCAGCATATCTTTAACTTCATCACACAGATACTCATCACCGATTATACTGGATATATATATCATTTTCGCCCATTTACGTTCTGTCATCTCTTCAAGGGCTTCATCCGTTAATCTCCATCCATTTATATTATGCTTATTATGCATCCAAAGGTGGTAGAAACCGACTATTTCCTGGATCTCCTTTCTAGCCATCTCACCTACAGTATATGGCAAGAAAAACGTATTGTTAAACAAATCATGTATATTGGCGGCAAAAGTATTGCCTTGCAGTTCATCCTCCCTTGAACGTGACAGACAAAGAATGTTCTCAGAAGGAATATCACTGAGTACAAAGGGAGAATGTGTTACCAATGTTACATTGATACCACACATCCCGTCCAATCGAAGACCACGGATAGCATCCAATAACAAACTGACGAACCGACGCTGCAAGTCTGGATGAAAATACAGTTCCACTTCGTCTAGCATAATATTTACATAGTCATATTTCAAAGAAGAAAGATGGTTCCGCTCATTATTAAAATCCTGCTTAGCTGATTCTATATTCTTTAAGTGATAAACAATATTTCCAAGCGTATAGGCTATCTGTCTCTCTCCCGCACTTAGTCCTTCAAATGGTATGATATGGAGGCTCTGATTCCTCAACTCTTGATACTCATCAAAATGCTCATTATCCACCAACTGTAACACCACATTTATGATCGGATATGGAGGCGGAAGCAAATCCTCTATCTGAATGGGGTGATAATCTTTCCCTGGGAACAACTCCTCGCCGAGTTTCGACTCCATCCATGTATTGATGGTATCTATATCCACAACAACCCCTTGATTCATATAATAATCTGGTTCATGATGGAATCTAAGATATGCCAACACCTGTCTCAGTTTCAGGGTTCTGTGCGAGGAGTCTTTTGTCAGTTCCTCTAGATGTGTCCCGAGTCCTGCCTGCGCATTCTCACTATTAAGACTAGTCCATGCACTTTCATAGTGTTTGTAGTTCCTGAATATCTTAATTGTTTTATAAACCACATAGTCCCAAGCCCTCTGTTCTGGTGTTCCAAGTTCATTTGCTATATAATCTGCTCCTATAGCTTCTGCCCAATAATTCCTGATAGTTTCTTCTACGCTCCTGAAAAGTACTTTCTGGCCATCATTCAATTTAAACTTTTCAGTCATAAGTCCATCAATGGCACCTAAATAGTTTTCTTCATCTAACGGATAGAAGTAAAAGGCTACCAAGTGGTGAGTATTGTTGATAACCCTGAATGGAAATTCGTTTCCACCTCCTGATTTCACAAATGCCAGTGATATCAGATTCTGCTTCCCGAGATAGTTCACCTTTGCAACATTAACATACCCATCGTTCCTCATCGGATGTATCACGACAGGTGTTTGATAGCCATCATTTTTATGAAATACGCCCTTCAGCCAGTATGCATCTTCAGTTTCTTTGTCTTCTGGTCTGATTTCTCTTAGGATTGCTAATTTCCCTTCATTAGTTTTTTCCTCTGCGTAATCCCTGTAATTGTAAGCATATAACGAATAATTCCCAACAAGTGTATAAAACCAGTCTCTCAAGATGGGTCGTAGTTCGTTCTTTGCAGGGAGCAATGTCTCGGCGGGTTCTTCCCCTGAAAGAATATCAAGTTTCAAGCCTGGTTCATAACGTTCAGTGACTAACCCCTGCCTTTGTTCTTCATCATAAACATGTGCCAAATGTTCAAGGTCTGTCTCGTACGGAGTTATATATAACTTGCGCCCTAAACAAGTTAATATCTTCACTTTGGTATCTATATACACAGCGAGCGCTGCATAAACATGGTCAATATAATGCAAATGCTGTGCACTTGAATATACATAGTTTTCACCTATAATGGCCGCTGACAAATTATTAATCAATCTAATAATTGTATCTACGATGGTACTTTTTCCTGTACCATTCTGTCCGATAATAGCACTAAATCCAACTGTGACTTCTTCCGGATTGGTATATAACAGAAAGCTGGAATCAAAAGCGTTCTCATCTATCTCTATATGTGTAATCTCTGGTATAGCCTGACCTACATCCCTATTTTCAACGACTCTAAAACCCTTATTAAAATAGAGCCATTCATGTCCATATAGGTTTTTCTGGATGTTCATGGCTTTCTTCACATTTTCCCTATTCTCGTCGATACAGGGATAAAAGCGAATGCCTATCAGTTTCAACCCTCTTGTTGGCATATTATATTCTTCTCTTTGATGACCATATTCATCAATGGGGCCTAGTGTAAAAGGTTCCATCCAGATTCTCTTAGTTTCCATATCTCAAATTAAAAGCTATCTAGCATAATTACAACCATTATTAAACCACAAAAAAGCACCGCCAGCCCTTAAACCTACGATACGTTTTCATCATTTCTTCCACCCATTTCACGTTATTTATAATTCTGTCAATCCTAAGATTCGTAATTCTCGCACTTGTGTCCTTCCCACCCTCTCCTCATATTAATTGCTTTACGAATTATAAGGCACCATTTCCCAATTCTCGCCTAACAGTGTTTCCACTTCATCCCGCACAGCCTCGAAATCATCCTTTATCAGTAATTCTTTCTTGGCCTCCAACTCAATAATAGTGGCATTTTGATTATCAATCTTTGCATCATTATTCACCGCAAGAATCAATTGAGCCCCCTTTGGCTTATTCGAAATCAGGAATTGGATCACCCCCTCCAGACCAAGTTGGTCAATACCATTCTGGTTTGGCTCATCAATAACAATCGGACAGAACAACCTACCATTATATTTCTTGATAAGTTCACAATAGGCATAAGTATATGCCACGATTCCTCTGGTCACAGTCGAACCAGTTTCAGTAATTTTACCTCCAAATTTGATATCTTTTTCCTTATACCTGCTAATACCCATTTTTCTATAGGCATAACCGACATATTGCAAAAAGTTCTCTTCAACCATATCCTTTTGGTCATTACCACTATACAACTCAGCCATTTCAGTCAACTTGTATAGTTCCAACTCCTTCTCAGCCTTTTCTTTGCGAGTATTTCTCTCCCTTTCATTCAAAGTATCTTCTAGATGCACATACATTTGTGAGTCAAGATACTGACTAAACGTAATATCGTTTTTCTTGGTAGCAAGCCTCGATTCCAACTTTTCAATTTCTTCTCTGACCTGTTCACTCTTTTTCTCAGAGGCCTTTATCTTTACATCTATCTCATTGATACTTTCTTCATACTCTAATATGGCATTTTTACTCATGTTTCGGTCTTCTATCATGCCATAGATCCCGATTGCATCATTACTTACATGGGCGCCACACATCGGACAGGTAATGTTTTCTTTCTGTTGCCTGGCAAACTTAAGGTCTTTGTTTATCTCATCAAGATTATCGTGCATCTGTTGTTTCCTGAATTCCAAATATGCCCTCTTATCATAGAACTTTTTCAATTCAGTCATCAACTTACCCTGTTCTTTCTTCAAATCATTGACTTTGGCTAAGAATTCCTCCTGCTCCTTATCAAAGTCTATACCGGTAAGTGATATTCTCGAATTAGCTATTCTTTCCCTTACATATTTTGAGAATTCAATATCATATTCCAGTTTATCCCCCAACTTCTTAATCTGATCCTCGGTTTCTTCCAAACTATTGCAAATCTGAAAATATTCGTCTCTAATAACGCCTGTATAGTAATACAAGGCATTCTTTTTACCTCCGTATGTACTTGCCCCGTCAAATGACCTCAGTGGCTGGTCCCATCCTTTATCCTGAGAAATATAGAATGGCAGGAACATAAATTCAACAGGCATGCGTTTTCTTTCCTTTTTGTAGTCCGTAAAGGTCAGGTTAAACATAAACAGAGAGTCTAACTTCGAAGCATTGGCAGTTCTGTTCACGGCCCGATAATACTCCTTACCCTTTACATCATAGACATAAAACATCTTCCCTATATGTAGGAATTGGAATATAGCCCCGTCAACGCTGATTTTCAACAGCGTCACAATCTTATCCTCAGTCCATTGCTTCGAGAACGTTTTGATATCTGCACCTAATGTACCATAGAGCGACATCAACACACTCGAACGTCCAGACTGATTACCTCCCTTGATAATGACCGTATCACTATCAAGGTTGATGATTCTCCCCGTCCCCTTCTTGTAGCAGAAGAATTTTATCTGTAGGAATCTTATATTTCTCATACTTCTTTGTTCTTAGGTTCCTGATGAGAATTTTCAAAGAGCCTTCGTTATAGCTTGGATTTTTCATACAGCGTTAGTGCTATAAGATAATTATCTTCATAATTCAAAGCCTCTGGCATTTCTTCCTTCAAGATGCCCACCATTCTTTCAGCATAGCCCACATAAGTAGAGTCCTCTCGTTCAAAATCATTATTCTCAATAACGTCTCTTATCTTGTTGAACATTCGCAAAAGGCTCAGATTACCATAACTCGTCATATCCTTTCTCAGTTCACTCAGTTGTTTTCTGATGCCATCTGCCTCAAATGGCGGGATATCTCTAAGCCATGTCGTAATGGTCTGACATCGGAAAATGAATGACTCCAAGTTAGAAAGTCCTTTTATGAGTGCAGAGAACTGAGATTTCGTAAAACATTTCTTTTCCAAAAACTGTTTTACATCATCAATATCTGCGTCGTAATTATTCCTTGTCCTGATAATCTGATGTAGCAACGTGCTATAAAACACATCCGCATCAATCTCCGCATTACCGGCATTTTTCTTTAGGAACTCGCTTACTGCTCCCCTTAGTGAATTCTGAAAACCATCCAATGGTATCTGGTCTTGCAAGATATAGAAATTCTTCGTGTGCGACACATCGAGTTCCTCAATTTCCTTTTTCAACGCTTCTTTAATTTCGTTTTGCTTTTCTATTTTGATGTCAGCAAAACTCACCAACTGTCCTTTCGGTGCTTTCTCAAAGCCAGTTTTTGAGAATTGCCTGTTTGTGACAAAAAAGAAATTCTTTGAGGCCGAGATCCTTAATGTATGTGATAGGAGTTTTGCAAGATACGAGAGTTTCTTTTTCTTTGGCTTGTTTTCCTTGGCAGCATCCTCGTTTTTGGTATCATCTTGCCCTTCTTCTTTATCACTCTCATCTTCAGGCGTAGAGGGATTATAGATTTCACCTAATCTCCATTGTCCGTTTGTCTTAGTCTTCACCTGATAGAAGTCCACCTCTGTAGCATTCGCCTCGCTATTAAACACAATGATATCATCATGATAGTCAAATGCAATGGTATAATCCTCCCCCTTTTCCTCCAGTTCAAGAAGTTTGCTTAGCCCCCAGTTCATCTGGTACTCAAACCTTTTGGATGTAGGTGCGCCAGCATCTTCTTTCGGTTGCGTCTTTGCTATTTCCTCAATTGCGTTCATACTAATACCACCCCCAAAACCAATCAAATGAGCACAACATCTCCCAAGCTTTATTCTTTATAAATCTATTGGGTTCACAACGATACATATTCCTCAAATCCCCTCTCATCTGGGGCTCTGCTTGTCTTAACAGATTCCTCCTTGCAACAATATTATTACAAGCTCTAACCTGCGCAACTGTAATCCCCGTACGTTTTATCGCACTCCAAAGAGCCCGGAATTTAGTGAATGTACTGCCATTAAGATGAGCCCTCATGGTTTCCTCTAAATCGTCTGGACTATATACTGCAATTCCATCGTCTTGGTATCTTATCGCTGGTGGATTATCAAAAAAAGAAGGTTTTATCACTCTATCCCATTTCGCGTGATTACATGCCCCGCAAGCCATTACCATATTACCATAAGCAAGAGTATGAGGATAGAAACCTGCTTGCGGTGTTCTATTATATGAATCCTGATGCACAAATTGAGGTTGAAAATTTCCTTTTCGATAAGCATTGATAAAATCATGAAGCTTTATTCCCTGAGGTATAACATGCTCTACTGTTTCCCCTCTTGTCTGCAACTGCATGCAAAACGCACATCTATGGGACTGTTCGCCTGACAAAAGTGTCCTTATTCCATTTCGTTCCACTTCATCTAGCGCTTTATAATGTGTCTTCCCCGCAGCAATGAAACTATCAATTAACTGATTGAAATTTACTACATTTGCAGCAACACCCTTATTTATATACTCCATAAGCTAATCTCAAAGTTTCTCCTCCCATTTAGCAACCATTTCTCTCTTCCAGGCTTCTGCCATGTGTGATGGTTGAAATAATTGTAGCAACTCATTCGCTACCTGCCTCTTGCCATCTTCATTGCGCTGTATACTGTACTCTCTATACAACTCTTCTAACAACTCCAGTTCATGCAATCTCCCATACGATCCCATCGACATTACCAACGTATCGCCATATTCTGCTCCATAAAAGTCATCTACAATATCAGCCTGATGATCTTGATTCAATCGATAGATTTTGTTTACCTCGCCATCATTATGAAGATTGCTGATAATTGCTGGCGAATGAGTTGAGATGACAAATTGAACCTCCGGGAATGTCTGAGTTAGTCGAATGAGCGACTCCTGTGCAAGTGTTGGATGAAGATGAAGTTCAAGTTCATCAATAAGTGCAATTCCCTGAGGATTTGTGTTTGGTTGCTCTACTATGATATTCTTATTAAGAATATAAAACCTATAGCATATTTCAAAAGCAATGGCTATTATTCTTTTATAACCTTCAGGCAATCGTTCGAACATACAACGGTGTCCGTCACAAAAAAGGAAATCGAGTGTAAAAACCTCTTTCGAATTCTCCATATACGATGCCACCACTATATCATCGACCGCCAAATCTTCATTATCATGTGTCAAAAAAGGCTTCGTAAATTGTCTGATATGGCGTTTCACATATTCTATTTCTATTTTCGTTGCCGTCAGTTTTTGGATTGTCTTCTGAATTGTATCATTTGCGCGTTCCGAGAATGACGGTTCTAGTGTTTTTCTCATCATTGCATCATAACCCGTAACAGGATGATAATACCGCCTTAGACTATTAACGAACAAGTCTCGCCAAAAATAAAACGATGAAGATGACAAGTCCCAATGATAATAACCAGCCCTACGTTCTACTCTCTCTCCCTTCTCTATCAAGATATCCTTCTCATATTTCATCTGGGCAGGGCGAACATGAGGGTACGAATCAGAAAAATAGGCAAGTAGCGGTAATAATGTACGTTGGTTATGATCGGCCTTATGTTTTATCACAACATCCAAAGCGTTACGGAATAACATCTTATCTACTCGTACCGTTTTACTTGGCTTTTCATAAAACCACATCAATTCATGCCCCATAATGACACCACTACATGTCAAAGTTACAGGATAATGGTAGTCATAATCAAGCAACCCGTCTGATTCATCATAACGAACATCTCTTACTGACAATCCTGCATCTTTGATATCCTTACCATCTCCAATAAAGCGAATATCCTTTCTTCTGTCTTTTGACAGAATAAAGCTGATTGCTTTTTTTACTGCTGTTAGAAATGCTGTCTTACCTGCACCATTCAGTCCTATAACTACAGTAACTGACTCACCCATCTCAAAAAGGACAGTATTACTAGTATAGCACCAGAAATTACTTAGCGCAATAGATTTTAAACGGTATAAATCGTTTGGCATAAGCTAAATTTTTTAGTTGTTCAACCCTTTTACGCATATTAAGATATCCTTACAGCACAGCGGAGCCTGGCCCTGGTGTGCGAAAAAGGAGGTTTGCGGATGTAAAATGAAAACAGTTCAAAAAGCCAACCGACATATACATCCCTCCTTGTTTATTCAATACTACTAATGTCTGAAAAAGACAAAATCGCACAACCTAGCATGACCCCGGTCTGCGATTAATGTCTGGGAAAGACAATATACGCTATTACGTTCAACATTATTCTGCGACGGAGGCATCAGACACTACTGCGCAATGGAGCGATAATCGCCCTCATCTGCTCTCCACAAGTCACCTACTAATGCTCTTACTAGTTACTTGTGTGACTGTGCATAAGAACACAAAAAGCCATAAAGCACATCCTTGGGAACCTGCTCTATGACTTGCTTGAGTTTGGATGACAAATCAGTATATACGACTC
>JAEEGG010026908.1_pt1 | contig 10943 bp, 10 predicted proteins | sample 9134161 | NCBI WGS metagenome assembly JAEEGG01 (sample SAMN16246543, study PRJNA631951) | gut metagenome | biome: gut microbiome; feature: rumen; material: CR-attached | host: Bos | place: Iran: Karaj | collected 2018-10
ATAGGAGAAAAGACCTATCCTGCACCGGCTAATATGAATGAGATGTTTTTCAAGCAAGAGGTACCCGGTATGATATGGGGCACGCAGACTGTAGCGTGGGCTCATCTCGATAAAATTTTCACCCCTGGATTCTACAACTATCTGAAGAATTCTGCCAACTTCAACAGTACACCAACCTTGACGGGCGATGCCTATGATGACTTGCGCTATGTTATGGAGGCTAATAATGTCTGCACTGGATGGCAACCCCAGCACCGCATACAGTTTGCACACTCGAAGGGTGATATGGTGGTGCCCTACGGCAATTATCTTGCCTTCCACGATGCCCATCCCGATGGTGAAAATGACATATATCGCATCGACGACACCTTTAGTGATAGCGACCATCTTAACTCAGGCAGTAAGTTCTTGATGGGGTTGTCAACTAATTTTTTCAGTTATTTCGAATGGGTTGACGGCTCAAAGCCCACGGAAATCAAGACAATTACTGATTTAAGAGGTTTGATGGATGATGCGTGGTACGACCTGAGTGGTCATAAACTTACTGGCAGACCCACTAAGAAAGGCTTATATATCCATCGTGGCAAAAAAGTCGTTGTGTCTTGGTAGTAAACAATATATTTGGATTTCTTCTCATTTCTTTATAATTTTGCAGGCATGATAGGAGATACAATATCGAGTATGCAGAATCTGAGGATTAAACAACTGATGCTGCTGCAACAGAAATCCTCGGAGCGTCGCAAACAGGGTGTGTTTGTGGTGGAGGGGAAGCGTGAACTACAGCACTGTATGGAGGGTGGCTATGAAATAGTGACCCTCTTCGTATGTCCTGAATTGTATCAAGACAATATACCACAAGATGCTGTACTGGTGACACCTGCTGTGTATGAGAAAATAGCCTATCGTGGAACGACGGAAGGAGTCGTCGCCATCATCCGTTCCAAGTCTCAGACACTGAATGGCTTGCAGCTGCCTGCTCATCCGTTGCTGATGATATTGGAAAGGGTAGAGAAACCTGGTAACTTGGGGGCTGTCCTTCGTTCCGCTGATGCTGCCAAAGCAGATGCCGTTATTGTTTGTGACCCTTTGACAGACCTTTACAACCCCAATCTGATACGAAGCAGTATTGGTGCTGTCTTTACCGTTCCCACTGTTGCCTGTACGTCAGAGGAATGTATCCGTTTCCTGCAAGAGCGTAACATACAGATTCTGACTGCACAGTTACAGGACTCTCATCTGTATTATGATACAGACATGCGGAAGGGTACTGCTATCGTAATGGGGACAGAGGCAACAGGACTAACTGACCAGTGGCGTCAGGTAGCCACAGCACATATCCGTATTCCTATGCTGGGCAAACTCGACTCCCTGAATGTCAGTGTGTCGGCAGCTATTCTCTTGTTTGAGGCTGTCCGTCAACGAACCGTATAAAAATTGATGAGTTTTGTGAGTGCCTGTTGACAGACAGGACAGAAGTCGGGATGCTCATTGGTACGCATCCTGCAATTCTCTTGTCCACGCCAGACACCCTTAGAGAGATAACCGCCTCCCTCAATGAGTCCTGCTTTCCCTGCATCAATCAAATCCTGCCATTTAGCAGGTTTCTTCGTTGTCGTCGTCAGGTTAGGCTCCCACGGCTCTGTGTCTGCGAAATACATCGGGTCACTGTCGCCATAAGGATACTCGTCACCCAGTCCACCGAAGGAATGTCCGAACTCGTGGACCACCACAGGACGGAAATGTTTCCCACGAGTATAACTCAGGTTATAAGAGTTATAGATGCCGCCACCCCCGTAATGGGCAGTGTTGGCCAGTACGATGATATGCTCATAGGGAGTCCCTGCAAGCCAGTCGTGAAGCTGTTTCAAATGCAAGGTCGTCAAATAGCGAGTCATATAAAACGTGTCGAAATGGGAGGCTAAGGCAGTATTTCTCCAAATGCCTTTGCCCGGTTGACTGACATCACTGTCATGAGAGGGTGAGCAAAGAGCGATAACATTGAACCGGTTGCGTAAGGTCTTAAATGGTTCATGTTCAAAGAGTGCATCCATTGCCACGTGGCAGTCGTCTAAATACTGATCCATTTGTTCTGCTGAATAACCCTCTGCGACGTATGCGATATGGATACAACTGGTGGTGTCGGCAGCCTGTTGGAGTGTGATATATGGTGCCTCTTTCTTCCGTTGTAGTTGTCGTATCAGGATATCCCTTGGATCAACCTCATGGACCAATTCGGCAGTGACCTTATCATGGTAGTCACGTAGTTCCACTTTGATGCGGACCGGTTGTTGGGGATAGGGGATGAGAAACACATTCTCGAACGACTTCTTGGTATGCTTCGCCTCATCCGTAGCAAGCCATTCTTGGAAAAGAGTAGAGAATGAATGGCGATAGATCACTATGCCCGTCATTTTGTCGAAGACGGTAATCTGACCATTGCCAGCCAGAGGCAGCTCTGCCAAATGATGTCTGCGTCCATACCAGCGGTGACTCTTTGAGAGCTGGTCGACATAGATATACTGTTGGTTGACATCACCTGCAAAGATATAGTCGAGGCGAAGGGTGCTGTCGGAAAAAAACTGCTCAAAGTCCTGAGCCTGTACACTCAACGAGAAGAGCGTCATTAATAGGAGAAGGTATTTCTTCATAGGATATCATGGATAATATTTTGAACATAAGGGCGTTGCCAGTCTTTCTCATGATAACGCTCCTCGTCATACTGCATCAAGTCAAGGTCGATGGTCACCTCCGTTTTCGTTCGTCCTGTCACCGCCTCCATCTCTTTCAACAAAGCCTGCAGGTCATCCGTTGACAGATCCGTCATTCCTACAGCAAGCCTGTTCATGTACCATTTGCTCGAGCCTTTTATATCGGCAGTCCATAACCGACGACTTAACAGACAGTCGTCCAACAGACAGATAAGCCGTTCGGATGCCCATTGGATATGGGCAGCCTGTTGCTGGCACGACCCTAAGGCAACGATGACACGATGTTTCATTTCTTCTCTTTTAAGATACCATGACGGTAGGCATAGAGCAACTCACGAAGGTCTTCTATCTGTGAACGGAGCTCATCACCCTTGTCAGTGTCAGCCACCAACATACGATGTGCAGAGAGTTCCACGAGTTGGGTACTAGACTTGATGTCCGTCCCTTTTTGAATGGCTTCCGTAGCACTCTTGAACGGTTCGTGCTGTACAAGTTGAAAACCGCGGCTATGGTACACTAATGTGTATCCTGCAATGCCCGTCTCATGATGATATGCCTCAGAGAACCCTCCGTCAATAACCATCAGTTTCCCATTAGCCTTGATAGGATTCTCACCCTTTGAGGCATGTACGGGGACATGTCCGTTGATGATATGACGATTAGGTCCTTTGACTTCAAAAGCATCAAGGATACGGTCACATATCTCCTCTGAGTCACGCAACTGGAAATAATAGCCTTTTTCCTCTTTGTAAGTATCCTTGTCTGTCAGGAAATAACGCTCAAAAGTTGCCATCTTCGACTTATCGAACAATGGAGAGTCCTTGCCGCACCAGAGGTACAGGAAGAAGTCTTTGGCATACTGGCGCATCTCCGACTCTGTGTCACTGGTAAAGGCGGCACGGATCATCATACCGATATTGTGCATTAGGTCTTTTCCTGTATATCGTTTCCCAGGATAAATCTCCACTTCTTTCAGACTACCGTCAATATTTAACGGGCATGATGCATGGAAGAGCAAGTTATGGTTGCTGATAAGATACATACAGCCATGAGAGAGTAACATTTTCATGTGTTTACGCAGTTTCTCACAGACACGGAAGCTATGATGTAGCTTTTGCATGAGTAGTTCCTCCTCAGGGGTTAGCTGACAGGGATCGCCAGGGTCAATCGTCGGGAAATGGCATGATGTCATCTCATAATCCTTACCACCAATAGTACAAATGCCTTTCTCATAGTTGACAGCCTCCAAAAGACAACGGTCTTCCATCTGCCATTGAGGACGACGTTTGAAGATCTGTGCCTCCGTCTTGAACTGAATGACGGTAATTGCTTTGTGCATCTGTGCTGTCAGGCGCATGGTCTTCTCATCAAGAGAATTTCCTTTCAGAAGTATGGGGATAAATTCCTCACAAGGGTCATCCCCATAAACATCCATAGCAAAGGTGGCAAGAGGGACGAGGTTGATACCATAGCCCTCCTCAAGTGTTGCAAGATTGGCATAACGGAGAGAGAGACGCAGCACATTACAGATACAAGCGTCATTACCTGCACAGGCTCCCATCCACAGGATGTCATGATTGCCCCATTGGATGTCCCAGGAGTGATACTGTCGCATGGTGTCGAGGATGATATGAGCACCAGAGCCGCGATCATAGATATCTCCTAAGATATGCAGTTGGTCGATGGCAAGTCGCTGGATGACATTACACAAGGCGATGATGAAGTCATCAGCACGTCCTGTGGATATTATCGTATCGACGATCACACTGACATACGCCGCCTTATCTGTATCATCAGTCCGCTCATGTAACAGCTCCTCGATGATATAGCCGAATTCCTTCGGCAGGGACTTACGCACTTTTGAGCGAGTATATTTGCTACTGACATCACGACATACGGCAACGAGCCGGTGGATGGTGATATGATACCAGTCTTCGATATCTGGTTCAGCAGCCTTGATGAGTTCTATTTTCTGCTCAGGGTAATAGATGAGTGTACACAACTCCCTGCGTTCTTTGTCACGGATGTCACCGGCAAAAAGTTCCGTGACCTTACGTTTAATATTACCAGAGGCGTTCTTCAACACATGCAGGAAAGCCTCACTTTCCCCATGCAGGTCAGCAAGGAAATGCTCTGTACCCTTTGGAAGATTGAGGATTGCCTCCAGGTTGATGATTTCTGTCGATGCAGCTGCTATCGTCGGGAAGGAGTTGGAAAGCAGTTGCAGGTAGTGCATATCACGGCTCAGGTTAGTAGTAGTCTGGTTCATATTTTAAGGTGATTATAGATTTGTTGCCTGATTCTTCTTGTAATTCTGTCATCAAGGGGTGTGACAGGCATAAAGCCCTCGTCAAAACCTGTGAAGTCATGAAGGAGTTGCATAGTGCGACAGGCGGTCTTGTATAGCTTTGACTCCTTCAGCGTCTCTGTGAGATGGTCTTCCTCCACGTCATGTTCCCGCAGTTCCTTGTCAATCTCACACAAATGACAGATGGTGAGCTGATGGTGAAGGATGAGTTTGCGGATATGCTTGAAAGTTGCCATCAGCCGGTCATTCTCTGATGCATACTGCATACCGATGGAATCCTGTATGGATTTAGGTACGTTATAGTTTCTCGGTAGATAGCAAGGGATATTGTCTGTCTCTAAATCAGGGATGCGGTAGTTCAGCAGATGAGCCCCACGCAGCACAATCCCTTTGATATTCTCGTAATGAGCATAGATCAGGATGTATCGCCACTGCTCTGGATCGTTCAACTGATACAGGTCCTCTGTGACCCATTGACTATCACCCGTTATTCCTGCCTTGATGAGACAACGAAGGAGATGGAGGGTCTGTTCACGCATCAGTTCTATCGTATGACTGTCGAGGACTTTCCGATAGACGAAGTATGTTTTCTGTGCCATCTCAGTGGAAGAGATGGAACGGGTAATGATCGGGTTGCGGATAATCTCCATACGGTCGCTCCATCCTAATTTTTTGATACATTCTTCTTCCATTTTCCCTTGGATGATGACAGCATAGGCATTCTCAACAATCCTTTTCTGGAAGAGTATCTTCTTGGGGAGTTTCTCTTTCCAATAGTTCTCATCCATGATCCATGGCTCCAGTTGTCCATAAGGAGAGAGAACGATACGAGTTCCATTCTTCATTGCGATATGAAGGATACGATAGGCGGAATAGTACCAACAACCATGGATATGCAGGATGTCGAAATGGAGGGTCTGCAATTTCTCCTTGGCAGCAATCTCATTGTCTGCGAAGATATTCTCTGCCTCCAGTCCCATACTGCTCAACAACATGTCCACATAGTTAATGATCATGTTATCATCCTTGGGTATGTAGTGAAGTATTCTCATAACCTATTGTTCTTAGCTCTTACAAAACACCAGCATGCGCAGTGCCAATAGTTTACCACTCTTGACATGTTGGTCATACTGTCGTATTGCCTCATAGATACAGTCCCGGTGGATGGCGACGGCATCGTAGATACCACGTCTCCGTTTCAAGAATATACCATGATGTCCTTTGCCGGAATGCCGTTCTGTTTTCTGTAAGATAGGAATGGCATCCTCCAAATGCTGGTATGAGGCAAACTCCACGATTTCCGGATTCTTACGGTCTGTGAAGATCATAGCAACCTCTACGGCTCCCGATACTGTTTCCTTTGCCAGTCCATCAATCCATTCTGAGGATGTTGGAGGACGATGGATGTCGGCAAAGACAACCCAGTCACTCTTGGCAGCTTTTGCACCAATATACATCGCTAGTTGTTGTCTGCTAGGGTTTGGTACCGACTTCGGCAGGAAGGTGATATGCAGGGCAGGGCATTCCTCTTTGAATTGTTTCAAGACATCAGATGTCCTGTCCATGGAGAAGTCATCCACCACAATCACCTCATAGGGTGTGTCACATTCTTGATGCAGGAAGTGGGGCAGGTTCTGTTCCAATGCCGTCTCCTCATCGTGAACGACAATCACGACAGACAGTTGTATGTTTGTATTCTTCGCAGTATTATTTGTCATCTTGAATTGTTAAATATCATCACTGGTAAAACCTTGCGGCAGACGGCGACAGTTATATTGTGATGCCATAATCTCACCATAGGCTCCTGCCGAGCGTATCGCCAGCAAGTCACCACGACGGCAGCCGTTCAGGTCGATTTGTTTGGCAAAGACATCCGTCGACTCACAGATAGGTCCCACCACGTCATAAACCTGAACAGGTTCCTCGCTGGTGATGTTCTCTATCTTATGGTACGCTTGGTAAAGAGCGGGACGGATGAGGTCCGTAAAGCCTGCATCTACGATACAGAACTGTTTTAATGCCCCTTTCTTTATATATAAGGTTCGTGTGATAAGACTGCCACACTGAGCAACTACCGCACGACCGAGTTCGAAATGGAGGGTCTGTCCTGGGCGTAGCTTGAGTTTCTTGGCATACGTGTCGAAATATGCCTTGAAGTCTGGGATAGGGATGCGGTTAGGATGTTGGTAATCCACGCCGAGACCACCTCCCACATTGATATGTTCCACAATGATACGATGACGCTCCAACTCATTTTGCAGTTCATTGATACGATTACAGAGTGCCTCGAAATCACTCATGTCGAGTATCTGACTACCGATATGGAAATGGAGTCCTACAACTTTCACATGATCCATACTTGTCGCCTCCTCGATGACGCTCATCATGTCACGCATGGCGATACCGAACTTGTTCTCTGCAAGTCCTGTGGTGATATTGGCATGTGTATGTGCTCCCACATTAGGATTCAGACGGAAGGCGACACGAGCAACTTTGTCTTTCTTTGCGGCAAGCTCATTGATGACTTCCAATTCCGGGATGCTCTCCACGTTAAAACAGAAGATATCGTTGTCAAGACCGAGATTGATTTCCCAGTCGCTCTTGCCGACACCGGCATACACGATTTTCGAAGCAGGGAATCCAGCCTTGAGGGAAGCTTCTATCTCACCACCACTCACACAGTCGGCTCCGAAACCTGCCTGTCGGATGATACGGAGCAGAAGAGGATTGGCATTTGCCTTGACGGCATAGTGTACCACAAAGCCCTCATGCTTACCTGCCTCTTCCTGGATGGTCTGCAAAGTCTTTCTCAACAGCTCCGTATCGTAATAATAGAACGGTGTCTGGAGCTGCTGGAACTTATCTGTTGGAAATTGTCCTTTTGTCATTGTGTTGTGTTGTGGATATATTACTTGTTGAACAATGTGTCACTCAGACTCTGCAAAGCACGCTTCTTATCTTCCTCACGAATCAGGAAGGAGATATTATAGTTGGAACCACCATAGCTGACCATACGGACAGGGATATTCTTCATGGCATCCATTGTCAGGGTCTCAAAACCAATATTCGACCAGTCGAGGTCACCGACGACACAGATGATGCACATGTTAGTGTCAACTGTTACTGTTCCGTATTTCTTCAACTCATCAACGATCTCTCCTAAGTGGGAGGAATTGTCAATTGACATGGAGACGCCGACCTCTGAGGTACATACCATGTCTATAGGTGTCTGGTAGCTCTCAAAGATCTCGAAGACCTTACGTAAGAAACCTGTAGCAAGTAACATACGACTGGACTTGATCTTGATGGCGATGATATTATCCTTAGCAGCCACAGCCTTGATTTTGCCATATTCAGTACTATTGCTGATTGTGGTTCCCTCTGCGTCGGGATCCATCGTGTTCAACAAACGAACAGGGATTCCGGCGTACTTAGCAGGTTGCACACAGGTAGGATGCAGGATCTTAGCACCGAAATAGGCAAGCTCAGCAGCCTCCTCGAAATGCAACTGATGAACAGGAGATGTCTTGTCAACCACACGAGGATCATTATTGTGCATACCATCAATATCCGTCCAGATCTGGATCTCCTCCGCATTCAAAGCAGCACCAATCAAAGAAGCGGTATAGTCTGAGCCTCCGCGTTGTAGGTTGTCAATCTCACCATAGGCATTACGGCAGATAAATCCTTGGGTAATATAAACCTGCTGTCCTTCATTCTTTTCCATGATAGCAGAGAGTTTCTCGCGGATATATGCGGGGTCTGGCTCTGAGTTCTTATCCGTACGCATGAAATCGAGGGCATTGAGTAATACTGCATTGATGCCAAGTTCCTTCATGTAGTTAACAACCATGTTGGTAGACATCATCTCTCCCTGTGCCACGATACTTTTCTCCTCAAAAGAGGTGAAGAGCTCCTTGGTGAAAGAACGTAGATAGTTCATCTCTGCCACAATGAAGTCACGGGTGATGTTCTTCATCTCCTCAGTGGAGTAGAGCTCTTCGATGTGCTTCATATACTTCCTCTCCAGTGTGTTGATAACCTCATTGGCTCCCTCAGGGTTCTTCTTGTAAAGGTAGTCCGAGATCTCAACCAGTGAATTGGTTGTTCCAGACATTGCTGACAAAACCACAAAGACCGGTTCGCCAGACTTGGTGACCAGTTTCGTTACTTCTTTCATGCGGGCCGGTGAACCTACCGACGTACCGCCAAACTTCATTACTTTCATAGTGTTTATGTTTTTTGTTTATTTCCTACATTAAATATCTTCCCTGGAGGAGTAGTCTACCTTACGTATCTCCTCTGGCTCGTTCTCTTGCTCGTAAGCGGCAATCTTATTATAGTCGTTGGTGATCTCCTCCACATGTCCGTCAATACAACGATAGACAATACCAGGATAATCTTTTAACAAGGGAATGTTATGAGTGGTCATCACAACAGCTGTTCCCATCTGTGTAATGTGACGCAGCAGACTGATGATATTAGCGGCGGTCTCAGGATCGAGATTACCTGTCGGCTCGTCAGCGATGATAATTTTTGGCTTGTTGAGAATAGCACGGGCTATGGCAATACGTTGTTGCTCACCACCAGATAACTCATGGGGGAAACGGTCGGCATAGTCCTGCATCTCCACATCTTCCAACACGTCATTGATACGTTCCTCTATCTCGTCCTTGTCTTTCCATCCTGTTGCCTTCAGCACAAAAGAAAGATTGTCATGAACAGTACGGTCGCTTAACAGTTGGAAGTCCTGAAAGATAATACCCATCTGTCGACGGAGGGCAGGGATATACTTACGTTTCAGTCCGCGTAGGTCATGATTGAGAACGAAGGCGTTCTCTGCCTCATTGACATCCAACTCGAAATAGAGGGTTTTTAACAAGGTACTCTTACCGGCTCCTACACGACCGATAATATATATAAACTCTCCCTCGTTGACGTGGAAGTCTACTTCCTTGAGTACGAGGATTCCATCTTTCTGATAGATATTTGCTTTCTGATAGTCTATAAGCATCTCTCTTACTTATTTTGATTACATCTTATTTCATGGCTCCACTTGCTTTGGCTTCACGGCGTTTCTTATCCCAGTCGGGATCATGCCGTTTTTGCAACTCTGCTGCCACCTCCTCGATACGCAGTCCTTTCTCTGTTAAGAGTACCAGCAGATGATATAGCAGGTCACTTGCCTCATAAATCAGATGGTCTTTCGTACCATTCGTCGCCTCTATGACGGTCTCCAGAGCTTCTTCACCCACTTTTTGGGCAATCTTATTGACACCGTCACGGAAGAGTTTAGTGGTATAAGAACCTTCTGGCATCTCTTCCTTACGCTTATTGATGAAGTCCTGAAGTTCCGTCAGGAAGAGTAGGGGATTCATGTCATTTTCCTCCCCCCAGCAGGTGTCTGTTCCCGTATGGCAGGTAGGACCAATGGGATGAGCTTTCACTAGTAGAGTGTCATTGTCGCAATCAATTTGCATACTGACAAGATTCAGGAAATGTCCGCTAGTCTCACCTTTTGTCCACAGGGTCTGACGGGTACGACTCCAAAATGTCACATGTTGGGTCTCTATCGTCTTCTGATAGGCTTCCTCATTCATGAATCCTAACATTAACACATTCTTGGTCGTTGCATCTTGTATGATGGCGGGTACCAGCCCGCCCATTTTCTCGAAATCTATCTTCATAGTCTTACGTTAATTCCTTCTCTTGTTAAGTATTGTTTAAGTTCAGGCACTGGAATCTCTCCGAAATGGAAAACACTTGCTGCTAAGGCAGCATCAGCGTGCCCCTCGACAAAGACATCACGGAAATGCTCTTTCTTCCCGGCACCGCCACTAGCAATGATTGGAATAGAAAGGTGGTCGGCGAGTTCGCGCAATGCCTCGTTGGCATATCCGTTCTTTGTTCCATCATGATTCATCGAC
>JAEEGG010026911.1_pt1 | contig 10942 bp, 9 predicted proteins | sample 9134161 | NCBI WGS metagenome assembly JAEEGG01 (sample SAMN16246543, study PRJNA631951) | gut metagenome | biome: gut microbiome; feature: rumen; material: CR-attached | host: Bos | place: Iran: Karaj | collected 2018-10
GTCAATATACGCCCATTAAAATGAGGTCTTGGTATAGATGCAAGCTCTTCTGCGCGTTCCAAAGACTCTGCAAAACGCTTTGAGCCTTCAGGACTTATCACAAAATTATGTGTAATGCTTGATGTAGGCACACTTACGTCTCCTTGCCCATGTATGGGACTATGAATACAGTGATAATATGCTTTTTCTAAAAGTATCGGTCAAGGGGGCGAGCGTCTAACGATTTTTTAATGTATATTTCTATTGACATATTGAATTAGAGTAGTACTCTTGTTCCGGTATTGAAAAGTCTGGTAAATTTTTCTAGAGCGCAAGCTCTGCTATCCGGGAATAAGACGAACGCTCACACCGATCGGGTGTGGGTCGTTGGGCGTTTGCCCGCGGTTTTGTTCAGCCTTTGGTGCTGACGATTTCCGTTGTGCTTAGGATAGCGGGTTTACCAGAGCCTTCAATACATAAGCCGAGCGACACCATGCCTTTTTTGTTTTCCGAAAATGTGTGGAGTCTTGTCATCCTGAACGAACGTGAAGGATCCAGGGCAATAGTCGTTGATGATGTTCTTGAGTGGCGCTAAAGGCGTTGCGAAGTATTACATTGTTTGTCGTTGCAAGCGTATGCGAAGCAATCACAAACGGCTTTTTGGACTAAGATTTCTGCTTATAGACTGCCATTGGCGGGAAGGGTGAGACAGAATATGGGTGCGTTAATAAAATCGATTACCGAATATATTGATGTTGTTAATAAATTTCGAAAAATAGATCCGGCTAAAACAATTCTTTTTCGTGGGCAGTCAAATGTAAAGTGGTCTATTCAGTCATCTCTTGAACGTGTTGGAATATCAAATATTTCGTTTAATAAGTACTATACATCTGTTGACCGATATAAGCCTGAAATAAATGCCTATGGAAAACATTTTAAGCGCAAAGTAAAATTAAATGGATATGATTTTTCAGATTATAATCCTATAAGTTATAACCAGTTTCCTGAAATGGAATATTTGACTTATTTGAGACATCATGGATTCCCATCGCCATTAATTGATTTTACTCAATCAGAGTATATCGCTTTATTCTTTGCTTGTGAAGATGTTGTTTTTTCAAGTGGAAAAACAACTAATGGTAAGGTCTTTGTGATGCAAAGTAATTTGTGGGAAAATTTTTCATGCGGAATGAAAGAAATTCATAGAATTGGTCATTATGTTGAAACTGATCAAAGACATATTGTTCAGCAATCGGAATACTTGCTTGCTTGCTGTTATTGTTGTTATTCTAATACGTGGATGTTTGTTCCGTTTGGATTGGAAAATAGCTTGAAAGATTCTTCAATAAAAAAGAAATCCGTATTTGAAATTAAGATTGCTGCATTCGCAAAAAAAGCTCTTTTGCAAGAATTGGATAAAATGAATATAAACCATTTTACGTTATATCGTGACGAAGATTCACTTATGAAAAAAATGAAATTTGAATTTCTTCAACAACAAGGTTTAGTATGATATTCCCTATTCTAAAAAAATTAGAGTTTTTTTTGGCAGGCTTGTTTTGTGCGGCTTTTGCTGTTCTTTGTGTATTTGTGTTAGTTGATGATTGTTTAAGGTATAGTAGAGGCGATTCATTGAGTTTGTTTGTGGGAATGATTTTGTTTTATTTGATTTTGGGATCTTTGTCTGTATTCGGGGCGTATTGGTGTTTTTGGGCTTTTAAAGAATATGACTTAAAAGAAGAAATGAAAAAATCAAGAGAAGAAAAAGAAAAACGTAAAAAAGTAAAAATGGCAGAATCTCATATTCCATTTTCGAAGAAACTTCAGAAGATGTCGTTTGAAGGCTTATCTCATTTTTTTGAAGTTACTTCGGCTATATCGTTATTTTTAATTTTTCTTGTAATCCCTCTTGGTCTATATTTTTTGCTTCATTACGCTTCTATAGAAAAATATTCAAGATTTTTTAAACAAATTACAGAAATTTGTCCTGCAGGAATACCCACAAAATGGGTTTTGTTGATTTGTATTTATATAGTGGCCTTATGGTATATAAGAATGAAACGTGATGCTAAATTCAATTTTTGGAATAGTTGGTATGATGGTTTGAAATTAGATAAAAAGTATATAACAAACTCATTGGAATTTAGTTTGGCTTGGTGTATGGTCTTTTGTTTTATTCCTTTAATTCCTTTATATCTATTATTTCAGGAGATAATGTACATTTTTGCACAACAAATAGGTAATGCGTCTAATAATGCGTTTATTGAACCTCTTATCCGTTTAGCAGTATCTTTTTCTCCAATACCGTTAACTTATTTATATTGCTTCCATTTTAGTATGCATTGCCCTTCGGCATTCACTGAAAATTCAAAAAGATTGGAATATGAAATTGAACGAGTTAAATATGATTTAGAACGTGAAAAGGAAATATCAGGTCTTTATCGGTCATATTTGGAAAATCATGATAAAGAGTTTAGAACATATTTAGAAAATCGTTATTGGAATCACCTTAATGGCTGTGATGATTATGGTTTTAGGTATGTAATACTAGCGCCTCATGTGGAAAAGATACAAATGAAAAATGAGAAAAATGAATTCGTTGATTTTGCAAAGAAATTTTTTAATTTCGATGATGTGAATTTCATTAAAAGTTCAATTCCGAAATTTTTTATAACAATGGAAAAAACTTTTAGAAATTACGAAAAAAGTAATGAATATAAATCATCTTGTTGTGATTATAAGTCTCTTGGATATTCTCGATATAATGATGGTTTAATCGTTACAGAAAATTTTTGTCAATACCCTATTCCTCTTATTCGTTCTGATAAAAAATTTGGAGATTCTTCTGAATGGAAATTTAAAGAGATGGATTGTATTTTAGGGGGCGTGTTTAGTGATAATCGTTTATGGGCTTGTTATTCCCGAAATGGTTTACATTGTAATTTCTATGATGATTTAGGAGATTTTCATGTTTTAACGTTTAATGATTGTAATAATGGGAAAATTGTGGGTGAATATATGTTTATTATTCTTGATAAGCCTGTAAAAACCGCTTTTTCAAATATTGCTTATCTTTTATGTAAAGAAGAATGTGGTAAAATAATTGTGTATCGTTTTAGTTGTGATATAGATGATGTTTACTATAAATTGTTCCATCAGAAAATAGCTCCTGGTCCTTATGGAGAGAAAATTAAGAAAGAAGAAAATGAAGTGTGGGAAACATATAAAGAGAATAGTGTATGGAATGGAGATTTTCTCGAAAAAGAAAAATGGGAGAGCTTATAGGGAAATTTTTTTGATGAAATGATTGTTTTACATTGCCGTCTTCCCCAACAAATCACGCACTGCGCAGACTACAGTTTCAAATGAAATTCCTTTGGCGTAGTTGAATGTGGCGCAGTAATTTTCCCATTGATGTCGTACGTCTGTACTTTGCGCTATTTCCTTAATTCTCTGTGTCGATTCTTGTGTTATCACGTCTTTTGTTTTTCGATGTTCCGCAGTCGCAAGCAATGCGTGCTTTAATGTTGAAATGTCGAAATCAACAGACTTTGTGAGCATATAGACGTCGTAGTAATCACGGGGTCGTGTATTTAAAATACCTCTCGTTATGATCGTTTCGAGCTTTTCTGCAAGGACTGTTTCGATGGGGTAGGAATATATGAAGAAAAACTCATCGGAAAAAATTTTACGAAAACCGAACTGAACTGGCGCTGGTACGATGGAGTCGCCTGTAGTTATGTCTATAAAAATGGGAGTAACAACGGATTCGTATATAGCATTTAATCTTAGACTGTAGCCGCCATAATTATCGTTTTTTCTAATTGAAGAAGTGGATACAATTTCAAATGAGGTGTTATCATTTATCGGGACGTTTAAAATTTCCTGTATGACGTCAAGAATTTTGTTCTTTGTCAATGGAAAATTGACTATGGTTGTGTCCATGTCCATGGTAGTTCGTTTATCGAGTCCAAAGATTGAGGATAACAACAATCCACCCTTTATGACAAAATTTGAAGCAAATCTAGATCGTGCGATTCTTTCGACAAGCCGTTCGAACATGAAGTTCTGTAAGACGACTTGTGCTGAAATTGCGTTGTTTTTTGCGTATGCGTTGATTTTGGCTTTTAATCTTGTCGCGTTGGGTGTTCGTTGTTTCAAATCAGTACCTCCATGTATTGCCGGACTATTGAAACGATGGAAAGTTTTGTTGCGTAATCGTGTAGCCTGAACAAATTTTTTTGTGGCATTCTTGCGTAGTTTTTTATAGCCGCGACAACGGTTTCATCATCTATTCGGCGGCGACGTTTTAGTATGTCGCAAAGAGTCCGTTCTGCGTCGTAGCAGGGGACGGTGTTTCCAAAGGTCGTTTTGAGATGCGTAAGTCCCAATTTCAGAAATTCTGGCTTGATATAGAAACATTTGCACTGTTTTTTGACAGATTCAGGCAGAACTTTGTCAGAGCGGACCGTAATGGAGTGAATAAATGGCACTCTTTCGGCAAATCCGTTGAGGAAAAGTGCACTTTCATGTGAAAAAATGATATTTGGATTTAGAAGATGAAGTGCGTACATGTCATCGACAATTTCATCTGGAAGAGCATAAAGGCCATGTTGAACATGTTCTAGTTCCCCGTTTGCCACGTATTTTGCAAGCATTGTTTTAGAAACGCCTTGGCGTATGGCTAAGGCTGTTGTTAAAAGGCCTCCATGTTTCTTAGCGGCTTTGAGAATGCTTTCTTTCATGGTCTTATCCTCATTATCCTCAATAAGGTTTACTTTAATAATGAAAATATATAATATTTCGTGTAAAAAGTAAACTAATATGATTAGGAAAGCCTCTAGATATTGACATCTTATACACTTAAAGTCAATACTAAGTGTATAAGATGTAAAACTATTCCGTTTAGCATTTTTCGCCATGTCTATAATATATTCCCTGGAAATTTTGGGGTCAAGGGGGCGAGCGTCTGCCGAATTTTTGAGTTGGAGTGGCCTTAATCGGGCGTTTGTGATGGTGGAGGCGGTCTATCGTTTCAAAAATGAGTATTTTATTATTGAATTTTTTTAAAGGCCGTTATGCTATCTGTAGAAGACGCAAAGAATATAGAAGACTTGTTCAAAATCAAGTCCGCCATTATGAGCAAGAAGCTCGATGATGTTGGCGGTTTGAATGGTGTTATGGAAATTTTGGACTTGTCGCTTGATGCGCGTAAACACGAAGATTATAAAAAATCGTTGAAGATTATTGAACCTTTGATGGCTGCACTTAAGGATCAGCCGTTTGTATCGAACGATGCTGTTGCCTATGTTTCTATTTCGGATAGAATGGAGAAGATACTTTATCATCAGTTTTGCCAAACGTCTTCAAATCGTCAGGTGAAAAATATCAGCGAAGTTTGTCCGATGGACTGGATTTATCGCCAATATGCTCTTGTGCTTTTGGATTCGGGAGACAATTCCAGTGCGTTGAAGGCTGCGACCGAGGCGGTGCGGTGGAATCCGGCGTCTGCGAAGTGTCGGGTTATGTTGGCGTTGTTTTGTGGTGCGGCGGAACGTTGGGAGGATTCGTTAAAAGAGACAATTTCTGCCATGAAGTTTGCGTACCTTTCGACGGATTTGGTCCATTGTTTCCGTTCTTTGCGCGATTATTTTATTTATAAGGGTTTGCTTAAAGAAGCTGTGTATTGCAGTTTTTTGCGGGCGCGTTTTTCATCATCGCATGATGTGTTGTGTGAAATATTGAATGACATGATGATGCTTGCAAAGGGTGTGGACTTTGACTATAAAAGCGTTAGTGATGAAGCCATGACAGGGTCTTGCAAAAAGTTCGGGATTACGCCGGGCTTTAATCCAGAAGTGATTGCCATTGTCAAAAGGTGTTACGAAGAGGCTTTCTTGGCGGGGAAGGGAGAAAAGGCGAATTACTTTGCTCAAATCATGTCGGATTTGAAAACGGAACAGGAAAAAAGGAATGCTATTAGTTTAAGGCAACTTGTTGAACGTTCCCGCAACATTGTGAGTTAGCGATTTGGAAAAGCTGTCTTGGCAAAGCTCTTGCTGGACTTCGCGGACGAGTGGTTTGCGTCATCACCAATAGTACTGCTGTAAACAGGGCTAGTTCGTGAAGCTTTTTCGTATTTCCTCATGTTTTTTATATATTTCCATTGATATATTGAAAACGGGTCGATTTATGGATTTTCAAGACGTTTGGAATAAAATAGTCAAAAAACAAAATGCCCTTTTTGGGAAAAAAGAAGATGTCGTCCAAACGATGTGGGAGTCAGTCATTTTACCTGATTATCTCGGATATGATGAGGAATGCATCGTTTCTGAACGCGGAACAGAAAATGATTCGACAGATGGAATTGCGAATGTCGTTCTTTGCAAAGACGGCAGAGAAAATTGTATTGTAGTATTGTGCCCGTTTGAATTGAGCGCTGGTCGCGAACAGTTATTTTCGTATTTTAAACAGATGGACCAGTTGTCTATGGGGATTCTTGTTTGTGATAAACTATATGTTTATGACTGCCAGTGCGGATTGGATAGCAGTGAGTACCCTTATGCTGAAATTCAGTTTGAACAAAATAATTTAGATGGAACCGATTTTGTAGAATTCTTTAATGCTCAAAATTTTGACGAAGCACAAATTAAAGAATGGATTGCAAGGAAAAATGAAGAGCGGAACTTGTCGGAACCAAATGACAATGATTTTGATAACAACGTTGCGAAGATAAAAAACGAGATAAGCTGTGGATTGGTAAAGGAACTGTTAAAGAAATATTTTGTAGATGAAAGGCATTTTTCGATAGATGAATTTGAAAAAGCCTATAGTGAACGCAATCAGTTGGCGGTGACTACGATACAGTCATCACGGCGCCCGCCTCATGCGTGCGTGGCTGAATTTAAAAATTGGCTTGTTTTGCATAGCTATACCTTTAACGCGGCTGATGGATATGCCAGTGCCGTTGAGCGCATTCAAGAACACCAGCAAGATATCGGAAACGATATCGATATATGGAACGCGTCTAAGGAGATGGTTCAAAAATTAGTGCGCGATTATGACGGAAGCGGTAAATATGCAAAAATCGGCCAAGAACGGCACTCTACAGTTATAAATGGACTTAAACGATATTGCGATTTTTTGTCGTAACGGGAACGCTATAATTTACCAAAAGTGGTACTTTTAGGGTAGATTTGGTAAAGTATAAGTTTGCGTTTGAGCTTTTTTACGCTACTTCATCATCAGGTCTATGACGAGGGCTATGGCCATGCCGATGCTGCAGACGCTAATGAAGCGCTGGATGAACTTGTTACCCTTCTTGCGCTGCGTGAAACTGCCGAGGTAGCCGCCAAGCCAGGCTCCTGCCGCCATGACAATAGCGATTGGCCAGTTGATTTTGCCCACCATGCCGAGTGCGATCGTGCTTACAAGCAAAAATACGTTGGTGAGCGCGTTCTTGAGGGCGTTCACGTGAATCGGGTCAAGCCCGGTGTATCGCGTGAGCCCGAAAATTTGTACGAACCCGACGCCGACTTGCACGATGCAACCGTAAATGGCGATGCCGAAGAATCCGAGAGCCCCTTTAAGCGTGAGCTTTTCGGGTGGGGCTGCGGGAGGCTTGCCGAGAATGTCCTTACGCAAGTTGCTCATGACGACCACAAGGCAGATGACGACGGCGAGAATGGCCTGGAAGAGTTTGTCCCCAATGCGAACCAAGAAGCATGCGCCGACGAGGGCTCCGAAAAATGTAGGCAGGAGCAACTGCAAAAAGATTTTTTTGTCCAGGTAGCCGTGGCGTGCAAGGTTGAACGCACTGCTGAAATTCCCGATGATAAGTCCGATGCGGTTCGTGCCGTTTGCGACAGTCGCTGGGAGCCCGAGAAAAATCATGATGGGGAGGCTAAGCGTGGAACCGCCGCCTGCGATGCTGTTGATGAGGCTTACGATTGCCCCCAGAATAAAGAATGCCGGGTACTGGGCGTAACTCCACCAGTCTGTCACTTGGCGAGTTCCTTCTCGATGAACTTTTTGTTGTTTTCGACTTTTTCGCGCTGCGTAGTCTCGGGGAATTCGGTGAGGCACTTGTCAAGCGGTGCCATGGCGTCGTTCAGCAATTTCTTTTTCTTCACTTCGTCGGTCTGCTTTTGCGACTTGGCAAAGAGCTGCGATGTTGTTTTGCGCTGCTTGTTGCAGTAAGCATCGGCGAGGACGATATATTTTTCGGTCGCTTCTTTGCGGAGCTTGCTGGACTTGAGTTTGTTCAGCAAGTCCTTTGCCTTTTCGAATTTTTCTGTGGCGATAAGCGTGTCGGCTTTGGCGAGTGCTGCCGCGGGGTCATTCTTTTCCCACATTTTGGCGGTCTCGGAATCGGTTGCCTTTTCTAGCTCATCGACATGGGCAAGGAACGCTTGTACGTGGAGCGTGTCTTCGAAATCACGGTAACGCATGCGGAACTCTTCGGTCTGCTTGCGGGCTTCGGCAAATTGCGCCTTTTCGTCGGCGAGTGTTTTGATTCCGTCAAATTCCTTTTGCGCTTTTTTTAGCGTGTTCGTATAAGCGATCTTCTTTTGATCTTTGGCCCAATTAGCTAGAGAATCCCCCGGAGCAAGTTGCGAAATCAGGCTGTCGGCGGTTTCGGCGACCATGCTGTATGAGGCCTGCACACGGTTCATGTTCTGAATCTGGAGTGCCATGGATTCGAATTCTTTTGCCTTTTCCTCGCGACGTTTACCGAAATCGGAACGCAACGTATCCGAATAAGCCTGCCATTCTTTCCACATCGGTTCCATCGCTGAAAAACTGTTCAGGATGACAGAAGCAGAATCGGTTTGTCCCGCTCTGCTGAGTGTATCGGCGTAGTTGAATACGTAATTGGCGAGCGCCGGGAATGCCTTGTACGGATCCATCGTCGTTTCGAGCGTGCAATGCGAAAAATGCGTCTTGTCGCAGGGCGGCAACATCATCATGACCGTATCGACTCTAGTTTGTACGAGAATTGTCGGCGTCTGGTCGGGAGTTGTCAAGTGAAACTGGTCGAGAATCTGTGTAGCGCTGTCGCCAGTGACAACCTGCATTTCGGAGCTTGTGCCGATTTGCGTTTCGGCGGAATGAACGGTGTCTTGCCCGATGATTTTCGAAAAAGTGGGCTGCGTTTGATCTGCGGGGCTAACGTCCGGGGACGGGCACTGTTGGGTTCCGATACATGCGGTAAGTGAAAATGCTGCGGTGAATGTTGCTGCCTGAACGAAAACCTTTGATTTAAACATGAATCGCTCCGGAAAGAGTTCTCTGATTACAATGGCAAAGATAATAATTTTTCGGACGCGCCATCCTTAACTTGTCGCTATACTAATTGGCGAATGCCAATGATTTTTCTCCATTGCGTAGCTAAAATAGAAATGTTCATTTGGAATGTTAGAATTGTAGAATGGCGTTGAAGCCGCCGCTTGCATTCATTAAATTTATGGTAGGAGCAATCATGAGTTGAGAGGCGCTATTTTTCGTTTTGTGATAATTCAATTCGTTTTGTAAATCATCGCGATTATTGGCATGTTTTTTTTGTCCGCTGCCGCTGCTGCTTATGTTGTATATAAGAATGGGAAGTCCAATAAGTGTACATAAAACACCTGTAAGTATCAGTGCGGCTCCGCCTGCGCCTATGGCCATAGCTTCTCCAAATTGCTCTGTGTTGCTTTTTGATTTGTCTGTGTGAACGTCTGCTGTTGCCACTGCAACAAAACAAATAAGTCCTGTGATGGTAAGGCCGCCACCAATAAGTGTGCCAGCAACGCTTACTCCATCGCTTGACCCGGCATATGTTTGAGCTAATAACTTGTTGTAAGCCACAGTGCTGTCGGCTTCTATGAAAGAAGAGCTTGTGTCGGTGTTCGTTTTGTACCATGGTGGTATTGGTTGTGCAAATGTGTTGCCAATTAGTGAACAAACCAGTAAAAGGACGAAAATAATATTTTTGCAATTAGTCATATACTTTTCTCCTTACTCCTTTTAAATATATGCTAATGCAAAGAAAATGTTGTGTTTTTTAGAAAAAAAGAGACGGTTGCTTTCGCGGACGTGATAAAGTTCGCGTAGTCATTGTGATGGCATCGATTGTTATGCAAAAAAAGACCCCGACCTTGGGGGCCGAGGCTAAAATCTGCAATCTCGCTCTTAATCCGCGTCAGCTTCGATAGGCACGAATGCGTTTTGACTGTTGAAGTTTTCCGGCAAATCCCAGTCGTCGTCCTTGGGCATCGCGGCCTGCGGCTTGGGCGGCTGCACGATTGTCGGTTGCGTGGTCGGCGCAGCGGTTCCTTGTGCGGTTCCGGATTGTGCGACCGGTGCTGCGCCTGCCTGCGTTCCTGCAGCGGTCTGTTTGGGCTGTGTCGCGGTAGAGGCTTCTGCGGCGCGTTTTGCGGAGTCTGCCTTCATGACTTCCGAGACTGGCCTTGCATCAGCTGGGATGGCCTGCTGTTGCGTTGTCTGCGCGCTTGCCTGTTGTGCGGATGCCGGCTGCGTTCCTGTGCCAACCTGCGTTCCGGTTTGCGGGGCGTTCGGCATCGGCAAGCTCACGACAATTCCGGATTTCGCAATTGTTTCGGCGGCAAGCTTCTGGACTTGCGGCGGCGTGAATCCCGGCACGTCGAGCCACGGCAACGGGCGGCCTTTTTCGCCGTTCACGAGGGCGGCTCCTGTCATCGGATCGACGGTCAATTCGCCACGTTCGTTTGTCAGCATCAGCGGCACTTCGCCGGTGGCTAGCATCGAAATGTCGAGGAAGTCGATTTGGTTCGGGAGCCCGAGAATATCAATTTCTTCTTTGGCGAAAGTGGCCCATTGCGGTAAGCCACCCGAGGCGCCTGCAATACGTGTGCGCCCTGATTTCAAAGGCTTGTTATCGTCAAAGCCCACGTAGCTGCCAATTGCGATAACGGAATCCAATGCAACGCCGTTCTTTTCT
>JAEEGG010026914.1_pt1 | contig 10941 bp, 8 predicted proteins | sample 9134161 | NCBI WGS metagenome assembly JAEEGG01 (sample SAMN16246543, study PRJNA631951) | gut metagenome | biome: gut microbiome; feature: rumen; material: CR-attached | host: Bos | place: Iran: Karaj | collected 2018-10
AGCAAGCCGTCAGCTTACTCAGGACTTGGGAAGAGAACCACTTCCTGAAGAACTTGCTGATTATCTTGGCCTTTCAGTAGAAAAGGTTAAAGAGATAATTAAGGTTTCTCAGGAACCTGTATCTTTGGAAACACCTGTAGGTGAAGAAGATGATACACACCTCGGGGATTTTATCCAGGATGATACAGTTCCGCTTCCTGCTGATGCTGCAACAAGCACACTTAGAAGACAGGATATTGATGAGGTTCTTAATACTCTTACTGAGAGAGAGAAGCAGGTTATCATTTACAGATTTGGTTACAATGACGGTAATCCAAGAACTCTTGAGGAAGTTGGTAAAATCTTCAACGTTACAAGAGAGAGAATTCGTCAGATTGAAGCCAAGGCAATCCGTAAGCTTAGATATCCAAGTAAGATTAAGAAACTTGAGGGCTATATAGAGTAAATGCTTTCTGAAAGACTTAAAACAATTGCATCCATGGTGCCTGAGTCAGATACGCTGGCAGATGTGGGCTGCGACCACGGTTTCCTTTCGATAGAACTGGTAAAGACTGGGGTGGCAAAACACGTGCTTGCCATGGATATTAACGAAGGACCGCTTGAAAAAGCAAAGCAGAATATTGCAATGTCCGGATGCAGTGATCAAATCACATGTTTATTATCTGATGGACTAAATGTGGTTACAACCACGAAACTCGATGGCTTTATTATTGCCGGTATGGGTGGAAGATTAGGACTTAAGATTATTTATGACAGAAGAGATTTAATGCCTTTAATGAAATGGGCAATTATATCTCTTCAGTCAGAACTTGATCTGGTAAGACTGGTTCTTGATGAGTGGAATGTGAAAGTTACTTCAGATATTACACTTAAGGATGGTAAGAAATTCTATACAGTTTTGAAACTTGATTTTGAAAGTGTAAATATCAATGACTGTGATGATATTGAAAAGTTCTTTGATGAAATGAATGATAAACTGTCATCTATGGATGTGAGCGATAAAGCGCTTTATCGTTATGGCAGTGCTTCTTCAAAGGAATATATCTTATCGGAACTTCAAAGATATGAAAGCATTAAAAAAGATATGATAAATAAGGGTATTACAGATTCGAGGGTTAATGAAGTTATTGATGATATAGCAATATGCAATCAGGCATTACATAATTAACTTAAAAGTGGGGTACGTTATGGGAGAAATGATTAAGGTTACAGTTAATGGTGAAACCAGGGAAATAAAAAAAGGAACAACTTTTTTAGAAATTTCCGAAGAGTTTCAAAATCAGTTTAAAAACAAAATCGCCATTGCAATTTTCAATGGAAAAATACAGGAATTATTCAGATATCCGGAAGAAGACGGGGACCTGGAGTTTCAGGATATTACAAGTACCATAGGTTTCAGGGCATATCAGAGAACTGCAATATATCTCTTTTTAAGATCAGTAATCGCAGTTGTGGGTAATGAAAAAATCGAAAAGCTGAAACTTGAGTTTTCAATGGGTACAGGTTTTTATTTTACCGTAGATGGTGACTTTGAAAAAAATGATGAGTTTGTTGGACAAATAACCGACAAGATGAAATATTATGTCAACAATCATACTCCGATAAACAAGTCTACAATCCCTGTTTCAGAGGCTGTTAAGATATTTGAGAAGCAGAACATGGATGACAAAGTCAAGTTATGTAAATATAGAAAGTCATCCGTAATCAATGTATATGAATTAGATGGATATTATGATTATTTCTACGGATATATGCTTCCGAATATTGATTATCTCGACAAGTTTGAGGTTATGACCTACAGAAAAGGAATTGTTCTTAATCTTCCGGCAAAAGACAGCATTGATGAACTTAAGGAATTTGTTCCGCTTAACAAGGTTCAGGCTACAATGATGGAGAGCACCGAGTGGGGCAAGACAATGGGTATTGATACGGTTGGTGATCTTAATAATAATTTAAGTCATGGCTTTGTAACTCAGATGATTTTGGTTCAGGAAGCATTGCAGGAGAGAAAAATCGGCGAAATTGCCAGAATGATTTCTTTCAAGGATACAGTTAAGTTTGTAATGATTGCAGGACCTTCTTCATCAGGAAAAACTTCATTCTCTTACAGATTATCCGTACAGCTTAAGGCCATGGGACTTAATCCTCATCCAATTGCGGTGGACGATTATTTTGTCAACAGGGAAGATACACCTAGGGATGAGAATGGTGACTATAATTTCGAATGTCTTGAAGCCATTGATATTGAACTCTTTAACAGTGACATGGTTAAACTCTTAAATGGTGAGAGAGTAGAACTTCCTACTTTTAACTTCAAGATAGGTAAGAGAGAATATGGCAAGGGAAGATATGAGCAGCTTAAAGACGGAGATATCCTTGTTATTGAAGGTATTCATGCTCTTAATGACAAGATGTCATATGCCCTTCCAAGAGAGAGTAAATTTAAGATTTATATAAGTGCATTAACAACACTTAATATAGATGAACATAACAGAATTCCTACCACAGATGCCAGATTATTAAGACGTATGGTCAGGGATTTCAGAACAAGAGGAAGCAGCGCAGAAAGAACAATCCAGATGTGGCCTTCAGTTAGAAAGGGTGAGGAAGAGAATATTTTCCCATATCAGGAAACTGCAGATACAATGTTCAATTCTGCGTCCATATATGAACTGGCAGTGCTTAAGCCACAGGCAGAAGCGCTCCTTTACAGTGTGAGTCCTGACAGTCAGGAATATTTTGAGGCTAAGAGATTACTTAAGTTCCTAGAATATTTCTTAAGTATGGATTCATCCGGACTTCCAAACAATTCAATAGTCAGAGAATTTGTTGGTGGAAGTGTATTTAATGTTTAATATGCATGAGTGGGATGGGTGATCGCGCCGCAAGGTGAGGAAAGTCCGGGCTTCACAGGGCAGGATGCCGGATAACGTCCGGTGGAGGTGACTCCAAGGCCAGTGCAACAGAGATATACCGCCATATCCTTGATATGGTAAGGGTGGAAAGGCAGTGTAAGAGACTACCATAGATATGGTAACATATCTAGTTATGTAAACCCCATCCGAAGCAAGACTAATTGAGGACCATAGGCTTGCCCGGCCTGTTCTCAGGTAAGTCGCTTGAGATTAGCGGTAACGCTGATACCAGATAGATGATCATTCACGACAGAACCCGGCTTATAGTCTCACTCATGTTATTAAAAATAGTGCCAGTAGGGACGGGGGAATGTGCATCTCCTAACGGTTGCGGGTTGCGAGCGCGTTTGGCTGATTTGGCTGCGAGCGCGTTTGGCGTAAATTCACGAGGGCTGCGGGCATAAATTAGTTATGTTAACCGACACGGGCGCTATTGGACGAAGAACGAGGGCAAATTTGATTTAGTAAATATTTTGAAAGGAAGGATATAAAAATTGGAAGAGACTAAGATTATGTTAGGTAATGAAGCCATTGCCAGAGGAGCTTACGAGGCAGGTGTGAAAGTTTCCTCAGCTTATCCTGGTACACCAAGTACTGAGATGAGCGAAAATCTTGTTAAATACGAAGGAGTATATGCTGAATGGGCGCCTAATGAAAAGGTTGCTGCAGAAGTTGCCATGGGCGCTTCAATTGCAGGCGTAAGAGCTATGTGTGCAATGAAGTGCGTTGGTCTTAATGTGGCATCTGACCCATTATATACAGCATCATATATAGGAGCCAAAGGTGGTCTTGTATATTTAGTTGCTGATGATCCGGGATTATACAGCTCACAGAATGAACAGGATACAAGAAGAATTGCTATCTCTGCTCATGTACCTGTATTGGAGCCATCAGATTCTGAAGAAGCAAGAGTAATGACAAAGAGAGCTTTTGAGATTTCTGAAGAATATGATACACCGGTTATCCTTAGAACAACCACAAGAGTTGCTCACTCACAAGGCCTTGTTCATCTTGAAGAGAGAGTAGTTCCTGAGGATAAGGAATATGAGAGAAATCCTGGCAAGAACGTAATGGTTCCTGCAAATGCCAAGATGCGTCATAAATTCGTTATCGAAAGAGATAAAAAATTAGCCGAAGATGGTGCTGGTGAAAAATTCGCCGACCTCAACAAAGTAATTTACTCAGATGAGAAGATCAATCTTGACGGTGAAGATTTAAAGGTTGGTTTCATTACATCAGGTATTCCTTATCAGTATGTAATGGAAGTATTCCCAAATGCCAATATTCTTACACTTGGTATGGTTTCACCACTTCCCAAGAAATTAATCGAAGAGTTCGCTTCCAAGGTAGACAGATTATATATTATCGAAGAATTAGAGCCTGTAATTGAAGAACAGGTAAGAAGCTGGGGCATCCCTTGCTTTGGTAAGGATATTTTCCCACTTGATGGTGAATACAGTGCCAACATGCTTCGTGAAAAGATTCTTAAGGCTGACCTTGAATTGTCAGCTCCTAACAATGTGCCGGTACGTCCTCCAATTCTTTGCCCGGGATGTCCACACAGAGCAACATACAGCGTACTTAAGAAACTCCATATTCACGCAAGCGGTGATATCGGATGCTATACACTTGGTGTTGCAGCACCTCTTTCCGTGGTTGATACCACACTTTGCATGGGTGGTTCAATCTCAATGCTTCATGGTATGGAAAAAGGTAAAGGCAAGGAATGGGTTAAGAACTGGGTTGCAGTTATAGGTGATTCAACCTTCCTTCATACAGGTGTTAACTCACTTATGAATATGTCATATAACCAGGCAACCGGAACAGTTATCATTCTTGATAATTCAACAACAGGTATGACAGGTCATCAGGATCATCCTGCAACAGGTAAAATGCTCAATGGCGAAACAACACTTGCAATAGACCTTGTTAAACTTTGCGAAGGTATGGGCATTAAGAATGTTAAGGTAGTCGATGCTTTTGACATTAAGAAGTTAGAAGAAACAATCAAGGAAGAAGTTGCAAAAGACGAGTTATCAGTAATTATTTCCCAGTCTCCATGTGCACTTTTAAAATCCTACAAAGCTAAGGGTAAATGCTATGTAGATCCTGAAAAATGTAAGAAATGCGGTAAGTGCTTAATAGCAGGTTGTCCGGCAATTAAGAAGGACAAAGAAACCGGCTTCTCCATTATAGATGAGACAATGTGTAATGGTTGTGGCTTATGCCAGCAGAATTGCCCATTTGGCGCAATTTCACTTAAAGCAAATGAATAGAATGAGAGGATAATAAAATGGCAGTTACAAATATAATGATAGTTGGTGTAGGAGGACAGGGAACTCTTCTTACAAGTAGAATTCTTGGTGGTATTACTACCAAGGCCGGATATGAAGTAAAACTTTCAGAAGTTCATGGTATGGCTCAAAGAGGCGGATCGGTTGTTACCTTCGTCCGCTATGGTGAGAATGTTGCAGAACCTATCGTTGAAGAGGGCTGCGCAGATGTGCTTATTGCTTTTGAAAGATTAGAGGCCATGAGATATGCTCACTTCCTTAAAAAGGATGGCGTAATCATTGTAAATGATCAGAGAATCGATCCAATTACAGTGCTTACAGGTATGGCTGAATATCCTGAAAATATTATTGAGAACTTATCAAAAGATCACAAGGTTATTGCAGTTGATGCCATGAGCGAAGCCAAGAAACTTGGCAACACAAGAGTATTTAATACAATCATCATCGGCGTTGCTGCAAAGCATATGAACTTTAAGTATGATGAGTGGATTGATGTTATACGTAATACAGTTCCAGCCAAGACTGTAGATATAAATATTAAAGCCTTTGAAACAGGTTATGCTATTGGCTAGTTGGGGAATACAGGAGGAAAAGTAAAATGATTTGGAATGAAGCCAGAGAGTGCATGGACAGAGAACAGATGCGTATCATGCAGGGCAAAAGACTTGCCAAGCAGGTATCAAATGTTTATCACAATGTACCTTTCTATCGTAAGAAAATGCAGGAGTTGGGACTTGAGCCGGGAGACATTAAAGGCATTGAGGATATTACCAAACTTCCATTTACAACAAAGCAGGATTTAAGAGACAATTATCCTTTTGGTCTTCTTGCAGTGCCTAAGTCACAGATTGTCAGAGTTCATGCATCAAGTGGTACTACAGGAAAAGCTACAGTTGTAGCTTATACAAGAAAAGATATTGAATTATGGCAGGAATGTGTGGCAAGATCTCTTTCCATGAGCGGAATCGATAAGAGTGACAAGCTTCAGGTAGCTTATGGTTATGGTCTTTTCACAGGTGGTCTTGGACTTCACTATGGTGCTGAGAATCTTGGCTGTATGACAGTTCCTATGTCTACAGGTAATACCAAGAGACTTGTAACACTTATGGAAGACTTTGAGGCAACAGCCATTGCATGTACGCCTTCATACCTTCTTCACATTGCAGAAGTAATTGAAGAAATGGGTGTTAAGGATAAACTTAAATTAAGAACAGCTATCTGTGGTGCTGAGCCATGGACAGAGAAGATGAGACTGCAGATTGAAGAGTCTCTTGGAATTCATGCTCATGACATCTATGGTCTTAGTGAAATCTGCGGACCTGGTGTTGCAAATGACTGTGAATATCATACAGGCTTACATATTCAGGATGATCATTTCTTTGCTGAAATCGTATCACCTGATACATTGGAACCTGTTGAAGACGGAGTAGTAGGTGAACTTGTATTTACAACACTTACCAAGGAAGGACTTCCTCTGCTTCGTTACAGAACCAAAGACCTTACAAGCATTACACATGAAAGATGTGAATGCGGAAGAACAACACCTAGAATCTCAAGATTCAAGGGCAGATCAGATGATATGCTTATTATCCGTGGTGTTAACGTATTCCCATCACAGGTTGAGTCAGCTCTTCTTGAACTTGCAGGTACAACACCTCATTATCTCATGATTGTAGACAGAGTTAATAATCTTGATACTCTTGAGGTACAGGTTGAAGTAGAAGAAAGATTCTTCTCTGATGAGGTTAAGGAATTAGAGAAACTTACTAAGACAATTGCCAAGACACTGCAGGATGCACTTTTGATTGCAGTTAAGGTTAAACTTGTTGAGCCTAGAACTCTGGAAAGAAGTATGGGTAAGGCAGTAAGAGTAATTGATAACCGTAAGTTTGACTAATATAAAGGGGGTATAAATATGGCAATGAAACAGTTATCAGTATTTATTGAAAACAGAGAAGGCAGAATTGAGAACGTATCTCAGTACTTAAGCGAAAATGGAATAAATATAATCAGCGTATCTTTGGCAGATACATCTGAATATGGTATGTTAAGACTTATTGTATCTGATCCGGAAAAGGGAAAACAGATTCTTAAAGACAATGGTTTTGCAGCTATGTTATCAGATGTAATTGCTGTTGATATGCCTAAGTATTTCACATCATTAAATCAGCTTTTGAAGACATTAAGCGAAATCAACATTAATGTTGAATATATGTATTCTCTTTCTGCAGGAGATATTTCTGCAATCATTATTAAAACTTCAGACAATGCAAAAGCTTCCGAAGGAATTGAAAAGGCAGGCTTAAAGCAGGTTAAAGCTGAAGATGTTTACGGATTATAAATATGGATTTATCTAAGAAATTAAATGACAGGCAGCAGTTTGCTGCAGAAACTCTGGACGGCCCCGTGCTAATTTTAGCAGGGGCTGGTTCTGGTAAAACAAGAACATTAACATACAGAGTTGCCAATTTAATAGAGCACGGAGTGGACCCTTATCACATCCTGGCGATTACTTTCACCAACAAGGCGGCAGACGAAATGAGAAGCCGTATTCAGAGCATTGCAAGTGGTGAGACGGCAGGCGTATGGGTGGCAACATTCCATTCAACATGCGCAAGAATTCTAAGGACTTACAGCGAGTATCTTGATTACAGTTCCAACTACAGTATCTATGATGCTGATGACCAGAAAACCCTGGTGAAAAATATCTGCAAGAAACTCAATATTGATACCAAGTTCTTAAGTGAAAAAGCGATTATCAGACGAATCTCTGACTGTAAGGATAATCTGGTTTCCGCCGAGGCTTTTGAAAAAAGGGATCATTTTGAATTCAGGGATAAGCAGATTGCCAAGGTTTATGTGGAATATGAGAAGGAATTAAAAGCCAACAACGCCATGGATTTTGACGACCTTATTCTTAAGACTGTTGAATTATTTAAAAAATACCCGCCCGTTCTTGAGAACTATCAGGACAGATTTCAGTATATCTGCGTTGATGAGTATCAGGATACCAACAATGCCCAGTTTGAGTTTATAAATCTTCTGGCATCAAAGTATCAGAATCTTTGCGTGGTAGGTGATGACGACCAGTCAATCTATAAGTTCAGGGGCGCAAATATCAGAAATATTCTTGATTTTGAACGTTCTTTTCCTAATGCAACGGTTGTAAAACTCGAAGAGAATTACCGCTCAACCAGGAACATACTTGGTGCAGCAAACAGCGTAATATCAAAGAATATCAACCGTAAGGACAAGACTCTTTGGACTAAAAAGGAAGAAGGACACAAGGTGCGCTTCAGACAGCTTGACAATGCAAGGGAAGAGGCGGATTTTGTCTATGAGGATATAAGGCGAGACCTTCGAAACCGGGATATTGTGCTTAATGATACAGCGATTCTTTACAGAACCAACGCGCAGTCACGTGAGTTTGAAGAACGATTTATAGCAGGCAACATGCCATACAAAATCTACGGCGGCATTAATTTCTACAGCCGTAAGGAAATCAAGGATGTACTTGCTTATTTAAGAACCATTGATAATGCCATTGATGATATTCAGGTTCGTCGTGTACTTAATGTGCCGCGCCGTGGTGTTGGTGATACATCAATTCAGAGAGTGGCTGAGTATGCGGCTGATAATAATATCAGTTTTATGCAGGCTTTGAGGCAGGCGGATTTGGTCCCAAAGATTGGAAGAAGCCTGAAAGGAATTCAGGAATTTGTTTCAGTTATCGATACTGTGTCAGGCAAATGGCAGGCAGATGAATATGAAGATTTATCTGATATGATTGATGACTTACTGATAATCAGTGGATATTATGATGAACTTCAGGCTCTTGATCCGGATGAAGCGGAAGAGAGAATGGGGAATGTGAGCGAGTTTATCAGCAAGGCGGCGATTTATACCCAAAGTTACAGGGAAGAGCATGGAACTGATGATAATCCGACCTTAAGTGAGTTCTTAACTGAGGTTTCGCTGGTTGCCGATTTAGAGGAAGCAGATCCGAATCTTGACTGCGTTAAGCTGATGACCATTCATGCGGCCAAAGGTCTTGAGTTCAAGCATGTATATGTGGTTGGCATGGAAAATGGCATCTTCCCCAACTGTTTACCGATGGATGAGCAGGATGAGGAAGAACTTGAAGAAGAAAGAAGACTTGCGTACGTTGCATATACAAGGGCAGAAGAGGAACTTACCCTTACAGCGGCAAAATGCAGATTCCTTCGCGGCGAGATGAATTACAATCCTGTAAGTAAGTTTGTCATGGAGATTGAGCCGACTTACATTGAGGGTAATATACCAAGAAGGACCAGTGCTTTTGGGGATTCATACAGTGATGTTAATCCTTATCTTTCAAGGCCTGTTGAGAGAAAGCCTTTAGTGGGCTTTGGCAATCTTGCAGCTGCTCAGGCTCAGTCTCAGGCCAAAGCAAAGCCGAAGGCTGTTTTATATAATGCTGAAACCAAGCCTTATTCCAAGTCGGCGGATGCAGAAGTTCGTCAGACAAATATGGCCAATAATTCCGGATTTGCTGAAGGAGATAAGGTTAAGCATATAAAATTTGGCGAAGGCGTCATAAAAGAAGTTAATGTGGAAGATGGCAGAACCATATTCAGCATTGATTTTGAAAAATCGGGTACAAGGAATATGGACGCTGCATATGTAAGATTAACCAAGTTATAGGCTTTAAAATTGATTTTTTTGTAAAAAATTCATAAAAGTTATAGTCAAATAGCAGTTTTTGGTGTAAAATAATAACAGTTATGTATATATTAGTATCCTAAGGAGGAATAACTTATGTGGAGTGCTATTAGTAAAATAAAAGATTTTAATGATTTCGTATCAATGATTAAGATGAATGATTTCTTCAACAGAAAGAAACAGGAAGAGATTATCATTGAAGAGCAGAAGAAGAAAAATACTTTACTTATCATTCTTGCAGTTATTGGTGCAATCGCAGCAGTTGCAGGTATTGCATATTTAGTATATCGTTATCTTACACCTGATTATCTCGAAGATTTCGATGATGATTTTGATGATGATTTTGATGATGATTTCTTTGATGATGAAGATGCGATCGAGATCAAAGATGACAAGGAAGAATAATTTTCGACTTTTCTAAATTTATCATAAAGACAGTAAGAAGGAATGACACGGAGGTCGTTCCTTTTTATTTTGCATTTTAGAAGATCATGGCACAGACTTTCCAGCTTCCGTTTTCTTTGTAATAGTAGAAACGGGCATCGGTCTCGACATCTTTCGGTCTGACACCGTATATGAGCATATGCTGTGTATGCTTGATCTCACAGTAAAAAGCATCTTCACTGTAAGGAATGAATTCTATAACTTCATCTTCGGTTTCTTTCGTAACATGATTGGGGAAATATTTAAGATTTCCGCTGTTTGATTTGATCTCTTTTACGATCATGTTGTTCTTTGTGAAGATCTTGTCCAAAGCCGAATCGTTGACTTCCCTGCAGACAACCTGAGCGTATACCGAAACTGCTTCTTTTGCAAACTCGAGCATTTCGTCTTCTATCTCTTTGGGTGCCGTAAAAGGTGTCTCATAGATGCCGGTACTGTTGTTTAATTCGGGAATTATCTCTTCGCCGAATGAATTGATGACCTTTACGGAAGGCTGTTCGTAAAGACCGGATACTTTATAGTATTTCTTTAAGGGAAGAGTGGTGAATTCCTCAAAGTGTTTTTCGGGATTAAGATCGATCCTGCTA